>OHDX01000250.1_pt1 | contig 12955 bp, 10 predicted proteins | sample 1567051 | NCBI WGS metagenome assembly OHDX01 (sample SAMEA3879502, study PRJEB24766) | human gut metagenome | biome: human-associated habitat; feature: feces | place: USA | collected 1985/1987
AAACTGCACCTCGTCCACGCCGCCGAGCGACAAAATGGACTGCTCGAGCGCGCTCAGCATCAAATCGCGCTCCGCCTCGTTCTCCGGCAGTGAGACGTTAGCCGGGAGATTCAGATAGCACACGCCGTTTTCGATGCGAGAGGAGATGACCGCAAAGTCCTCCGGCAGGAGCGAGACGAGCGAATCGTCCTCCGGCCCCTGCGCGAGCGCTTCGAGCAGCGCGTTCACGCGCGTCTGGCCCTCGTAGAGCGCGAGCGTCTGCTGCTCGGCGCGCAGCTCGCCTGTCTTGCTGTCGAGGAAATAAAGCGACACGGTGATCGGCCGCAGGCCACTCTCACGCGAGGAAAGCAGCGTATCCGCCGAGAGCAGCACTTGCGTCTCGCGGTACGGCAGCTCGCGCCCGTCCGCCGTGATGCTCACAGCGTTCACATTCGGCAGCTGCGTCAGCGTCAGCGTGATGCAGTAGTCAGCGAGCGACAGGTCGATGCCCGTCAGGCGCGCATACTGTGCGCTCAAGTCGATCTGCGCGCGGCGGCCCGACACCTTGAGCGACTTGAGCGCCGTTCCCTCCGGGATGGGCGACGAGAGCGACGGCTCGTCGGGCCCTGCGAGCAGCGCCTCCATCAGCGCGCGGACACAGTCTTCGGTCTCCATCGCGCCGTCGAGCGTCAGACGCTTTTCCTGCGTGCGGATGGCGTCGCCGCCGCCCGCGGAGTTGGGATCGCTGAGAAAATAGAGCTCGTAGCCGTTTTCGTCCATCTCCTGCGCGTGCTGGGCCGCGCAGGCGCAGAGAAGCAAAAGCAGGAGGATTAATGCCGCAGTCAGGGAAAGACGTCTTCTCATGTCTCATCCCCTCCCTCTTCGCAGCGCGGCAGGCGCACGGTAAACACCGTGCCGCCGCCCTCGCGGGCGCGGACCTCGATGCTGCCGCCGCGGCGGCGCGCCGTGTCGGCGGCGATGGAAAGGCCAAGGCCTGTACCGCCCGCGGCGCGCGAGCGCATCTTGTCCACGCGGTAGAAGCGGTCGAAAATGCGGGGCATGTCCCCCTCCGGAATGCCGATGCCATTGTCGCTGACAGTGAGAAGGCAGTCCTTTTCATCCCCCGCGAGCAGCAGCTTCACAAAGCCGCCGGGGCGGTTATACTTGATGGCGTTTTCCGTCAGGTTGTAGATGATTTCGTGAATTTCATCCTCGCTCGCAAGGGTCTGTCCCTCGCGGCGAATTTCATAGGAGAGGTCGACCTGCTTTTCCTCGGCCACAAGGCGCAGCATACGCACCACGCGCGCCATCACGGACGAGAGGTCGACGCGCTGCGCCTCGGGCAGCATGCCGCTGTCCAGACGCGTCAATCGCAGCAGATTTTCCGTGATGCGCGCCAGGCGCTCGGACTCCTGCTCGATATCACCGACAAATTCGCGCACGGTCTGCGCGTCCATGTTCTCCGTCTGCAAAATGGAGTCGGACAGAAGCCTGATACCCGCCAGCGGCGTTTTGAGCTCGTGGCTCGCGTCCGACACGAAGCGGCGGCGAGCGTCCTCCGTCGTTTGCAACCGGTCAGCCATGTCGTTGAACTCGGCGGCGAGCTCGCTGATCTCGTCGTGCCCGCCGACCTCGGCGCGGTGGCTGTACGAGCCCTCGCGCATCTTGCGGATAGCGTCGGTCAGTACACCGAAGCGCCGCGTCAGCACACGGGATAAGAGTACGCTGATCCCGCCGGCGAACACCAGCACGACCGCCGAAATCGTCAGGAGATTGCGCTGCAGGGACAGCAGCAGCTCCGCTTGCTCGGTATCGTATTCGTAGGCATACACCGCGCCGATGGTCTGGCTGTGGTAGATGACCGGCGAGGCCGCGCGGCTTTTGAACGCCTTGTCCGAAAATTCGGTGTAAAAGACGTCTTCTCCGCGAAGCGCCTGCACAAGCTCTGTATAAAAGGCGTAGCGGCCGATCGCGCCGTCGGTTTCGCGCGTGTCATACAGCACGCGGCCCGAGGCGTCCGTCACAAGCACGCGGGAGATGCCCGTCTCCTCCACGAGCGTCATCGCACCCGCGACATTTTCCTCGCTCAGCTCCTCAAGGCCGGAGAGCGCCGTCACCATCACCGAGACGCTGCCCTGCAGCGAGCTCTGCTTAGAGCGGAACGTCAGGTTTTCCGACGTGATGAGCGGATACGTGTTCAGCAGGATCAGCACCGCCAGAATGATGGCGATATAGCTGAAGCTGAATTTTCGCTGCAGGCTCGCATGCATCTGCACGGCGCTGCCCCCTTCTCTTTCTTTTAGTGGGAAATCAGTCCTTCAAGTAGTACCCCACGCCCCATTTGGTCAGGATGTGCTGCGGCGCGGCGGGGTTTTCCTCGAGCTTTTCGCGAAGCCGCCGGATGTGCACATCCACCGTGCGGTAGTCGCCTGCGTAGGTGTAGCCCCAGACGAGGTCCATCAGATTTTCGCGCGAGTAAACGCGGCGCGGATTCTTGACAAGAAGCTCGATGAGGTCGTATTCCTTGGCCGTGAGCTCGACGATCTCGCCGTTTTTGACGGCGACGCGCTGCTCGGGGTCGAGCGTGATGCCGCCCGCGGTCAACAGGAGCGTTTCAGGCTGCTTTTGCTGCGGTGCGGCGTTCGCGCGGCGCAGCAGCGCGCGGATGCGCGCTTTGAGCTCTAAGATGTTGAACGGCTTTGTGATATAGTCGTCCGCGCCGGACTCAAGGCCGATGATCTTGTCGGCGTCCTCGCTGCGGGCGGTCAGCATGATGATGGGCACATTGGAAAATTCGCGGATGCGCATGCAGGCCGTCAGCCCGTCCACCTGCGGCATCATCAGATCGAGGATGATGAGGTCGAACCCGCCGCTTTTCGCCATGTCGATGGCGGTCGCGCCGTCGTAGGCGGTCTCGACCGTGTAGCCCTCGTTTTCCAGATTGAATTTCATGCCCTTGACGAGAAGCTGCTCGTCGTCAACCACCAGAATTTTCATCGCCATCCTCCTCCGTGAATGTGATCTCCGCGCGGAATCCCTCGAGCTTCGCCTCTCCGATGCCCTTGACGTTCAAAAGGTCCTCCGCCGCCGTAAAATCGCCGTGCTCTGCGCGGTAGTCGATGATCGCCTGCGCGAGCGACGGGCCGATGCCCGTCAGCGTTTCAAGCTCCTCTGCCGTCGCGGTATTGACGTTCACAAGCGTCACAACGCGCGTGGGCGCGGTGATCTCGTCGGTCTTGTCCTGCGTCGTCACGGTGTAATTCCCGTGCGAGGCACCCTCGTAGGCCGTTTTGTGCAGAAAAACGAGCGAAACGGCGAACAGCACCGTCAGCGCGGCGAGCACAAGGTAGACGCCGCTGACTTTGGTTTTCTTTTCTTGCTTTTCCACGGTTGCGCTCGCCTGCCTTTTTTGCTATACTGATGTCGAAGCGTGCCGAACGGCGCGCTCCTCTTCACTGTATTCTATTTGATTGTATCATACAACGAGGTATATTTCCATGAAAAAACGCCGCTTGTTTTCACTTTTTTTATCTTTTGCGCTCCTGCTCCCGCTCTTTTCGCTCACGAGCGCTGACGCCTATGAGGACTTCACACTCGACGCGAAGGCCGGCCTTCTCATTGAGGCCGACACGGGCGAAATTCTCTATGAGAAAAACGCCCATCAGGAGAACTTCCCCGCGTCGCTCACAAAGGTGATGGTCGCGCTGCTGGTGTTTGAAGCCATCGATGAGGGCAAGATCGCGCTGACTGACTCCGTCACCGCGACGGAATCGGCGTTCGAGGGGCTGTCGAGCGACGGCAGCACGGCGAACATCGTCCCCGGCGAAACGATGACGGTCGAGCAGCTGCTCAACTGCATGCTCATCGTCTCGGCGAACGAGGCGTGCAACATTTTGGGCGAAACGCTCTACGGCTCGGTCGACGCCTTTGTCGCGCGCATGAACGAGCGCGCGGCGGAGCTTGGCTGCGAGCACACGCACTTCGCCAACGCCACGGGTCTTCACAACTCCCAGCACTACACGACCGCGTGGGACCTCTACCTCATCACGCGCGAGGCGCTGAAGCATGACAAATTCATGGAGATCTGCAACTCCAAGAGCTACACCGTGCCCGCCACGAACATGACCGACAAGCCGCGTGAGCTGCATTCGACGAACTTTCTCATCTCCAACTGGCGCGCCCGCGGCTATGTGTACCGCGACGCGCAGGGCATCAAGACCGGCTCGACGCCCGAGGCGGGCTACTGCCTCATTTCGTCCGCCCTGCGCGGCAGCCGCCACATGATCAGCGTGGTGCTGGGCGCAGAGCGCGTGACGCTCGAGGACGGTGTGACCATCCAGACGCGCAGCTTCTCCGAAACGTCGCGCATGTTCGACTGGGGCTTTGACAACTTTGTCCTCCGCGACATTCTCTCCTCCTCCGACCTTGTGCAGGAGGTGCCCGTCGCGCTTTCGAGCGAGGCGAGCTACGTTTCGACCCACGCGGCGGAGGATATCGCCTGCCTGCTACCCGACAATGTCGAGCCCGACATGCTTGAGCGCACCGTGACGCTCACGAACGACACGGTCGACGCGCCCGTTTCCGCGGGCGACGTGCTCGGCAAGCTGACGCTCTCCTACAATGGTAAGGTCTACGCCGAGACGGACCTCTTAGCGCTGAACGATGTATCGGCCTCGTGGTTCCTGACGGCGCAGCGCAGGGTGTCTGACTTTTTCGCAAAGCCGCTCGTCCGCATTCTGTTGATCGTGGTCGTACTGCTGATCGTCGCGCTCGTCGTCTATGTGACGATGTTCTCCCGCCGCCGTCGCTACGGCCACCGCCGCCGCGGCGCGGCACACGGCGGCTACCACGGGCGGAGAAGAAGATTCTAAGTACTTTAAAAAAGCGGTAAAGCCGCTTTTTTGAGAAAGGCCACACTCCGCTTTGTGCCTTGCCGCCGCTGGCGGCTGCGACACGCGCGGAGCGAGAGGTGTCGATCGCCACGCGCTGGTCGCGGCGATCGACGATCAAAATTCTTTGCGTCTGCGAACGCAAAAGCAAAAATGAAGGGACGCGAAAGCGTCCCTTTTTAGTTGAGTGTGATCACGTTGTTCCCCTGCGGGAACTCCACGAAGCGGATGGAGTAGATGTCGGCGGTGATGTAGGCGCTGCGGCCGGGGTGGAACAGCGTGATATAGTCGTTTCCGACCTCCTGTAGCGTACCGACCGCCACGACCGTGTTCTGCGAACCGACGAGGAAGCTCACGATGACTGCGCGGCCGATGTTGCGCGCGAGCATCCCCTTCCACGAATTGTAGGCCATCTTGTCGACGGTCTGCGACTCTTCGATCTCGTCGGGCGTGGGCTGGAACTGCCCGCTCGCGCCGCCCTGCGGCACGAGCGACATGCCCCCCGCCCCCGACGATCCTCCAAGCATTTCCTCATAGCTCTGGCTCGCGTTGTTGTTACTGTTGTTATTACTGCTATTATTGCTGCTATTATTGCTGCTATTATTGCTGTTGCCGCTCTGCTGCGCGCTCGCCATGGCGGGCACGGCAACCATCTGCTCATAAAGGCACGGCATGCTTTTTCCCATCTGGATCATAAAAACGTCCTCTCCCTTTCCCGTTGCTGCTGATTTGCTTTTCTCAGGTGTCGTAATACGCGGCGGTGGGGTTATAAAAACAGTGGTCGCCGATACGCATGACGAACGTCCCCACATTTGAAGGAAAATTCGCGCGGCAGGACGGCGAAAACGGGTTAAAGAACCACAGCGCCGTTCCAAGGCCGTTCAATCGGTTGCCCGCGATGGCCCAGTCCGCGATCTCGTAATGGATATCGGTCGGGCGCATGTTGTAGATGTTCTGCGGGTTGTAGCTGCCGCGCTCGGTCTCGCTCGCGCAGACGAACTGCCCCGGCTGAAAGATGATATTGCGGATGCTGCCCTGCCCCACGCGCGCGTACTCGCCGCCCGTCGAGCGCACGCGGTTCATCACAACGCTCGCCACGGCTTTCATCCCATTCTCGCCCTCGCCGCCCGCTTCGCACTCGATGAGGCGTGCGAGCAGCTCCCTGTCGGAATAGGCCATGTCGATCTCCTCCCCCATTTCTTCTTCCCCGACAGTCTATGCGACTCCTGTGCGCGGGGAACCAAACAAGCGCAAAAAAAGCACCGAAAGCCGTTTTGCTTTCGGTGCTTTCGCTTTGTTCAGTTTTCCTCGTCCGGCGGCGGAAGCTCTTCCGCTTCCGGCGGCGTCGCGCCGTAGGCGCCCTTCATCTTGAGCTCCTGCCACTGCTCTTTCGTGATAAGCAGCTGGCGGGGCTTTGAGCCTTCGAACGGGCCCACGATGCCGCGCGTCTCCATCTCGTCGACGATGCGCGCCGCGCGCGAATAGCCGAGCTTCAAGCGGCGCTGGAGCATCGAGACGGACGCCTGACCCGTCTCCATGACCACGTCGATCGCGGCAGGGAGCAGCTCATCCACATCGTCGGCGGCGTTCTGATCAGGCGCGGCATTGCCGCCTCCCTTGCCGCTGCCCTTCTCCTTTTCGGCGACGGCGGCGTTGATCTTGTCGATGACGGATTCGTCGTAGTCCGTCTCGCCGTTTTCCTTGACGAAGTTGACCACGCGCTCGATCTCCTCGCTCGAGATGAAGCAGCCCTGCACGCGCTTGGGCTTGCCTTCGCCCAGCGGGGCATAGAGCATATCGCCGCGGCCCACGAGCTTTTCCGCGCCCGCGGTGTCAAGGATGATGCGCGATTCCATCGCGGAGGCGACCGCGAACGCGATGCGGCTCGGGATGTTGGCCTTCATCAGGCCCGTGATGACGTCCGCGGACGGACGCTGCGTCGCGATAACCAGGTGCATGCCCGCGGCGCGGCCCATCTGCGCCACGCGGCAGATCGACTCTTCGACCTCCTTCGCCGCGACGAGCATCAAGTCGGCCAGCTCGTCGATGACGACAACGACGCTCGGCAGCTTTTTGAGCGTTTCGTCCGTCTCCGCCACCTTATTGTAGGAGGCAAGGTCCTTGACGTTATGCTCAGAGAACATCTTGTAGCGCTTCATCATCTCGTACACGGCCCATTGCAGCGCGCCCGCAGCCTTTTTCGGGTCGGTGACGACGGGGATGAGCAGGTGCGGGATGCCGTTGTAGGGCGCAAGCTCGACCATCTTCGGGTCGACCATGATAAAGCGCACCTCTTCGGGCGTCGACTTATAGAGCATCGAGACGATCAGCGAGTTCGTGCACACGGACTTACCGGAGCCCGTCGTACCAGCGATGAGCACGTGCGGAAGCTTCGAGATATTCCCGACGATGTTCTTGCCGCTGATGTCCTTGCCGACGGCGAAGGCCGTGGTGGAAGGATGGGTGGTGAACTCCGTGGATTCGAGCACCGTGCGGATGCTGACAGGCGAAACAAGCTTGTTCGGCACCTCGACACCCACGACGGAGATCTTGTCGGGGATGGGCGCGATGCGCACGCCGCTCGCGCCCAGCGCAAGGGCGATATCGTCCTGCAAATTTGTGATCTTCGAGAGCTTCACGCCCTGACTGAGCGTGAACTCATAGCGCGTGACCGACGGGCCGCGCACCACATCGCCCGGCTGGGCGTCCACGCCGAAGCTCGTGAGCGTCTGCGCCAAGCGGCGGGAGTTGTTGCGCAGCTCCGCGCCCGCCTCAGCGGCGTTCGTCACGCTGCCCTCTTTTAAGAGCGTGATGGGCGGATACTGATATGCAGGCGGCTGGGGCTGCGCGTCGCTGCCCTCGATCTCGCGCGTGACCTCCTCGCGCGCGGCATCGACCTCGGCGCGGCGGAGCTTGTCCTCCTGCTTGTCGGTCAGCACGGCGGGAACCGTCGTTGCTGCTGCAGCTGCGGCGACGGGTGCGCTCTGCACGCTCGGCGTGGGCGCGGCAAACGGCGTGTGCATCACAGGTGCGGGTGCCGGGACGACCGGCGCGGGCGCGCTCGGCGCTGTATCAAACGGCGGCAGGTCGAAGTCGTCGGCCTCCACCGTCACAGGCTTAACGGGTGCGGACGGCGCGGCGGCAGGCGAAACGGGTGCAGCGATCTTTGTCTCCGCGGCACTTCCGCCCGCTAACAGCTCGTCGGGGCTCTTGATATTATCGGACTTCTTGCGGAAGAAGCCTCCCGTGGGATTTTTCCTGATGACGCGCTCCTCGCCGTCGAGCGGAATGTCGATGGCGGCGTCCGGCGTGTGGACCGGCGCACTGCGGCGCGGCACATGGGTGCGCTGCGGCGGAAGGTCCTCTTCCTCCACTGGCTCATAGGGCACGCGCTCGTGCGAGCGCACGGCCTCGATCACGGCGGCAGGCGTCAAGCGGAACGCCATCATCAAAAACGCGACGAACAGCACAACGAGCAGGACCATCGCCAGCACCTTTTTCACCAGCAGCACCAGCATGATCGCAAGCGATGCAGACACCGCGCCGCCGGACTCGAGCGCGTTGCCGCTCGTCCACAGAAGCTTCAAGATGCCATCCATGTTGACATACTTCTCTTTGCAGAGGGCGATGTGCATGATCGCGCCGAACACGACCGGCAGCAGCGCCGTGCCGACAAGGCAGGACGCGACGTTCCGCCCACGGTGGAAGAGCAGAATGTAGCTCCCCAGCAGCAGTGCGGGCGCGACGAGGTAATAGCCCCAGCCAAAGAGCGACCGGCACAGCTTCGCCGGCTGATCGAGCAGCCACGCGCCCGACTGGAAATAGCTAAAGCCCAGGCACAGCGCCAGCACCAGCAGGATCGCGCCCGCGACCTCGCGGCGGATGGGGCGCTTTTGATTCTTCTTCGCCGTGCGCTTGCCGGAAGACGAGGAGCGGGACGAACCCGTCGTTTTCTTTTTCGTTGTGGTGGTTTTTTTCTTCTGTTGTGCCATGATTCACCTCAGAATCAAAAATTAGTGCAGGATCGTGAGCACCAGCGTCAGCACGCCGGCGGCCCAGCAGTAATAGGCAAACGCGCCGAAACGGCCCTTGTCGGCAACATAGCGCAGCAGGCGGATGCTCGCATAGCCCGACACCGCCGCGACGACGACACCGACGAGGTACACGGGCACGCTGGAGAAGTCGATGCCCGCGTCGATCGCGTCTTTGAGTGTCAGGATGTTCGCCCCCAACACCGCGGGGATGGAGAGCAGGAATGCAAAGCGCACGGCAAACTTGCGCTCAAAGCCCGTGAAGCAGCCCGCCGTGATCGTCATGCCGGAGCGGGAGATGCCCGGGCACAGCGCGATGGCCTGACCGATACCGACAAGCAGCGCGTCGAGCAGCGTGGCGGTCTTTTCCGTCTTGCGGCCATGGCGCACACGGTCGCTCGCGAAGAGCAGGATGCCCGTGACGATCAGTGCGCCGCCGATAAAGTACATATTATCACTCAGCTCCGTGAAAAAACGGCGAAACGGCACCATGACGAAAAGCGGCAGCGTGCCCACGATGATGAGCAGGATAAGGCGGCGCGCAGGCGGCACGGGGTTCGGCGTGCGATGATGGGCAAGGTCGCCGATGCCGGCGAAAAACTCCACGATCATATCGCGGATATCATCCCAGTAAGCGGCAAACACCGCCACGAGCGTGCCGAGGTGGAGCAGCACGTCGAAAAAGTCGGGCACGTTGCTCGCGCCCTGGATGCTTAGTAAATGCTCCGCGATGGCGAGATGGCCGGAGGACGAGATCGGTAAAAATTCCGCGATCCCCTGCACAAGGCCGAGAACAACGGCGGTCAAAACTGACATAAAAAACAACTCCTTTTGCGTTTTGTTCTGTAATGGCAATATTCTAACAGGATAATTATAGCACAGTTGTTCGCGGAATACCACCCCGAATTGCCGCATCTTCTTTTTCTTTCCTTTTTCGGTGCATCCCTTGCGAACGCAGGGCGAATGTGCTATGATTGACGCGGACTATCAGAAAAGGAGAGATAGAAATGACTTATAACTACCGCACCAAGGGCGTTTGCTCCAAGGAAATGCACATTGAGCTGAACGACGACCACACCATCAAGAGCGTAGAGGTCATCGGCGGCTGCAACGGCAACCTTCAGGGCATTTCGCGCCTGGTCGAAGGCATGAAGGCCGAGGATGCCATCGCGCGCATGCGCGGCATCCGCTGCGGCTTCAAGAATACCTCCTGCCCCGATCAGCTCGCCATCGCGCTGGGCGAGGCGCTGGCGCAGGACAAGCAGTAAGTCGTCATTTTTTGCCCGCGCGGTGCATCGCACGGGCAAAAAATGCATAAAATCCTGCAAAATGCCGTTTCCCTCTCTGGACAAACGGCGCTAAACTGTGTATACTGTTAAAAAATAAGCATTCAACGCACTATCAGCGCAAAACATTTTGCTTTTGCCTGTCTGACGGGGGAACTTCATGGACATTGATATGGATATCAAAGAGCTCGAAGCGTTCGTCTACGTGGTGGAAAACTGCAGCTTTTCCCGCGCCGCGGAGCTGCTGCACCTGACGCAGCCGACCATCAGCTCGCACGTCTCCGCACTGGAGAGAAAACTGAATATCAAGCTCATCGTCCGCACCACGAAGGAGACCTACCCCTCCGACGCGGGCAAGCTCCTCTACAAATACGCCAAGGAGATCCTGCAGGTGCGCGAGAATGCGGCCATCGCGCTGCGCAACTTCTCGCAGGAGATGAAGGGTACGATCTCCATCGCGGCCTCCACGGTGCCGAGCCAGTATTATCTGCCGCACCTTTTGCAGGACTTCCGCGGCCGCTATCCGGACATCACCTTCAATATCCAGATGGAGGACAGTCCCAAGGTCGTGGAGCTCGTCGCCACGCGCAGCGTAGAGATCGGCTTCTGCGGCACGATGGTGGCGAGCCACAAATGCGTCTATCAGGATTTTGCCAACGACCCGATGGTGCTCATCACGCCGAACACCGAAAAGTATCAGGCCTTTGCGGGCAAGCCCTTCCCCATCGAGCAGCTCAAGGAAGAGACGTTCATCAGCCGCGAAAAGGGCAGCGGCACGTATCAGGCGGGCAAGGAACTCTTAAATGAGCTCGGCGTCGACATCGCCCAGCTGCGCACCGCGGTCGAGATCCGCTCGACCGAGAGCGTCAAGCAGATGGTCAGCGAGGGTCTCGGCGTCGGTCTCATCGCGCAGAGCGCCGCGCAGGACTATGTTCAGTTCGGAAAGCTTCTCGCCTTCCCCTTCCCCGACTCGCGCTTCCGCCGCCAGCTCTATATCGTCAAGCACAAAAACAGCATTTTATCGCCCATTGCGCAGGTGTTTTACGACTATGCGCGCAAAACCAAGGACAAAGCATCCGCCAAATAAGGCGGATGCTTTTTTACAGGGATCGCACGCTTTTTTGTCCGATTTTTTCGCGAAATTGTCATTTACTTTTTTCCCTCTCTGGTATATGATAATGCAATAGGTCAACGGCTGCGCTGCACCGGTAAAGCAGCAGGCCTTACGGGAGGGAGAGCGATGGACTGCCGCGATTCCGCACTGTTTACAGGTGTGGACGAAGCATCGTGCGAAAATATGCTGCGCTGCTTCAGCGCTTACGAGCAGCGCTTCAGCGCAGGACAGACCATCCTCACCTGCGGAGAGCAGCAGGATATGATCGGCGTGCTGCTCTCGGGCAGCGCGGCGCTTCTGCGCTTGCACGCCGACGGCAACCGCACCATGCTTGAAAGCATGGACGAGGGCAGCGTCTTTGGCGAGGAGCTGGCGTTCACCGGCTTTCGCGACGGCAGCGCGCTCATCGAGTGCCGCGAGGACTGCCGCGTCATCTTCATGCGCTATGACCAGATCACAAAGCGCTGCGAAAACGCCTGCGCCTGCCACAGTCAGGTCGTAACGAACCTCTTCCAACTGCTCTCGAAAAAGTCTCTGCATCTGAGCCGCCGGATCGAGGTGCTCGCCTGCCGCTCCATCCGCGAAAAGCTGCTGTGCTTTTTCGAGCAGCTCGCCGACGAGCACGGCAGCCGGACGTTCCCCCTGCCGTTTTCCCTCAGCATGCTTGCCGACTACATCAGCGCCGACCGCAGCGCCATGATGCGCGAGATGCGCAAGATGCGCGAGGAGGACCTCATCAGCACCGAGGGCCGCAGCGTGACGCTGCTTTAGTTTTTTGCAAGTATTTTTCGTAAATGCAAGTTTTCCTGCATCGTCAGAATTTTGATATTCATTGACGCAAGAAAACTTTCATGATATAAATATAGCATCATTCCATATTCCCGGCGCTGCGTCCAGGAATCCCGCCTGCCGTTCTCCCCGGACGGCACGGCGCTGAATCTCAACAAAAAGGAGAATCATTCATGTATCGCATCGTGAAGAAAGAAGCGCTCAAGCCCACCGTGACCCTCTACGAGATCGAGGCGCCGATGGTGGCAAAGAAGGCCGAGCCCGGCCAGTTCATCATCCTGCGCGTCGATGAAAACGGTGAACGCATCCCCATCACCATCCACGACTTCGACCGTGAGAAGGGCACCGTCACCATCATCGTGCAGACGATCGGCGCCACCACCGAAAAGCTCAGACATAAAGCCGAGGGCGAGTACATTCAGGACTTTGTCGGCCCGCTGGGCCGCCCGACCGAGACCGAAGGCAAGAAGAAGGTCTGCGTCGTGGGCGGCGGCGTCGGCTGCGCCATCGCTTACCCCGTTTTGAAGAAGTTCCACGACTGCGGCGCGGAAGTCCACGCGGTCGTCGGCTTCAAGAATAAGGACCTCGTCATTCTTGAGGACAAGTTCCGCGCGGCATCCAGCGTTTTGAAGCTGATGACGGACGACGGCTCTTACGGCGAGAAGGGTCTTGTCACCGATGCGCTCAAGGCGCTCATCGACGCGGGCAACCAGTATGACGAGATCTTCGCCATCGGCCCTGCCATCATGATGAAATTCGTGTCCAAGACCACCGAGCCCTACGGCATCCCCACCACCGTTTCCATGAGCCCGATCATGGTCGACGGCACCGGCATGTGCGGCGGCTGCCGCCTGACCGTCGGCGGCG
>OHDX01000253.1_pt1 | contig 12932 bp, 8 predicted proteins | sample 1567051 | NCBI WGS metagenome assembly OHDX01 (sample SAMEA3879502, study PRJEB24766) | human gut metagenome | biome: human-associated habitat; feature: feces | place: USA | collected 1985/1987
CATGCGCGATGCTTGCCCCGCCGAACCCGGCCTTGACGACGCAGGCCCCGTTCCGGACCTGCGCGCAGTCACCGGGGATGTGCCCGCCGATCCAGACGTCCGCAGCGGGCGAGGCGTCGATCAGCTCCGGCAGCTCACCCGTGAGCGTGCCGTCCGCCGCCTGATAAAACGGCATATGCGTCAGCACGACGACGACGTCCGCGCCCGCGGCGCGCATTGCCGGGATATGGCGCGCGGCTGCTTCGGCGGCGGAGGTCATTTCAAACGGGGCAAACGCGCTTTTCTCCACCATGTAGGGCGTGTATTCCGTCGTGAGGCCGAGCACGCCGATGCGAATGCCGCAGCGCTCGAGCAGGACCCACGGCTTCGTGCCGGGGACGGGCGCACCATCCGCTTTCCGGCGCACATTGGCGCAGAGGATCGGGAAGGGACAGGCGCTGATGCAGCTGTCCAGAAAGGCTGGGCCGCGGTCAAATTCGTGGTTGCCGAGCGTCATGACGTCCGTTTTGCTGCGGATCATGGCGCCGACGAGCGGCAGGCCGGGCCAATAGTTCGTGCTGAAGGCATCGCCCGCATCCAGCAGAAGCGTTCCCGCCGGATTCTGCGCGCGCAGCTTTGCTATTTCGGCGGAAAAGGCCGGGAAGCCGATGTCCTCGCGGGAGGGACGGATGCGGCCGGAGAAATCGGCATGGCAGAGCAGGTCGAGGACGATCTTTCCCATGGCGCTCACCCCTTCAGGCCGCCGCGCGACACGCCGGTGACGATGCTCTTGCGGCAGAAGATGAACAGCAGGACCATCGGCACCACGACGATGGTTGAGGCGGCCATCAGGCGTTCGTAACGGATGCCACTGGAGGTCATGAAGGCGTAAAGACCGAACGGCAGCGTGCGGACCTCCTTCGTGTTCGTGGCGATGACGGTCCACAGGAAGGAGTTCCAGCAGGCAATGGCATCGAGCAGACCGATCGTCACGAGGGCCGGTCGGGACATGGGCACCATGACGCGCCAGAGGTAGCGCCAGTTGCTCGCGCCGTCGACGCGGGCGGAATAATAGAGGCTGTCCGGAATGGCAAGGAAGAAATTCCGGAGGATGTAGGTGTAGAAGATGCTGGAGGTGAACGGCAGGATCAGCGCGATGAGCGTGTCGTTGAGCCCGAGCTTCACGATGGTCGTGTAGTTCGTGATGATGAGCATCTCGAACGGGATCATCATCAGCGAAAGCAGCAGGGAAAACAGCAGGTCGCGCCCCGGGAATTTCAGCCGGGAGAAGGCGAAGGCAGCAAGGATGGTCGTGAACATGGTGCAGGCGACGCAGACGATGGTCACGAGCAGGGAGTTGCAGAAATAGCGCAGGAACGGGGCCTTCTCAAACGCATAGACATAGTTTTCAAACACAAGCTCCTTCGGCCAGAACGTCGGGGGAGTTGTGTTGACCTCGGCGGCCGTTTTCAGCGAGGAGATGATCATCCAGAAGAACGGCAGCACCATGATGAGCGCACCGAGGATCAGAACGAGATAGGCAAAGGATTTTTTGGCAGTTTTCATGGCGGTACCTCAATAATTCTTCCACTTGCGCTGGATGAAGAGCTGCAGCATGGTGAAGATCAGAACGATGACGAACAGCACGACGGCGCTGGCCGCAGCCGGGCCGAGCTGCCACTGCTTGTAGAACATGTCGAACAGGTAATATACGACGGTATACAGCGAGTAGGCCGAGCCGGGATTGCCATTGAACAGCGGGAACAGCTCCGAGAAGACCTTCGAAGCCGAAATGACGTTCACGATCATCGTCAGGCCCAGCGTCGGGGCGAGCAGCGGCACGGTGATGCGGCGGAAAATGCGCCCGGAGGACGCGCCGTCGATGCGCGCGGCCGTGTAATATTGCGGGTTGATGTTCTGGAAGCCGGAGAGCAGCAGAATGATCGTGAACGGCAGCATGCTCCAGATGCCGTAGATGATGAGGGCGGCAAGATTGTAGTGCGGGTCGTTCAGCCAGTTCACGGGGGAAACGCCGAACAGCGACAGCGCATAGTTGATCAGGCCGTAATCGTAGTTGAACATCCATTTCCACACGAGGCCGACCGCCGTGACGGACGTGACCATCGGCAGGAAATAGCACGTCTGGAACAGACCCTGCAGCTTCGTGCACGAGTTGAGCAGCGAAGCAAGGAACAGGGACAGCACCGTGACGATCGGCACGACGAACAGAACGTACAGCGCCGTGTTGCGCAGACCGTTGAGGAAATTCGCGTCATGGAAAATTTCGGCGTAGTTTCCGAGGCCGATGCCGGAGAATTCGCCGGTCATCAGGCTGTAGTCCTGCCGGAACGACAGCAGAATGACATTGATGAACGGATAGACGGTGAAGACCAGAAGACCGATGAGAAACGGGAGCAGGAACAGCCCCGGCTCCGCAAAGGTGCGGAAGGTCACGCGCTCGCCGTCTGCGCGCGTGCGCAGCTTGCGGCGGCTCATAAGTACCGCACCCCCGTCTTGGCGTCAAACAGGAACACGCCGCGCTTTTTCAGGCCGACGGCCAGCTCTGCGCCGGGCAGGATCTCCAGCTCGGCCGGGACAAGACCGCGAAGCTCGGCGGGGCCGACCTGCAGGCGGACGAGCTCGTCCTTGCCGAGGGAATAGCGCTCCAGCACAGTCGTGCGGAAGGCGGGCGTATCACCCTGCGGCAGGATGCTTTCGGCGCGGACGGCCAGAACGATCTCCTGCCCCTCTGCAAGACCGTCCGGCAGCACCAGCGCAGCGGGAATGCCGCCGTCCAGCACAAGGCGGCCGTTCTGCACAACGCCGTGCAGCTGGTTGATGGGAGGCGTGCCGAGGAAGTCCGCAGCAAAGAGGTTGACTGGGTTTTCATAGAGGCCGCGGGCGGTGTCCTCCTGCTGGAGCACGCCGTCACGCAGCAGGACGACGCGGTCGGCGATGCTGCTGGCCTCCTCCTGATCGTGCGTGACAAAGACGGTCGTGATGCCGGCCTCACGCTGGATGCGGCGGATCTCCTCGCGCATCTCCACGCGGAGCTTGGCGTCGAGGTTGGACAGCGGCTCGTCGAGCAGCAGCACGTCCGGCCGTTTGGACAGGGCGCGCGCAATGGCGACGCGCTGCTGCTGGCCGCCGGAGAGCTCCGCGGGCTTGCGCTTGAGATACGGGGTGATGTGCACCATCTCCGCCAGCTCCTCGGCTCGGCGGATGCGCTCCTTCTTGGGGATGCGCTGAATTTCCATCGGGAAGCAGATGTTCTGCAGGACCGTCATGTGGGGATAGAGCGCGTAGTTCTGGAAGACAAGGCCGATGCCGCGCTTCTCCGGCGGCAGGCTCGTCACGTCGCGGTCGTCAAAGAAAATGCTGCCGCCGCTCACGGGGAGAATGCCGGAGATCATGTTCAGCGTTGTGGTCTTGCCGCAGCCGCTCGGACCGAGCAGGGCGATGAGCTTGCCGCTTTCCAGTGTGATGGAAAGGTCGTTTACGGCAATGGTGTCGCCGAAACGCTTCGTCAGATGTTCGAGTTTGATCTGCATGTCCGTATCACCTCAATATTTCGAAAATGGGTGCGCCGTCGACGTCGGGCATCGTCAGCCCGAGCATGGCGGCCATAGTGGGCGCTTCATCGACCATGGAGCGGCTGCCGTGCACCGTGCCGGGCCGCACATCCGGTCCGGCGGCGAAGAATGTCGTGACCTCCTCGCGTGCCGGACTGCCGCCGTGGGTCGCCACGCCGGTCTTCTTGTCTCCCGGCTGGCAGCTGCGCCAGAGCGTGTCACCGTCCGGGTACTCGCCGAACGCAATGGGAAGACTGCTCTCCACAACAAAGTCGAACGGGCCGGACAGGCCGTAGCGCGCCTGCGCCTCGGCGGCGTCCAGCACCATGCTGAGCTGTACGTCCGGGTCATGCCGCAGGGCCTCGAGCGCCTCGCGCACGCGTGCCATCAGCGCGGCATCGTCCGGGTCGCGCACCTCGATGAGGGCGGCAAGGCCGGTGGAGTGACAGACGGCGTCAAACGAGGTGATCTGCCCTTCGGCGTCAACGGACAGAAGCCCAAGCTGCCGGAAGTAGACGTTCATCAGGAAGGCATCGCGGATATCGGTCTGGCCGTGATCGCCGAGGACGACGAGATTCGTCTCGTCCAGCGTGCCCCTGCGGCGCAGGCATTCCATGATGGCGCCGAGCTGCTCGTCATGCATGCGCAGCTGCGTCTCGGCCTGCTCACTTTCCACGCCGTAGGTGTGCCGGGCGGAGTCGAGGTCGCACAGCTTGATGAGCATGATGTCCGGCTGCGGGCCGTCCTCCAGGATGTCGAGCGCCAGCGCCATGGTGAACAGGTCAAGGCTGCGCGTCGGTCCCATCAGGTAGCGGCCGTGTTTATAGAAGTAACGATCCATCAGGTTTGCAGTGGCCGTGTGCTCCAGCCATTGCTGGGGCTGGTAGCCCTGATAGCTGTATGGAACGATCATCGGCATATTCATGGTATAGTCCGCGCCGCCGGAGACGGGCCAGCTCAGAGAGCAGGTCGTCAGGCCGTTTTCGCGGGCAAGGTCCAGCAGCGTTTTGCCGCGGACATCGGACTTCATGCAGTACCACGGCGCGTCAAGATGGCCGCCGCGGGTCATTTTTTCATTGTGGACGATCCCGTGCCGCCCGGCGTAGGTGCCGGTCAGGATCGAGGTATGGCAGGTGTAGGTCAGGGCCGGGAGCACCGGCTCGATCTTTTCGACGAGCGCACCGCGCTCCAGAAGCTGCGCGAAGTGCGGCATGCGGCGCATGCGCGCGACGTCGGAGGCACAGAGGGCATCGATACAGAATACAAGGACTTTCGACATAGGTTCTCCTTCCTGTTGGAACGGCGGCGGGTGTGGGCCCGGCCGGAATGCGCTGGTCTGCGTACAGGCGGACGTCCGCCGGGACGTCCGCCTGTTGGAATGGGCGGTATTTACTTTGCGAGAGCTTCGCGGCAGGCTGCCTCAAAGGCCGCATAGGCGGTGTCGGCGTCGCTGACATTGAGGGCAACGCTCTGGACCATCTTGTCGATCTCGGTGCGCATGGCCGCTGCGCCGGGAACGCTGGCGAGCATGCCGATGTCGTCGGCTTCCTCGGTCAGGGCCTTGACGGCGATGTTCGTCTCGGCGAACTGCTGGAACTCGGCGCTCTCGCGGGCTTCCTTATAGATGGGGACGGTGCCGAAGGCCTCGGCCCACTGCACGATGTTCTCGGTGGACGTGAGGAACTTCAGGAACATATAGGCGCCGCGGGCGTGATCCTCATCGGTGCTGAGGCAGGCGAAGTTGTTGCCCCAGGAGGAGATGTAGCGGACGGGGCCTTCCTGCGGGATGGGCACGCAGCCGATCTCGAAGGCATCGTTTACGGCCAGCTCAACATAGCTGACACCGGCGCTCGAGCCGATGTAGGAGGCGACGGCCTGGCTGCCGAACGGGCCGGAGAAGAAGACGTCCTCGCCGACAAGGCGGAAGTCGCCGGACTTCACAAGGTCTGCAAACCAGTTGAGCTTTTCCTTGGCGATGGTCTCGTCGATGGCATAGTTGCCGTCCTCGTCGATGTAGCCGCTGCCGGCCTGCATGATGAGGCACTGATAGGTGTCCACGAGGGAGTCGGTGCCGAAGCCGGGGATGCCTTCCTTCTCGTGAATGATTTTACTGCATTCTGCGAGCTCTGTCCAGGTCTTCGGGGCCTCGAGGCCATATTTGTCGAACATGGTCTTGTTGTAGAACAGGACCTCGCCCGCCGTGGTGCACGGGAAGACGTAGATGCCGTCGCCCCACTGGGTGATCTCGCTGTACTGACCGGCGGGAACGTTGTCCTTGAAGTTCGGGATGCCGATCTCCGGGTCGTTGATGTAAACGGACAGGTCGACAAGGCGGCCCTCGTTCAGATAGTTGACGGCGTCGGACGGATACATGTTCACAAGGTCAGGGCCGGTGCCGTTGCGGACGGCCTGCATGGTCTTGCTGTCGATCTCGCTGTACGGCTGCTGCTCGGCGACGAGCTCGTACTCATCCTGCGAGGCATTGAAGGCGGCTGCGAGCTCGAGGAACTTCTCTTCGTGCTGGTCGGTGTAGGCGTGCCAGTAGACGATCTTCGTCTTCTCGGTCTTTACGGGCTTCGTGTCTTCGGTGGTCTTGCTGTCATCGGTGGTCTGCGAGGCTCCGGTACTGGCGCCCGAAGCGTCCGTCTTTCCTGCGCTGCATGCCGCGAACAGGCTCGCGACCATGACCAGAGCAAGCAGAAGGGCAAGAATGCGTGCTTTCATGTGTTTTCTCCTCCATTGTCTCGTGTTTTTATCGGAACGTCGGATGACGCTCACTGCTCAGGAAATGGTGTCCAGGAATGCGGCAAGCTCCGCAAGCGTGTGGACACACCAGGTATATTCCGGCTCGTGGATGCCCGGATAGGGGTCGATCCAGAGCGTCTGCCCGCCGATGGCGGAAATGGGCATCAGATCGTTGAAGGCGTGGTCGCCGATGCTGATCAGGGCTTCGGGCCGCGCCAGCAGCGCGGGATCGAGGGCCTGCAGGCTCGCGATCATACCGTAGGGCTTATTTGCACTGCTGCAGATCTCGCGGAACGCTCCGGCAAAGCCGAGCTGCCGCAGGAATTCCCGCACGGTCTCTTCGTAGGAATTGCTCAGCAGAACGACACGGCAGCGCTGCTCCAGACGCATGATGGCCTCATAAAGCTCGCGGTCGCCGTGCATCCCGGCCCGCTCCATCTGCAGGCGGGTCAGGCGATAGACCTCATTTGCGCGGTCGCCGTCCAGACAGCCGAGCGCGTCGCCCAGGTAGGCCAGAACGGCCCACGCATCGCCGAGATAGACCACATCGTCTGCCTGCAGCGCTTCGGCATAGGTCATATTTGGAAGCACCCGCTTCCGCAGCGCCTGCACGAGCTCCGGCACGGTGGCGGCCTCTGCACGCCCACGGCGGTAAAAACGGTTCATGTCCAGCTCACGCCCGGCGAAGATCGCCTCTGCCAGCCGGACAAGGTCCGCCTCCAGCGGCTCGGCCCACGTCCCGGCAACAAGCGTCCGCAGATAGCCGCGGTGAAAGACGCTGTTCTGATAAATGGTTCCGTCGAGATCGAAGATGACGATCCGGTTTTGCATGGCGGGCCTCCCTTTGTGCGGCGGTTGGCAGGCTCGTGCGGATGATCCGGACCGCGCCCCTGCTGCCGTAACTTGATTATATCACAGGTTTGGCCGAAAAATTTTTTCGTTTGCGTGAAAATATGTCTTTTCGTCAGAAAAGCTCGGAAAAACATGAAAAAAAGACGATTTTACATGAAATTTATGCGGATTTAACACGAAGCCGGCTGGAATGAAAAAGAAAAGCACTTGTCAGAAGCACGCCGTGCCGTTATACTGGAAATAGAAAACAGGTGCGCACCGCGCACGAAAGGAGAACAACGATGCTGCTGATCCGCAACGCAAATATCAAGACCATGGCCGGGCCGGACCTGAAAAACGGCTGCCTGCTCCTCGAAAACGGGAAAATCGCCGCCGTCGGCCAGACGGTCGACGCGCCGGAGGGCGTTGAGACTCTCGATGCGCAGGGCCGCCTGCTCACGCCCGGCTGCGTGGAGGCGCACTGCCATATCGGCCTCGACAACGAGGGCATGCGCTGGGAGGGCATGGATTATAATGAGATCGTCGAGCCGCTGACGCCGCAGCTGCGCGCCATCGACTCCATCAATCCGCAGGACGAGGCCTTCGGGCTGGCCCTGCGCGGCGGCGTGACGACGGCCTGCACCGGACCCGGCAGCGCAAACGTCGTCGGCGGCACGTTCGCCATCGTAAAGCTGGCCGGAAAGCGCGTCGACCGGATGATTCTGCGCGCGCCCGCCGCGATGAAGTGCGCCTTCGGCGAGAATCCCAAGGGCTGCTACGGCCACGACAAGCGCCAGAGCCCCATGACGCGCATGGCGGTCGCCGCCCTGCTGCGCGAGCTGCTGCTGCGCACGCTCCGCTACCGCGACGACAAGGCGGCGGGCAAGAATCCGGCTTTCGACATGAAGCTCGAGGCCATGCTGCCCGTAGTCAACGGCGAGATCCCGCTCAAGTGCCACGCCCACCGCGCGGATGATATCCTGACGGCCGTGCGCATCGCGCGCGAGTTTGGCCTGAAGCTCACGCTGGACCACTGTACGGACGGCGAGCTGATCGCCGACGAGCTGGCAAAGGAGCAGGTCCCGGTCTTCGTCGGACCGTCGCTCGGCGGCAAGACGAAGGTCGAGCTGCGCAACAAGAGCTTCACAACGGCGGGTACGCTGTACCGCGCGGGCCTGACGGTCAGCATCATCACGGATGCGCCGGTCATTCCGCTGCAGTATCTGCCGCTGGCGGCCGGACTGGCGGCTTCGGCCGGTCTGCCGATGGAGGAGGCGTGGCACGCCATCACCATCAACCCGGCCCGCAGCCTCGGCATCGACGCGCGTGTCGGCAGTCTTGAGCCGGGCAAGGATGCGGACCTCGTCCTCTGGACGGCGGACCCGCTTACGACGATCGGCGGCGAGGCGTGGATGACGTTTGTGAACGGCGAGGTCGTGTACCGCGCGGAGTAAGAGAATATAAATCGTAAAAAATCCAGCCAAGGTGGGATCACTCCCAACCCTGGCTGGATCATTTTTATGCGTTCAGGGCCGTATCCCTGCGCTTACTTCAGCGCAGCCAGACGGGCCGTGATGGCGGCAAACTGGGCGCGCGTCGCGCTCTCACGCGGGGCGAGCTCGTTGTTGCCCATGCCGAGGATGATGCCGTTGCCGACAGCCCAGGTCATGGGCTCAGTGGCATAGCTCTGCACGCTGGAGGCATCGGTGAAGCTGCTCAGGTCGCCGGTCGTCGTCGTGTCCATGTTCTGGGAGGCGGCGAAGCGATAGAGCATCGTGACCATTTCCTCGCGGGTGACGTCGTCATCCGGACGGAACAGGCCCTTGTCATCGCCGATGACAACCTTGGCCTCCTGTGCCCATGCGACGGCGTCAGCATACCAGTCATCCTTGAGGTCGGGGAAGGTGCTCGTGCCGGTGACGGCAGGGCTGCCCGCCTGACGGTACAGGACGGTGGCGACCATGGCGCGGCTCAGCGCAGCTTCCGGACGGAACGTGCCATCGCCGAAGCCGACGAACAGGCCGTTGACAAGAGCGAAGTGGACGCTCTCGGCGTACCAGGCGTTTGCATCGAGGTCGGTGTACTGCTCGCAGGGATCCTCTTCCACAAGCTCGACCTTCACGCAGCGCTCGGTCAGGTCCAGCGGCAGCTTGCCGTTGTTGGCCTTGCCGATGGCGCGCAGAGCTTCGATGGCGCTGATGTTGTCAATGGGAGCCTCGTTCACGTTCTGCACGGGAGTCTTGTTCTCAAAGACGGAGCCGGGCAGGGTGGCGCAGTACTCGTTGACGGCAACGCGGTAGGTCTTCGTATTGTCCTTGATGTCGACGACGGTGCCGTCATCGAGCACGATGGACACGACGGTGCGGGCACCGCGGACCGGTCGGCCGTTTTCATCCTTGCCGTCCGGCTCTGCCGTGTACTTTACGACCATGCCGGAGAACTGATCGCCGTAATTGCTGTTCTTGAAGGAATTCTCCACGGTAGCGGCAAGCTCCGCGCCGGTGAGGTCATAGGTGTAGAGGCGGTTGCCGAACGGGGTGATGGCGTAGATATCGCCGACGGTGACGGTGCGGGTCGTCTCGCCCTCGTTGGCCAGAAGGTCGCAGCGGATGCCGCCGCTGTTCGTGAAGGCGACGACGGTGTTGAGCTCCTTCGTAGCCTCGAGCATCAGGCCGGTCAGCCAGTTGCCCGCGATGGTGCTGCTGCTGTTGCCGATGGGTGCACGGCGGGTGATGCTCTGGTCGGCAACGCCGAGGACCTCGGACATGTCGCCCTTCACCGCATCCCAGGAGGCGTGGCTGATGGCGAGAACGGTCGGGTCAAGCTTCGTGTTGCCCTCGGTGTCATAGAGGTTCTGGGTGTTGTCGCGGCCGGTAGTGTTCACATAGCTCGGGTTCACGACCGTGACTTCCTTCGTCTCGGTGTTGAACTGGATCTTGGCGTTGGCATAGCCCTTCGCCTGGCAGTTGCCCTGAATATAGGCTACACCGTTGTCGGCGACGCCGTAGGAAACGCTGTGGGAGTGGCCGCCGACGACGAGGTCGACAAGCTCGGAGTTGACGCTGTTTGCAAGGCCGCGCGGGCTGGCGTGCGCCACAACGACGACGACGTCAGGGTTCTCGGCTGCAACGATGGACTCGATCTTCGCATTGAGCTTCTCAATGCTCGGGTCGATGTCATACGGGGAGATCTTGGCGGTCATGATGTCCATGGAGTAGTCAGGGATGTAGCCGACAAGCGCGACCTTCACACCGGCCTTGTCAACGATGACATAGTCCTTGACAAAGGAGGCGCGGTTCGTCGTACCTGCATCATAGAGATTATAGGCCAGAACGGGGATATTGCTGTCGCCCTTGAACTCACCGATCTCATAGGCGGGCATGGTGCCGTCCTCATCGGCGGCATAGGCCTTGACGTCCCAGTCGAACTCGTGGTTGCCGAGCGAGACTGCGTCATAGCCCATGGCGTCGAAGGCGGCGCGCAGAGCGTTGCCGTAGGTCAGGTTCGAAACGGGAGTGCCCTGATAGATGTCGCCGCCGTCAAGCAGGAGAACGGCGTCGTTTTCGGCATTGGCACGGGCCTCGTTCACGACATTGGCGATGTAGGCCATGCGGTACTGGAACGTGGACTCGTTGCCGGAGGATGTGTCGACAAGGTAGCCGTGCACGTCGGTGGTCTCAAAGACCTCGATGGTCTTCACGGGATTTGCTTCTGCGTGGACGGTCCACTTCGTTTCACGGCCCGGGGTGATCTCCTTGCCCTCAGCGGTCATTTCCTTGATGTATTCGCCAATGATGAGGGGCACGGAGCCGCCGACGTTGTTGAAGCGCTCGGAGATGGTGGCATCCCACAGAACCTCGTCGCTGCTGGAGGTGATGCCGGTGGAGGCAAACCAGCCGTAGGCGTCGGAGTCCTTCGTCGCGCTCAGACGGTAGGAGCTGAGGCAGGCGTAGATCGTGTCGTCATCCTTCACGGCCGTGCCGTCCGCGTAGGTGATGTTCTGCACGCGCTGGTTGTCGGGATTGCCGACATAGACGTCGTAGTTCACGCCGTAGAACGTGTCGCAGCCGAAACCGCCGCCGCCAAGCTGACCGTTGTCTTTGACACGGTAGTTCTGTGCCGTGTGCTGCATCCAGCTCTTGAGCTGGGCGCCGGTCATCTTGATCATGTAGAGCGTGTTGTTGTCGTACTGATACAGGGAGTAGCAGTCGCGCAGGCTGATGTCGCCGGAGGTTGCGCCGTCGGCCAGCAGGGAGCTGACGCTCCAGCCGCGCTTTGCGACCGGCGTCGTCATGGAGATGACGTGCTCCTTCGTCGGGTCGATGTTGTTGTCGGTGCAGGCGGCCCAGATCTGTGCCTTGTGGACGAGATCATAGGAATCGCTCTGCGTGAGGTAGTAGTTGGAGATGGTGTCCCAGGTGCCGGAGACCGTGCCGATCTTCTTGTTGACGAAGGCATCGGAGCGCTCGAAGAGCGGAGTGATGAGGTCCTTCAGACCGTCGTAGTTGGGGTCGCCGGACTTGAAATCCGGGCTGGGGACGCGGATGTCCATGCCGTTCTCGTCCTTGCCGAGGGCAGAGTTCAGAGGATGCATGGTGGACTCGGCTGCGGTAACGGTGACCTTGCCGTCGGCGCCCTTCGTGAGGGTGAGGACGGTCTCACCGAGGGTGGAGCCGCCGCCGTTCATAACGAGGACGTTCTCGCCGTTCTTGTTCTGCAGGGTAACGGCGTTTCTCTGATGGTTGTGGCCGGTCAGCAGCATGTCAACGCCGGTGGTATGCGTTGCAAAGTAGCCGCCTTGGTTCTCCTGATTGTAGATGTCAGGATTGCCCTCGCCGCTGTGCATGGCGACGATGATGTAGTCGCACTTCTCCTGCATTTCCTTGCCGTAGTAGTTTTCCCACTCATAGACATAGGACTTTTCGGCGTTGTCGGTATGGCCGAACGTGCAGCCCTCATAGTGGCTGGCGACGTCCCAGTTCGCGTTGTTCATGTTCTCGAAGCCCAGCAGACCGATGGTGAAGGTCGTGCCGTCCTCGAACTTGTAGGTGAAGGTCTTGTACGGGGAGAACACGGATTCGTTCGTCTCCGTCTCCACGACGTTCGAGCAGATGACGTCGACGGGCTGACCGGCGACGGCCTTGTCCGTGGAGGTCAGCAGATTGTAGTAGTTCCACTGAATCTGCGGCGCATAGTTGAACTCGTGGTTGCCCAGCACAAAGGCATCATAGCCAATGTAGCGCAGCGCAGTCGCCATGGGGCTGTTTTCGCCGCCCTCCTGGAGAATGTTGTAGCTGCTCAGCGCGCTTCCCTGCAGAATGTCGCCAACATCGATAAGAATGCTGTCGTCCACGGCGGCACGGCGCTCTGCGACGAGCTTTGCTGCCTGCAGGAAGTTGTTGCTCAGGGCGCTGTTTGTGTAGGAGTTCCAGTCGTATGCACGGCCGTGCATATCGGTGGTCGTCATGATGCTGACGGTGATCGAATCGGACTTCGCCTCGAAGACGTCATCCTCGACCGGGGCATTCGTGTGGCCTTCGGCTGCGTAGGACGCGTAGACCGAGGTCAGCTTGGTCTCTGCCGCGCCTGCCGGGATCACTGCCACGGAAAGAACGAGGCAGACCACGAGCAGAAGCGAGAGAAGACGCTTTGCAATGTGTTTCATTTCAAGACTCCTTTGTTTGTAGTTGCAGCTGCGCTGCACGTTTTGGAAATCGTGACAAAAAACCACCATTCATCACAGGTTCCGTTGGAAATATTCTAACACTTTGTAAAGAAATTGTAAAGGAAGCGGGGAGACCTGAG
>OHDX01000271.1_pt1 | contig 12598 bp, 7 predicted proteins | sample 1567051 | NCBI WGS metagenome assembly OHDX01 (sample SAMEA3879502, study PRJEB24766) | human gut metagenome | biome: human-associated habitat; feature: feces | place: USA | collected 1985/1987
TTCGCGTTTGATCACCCGCCGCAGCGGCAGAATTGCAAAATCATGCTTCAAAATTTATTTTGCAATTCCAGAAGCAGCTTGGCGAAAAAGCCCAGGAGGGACTTTTTTGACAAGCTGAATATAGGTAGGGGAACTGGTATGGAAACGACAAAGACATTTCAGGAGCTCGGTGTCAGCGAGGAGATCCTCCGTGCGCTGGAAAAGAAGGGCGTCGCAATGCCGACGCGCGTGCAGGAGGAGGCCATCCCGCCGCTGCTGGCGTGGCGCGACGTCATCGCCAAGGCGCCGACGGGAACGGGCAAGACGTTTGCCTTTGGCATCCCGATGATCGAGCACATCGATCCGCAGTCCGACGATCTGCAGGGCCTGATCCTGGCCCCGACGCGCGAGCTGGCCATCCAGATCGCCGACGAGCTGCGCGGCTTGCTCATATTTTATAAGGATATCCGCGTGACGGTCGTCTATGGCGGCCAGCGGCTCGAGCCGCAGATCCGCAGCTTGCAGCAGCATCCGCAGATCGTCGTGGCAACGCCCGGTCGCCTCATGGACCACTATAACCGCAAGAACCTGCGCCTCGACCGCATCAAGACCGTCATTCTCGACGAGGCGGATCGCATGCTGGACATGGGCTTCTTCGATGATGTGACGAAAATTCTCGACCGCATCAAGAACCGTACGAACCTCGGCCTGTTCTCCGCGACGATCTCGCAGGAGGTCATGACTGTCAGCTGGATGTACCAGCGCGACGAGGTGGAGATCACCGTTGCCCCGACGGAGGAGAGTAAGCCTGATATCGATCAGTATTCCATCACGGTCCCGCGGCTGGAGAAGGAAGAGGCTATGCTGCGTATCCTACGCTCCGGCGCGCTTGAGCGCGTGATCGTGTTCTGCAACACGAAGGTCATGTGCCAGCGCCTGAGTGACGACCTGCGCCGCGCGGGCATCCGCGCCGACTGCCTGCATGGCGACATCAAGCAGGCCACGCGCGAAAAGACCATGGCCGATTTCCGCCATGGCAAGCTCCCGGTCCTCATCGCAACGGACGTTGCCTCCCGCGGCATCGACGTGGACGACGTCGACGGCGTCATCAACTATGACGTCCCCGAGGAGAACGAATACTATATCCACCGCATCGGCCGCACGGGCCGCGCCCGGAAAAAGGGCATCTCCTTCACGCTGCTCGGCTCGTTCCCGGAGAAGGCCAAGCTGGACGAGATCGCAAAATTTGCGGGCTTCCGCATCGTTCCGATGATCTTTGACGAATACGGCTGTCTGGTGCCCGCACCTGCAGAGGAAAAGCACCCGACATCCCGCAGGCGATTCTGATGCGCCCGGCGGAGGAGGGCCTGCTCCTGCTGTGCTGTGCGCTCGGCACGCAGGATGTGCCGCTGACCCCGGCGCAGTACCGCACGCTTGCCCGGCGCGTCCGGCAGACCTGTCAGGCCGGAGACGGCGAGGTGACGCCTGCCTATCTCCGGGCGCTCGGCTATCCGGAGGCGGCCGCCGTGCAGATCACGGCGCTGCTCGACCGGACAGACACGCTGCACCGCTATCTCGAGGCCGCTGCCGCGCAGGGCATCACGGTCCTGACGCGCCTTTCGGACGGCTTCCCGGCGCGCCTGCGCCGCATGGGCGAGACGGAGTGCCCGCCCGCCCTGTTCTGCCGCGGCGACACGGCCCTGCTCGGCACGCGCTGCGTTGCGCTCGTCGGCTCGCGGCAGCTCCGGCCGGATAACCGCCGCTTTGCCGTGCAGGCCGGAAAGCTCGCTGCGGCCGAGGGCTTTACGCTCGTCTCCGGCGGGGCTGCCGGTGCGGACACCGCCGCGCAGGAGGCCTGCCTTGCAGCGGGCGGCCGGGTGATCTGCTTTGTGCCGGACAGTCTGCTGGATCATCCCGCGCGGCAAAACGTGCTGTATTGCAGCGCGGGCGGCTATGAGCTGCCGTTTTCCACGCCGCGCGCCCTGGCCCGCAACTGCCTCATCCACGCCATGGGCGAAAAGACCCTTGTGGCCCAGTGCGCCGAGGGAACGGGCGGGACCTGGTCCGGTTCGCAGTGGAACCTGCGCCGCGGCATGTCGGAGCTTTACGTCTTTGACGACGGATCGGCGGCAAGCGCGGCACTGCAGTCCTGCGGAGCGGAGAGGTTGCCGGATATTCCGGCGTCTCTCGCCCTGTTACGGCCTTTCCAATTGTCCATTTTCGATGGGAAATCGGATGAAAAGCGGAAAAAGTAAATTTTCAGTTGATTTTGACAAAGTAATCGTGTATAATCTCCGTACGACACCGAAGATCATGGATCTGACCTGACGTATGGAGGTTATTTTTATGTGTGGAATTGTTGGTTATGCCGGTTCGAAGCAGGCAGCTCCCATTTTGCTGGACGGCCTTTCCCGTCTGGAGTATCGCGGCTATGATTCCGCTGGACTGTGTGTTTTTTCGGAAGGGGAGCTGAAGCTCGCCAAGTCCAAGGGCCGTCTGGCCGTCCTGCGCACAAAGACGGAAAACGGCGCGACGCTCCCCGGCTATCTCGGCATCGGCCATACCCGCTGGGCGACGCACGGCGCACCCTCGGACGAGAATGCGCATCCGCAGCTGTCCACAAACGGCAGCATCTGCATCGTGCACAACGGCATCATTGAGAATTTCCTGCCGCTGAAGGAGTTCTTGCTGAAGCAGGGCAAGACGTTCCGCTCCGAGACGGACACGGAGGTCATCGCCAATCTGCTGGAATACTATTATGAACAGGAAAACGATCTGATGAAGGCCGTCCGCCTGACGCTCGGCCGGATCGAGGGCAGCTATGCGCTCGGCATCCTCTGCGCCGACCGGCCGGATTCCATGATCGCCGTCAAGAAGGACAGTCCACTGATCTTCGGCTTCGGCGAGGGAGAGAACTTCATTGCCTCGGATGTCCCGGCCATCCTGCCGTATACGCGCAGCGTCGTGTATCTCAACGACGGCGATATGGTCGTGTTCACGAAGAATGCCGCGCAGTTCTATGACGCAAACGGTACGCCCGTGCGCAAGGCCCCTGAGCACATCGAGTGGGAGATGTCCGCTGCGCAGAAGGGCGGCTATCCGCACTTCATGCTCAAGGAAATTTACGACCAGCCTAAGGCCCTGCGCGATACGATCAATCCACGGATCCGCAACGGCCGCGTCGTGCTGGACGATGTGAAGCTCGATGAGAGCTATCTGCGCGGCCTGCGCCGCATCTATATGGTCGCCTGCGGCTCGGCGTCCTATGTCGGCAATCACGCCAAGTATATCCTCGAGCGCACGACGCGCATCCAGGTCGAGCCGGTGCTCGCCTCAGAGTTCCGCTATTCCGAGCCGGTGCTCGGCGACGATACGCTCGTTATCATCATCAGCCAGTCCGGCGAAACGGCCGACACACTGGCCGCCCTGCGTGAGGCCAACGCCCGCGGTGCGCGGACGCTCGCCATTGTCAACGTGGTCGGCAGCGCCATTTCCAAGGCGGCGCACGACGTCATCTACACCTGTGCCGGCCCTGAGATCGCCGTTGCCACGACGAAGGCCTATTCCACGCAGCTGGCCGTCATCTACCTGCTGGCCATGTATATCGGCGAAAAGCTCGGCACGCTTGCGCCGGAGTGCTATGCCGCCATGCTCGAGGGCCTGCAGCGCCTGCCGGACCAGGTGGCGCAGATCCTTGTGCCGGAGAATCTGGCAAAGATCGAGGAGGCTGCGGAGGCCTTCAGCCACAACCACGACGTGTTTTTCATCGGCCGCAACCTCGACAGCGCGACCTGCCTCGAGGGAAGTCTGAAGCTCAAGGAGATCGCCTATGTCCATTCCGAGGCCTATCCTGCAGGTGAGCTGAAGCACGGCCCCATCTCCCTCATCGAGGAGGAGACGCTCGTTGTGGCCCTTGCCACAGTCGAGAAGCTCTTTGATAAGACCATGGCCAATGTCCGCGAGGTCAAGGCGCGCGGCGCACACGTCCTCGGCGTGACGACGGAGGACTTTGCCGGGGAGATCGAAAAGTATGTCGACCGCAGCCTCATCGTGCCGAAGACGCACCCGCTGCTGCAGCCGAGCCTGACGGTCATCCCGCTGCAGGCCTTTGCCTACTATATCGCACTGGCCCGCGGCTGCGATGTCGATATGCCGCGCAATCTGGCCAAGTCCGTCACGGTCGAATAATTCAAAATTTTAGATTTCTGCGGAGGCTGCCATATGGCGGCCTCCGCCTTCGTTTGCAGTCTGTTGTGCGCACGAACTGCCCGCCAAGGGCGGACAATTCGCACACTGGCCGACTGAGCGGTATTTTCTCCGACGTATGCGCTGCCGGAGAAAATGATCTCACCTTCTTCGCCGACTGCGGGCGGCGAACTCTGCGAGGCTTTTTCCTGCATTGCGGAGCGGAGCAGAGAGGCCTCTGCTTGTTATTCTGCGGGATCTATGGTAAAATATCTTTATCCTATCCCAAAATTCTATGAAAGTGGTGAAACTATGTTGGACTTTCGCCCCATCTGCCTGGAGGACCGCGCATGGATCGAACCCGTGATGCAGGCTGCGGCTGGGCATGGCAGCGAGTTTTCCTTTGTGAATCTCTACCTGTGGGGGGACCAGCGCGTAGCGTCGGTGGACGGCACGCCCGTGTTCCTCAGCAATTTTTCCGGGAGCCTGACGTACCCGTGGCCCGTGGGCTGCCGGGACCTGCCGGGCACGCTGGAGCTGCTGCGGCAGGACGCACGCGAGCGCGGCATTCCGCTGCGCCTGTTCGGCCTGCTGCCCGAGGAGCGCGACCGGCTCGAGGCGCTGTGTCCCGGCCGCTTCCGCTTCCACAGCGTGCGCGACAGCGCGGACTATGTCTACGAGACGGAGCAGCTTGCCCAGCTGCACGGCAAGAAGCTGCAGGCCAAGCGTAACCACTGCAACCGCTTTGAGGCGGCCTACCCGGATTATCGCGTCCTGCCGCTGACTGCGGACCAGCTGCCGCGCTGCCGCGCCTTTACGGACGAGTGGTATCGCCTGCATTTTCTGGAGAACGACCCCGCGGACTACGCGTTGGAGCAGCGCGCCATCGGGCTGGCATTCGACCATTTCGATGCGCTCGGCATGACGGGTCTTGTGCTGGAGGTCGAGGGCGAGGTCGTCGCCTTCGCCATGGGCAACCCCATCCGGCCGGATATGTTTGACGTGAACTTTGAAAAGGCCCGCGCCGATATGAACGGGCCGTATCCGATGATCAACCGCGAATTTGCCCGCCGGATTGCAGAGACGTCCTACCGCTTTCTGAACCGCGAGGACGACATGGGCCTCGAGGGCCTGCGCCGCGCGAAGGAAAGCTATATCCCGGACCTCCTGCTGGAGAAGCTGCTGGCAGAGGAGCTGCCCGCATGAGGGCGGCGCGACGCGACCTGCCCGCCCTGACGCGGCTGTGGCAGGCCTGCTTCGGCGATACCGAGGCGGAGGTGCGCGCGTTCTGGCAGGCGCTGTTCGACTGCACGCCCGTCTATCTGCGCCGCGCGCCGGACGGCAGCCCCGCAGCCATGCTGTGCGCGCTCCCGGCGGAGCTGGTCGGCGACGACGGAGACGCTGTCCCTGCTGCCTATCTCTACGCCGTCTGCACGGCCCCGGCCCTGCGCGGGCGCGGCCACTGCCGCCTGCTCCTGCAGGAGGCGGAGCAGGACCTTGCAAAGCAGGACGTCCGCGCGGCCGTGCTCGTCCCGGCGGAGGAGAGTCTGTTCGGGTTCTATGCCCGCTTTGGCTACCGGACCGTGTTCACCTGCCGGACTGAGACGGTCCCGGCGGCGCGCGGCGACTGCAGCATTACGCCGCTCACGCCGGATGGCTGGCAGAGCCTGCGCGAGCTGCAGCTCTATGACAGCCATCTGTCTTATCCGCCGGAGCTGCTGCGCTGGCAGGAAACGATCTCCCGCAGCAGCGGGGCTGGCCTTTACCGCATCGAGACGGGCGATGCCGTCTGCTGCGCCGCGGCGGAGCGGGACGGCGAAACGCTGCTCGTGCGCGAGCTGCTGCCGGACTGCCCGGAGGCCGCCGCCGCACTGGCGGACAAGCTCGGCTGCCGGGAGGCCGTCTTCCGCACGGCGGGCGGCACGCAGCCCTTCGGCATGGCAAAATCGCTCGACGGAACGCCGCTCCCGCAGCGGGCCTACCTCGGCCCGGCGTTTGAGTAAGGCGGGGCTTTTGCACTGGCTTCCAAGTTTGTCATTGCGAGGCCCCAAAGGGGCTGTGGCAATCTCGGGGAGGTATAGGCTGCCGAAAAAATGTACACACCGATTGCGTCTGTAGCGGCGCTCAGTGAGCGCCATGCACGGGACGATTCAACCGCGCAAGGGCACTGGTGCATCACGGCACTCCCCTGATGTGTCATTCCGAGGAGCGAAGCGACGTGGGAATCTCCTGCAAGTGGTTTCGTTTTCGCCGAGGCCCACCTGTTATCCACCATGGTTCTGCGAGATTGCCACGTCGGCCTGCGGCCTCCTCGCAATGACAAATTTGGGAGCATAGTGCGGTCGGCGATGCCACCCTATAACTTGCCGGCCCGCAGGGCGCTCGCTGAGCGCCGCTACAGACGCAATTGGTTCATACCGCTTTAACGATAGCCTGTGCAAAGCGCAGGCGCGCGGGCCTGGCTGCCCCGCTCCTGCAATATACGAAATAAATGATATAAAAACTGGAGGAATTTATCATGAAACGTTGGCTTTCTCTGATCCTTGCGGCGGCGCTGGCCGTCTGCGTCTTTGCTGCCTGCAGCAAGGACGACAACACGTCCGGCTCGGCCGGAAAGCACCATGTGGAGATCGAGGTGCAGGATTACGGCACCATCGCCGTGGAGCTGGACGGCGACGCCGCCCCCATCACGGTTGATAACTTCCTGAAGCTGGCAAAAGAGGGCTTCTATGACGGCCTGACCTTCCACCGCATCATCGACGGCTTCATGATCCAGGGCGGCGACCCCGAGGGCACCGGCATGGGCGGCTCGGATGAGACGATCAAGGGCGAATTCTCTGCCAACGGTGTGGAAAATAACCTGTCGCATACGCGCGGCGCGATCTCCATGGCCCGCAACAGCGTCAGCATGGACAGCGCGAGCTCACAGTTCTTCATCGTGCAGAGCGATTCGACCTTTCTGGACGGCCAGTATGCCTGCTTCGGCTATGTGACGTCCGGCATGGACATCGTCGACCAGATCTGCAAGGACGCGCAGCCGACGGACGGCAACGGCACGATCCCCGCAGCGGAGCAGCCGGTCATCACGGCCGTCCGCGTCATCGACTGATGGGCAGACAGCTCGTTCTGGCGGAGAAGCCCTCCGTCGGCCGGGAGCTGGCGCGCGTGCTCGGCTGCAGGCGCGGCGGCGAGGGCTACCTGGAGGGCGACCGCTATGTTGTCACCTGGGCGCTCGGGCATCTGGTCACGCTGGCTGACCCGGACGTCTATGAGAAAAAGTGGGAGAAGTGGGACATGGCCGACCTGCCGATGCTCCCGCAGAATATGAAGCTCGTCGTCATCCCGCAGACGGCGCGGCAGTTCCGCGTGGTGCAGGGCCTGATGAAGCGCAGCGACATCACCGGCCTCATCATCGCCACGGATGCTGGGCGCGAGGGTGAGCTCGTTGCGCGCTGGATCATGGCCAAGGCGGGCTGGAACAAGCCTGCAAAGCGGCTTTGGATCTCGTCCCAGACAGACAAGGCCATCCGCGACGGCTTTGCAGATCTGCGCCCGGCGGCGGACTATGAAAATCTGTTCCGCTCCGCGCAGGCGCGCAGCGAGGCCGACTGGCTCGTCGGCCTGAACGTGACGCGCGCCCTGACGTGCAAATACAATGCGCAGCTCTCGGCCGGGCGCGTGCAGACGCCGACGCTGGCCCTTATCGCCGCGCGGGAGCGGGAAATCCGCAGCTTTGTGCCGAAGGAATTCTACGGCGTCCGGCTGAAGCTCGCGGGCTTCACGGCCGTCTGGCGCGATGCAAACGGAAACAGCCGTACCTTTGACCGCGCGCTGGCCGAGCGGATCGCCGAGGCCTGCCGCACGGGGACCTGCACCATCCGGCAGGTGCGCCGGATGCGCCGCATGACGCCGCCGCCTGCGGCCTATGACCTGACGGAGCTGCAGCGCGATGCGAATAAAAAATACGCCTATTCCGCAAAGGAAACGCTGAATCTTATGCAGGCCCTCTATGAGCAGCACAAGCTGCTGACCTATCCGCGCACGGACTCGCGCTATATCTCCGACGACGTCGTTCCGACGCTGCCGGACCGCCTGCGTGCCGTGATGACAGGGGACTACAAGCCCTTTGCGCAGGAGCTGATGCGCCGCCGCCCGCTTTCGACCAGATATCTGGTGAACAATGCCAAGGTCACGGATCATCACGCCATCATCCCCACGGAGGAGGCCCCGGACCTGTGGCAGCTTTCCGGGCCGGAGCGGAATATTTATGACCTCGTCGTGCGCCGCTTCCTTGCGGTGCTGATGCCGCCTTGTGCCTATGAGGAGGTCGAGCTGACGCTGCGCGCCGGGGACCATGACTTCACGGCCAAGGGCCGCATTGTCTCGGAGCCGGGCTGGCGCAGGGTCTATGACCGCAGCTTCCGGCTGGAGGACGAGGAAGAGGACGAGCCGCAGACGCTCCCGGCGCTGGAGCGGGGGCAGAGGCTGTCGATCCTCGGCGCGTCCGTTGCGGTGGGCAAGACGCCGCCTCCGCCGCGCTATACGGAGGCGACGCTGCTGACGGCCATGGAGCATCCGCAGGCGCAGGTCACAGACAAGGCCCTGCAGAAGATCCTGGCGGAGACAAGCGGCCTTGGCACGCCTGCCACGCGCGCGGACATCATCGAAAAGCTGTTCTCTGCATTTTATATCGAGCGGCGCGGTAAGGAGCTCGTCCCGACGTCCAAGGGCATGCAGCTTGTGGAGCTGGCCCCGGAGGACCTCCGCTCGGCTGCGCTCACGGCACAGTGGGAGGACCGCCTTGCCCGGATCGCAAAGGGACAGGAGCGCGACGCAAAATTCGTCGAGGAAATGCGCGCCTATGCGTCGCGTCTCGTTGCGGCCGTCAAGGCAAGCGATGCGAAATACACCCACGACAACCAGACGCGCAAGACCTGCCCGGACTGCGGCAAGTTCCTGCTGCTCGTCAAGGGAAAGCGCGGCGAGATGCTCGTCTGCCCGGACCGCGAGTGCGGCTATCGCAAAAGCGTCACGCAGGTGACGAACGCACGCTGCCCGAACTGCTTCAAGAAAATGGAGCTGCGCGGCGAGGGTGAGAATCAGATGTTCGCCTGCGTCTGCGGCTACCGGGAAAAGCTCTCCGCCTTCCAGGAGCGGCGCAAAAGTGCCGGGGCGGGCAAGCGCGATGTGGCAAAGTATCTGCAGCAGCAGAAGGATGACAAGCCCGTGAACAGCGGCATGGCCGACGCACTGGCCAAGTGGCTTGAGAAAAATCAAAAGTAGGGCATTCTTAACAAAAATCACGGAGCTGCACGGCGAAATTCGTGCGGCTCCGTTCTGCACCGGGAATTGACACCGGCGGGGATGTTTGCTACAATAATTCCCGTGAGAATATGGGACAGCAGGAGCGGTGGAGTCTGTCATAGGGTCGTGGGGCCCTATTCCTGCTGGATCGGCTGTGCCGTGCTTCTGTGCGGCACACGGATCGGACAGGACTGCCGTCCTGTCTTTTTTTATGCCGCGGTATGCGGCGAAAGGGGATTATCGCTATGAGGAAAACAAAGATCGTCTGTACCATCGGCCCGGCCAGCAGTGACCCGGCCGTGTTTGCCGATATGTGCCGCGCGGGCATGAATGTGGCCCGCCTGAATTTTTCGCACGGCACCCATGCCGAGCATCAGGCCAAGATCGACATGATCAAGCAGGTGCGCGAGGAGCTTGGCCTGCCGATCGCCATCATGCTCGATACGAAGGGCCCGGAGTACCGCATCGGCACGTTTGCCGCGGGGCATATCGAGCTGCATGACGGCGATGCCTTTACGTTCACAACGCGCCCGGTTGAGGGCGACGAGACGATCGTCAGCGTGAATTATGCCGGTCTGCCGCATGATCTGGCCGTAGGTGACCGCGTGCTCGTGAACAACGGCCTTGTGATCTTCGAGGTGCAGGACCTCACGGAGACGGACGTGCACTGCCGCGTCGTCGTGGGCGGCGAGCTTTCCAACCGCAAGAGCATGAGCTTCCCGAACAAGGTCCTGCATCAGCTCTATCTCAGCGAGCAGGACAAGGACGACCTTCTGTTCGGCATCCGCAACGGCGTGGATTTTGTCGCGGCCTCGTTTGTCTCGTGCAAGCAGGACCTGCTCGATCTGCGCGGCTTCCTGCACGCCAACGGCGGCGGGGACATCGACATCATCGCCAAGATCGAGAACCGCGCGGGCGTAGACAACATTGAGGAGATCAGCGAGGTCTGTGACGGCATCATGGTCGCACGCGGCGACCTCGGTGTGGAGGTCCCGTTCACGGAGCTGCCTGCCATTCAGAAATACCTCATCACGAAGTGCCGCCTGCTCGGCAAGCGCGTCATCACGGCCACGGAAATGCTTGAATCTATGATCCACAATCCGCGCCCGACGCGTGCGGAGATCTCCGATGTGGCCAACGCCGTCTATGACGGCACGAGCGCCGTCATGCTTTCCGGCGAGTCAGCCGCGGGCAAGTATCCGGTGGAGACCGTGCGGACCATGGCGGAGATCGCTGAGGAGACGGAGCGCCACATCGACTACGCCAAGCGCTTCCGCACGAACGAATTTGTCATCCACGACCGCGTGGACGCCATTTCCCACGCAACGTGCGGCATGGCCATCGACATCGGGGCCAAGGTCATCGTAGTGACGTCTATGTCCGGCATGACGGTCCGGATGGTCTCGCGCTTCCGTGCACCGACGGACATCGTCGGCATGGCGACGAACAAGCGCGTGTGGTATAAGCTCTCGCTGTCGTGGGGCGTGCTGCCGGTGCTGAGCGAGCAGTTCAACTCCACGGACGTGCTGTTCTATCATGCACTGCGCGCCGCCCGCGACACGATGCACCTGCAGCCGGGCGACAATGTTGTTATGACCGGCGGCATCACGAACGGTAAGTCCGGCAACACCAATCTTATCAAGATCGAGGCGGTCTGACGGCCGGAAGAGAGCATGGATGATCGAAATTCACGAAATTGATGCGGCACATCAGGCGGATATCCGCCTGCCGAACGAGCCGTTCCCGCATTTTCGTTTATCGTGGTGTTCAAAAAACGTGATGATTGCGAGGAGCGAAGCGACGCGGCAATCTCAGTTAGGGGACCGCAGTTCGCACTGACTGTCGTAAAAAAACGCACAAACCGATTGCGTCTGTAGCGGCGGTCAGTGACCGCCTTGTACAGGGTAATTGAACTGTGTAAGGGTGCTGATGTACCACGGCACTTGCCTGAATTGGCATTGCGAGGCCCCGGAGGGGCCGCGGCAATCTCGGAAAGGCGGCTACGATATCGCCGATGGTTTCCCTGTTATCCAAGCGGGCACTGCGAGATTGCCACGTCGGCTGCGCCTCCTCGCAATGACAATTCAGGGAAATGCGGCGGCGCACCTGTGCCCTTTTGCGATTGAATTGTCCTCTGCTGGGCGCTCAGGGAACACCGCTGCATGCTCTAGCTGCCCCAGATGAAAAAATTCGGACGCACCCGCGCGGGTGCGTCCGTTTTCGTCAATTATTCCGGTATAATCTGCGCCACTCGGACTCCGGCAGGAGCTCGAGCGCGGCATTGTGCAGACGGTAAACGCGGCTGCACAGCGACAGCACGCTCGGCCGGTGGGTGCTGAGGATGCACGTCTTGCCGGGCAGGGCGGCGATGTTCTCGAGCACGCGCTGCTCCGTCTCCAGATCAAGCGCCGACGTCACCTCGTCGAGCAGCAGGATAGGAGCATCGGCCAGAATGGCGCGCGCAATGGCCAGCCGCTGGTTCTGCCCCTCGGACAGCGAGCCGCCGCGTTCGCGCAGCGGGCAGTCCAGCCCGCCGGGCAGGCTGCGGACAAAATCCTCGGCGCAGGCGGCGCGCAGCGCAGCCCACAGGGCCTCCTCCGGGGCGTCCGGCCGCACAAGGCGGAGCGTCTCGGCCACGGTGCCGGAGAAGATCACGTTGTCCTGCGGCACATAGGCAAAGCAGCAGCGCGTGGAGGGGGAGACGTCCAGCGCCTCGCCGCCGCCGGTCAGCACGGCGCTGCCGCCCGTCGGGCGGAGCAGGCCGAGCAGCAGGCGGAACAGCGTCGTCTTGCCGCTGCCGGACGGGCCGACGATGGCGATCATCTCATGCGGCTGCACCTGCAGCTCCAGCTGCTTCAGAACGGGCGCGCGGCCCTGATAGGAAAACTCCAGCCCCTGCAGCGACAGCGCCAGAGGAACGCCCTCGCGGACGAGCCGCTGCGCGCGCTCCGGGTGGTCGAGCCGCTCCCGCGGCAGCTCCAGCACGGACATGATGCGCCGCGCGGAGACGGAGGCCTCGATGGCGGAGGGGACCAGATGGATGAGCGCGCTGAGCGACGAGGAGAGATAGGACGCCAGCTGCAGGAACAGCACCATCGTGCCGAAGTCGATCCGGCCCTGCCACAGGCGG
>OHDX01000275.1_pt1 | contig 12562 bp, 8 predicted proteins | sample 1567051 | NCBI WGS metagenome assembly OHDX01 (sample SAMEA3879502, study PRJEB24766) | human gut metagenome | biome: human-associated habitat; feature: feces | place: USA | collected 1985/1987
CATCCATAAAAGGGAACAATAGGTTTTTACGATGCTTCGAAATTTATTCTAAGATAATAGACAAAAGAAATGAAATGGTTGGCCAAGAACTGACTAAGAAATGGTAAAGATAGGGCGCAGATGCCCAAGTTCGACACAATTTTCTGTTTAAATCTATTATATTAGAGGGCATGTGAGATGTCAACGAAACGCGGGCTATCTGCGATTGGAGGAAGAATCTTATGGTTGCGAAAGAGTACTGCTGTTACACCAGGCCCTATTCCAGTATCGAAGGCTTTCAGCTTGCACACACGCTGTACTACAGCGCAAGCGTAGAGGAAGAGGGAGTTGTATTGGCAGTGCGGCGACAGCAGGGAGAAGAGTGTGTCACGGAGCAGGTCATCTGCCCGGTGGGCGACTTCGGGCGGCTGATGTCCCTGATGCGGTATCTGTGCGAAAATGGAGTAGGGCTGGGCCACTGGCTGGATGTACTGGACGACGCAGGGCAGGTGTACTGGCACTGCACGGCTGCAAATGGGCAGCAGGAGAGCGGAAAGCCTGCACGATTTGTGGCATTTGCTGGTTTTGAGGGGGAAAACTTGGTACATAATCCTGAATTGACACAAAGCGTATAAAAGCTTATATTATAAGTAGACTTGGATGAATTTGTCCATTATGGTCAAAAATTACAAAGGTAAGGTGTGCAATATGTATCAGGATGAGTATAAGCGCTGGCTGGCAGCGGATCTGGAGGACGCAGATCTGAAGCCGGAGCTGGCCAAGGTCGAGGGAAACGACGACGAGATCAAGGATCGCTTTGCCGTTGCACTGAAATTCGGCACCGCTGGCCTGCGCGGCGTGCTGGGCGCTGGCACCAACCGCATGAACATCTACGTCGTGCGTCAGGCCACCCAGGGCCTGGCAAACTGGGTCAAGACCCAGGGCGGCAACCAGACCGTGGCCATCAGCTATGACAGCCGCCTGAAGAGCGACGTCTTTGCCAAGACTGCCGCCGGTGTTCTGGCCGCAAACGGCATCAAGGTGCGCATTTATGATGCTCTGATGCCTGTCCCGGCCCTGAGCTTTGCCACCCGTTACTATGAGTGTAATGCGGGCATCATGGTCACCGCTTCTCATAACCCCGCCAAGTACAACGGCTACAAGGCCTACGGCCCCGACGGTTGCCAGATGACCGATGACGCCGCCGCCATCGTCTATGACGAGATCCAGAAGACCGATGTCCTGACCGGCGCAAAGTACATCTCCTTTGCCGAAGGCGTCGAGCAGGGCCTCATCCGCTTTGTGGGCGACGACTGCAAGAACGCCCTCTACGCCGCCATTGAGGCACGTCAGGTGCGCCCGGGCCTGTGCAAGACCGCCGGCCTGAAGCTGGTCTACAGCCCGCTGAACGGTTCTGGTCTGGTGCCGGTCACCCACGTTCTGAACGACATGGGCATCACCGACATCACCATCGTGCCGGAGCAGGAGTACCCCAACGGCTACTTCACCACCTGCTCCTACCCCAACCCTGAGATCTTCGAGGCTCTGAAGCTGGGCCTCGACCTCGCCACCAAGACCGGCGCCGACCTGATGCTGGCCACCGACCCCGACGCTGACCGCGTGGGTATCGCCATGAAGTGTCCGGACGGCAGCTATGAGCTGGTCTCCGGCAACGAGATGGGCGCTTTGCTGCTGGATTACATCTGCGCTGGCCGCATCGAGAAGGGTACCATGCCCAAGGACCCCGTCGCCGTCAAGTCCATCGTCTCCACCCCGCTGGCCGATGCCATCGCCGCTCACTACGGCGTTGAGATGCGCAGCGTGCTGACCGGCTTCAAGTGGATCGGCGACCAGATCGCAAATCTGGAAGCTGCCGGTGAAGTGGACCGCTTCATCTTCGGCTTCGAGGAGAGCTACGGCTATCTGGCCGGTCCTTATGTCCGTGACAAGGATGCCGTCATCGGCTCCATGCTCATCTGCGAGATGGCCGCTTACTACCGCAGCATCGGTTCCTCCATCAAGCAGCGTCTGGAAGAGATCTACGCTCAGTACGGCCGCTACCTGAACAAGGTGGACAGCTTCGAGTTCCCCGGCCTGACCGGCATGGAGAAGATGGCCTCCATCATGCAGAAGCTGCGTGACGAGCCCCTCACCGAGCTGGCCGGCCACAAGGTGGTCAAGGTCACCGACTACAAGAAGCCCGAAGAGACCGGCCTGCCCGCCGCAAATGTCCTCATCTACACTCTGGACAACGGCGCTACCGTGGTCGTCCGTCCCTCCGGCACTGAGCCGAAGATCAAGACCTACTTCACCACTCTGGGCAAGGACCTGGCCGAGGCTCAGGCTCAGAAGGATGCTCTGGCAGCTGCCATCGAGCCCATCCTCGCATAACGCAGAAATTTCATAGAAAATTTATGCCCCCGTACAGCGCCAAAAGTGCTGCACGGGGGCATTTTTGATGGGCGCGGGCAGTTGCAGTTTGTGGGTGGATACGCTATAATATTCAATGAATAATAATATGCTCTGTGCAGTGCGGCGCAGGGCAGGAATAAAATGGGGCAGGTGTAAGAAATTGGAACATCGTGTAACGGCAGTCCTGGTGGCGGCGGGTTCTTCCACCCGGATGGGATTTGATAAACTGAGCTTCGATCTGGGCGGTGAGACCGTCTTGGAGCGGAGCGTCCGGGCCTTTGACGAGTGTCCGGAGGTGGACGAGCTGGTGATCGTGACCGGCGCGTCCAGTGAGAATGCCCAGCGGGCCGCTGCCCGCTGCAAAAAGCCGGTGCGGCTGGTGAAGGGCGGCTCGACCCGCGCCGAGAGCGCCCGCAGCGGCGTGGCCGCTGCCCACGGCAGACTGGTGGCCGTCCACGACGCGGCCCGGCCCTTTGTGAGCCAGAGCGTTATCGCCGACACGATAGCGGCCGCTGCCCGCTGCGGTGCCGCCGCCCCGGCAGTGCCGGTGAAGGACACCATCAAGCAGGCGAAGGGCGGAAACGGCAAGACTGTGCCGGAAGGCTGCATGGTGGAGAACACCCCCGACCGCAGCACCCTTTATGCGGTGCAGACGCCCCAGTGCTTCGACCGGGCCGCCTATCTGGCGGCGCTGGATGAACTGGACGAGGCCAGCGCCCGCCTCGTCACCGACGACTGCAGCCTGTTCGAGCTGACGGGCCGTCCGGTGGAGCTGGTACAGGGCGACTACGCAAACATCAAGATAACCACCCGGGAGGACCTGCCCCGGACCGAGAACGGAGGAAAGAAAATGCGCATTGGTCATGGTTACGACGTCCACCGTCTGGTGGAGGGCCGCAAGCTCATCCTGGGCGGCGTGGAAGTGCCGTATGAAAAGGGCCTGCTGGGCCACTCAGACGCCGACGTGCTGGCCCACGCGGTCATGGACGCCGTGCTGGGCGCAGCGGCGCTGGGCGACATCGGCCAGCACTTCCCCGATACGGCGGAAGAGTACGCCGGGGCCGACAGTCTCATGCTGGCCCGCCGTGTGGCAGAAATCATGACCGAGCACGGCTGGCGCATCGAGAACATCGACGCCACCATCCTCTGCCAGCGCCCGAAGCTGGCCCCCCACATCCCGGCCATGCGGGCAAAGCTGGCCGAGGCTTTCGGGATGCCGGTGGACGCCGTGAGCGTCAAAGCCACCACCGAGGAGCATCTGGGCTTTACCGGCGAGGGGCTGGGCATCGCGGCCCACGCCGTCGCCCTCATCGAAGCAGTGTGAACGGGAGAATGTGACCCATGACTCTGAACTCTATCGTAGCAAACTTCCAGACCTTCAAGCTGGTAGACCTGCTGGACATCCTCATCATCGCGTTCCTCATCTACCAGCTGCTGGGCTTCGTCAACCGCACCCGCGCCGGCCAGCTGGCCAAGGGCGCGCTCATCGTCATGGCGGTCTATCTGGTGGCGAACATCCTGAATATGCGCACCGTCACCTGGCTGCTCAACTCGCTGCTGCAAGTCGGTCTGCTGACGCTGGTGGTGCTGTTCCAGCCCGAGATACGGCGTGCGCTGGAGCGGATGGGCCAGACCGACCAGTGGGCCTATCGCTTCTTCAATAAAAACCGCTACAACGACACCAGCCTCAAGGGCGCATGGCGCAGCGCCATCATCGCCATCTGCGACGCGGCAGAGCGCTTTTCGGAGACCAAGACCGGCGCGCTCATCGTGCTGGAACGGAACACCAACCTTTCTGAGATCGTCCGCACCGGCACGCCCGTGAACAGCGCAGTCAACCTCGAGGTGCTGGGTACCATCTTCTACGAGGGTACCCCCCTCCACGACGGCGCAGCCATCATCGAGGATGGCCGCATCAAGGCCGCAGGCTGTGTGCTGCCCCTTTCCAACAACCTGGACCTGGGCAAGGACATGGGTACCCGCCACCGCGCCTGCCTCGGCATCGCCGAGAACTCCGACGCCATCGCCATCGTGGTCAGCGAGGAGACGGGCATCATCTCGATGGCGAAAAACGGTGTACTCATGCGCCACTTTGACCGTCAGACCCTTTATACCCGGCTGGTGGATGAGATGATACCCAAGGAGACCGCCAGCGAGAAGAGTGCTGCCGAGGGCTGGAAGGCCCGGGGCAAGCGCCTGCTGAACTGGGTGAACAACAAGGAGGAGGATGAGCAGCAATGAGCACTGAGCAGAACAACGGCAAGCCTGCCGTACCCCCCAAGCGCAATCTGCTGAACGACCGCCGCATCCGGCTCCTGCTTTCTTTGCTGGGTGCAGTCATCGCGTGGATGGCTGTCACCATCGTCGTGCAGCCCGGCACCACCACCACCATCTATAATGTTCCGGTGGACTTTACCTATGATTCGGCTGCCTACACTTCCCGGGGCCTGAGCATCGTCAATGCAGAGGAAAAAACGGTCAACCTGAAGCTTTCCGGCGACGGCTACACCATCGGCAGCCTGTCGGCCAACGACTTTGTCGTCTACCCTGACTGGTCCAGCGTCCGCGACAGCGGCGAAAAGAGCCTGCGCCTTCAGGTGCGGAGCCAGAGCACCCTGCTCACCGGTGTGTCCGTCTCCATCGACGGCGACAACACCGTGGACGTGGTGTTCGATGTGGTGGAAGAAAAGACCCTGCCTATCCAGGTGACGACGAATTACCTGAAGATAGCAGACGGCTATATCCTCTACGGCACCGACATCTCGAAGGAGACGGTGACGCTCTCCGGACCCAGCACTGAGCTGAGCCAGGTGGAGACCTGCACCGCCGAGGTGACCTACAACGGCGAGCTGACCAGCCCCGTCACTCTGGACACCAGCCTGCGTTTTTACACCCGCAGCGGCAGGGAGGTGGAATTTGAGTATACTACTCTGGAAACGGACAGCGTCGAGGTCACGCTGCAGGTGTATAAGCTGGCCACCCTGCCGGTGGAAGTCAGCTTTATCAACGCGCCCCGCGACTTTGACCCCTCGGTGCTGGTCTACTCCCTGAGCAAAAAGACCCTCAATGTGGCCGGCCCGGAGTCCCAGATCGACCGTCTGTCCACCCTGTCGGTGGGTACCATCGACCTTTCCACCTTTGCACTGGATAAGGTGTACGAAATGCCCATCGAACTGCCCAGCGGTATCCGTCTGCTGGACAACATCTCCAGCATCACGGTCAGCTTCGACAGCTCCCGTCTGGAAACCAAGACCATGAACCTGCCCGCCAGCTGTGTGCAGGTCATCAACCTGCCCTCCACCTACACCCTGACCGTGGAGACGGAGCGGCTGATGAACGTCACCCTCTGCGGCCCGGCCGGTTCGCTGGAAGCACTGAATCCGGAACAGGTGGTCATTGAGATCGACGCCGACGACTTCTATGTCGCCATCGGCCAGCAGAACATCGCCTGCCGCCTCTATGTGCCGGCCAACGACAAAATTTTTGCGCTGGGCAGCTATGTGGTGCAGTGCAAGATAGAAAGTAACTGAGTATATGATCCTGATCCATGATATTCGCCTGCCCCTCTCCGCCGGGGAGCCGCAGGCCTACGAAAAAGCCCTCCGCCTCGCCCGCATCCCCCGGGGAAAGGTGAGCCATCTGGGCATCGCCCGGCTCTCGGTGGACGCCCGCCACGGCCAGCCCAAGCTGGTGTACACCGTGGCCGTGACCCTGAAAGAGGAGAGGGAAGAGGCCGCCTGTGCGGGTGCTTCCCGCAGCGTCACCGTCCGGGGCAAGACCGATCTCTCGGTGCAGAACGGCACTCTGCCGCTGACGCACCGGCCTGTGGTCTGCGGCCTCGGCCCGGCGGGCCTCTTTGCGGCGCTGCTGCTGGCCCGTCAGGGCTACCGGCCCATCGTGCTGGAACGCGGCCCGGCGCTGGATGAGCGCGTCAAGGCCGTGGAGCATTTCTCCGCCACCGGTGAGCTGGACGAGAACGCCAACATCCAGTTCGGCGAGGGCGGCGCCGGAACCTTTTCGGACGGTAAGCTCACCACCCGCATCGGCGACGAGCTCTGCGGCTTCGTGACCGAAGTGTTCCTCGAGCACGGCGCGCCGAAGGAAATTGCCTGGCAGCAGAAGCCCCATGTCGGCACCGACCTGCTGCGGGGCGTCATCACTTCGATTCGAAAAGAGATCGAGTCGCTGGGCGGTGAAGTCCACTTCAACACAACCCTCACCGGCTTCGAGCGGCGGGATGGCCAGCTCGTCGGCATCCAGACCACGGACGGTGCGTTCCCCTGTGAGGCGCTGGTGTTCGCGGTGGGCCACTCGGCCCGCGACACCTTCGGGATGCTGATGGACAGCGGCCTCGTGCTGGAGTGCAAGCCCTTCAGCGTCGGCTTCCGGGCAGAGCATCTCCAATCGGAAATCGAAAAGAGCCTCTACCACGAGGCGGCGGGCCATCCGGCCCTGCCGCGCGGCGAATATCAGCTTTCGCAGCATGTTGAAAAACGGTGCGTTTATACGTTCTGTATGTGTCCGGGCGGCCAGGTGGTGGCTTCGGCCAGCGAAAAGGGACGCGTCGTGACCAACGGCATGAGCTACCACGCCCGCAGCGGCAGGAATGCCAACGCGGCCGTGGTGGTCAGCGTGGGCGGTGAAGACTTCGGCAACGACCCTCGGAAGGCCATCGCCTTCCAGCGGGAGCTGGAAGCCCGGGCCTATGCGGCAGGCCGTCCCGGCGGAGAGTATGCTGCCCCGGCGGAGAACATCCAGAGCTTTTTGGAAGGCAGGGGCCGGCTGAACATTGGCCGCGTCCAGCCCACCTATGACCGGGGCGTCGTCGCTGCGGACCTCGGCGCGTTGCTGCCGACCGAACTGGCCGACACCCTGCGGGCCGGTCTGCGGGCTTACGAGCGGAAAATTGCGGGTTACACCGCCCCCGAGGCCATTCTGACCGGCCTCGAGACCCGTACCAGCAGCCCGGTGCGGCTGAAACGGGAAGAAAATTTTGAATGCGCCCAGCTGGCAGGATTGTATCCCTGCGGTGAGGGTGCCGGATATGCGGGCGGCATCATGAGTGCCGCCGTCGATGGCCTGCGGGTGGCCCGCGCCATCATCAGCCGGTACAGCCCGGCAGAAGGGTGAGAAGTTGAATGACTGATCGTGAAAACGATTTTAACCGCACGGCGCAGGACGGCGAGGGCCGTCAGGTGCAGCAGGAGCTGGAACGCCAGCTCCGCGAGCTGGGCGACACCATGTCCGACTCCTTCCGCCACGGCTTTGAGGGCCGGGGCGAGGAGATCGGCGACCGTGTGTGGGATGTGGGCCGCGCCGCAGTGAACGCCGCCGGTTATGGCATCTCGGAGGCAGGCCGGGCCTTTCAGGCCGGAAAACAGGAGTACCAGAAGCGGGCCGAGGAGGCCAGAAGCAGCGCCAGCGCCAGCGGGATGACCGACTGGGCGCGCAATTTCTTTGCGAAGAAGCCGGAACCGACGGCCATCGAGAATATTCGCACCAGCGCCAAAAAGCGCCACAGTGCAGGCGTCGCCATGCTGGCGACCGGCATCACCTTCGCCGTCATCTTCGGCATCACGGCCATCGCCTGCTTCGGCACGGCGGGGGCGTTCACGTCCGGCGGCGTGATAGTGGCGGCTGATATGACGGTCCTCAGTGCCATCGGTGATCTCGCACTGGGTGCTATCGCGGTGACGGGGTGGTGCTCTGCCGCTGTGACCGCTGTGTTCGGCTGGCTGACCGCAGCGGGCGCGTCCCGTATGAAGGCCGCCAAGACCCTGGAGCTCTACGCCGATACCGCCGAGGGCTTCGACTGGCACAAGGGCCTGTCCCTCTCCATGCTGGCCGACCTGACGCATAAAAAGAAGACCAAGGCACTCAAGATGCTGCGGAAATTCATCCACAAGGGCTGGCTCAGTGCCTGGCTGGACGAGAAAAACGACAAGCTCTACCTGACGGCAGAGGACTACCGCGCTGCACAGGAAAATCAGCCCCAGCCCGAACCGGAAAAAGCGCCGGAACAGGCCGGAGAAGTCCCCCTGAACCTCGAGACGACCCGCCGCTTTGCGCAGGTGCTCGAGAAGGAGCAGGGACTCATGGAGGATGAGCGGGCTGTGGAGGAGTTGCAGCATATGCAGAAGACCACCGAGTCCATCTGTGCCTGGCTGGAAGCCCACCCTGAGAGCCTGCCTAAGGCCCGCCGCTTTGCGGAATACTATATCCCCACCACCCTCAAGCTCCTGCACACCTACAACGACGTGCAGAGCCAGCAGGGCGAGAACGCGGAGGCCATCCGCCGGGATATTGCGGGCATCCTGCACACCCTGAATCAGGCTTATGATAACCTCTACGATAAGCTTTTGTCGGACATGGCACTGGACGTTTCCAGCGAGATCGCTGCGCTGCAGGGGATGCTGGCGAACGATGGTCTGGCCGGGGAGGGATTGCGATGACCTACCGGGCCTGGAACACCAAGACCGTTGACCGCGCCGCCCTGAAAGAGCTGACAGCGGCCATCGCCCAGCAGAACACCGAAGAGCTGGAATACCAGAATATGGACGAAGAGTGGAGCGAGGAAAAGTACCGCTCTGTCCTCGCGGTCCAGCAGAAAGAAGCCGGCCTGCTGGCCGGCATCCTCGCTGCCCGGGGCATCACCGACCCCGCCGAGGCGCTGACCCTTCTGGCGGGAGAAGAAGAGCTGAGCGACCCCATGCTACTGACCGACATGGACAAAGCCTGTGAGCGCATCCTGCGGGCCATCGACGAAGGGGAGACGATCGTCGTCTTCGGCGACTACGACGTGGACGGTGTGACCGCCACGGCCCTGCTCTATCAGCACCTGAAAGGGATGGGCGCCGCCGTCAAGTGTATGCTGCCCAGCCGGGAGGGCGACGGCTACGGCCTCTCGAAGAACGCGATCCAGTCGATTTACGATAAGGGCTGCCGCCTCATCGTCACGGTGGACAACGGCATCTCTGCCGTAGAGGAAGCCGCATTCGCGGACAGCCTCGGCATCGACCTCATCATCACAGACCACCATCTGCCCCACGACACCCTGCCCCAGGCAGTGGCCATCGTGGACCCCCGCCGTGCCGACGACCACAGCCCCTTCAAGGGCCTGTGCGGCGCGGGCGTGGCCTTCAAGCTCTGCGCCGCGCTGGATGGCTGCCCGCCGGAAGAGATGCTGGAATACTGCGGCGACCTCGCCGCTGTTGGCACCGTGGCCGACGTCATGCCCCTGACAGGGGAGAACCGCACCATCGTCAAAGCAGGTCTGCGCCAGCTGCAAAATACGGACAGACCCGGCTTCTGCGCCCTTTTGGAAGAAGTGGGCCTTGCAGGCAAGCCGGTGACGGCAGAAAACATCAGCTACGCCATCGCGCCCCGCCTTAATGCGGCGGGCCGGATGGACAGCGCCGTGACCGCTTTGCAGCTGGTGCTCTGTGAAGACGAAGACCGGGCGGTCGAATTGGCTCATAAGCTGAGTGACATCAACATCCAGCGGCAGGAGACGGAGATGGAGATCGTCAAAGCCGCGCAGGAGCTGCTGGACGCTGAGCCGGAACGCCTCGAAGATCGGGTCATCCTGCTCTGGGGCAAAGACTGGCATCCCGGCGTCATCGGCATCGTGGCCTCCCGCCTTGTGGAAAAGACCGGACGCCCGGTCATCGTGGTGTCGGTGGATGAGCACGGCGAGGGCAAGGGCAGCGGCCGCAGCGTGCAGGGCTTCAACCTGCACGAGTGCATCGCCTCCTGCGCCGACATCCTGCTCCGCTTCGGCGGCCATGCCATGGCAGCGGGCCTCTCGGTGCGGGAAGAGGATCTGCAGACGCTCCGCCAGCGGCTCAACGACTGGGCGGCCCGGGAGTGTCCCGTGCTGCGCACCCCGCCGCTGGAATGTGATCTATCCGTCCACCTCGACCGTCTGACGGTGGAGAGCGTCCGCCGCCTCGACCAGCTGGCACCCTACGGTGCCGACAACCCCAGCCCGGTCTTCGTGCTGGAAATGGCTGTCGTGGAGGGCGTCTACGCCGTCTCGGAGGGCAAGCACTGCCGCCTGCGTCTGCGGCAGGGCAATTCCAGCATCTACGCCGTCTGGTTCGGGATGCACCCGGAACAGGTGCCTTACTCAACGGGCGACGTCGTGGACGCAGCCATCAGCCTTTCGGTCTACGATTCGCCCCGGGGCGCACAGCTGTCGGGCCGCATCATCGAGCTGCACCCGGCGGGCCTCGGCAACACAGCTGCAGAGCAGGCCGCGCTGGTGCAGGCGCTGCGCCGGGGTACGCCCCTGACGCCGGAGCAGAAGGAGAGCATCGCCCCGGAGCGCAGCCATATCATCACCGTTTATCGGGAGCTGCAGGCGCGGCGCTGGCACGCCGAAGACCTGCAGCCCCTGTTTGCAAAACTCGGCGAGGAGAACACCGGCCGGACGCTGGTGGCCGTCGCCGCGCTGGAACAGGTCGGCCTCATCACAGCGGCTGACCGGGGCGGGGCAAAGTTCTGGGAACTCGTGCCTGCCACCGGAAAGAAGAACCTTGCCGATGCGCCCATCCTGAAATGTCTGGAGGAACGATAAAGATGCCTGAGGGAAAGAAACCTATCCTCCCCTCGCCCGCAGCACCGGCTGCGGCGAAAGAGGACAGCTACTCTGCAAAGACCCATCTCCACCAGCCCGTGCCGGTGACGGAGATGGCTACCGTGGCCGCAACGGCCCTGCCGGCCAACGCCCCTGAGGGGACCCTTCCCTCGGAGGTGCGGCCCGAGATCGTGACCTGGGAGAAGCTGGTGGAGGCCATCAAAGCCAGCGGCAAAGCCTACAATATGGCCATGATAGAAAAGGCTTACGACCTGGCCAACGACGCCCACAAGGGGGTCTGCCGCCGCAGCGGTGAGCCCTATATCTGCCACCCGCTGGCTGTGGCCCGCCTCGTGCTGGACCTCGGCATGGACAGCGAGAGCATTGCCGCCGCCCTGCTCCATGATGTGGTGGAGGACACCCCCACCACGCTGACCGACCTGACCGCCGCTTTCGGCGAAGAGGTGGCTGCGCTGGTGGACGGCGTCACCAAGCTGACCAAGATCCAATTTTCCAATATCGAAGAGCTGCAGGCCGAGAACCTGCGCAAGATGCTGCTGGCCATGAGCCGTGACGTCCGCGTCATGATCATCAAGCTCTGTGACCGCCTGCACAATATGCGCACCGGCGACGCATGGCCGGAGCAGAAGCGCCGCGACAAGGCCCGGGAGACCATGGAGGTCTACGCCCCCATCGCCAACCGTCTGGGCATCCTGAACGTCAAGGAGGAGCTGGAAGATCGCAGCCTCCACTACCTCGACCCCGTGGGCTACGAGGAGATCAACAAGATGCTCAGCGAGCGCGCGGGCGACGAGTTTCTGGCCAGCGTGTCGGGCGTCATCAAGAGCCGCCTCGAGGAGAGCGGCATCGAGGGCGCGACCATCAAGCGGAGAGTCAAGAGCATCTACGGCATCTACCGCAAGACCATCATGCAGAACAAGTCCTTTGATGAAATTTACGACATCTACGCGGTGCGCATCATCCTGGACACCCTGGCTGAGTGCTACAGCACCCTGGGCCTCATCCACGATATGTACCACCCGCTGCCCAACCGCTTCAAAGACTATATCTCTACCCCCAAGCCCAACGGCTACCAGAGCCTCCACACCACCGTCATCGGCCACGAGGGCATCCCCTTTGAGGTGCAGATACGCACCCGCACCATGGACGAGCAGGCCGAGTACGGCGTTGCCGCCCACTGGAAGTATAAAGAGGGCCTCGAGGGCCACGATAAACTGGATGAGCGGCTGGCATGGGTCAGCCAGCTGCTGGAAAACCAGCGCGTCAGCGAGGATTCCGGCAACCTGCTCCACGATTTGAAGAGCGACCTGCTGCCGGAGGAGGTCTTTGCCTTCACCCCGAAGGGCGACGTCATCAACCTGCCTGCGGGCGCAAACTGCATCGACTTTGCCTACGCTATCCACTCTGCCGTCGGCAACCGGATGGTGGGCTGTAAGGTCAACAACCGCATCGTCCCCATCGACCATGTCGTGGCGACGGGTGAAATTATCGAAGTCATCCTCGGCCCGGCGGACAAAGGCCCCAGCCGCGACTGGCTCAAGATCGTGCGCACCAGCGAGGCCAAGAGCAAGA
>OHDX01000286.1_pt1 | contig 12451 bp, 10 predicted proteins | sample 1567051 | NCBI WGS metagenome assembly OHDX01 (sample SAMEA3879502, study PRJEB24766) | human gut metagenome | biome: human-associated habitat; feature: feces | place: USA | collected 1985/1987
ATATCGTATTCCGTCTGATGTTCGAAACGTTCTGGGTGGCCCCTTACGACCTGCGGCGGGATTTCCCGGTGCTGGTCAATTTCGAACGTCATGCGCGCCATGCGTCGGTGCTGTTGGGTAAAATCGACTTCGCCTCGGCCTCCGGGGCGCAGATATACGAATTGGGAAAGACCGTCGCAGCGCTCGACCGGGCCGTCCGGCAGATCGCCGAAGCGCGGCTGTTTTCGCCCGTGGAGTGTGCCGAGGCGCAGGAACTGGTCGGACGCATCCGGAATGCGCTGCCTGCGGCCTGCGCCGCCGGGCTTGCGGCGGCTCTTTCGCACGATTCGGAATAGCTGCGGGATGCCGGCTCCGCCCGGCCCCTGCGACCGTAGGTCGCAGGGATTCTGTCATGCACCCTCGCCTTCGCTCGGGATAACCGCGCTCCGTGATTTCCCGGGCGGTCCCTCCTGCCGCCGGAATTACGTCGCATCCCTCGTCTTCGCTCGGGATAACTGCGCTCCGTGATTTCCCGGGCGGTTCCTCCTGCCGCCGAAATTACGTCGCATCCCTCGCCTTCGCTCGGGATAACCGCGCTCCGTGATTTCCTGGGCGGCTCGGCAAAAGCCGGAAAAACCGGAGCCGGTTTAAAACGCAACGGACCCCGCCTGGGAAATGAATTTCCGGCGGGGCCTGATGCGTTTTAGTCCTTCGGACTTTATTTTCCGGCTTTTGCGCTCGCCTGGCGGCGAAATTCACCACAGACGATGCCCGTGGCCATGGCGACGTTGAGCGATTCCGAACCCCGGCGGTCGGCCGGCCAGGGCGGGATGAAGAGTTTCTGCGTGACGGTGCGGGCCACGGCGTCGGTGATTCCGCGCCCTTCGTTGCCCATCACGACGATGCCCGCCGGCTTCAGTTCGGTTTCGTAGATGTTCGCTCCTTCCAGAAAGGTTCCGCAGACCGGAAGTCCCAGCGCGGCGGCCTTCGAAAGCAGCGCCGCGAGGTCGGTGTAGTGGACCCTTACGCGGAGGATCGCCCCCATCGTGGCTTGTACGACCTTGGGGTTGAAACAGTCGGCCGAGGCTTCGGAGCAGACGATGTCCGTGATGCCGAACCAGTCGGCCAGCCGGATGATCGTGCCCAGGTTTCCGGGGTTCTGCACGTCGTCGAGCGCCAGCGTCAGCCGTCCCCGCAGCCGCTCCGGCTTCAGGTCGCAGCGGGGGATTTCGACCAGCGCCAGCGAGTTGCTCGGGGTTTTGAGCAGCGAGAGCCGCTCCATGTCGCGCGGGGCGACGGTCTCGACCTCGGGCCCGTTGAAAACCCCTTCCAGCGAGAATATCCTGCGTACGGAGAGGTGCGATGCGCGCAGTTCGCCGATGAGTTTCTCCCCCTCGGCGACGAAAAGTCCGTGCTCCGTGCGGCCGCGTTTGTCGGCCAGCGCGCGGACGAGTTGTATGTCGGCTTTTGTCATCGTTGTTTTTCGATGGTGTAGGTGGTTCCTTCGGTCGCCGGGTAACTCTCGGCAAAGAGCGTCCGCGCCTCCTCGACCAGCGGCGTTTCGTCCTTGTAGCGCGACGAATAGTGGCCGATCACGAGCCGCCGGGCGCCCGCTTTCAGGGCGGCTTTCGCTGCGTCCGTCGTGGTCGAGTGCCCGCGGTCGCGGGCGCTCCGCTGTTCGGCGGCGGCATAGGTTGCTTCGTGGTACATCAGATCGACTCCCCGGCACAGTCCCGCGGCCTTGGCCGAGTAGTTCGTGTCCGAGAGGTAGGCGTACGAGCGCGGCGCATAGGGGCGGTAGGTCAACTCGGCATTGGGAATCACCTCGCCCGTGGCCAGCCGTATCTCCTCGCCGCGCTTGGCGGCGGTGATCTGCGCGATCGAAAGCCCGTATTTGGCGATCTTGAATTTCTCGACGTTCAGCGGCGGCTCCTTCTCGCGGAACAGAAACCCGGCGCACGGCACGCGGTGGCGCAGCGGGACGCTCCACACCTCGAGGGTACGGTTTTCCAGCAGCAGGGCGTGCTTGGTCGTGTCGACCTCGGTCCACGCGACGGTGTAGGGCAGCTCCGTGTCGAAGTACCGGAGGTGGCAGGCCAGGATCTCGCCGAAGGGCGCCGGGGCGAAGACCCGGAGCGGGGTTTTGCGTCCGTACAACGCCAGCGTCGAGATGAGCGGGAACAGCCCGAAAACATGGTCTCCGTGGAGGTGCGAGATGAATACGGCCCGGATTTTCAGCGGATTGACGCCGTAGCGGACCAGCTGTTGCTGCACGCCTTCGCCCGCATCCACGAGGTAATACTGTTCGTGGACGTTGACCGCCTGCGCCGAAGGGTGGCGGGCGACGGTCGGCTTCGCGGAGGACGAGCCCAGTATGGTGACCGAGAAACTCAATTCGTCTGTGTTTTATACTTTATGAATGTCGCCAGAAGCCGGTTGGTCGTGAAAACGCTCTGGGATGTGGTGGCGGTTCGGGTTTTGCTGCCGTCGTCGTTTTTCTCGATCTTTTCGGTCGTCGTGTAGGTCGGGGCGGAGGTTTCGCTCACGACGCCTTCGAAGACGATGGCGTCGGCTCCTTTCTCCAGGCCAATCTGTTCGATGAGGGCCTGCGCCTCCTCCAGCGTCTTGCCGAAGGGTGTCGCCTTGATGCTGCCCATCGTTTCGTAGTCCGAGGGAACGTCCTTCCAGTCGAAATAAAGTTCCGGCGCGGTTCCGGTTGTCGGATAGGCTTTGCCGATATAAGTGGTGCGGATTTCGGCGCACGAGGCGATGCAGCATGCCGCCGCCAGCAGTAAAAGGAGCTTCTTCATGGTCTGTCTTTTGCCTTATTGCAGCAGAAACCGTTCGCAGTCCAGGGCGGCGACACATCCCGACGCAGCCGCCGTGATGGCCTGGCGGTAGTGGGGGTCCTTCACGTCGCCGGCGGCGAAGACGCCTTCGACCGAGGTTTTCGACGTTCCCGGCTCGACCTTGATGTAGCCTTCGGCGTCGAGCGCCAGCTGTTCGGCGAAAAGTTCCGTGTTGGGGTGATGGCCGATCGCCAGGAAGAATCCCGCGATGTCGATCTTCCGCTCCGAGCCGTCGTTCCTGCGCAGCAGCGCGCCCGTTACGCCCGAGTCGTCGCCCAGCACCTCGGCGGTGTTGTGCTCGAACAGCACTTCGATGTTCGGCGTGTTGAACACCCGCTGCTGCATCGCCTTCGAGGCGCGCAGGTGGGGCTTGCGCACGATCAGGTAGACCTTGCGGCAGAGCGATGCGAGGTAGGTGGCCTCCTCGCAGGCCGTGTCGCCGCCGCCCACCACGGCCACGTCCTTTTTGCGGTAGAAAAATCCGTCGCACGTGGCGCAGGCGCTGACGCCCTGCCCGCGGAATTTGGTCTCGGACGGGAGACCGAGGTATTTGGCCGTGGCTCCCGTGGCGATGATCAGCGTTTCGGCCTTGATCTCCTTCTCGCCGTCGATCACGACGTGGAACGGGCGCGACGAGAGGTCGGCGCGCGTGACGTTGCCCGTGCGGATGTCGGCGCCGAACCGCTCGGCCTGCCTGCGCATCAGCCCCATCAGGTCGGGACCGCTCACGCTGTCGGGATGTCCCGGGAAATTCTCGACGTCGGTGGTCGTCGTCAGCTGTCCGCCCGGTTCGATGCCTTCGTAAAGCACCGGCTTGAGGTTGGCGCGCGAGGCGTAGATGGCGGCGGTGTACCCTGCGGGGCCGCTGCCGATGATCAGGACTCTTACTCGTTCTTCCATGGTATCGGTTGTTGTTTGCATGTTTCAATCATTATTCGTTCCAAATTCCGTCAGGCGTCGTCCCAGGTAGTCGAATTCCGCCCATCGGCCGTCTTTCCGCACCCGGACGACGCTTTCGGCCGGCGCGTAGTCGACGATCTCGTATTCGGGCGGGATGACGTAGCGTCCCTGGCGGTCGATCAGCCCCATCCCCGATGGGGTCTCGACCTCGGCGCGTCCTTCGCGGAAATCCCCGGCCCAGGTGTACTGCGGCCGGATTACGGGGTTATTCTCCGTGTCCACGAACCCGAATCCCTCGTCGTCCTCGACGCAGACCAGCCCTTCGAAGACGTGGCTCGTCCAGCGGTGGCCCGTCAGGCGGCGGTGCGGGGTGTAGACGGCCTCCGTGTCGCCGACGCACATCGGGTCGGCCGTCCGGCGGACCTGTTCGCGTAGGCTTTCGAAGGCCGCGCCGTCTCCCGAAGGGCCGAAATGCGCGTCGTGGTAGCGCAGCGGCACGAACCGCCCGCCCGACCAGCGCAGGTTCCCGGTCCGGAGGTTGTTGTGCGAGAAGTTCAGCTCCCGCAGGGCCGTTTCGAGGGTGTCGAGCGCCGCGAGCAGCCGCTCCGCGGGTTCCGTGTGGAGCGCTTCGGCGAACGGTTTGCCCGCGGGAAGGTGTTGGAGCGCCAGGTCGAAACGGCGTTCGCGGCCTGCCGGGTCCGTCCACCGCAGTTCGTCCCGCAGGATGCGGTATTCCGCGAGATGGTCGGTGTTGAGGCGTCCGAGCTGCGACGCCGTGCGTTCCACGGAGGCCAGCGCAGCGGGCGAGAGCGGCATTGAGAGCAGCCATTGCCGGCCGCGCCACGTGATCTCGGCCTCGGCGAAGCGCGTCGTGCGCATCAGCCGCGGCAGTCCGTCCGCCCCGGTCGCCGCACGGGCGTCGGCGAGCGTTTTGAACGAGAGGTCGGGCGTCAGCAGCGCCCGGGTGAAGAGTTGCAGCGTCGGTGTCATGGCTATTCGGTTTTTACGCTGATGGAACCGATGTTGAGCATGGTGATCAGCTCTTCGGCCGAGGCGTTGAAACTCATGCCGCGGAACGGCGGCAGGGCGCCGGGGCCTTTGGCTTCGCGGATCGCCTCGTTGAAGACCTCGGGCATGGGGCTGGAGCAGTCGTAGAGCACCTCCGCATAGCGGTTGGGGTACGAGGCCTCTTCGGCCGAGGGGAAGAACACCGTGTGCGGGGTGTCGCCCGCGGCGATGTGGATGTTGACCAGCAGCACGTTGCCGTCGGCCGTGCGGAGCGATTTGATCTGTCCGGCCACGGCGCGCAATTCGGCGTCGTCGCAGTCGGTGGCCTCGCCGTCGGTGATGTTGAAGACCATCGGCGGGAAACTTTCGGCATGGGCCGGGTCGGCGCACCATGCCGCGGCGATGTCGCGCACGCGGCGCAGGGCCTCGCACATCGGGGTCTGCCCGGCGGCTTCTGGCTCCACCCATGCCGGGTAGGGAATTTCGCGCAGGGAGATGCTGCCGTCGGGCAGCCGGTATTCGATGACTTCGGTCTTTATCGGAGGCTCCCCGGCCGCCAGCTCCGCCACGGAGATCAGCTCCCTGCCGCCCGGCAGCAGGGAGTAGACCTCGTCGTCGCCCGAGTATCCGATCACGGCGATGTCGTAGTAGTCCCTCACGCCGTCGCTGCGGCGGGCGCGTTCGATCAGTTCGAACAGCATGCCGTTCGTGATGGTCGCCACGGCTTCGGCCTTGGTCATCTGCCGGTTGCGGAACCGGATTTTTTCGGCCATCGAACCCGAGCCGTCGATCGCGAGGATGATGGCGGTGCGATGGGTGCGTGTGATGCTCTGTGTATACATGTTGCGTCGTATGTTCTTCTATTTCAGGCCGCGGACCGAGTAGTAGTCTTCGCGGCGCTCCTCCTCGCTCGTGCAGTCGAGACCGTAGCTGACGGCCATGTCGAGCGAACAGTCGCGGTCGCGGTCGGCGTCGGTCGTGCGGCGCATCGAGGCGTGGGCGTTGTGCCCCGCGGAGATGGCCTCGTCGATCTCGTCGACGGTCGGCGTGTGCCCGAGCAGGGCGGCGTAAACCTGTTTGGCCCAGCTGTGGGCGTAGTCGTCGTAGTGGACGGCGAAGACCCGGAAGCGGTTGTCCACGGCCTCGGTCGTGGTCAGTTCGCCGCGGTCCACGGCTGCGAGGATCGCCTCGGTCTCGCGGCGCGTGATGTACTGCCCGCCCAGGTCGAGCCACTGCCCGTCGCCGTCGTAGCGCGGGTCCGACCCTCCTCTGGAGAGCATTGCGCCCAACGCCGCCACGATGGCCTTGTTGTAGAGCTTGAGCCCCCGTTGCAGGGCCGCCGAGCGGATCAGGGTCTTGTTGTGGGTGAACACCGGGGCGTCGGGGTCCTGCTCCTGGAGCGAATGGAGGATGTCCACGGCCTGGAGCATGGCGCCCGTGATGTAGGGATTGTATTCGTCGAAACTGATCACGTCGCGTTTGACCGAGCGGCGGTCGCGGGCGGGCCACTTCTCGATGTCGCGCACGGCGCCGAAACTGGTGAGGTTGGCGCCCGGCATGAGGTGCGTGCGCCCTTCCTTCTCGATCAGATAGGAGTAGGGGAAGGCCGAGGTGTCGTGGTGGTAGGAGTGGTGTCCCATGACCATCGTGAAGGCGCCCTCGAGCGCGGGCGACATGATGTAGGCGCTGCTGGCGAACTTGCAGCCGCGCAGGTGCACCGACTGGTGCACGGCGCCGCTCTTGAAGAGGTGGTTGCTCTGGTTCGAGCCGCTGCCGGCGTTGAAGAACGAGAACATGCCGGCGATCAGCAGCGACGATTTGTGGTGCGAGACGGTGTAGGGACCTGCGAAGATCGAGGCGGCCTCGCCGTTTTCGCAGTGCGAGTTGGCGAAGAACAGCGACTCTGCGGCTGTGAAACCCTTGTCCAGCCGGCAGCTTTCGCCGACGAAGCAGCGTTCGACGATCGAGCCGTTGTCGATGACCGACCCTTCGGCGGCGATCAGGTCGTAGGCCTTGACGTCCACGCCGACGCGCGCGCCGTCGCAGAGCGTCGCGTTTTCGAGGATCGAGGCGCCGTCGATTTCGACTCCGTTGCCGATGCGGACCTCGCGGATGAAGCGCGCCCCGACGATGCGGCAGTCGCTTCCCACCTCGCCGATCTCCGACGAGCGTTCCTCGGCGTAGGCGTCGACCATTTTTTCGAGTGCGGCGATGGTCTGCGGGCGGTGGCGGTAAACGGCCATGACGTAGGCGACCTGTGCCGACAGACGGTCGAATATCTTCACCGTGCGGCCGCCGCATTCGTTCATCGTGGCCACGCCGACGCCGTTGCCGAAGGCCGAGCGGCGGCGGCATTCGAGGGCTGTGACGCCTTCTACGAGCGAGCCGGTTCCGATGCGGTAGTTCGCCACGCGCGAGCGGACGATGCGGGCCTCCGCGGCTATTTCTACATCTCCTTCCAGGTGGCTTTGCAACAGCTGAAAGGGTTTGAAATCCTCCGAGACCAGCACCTTCGACCAATCTTCGGCCGAATTGCCGAGTGCTTCGAGTGCGGCGGTCTCCGCGGAGGTTAATTTTCTGAATGGAGTCATTGATTGTGGAGTTATTTAGATGCAAATATAACAAATTGCATTTAAATTGCATGAACCCTTTTGGGGAACTCGTCTTTTCTTCCGGCCGGGACCGTTCCGGGGCGGGTTTGCGCGGGCCGCAGCGGCGTGCCTGCGGGGGCGGATTTTGCCCGAAAGCGATTTTTGATCCCGCTCTTTCCGCTGCCCTGCCTCACTGGTATCGGGGCGTTTTCAGCGGATGTGCGATCTCCTGCCGTTCGCCGTTGCGCACGACCTGCGCCTTTCCGCCGCGGAACGGCTTCACCGCCGCACAGCCCGGGCAGCTCAGGCGCGTGCGGCCCGCCGTGTCGATGTAGTGCCACGTGCCGCCGAGCTGAACGGCGGCCAGCCCCTCGGTGAAGTCGAACCCGTTGTCGTAGAGCGGCGCGACGACGACCCGCTCCGCCGTGCGATAGCCCCAGCGCCCGTTTTCGACGAAGAGTTCGGGCGTTTCGGCCTCCGTCCCGCTCCGGGCGGCGGGTTTCTCCCGGACCGCTTCGGCGAGCAGCTCCGCAAGTCCGAAGAGCCGCAGGGTGGGTGCCGTGAGCAGTTGCGCGATGCGGTACTGAACGGCCATGCCGCGTTTTTCGAACAGCGCGAGCGTCTCCCGGTAGGCCGGGTCGGAGGCGATCCGCTGAGGCGTGTACAGCAATCCGTCGGTCCCAGAGCGTAGGGGCCTCGGCCAGCGCGTGCAGCGCCGTCGAGATCAGCGCTGCGGGGTAGTCGTCGATCCGTTCGTCGAAGTCGGCCGCCGTGCGGGCCGGGTGCTGGTAGGCCGCCGTGCCCAGTTCGGGGCTGATCTCCCCGGCGAAGGCGGGCAGGTACGAGGCGTCGAAGTCGATCGGGCAGAGCGTGCCGTCGTCGCCGACGATGATATTCTCGGGTTTCAGGTCGCCGTGGGCGCGGTCGTCCGTGACCAGCGCGAGGGCCAGCCGGTCGAACAGCCGGACGAGGATTTGCAGGCACTCGCGGTCCCGGAGGGCGGCGGCCTGCGCCACGGTTTCGTGCAGGGTGGAGCCTTCGATCCAGTCGCCGAGGACCGTATCGACCCAGACGCCGGTTTCGGGCGAGGTGTGCAGGTAAAGCTCCTTTTTGAGAAGCCGCTGGCCGTAGATCTCCTTCAGGTGGCGCATCGGGCGCAGGTAACAGCGCAGCGAGCGGATGCGTCCGCCGAGGCGGATGCGGAATACGGCGGCGGAGTTGCCGGCGCTGAAGCAGGGGCGGCCCTGTTCGTCGCGGCACACGTCGATTTCACCCAGCGTGCGCGTCAGGCCGCGGGAGTCGAGAAGAGCCAGCAGGTATTGACGGAGGGTAAACACGTGGCGGGAATCGGATTTTTAGCGTCGTCCGACTTGTCGGGGACGGCGCAAGTTACGAAAATCCGCTAAAAAACCGGACCCGAAGGCCCGGCTTTTTCGTTGGATGGTATCTGTTCGCCCGAAGGCGCAGCCTCTCTCCGAAAGCGTTCCGGCTTGCGGCCGCCCCGAAAACAGGCCTCTTACGCCTGCGTCTGCTAATGGCAATTGCAATGGCCGTCGTGGTCTCCGCAGCCTTCGCCGCAGTCACCGCCGCACTCGCCGCACGAACATCCGCCCTGCAGGTCCTCGGGCGTCACGTCGCGCACCGAAACCACCTTCACGTCGAAGTTGAGCGTCTTGCCCGCCATCGGGTGGTTGAAGTCCATCTTCACGGTCGATTCGCCGACCTCCTTGACGATGCCCATCATGCGGTTGCCCTGGGCGTCGCTCATCGGAACCTGGCTGCCCTCGAAGAGGATGTCCTCGGCGAGCTTGCCGTCGACCATGAATATGTCTTTCGGCAGGTCGACGATGGCGTCGGCGATCACTTCGCCGTAGCCGTCCTTGGCCTCGAGCGTGAACGAAACCGATTCGCCGATCTCCTTGCCCAGGATCGCCTCCTCGAATTTGGGGAGCAGCATGCCCGTTCCGAAGATGAATTCGAGCGGCTGGCCCGGACGCGACTGATCCGCGATCTGTCCGTCGACGGTGAGCTTGTAGTCTACGCCGACCATTTTGTTTTGTTCTACTTTCATACGATTGTTATAAAGTTTAGTTGTTTTTATCGTCGTTTTTCAGGGACGTTGCCCGGCATTCACGGCTCAAAAGCGATTTTCCGCCACCATTTTTAGAAAAATGGCTTCTTAAGCCATCAAAGGTACGCACTTCGGGGCAAGTTGCCAAATAATAGCAGGAAATAATTGTGCCATAACAGATGAAAACGGCGGCGCTGTCGATGTCGCCGCCGTTTTTTCATGCCGGATATTGCCGTTACTCGCAGTTGCGGCAGCAGAGGTTTCTGTCGCCGTAGCCGTTGTCGATCTTCGAGACGTAGGGGAAGAATTTCGCCTCGCCGATCCACGCCAGCGGGAACGCCGCCTCGTCGCGCGAGTAGGGGTGTTCCCACGCTCCGGCCAGTTCCCGGGCCGTGTGGGGCGCGTTCGCCACCACGTTGTCCGCCTGGCCGGCGGCCGCCTCGCATTCGCGCTTGATGCTTATCAGCGCCTCGATGAAGCGGTCCATCTCCTCCTTGGGTTCCGATTCGGTCGGCTCGACCATCAGCGTCTCGTGCACGGGGAACGAGAGCGTCGGGGCGTGGAATCCGTAGTCCATCAGGCGGTGGGCGATGTCGCCGCAGTCGATGTTGTAGTCCTTCTTGAAGGAGGTGAGGTCGAGGATCATCTCGTGGCCCACGCGGCCCGTCTCGCCCGAGTAGTAGGTGCGGTACTCCGCGGCCAGCGCCGCCGACATGTAGTTGGCGTTGACGATGGCCATCTCGGTGGCTCTGCGAAGTCCCTCGGCCCCCAGCATTTTGATATAGCCGTAGGTGATCGGGAAGAGCAGCGCCGAACCCCACGGGGCCGACGCGACGGCCGTGATGCCCTCGTCGCCGCCCGTGGCGACGACCGGGTGCGACGGCAGGAACGCCCGCAGGTGCTCGGCGACGCAGATCGGGCCTACGCCCGGGCCGCCGCCGCCGTGGGGCATGGCGAAGGTCTTGTGGAGGTTGAGGTGGCAGACGTCGGCCCCGATATAGCCGGGGTTCGTCAGTCCCACCTGCGCGTTCATGTTCGCGCCGTCCATGTAGACCTGCCCGCCGGCGTCGTGAACGGCGTCCACGATCTCGCGGATGCGGCTCTCGAAGACGCCGTGCGTCGAGGGGTAGGTGACCATCAGGCCGCACAGTTCCGACGAGTGCTCTTTGGCCTTGGCTTCGAGGTCCGCCACGTCGATGTTGCCGCGCTCGTCGCACGCCACCGTCACGATCTTCATGCCCGCCATGGCGGCCGACGCGGGGTTCGTGCCGTGTGCCGAGGCGGGGATGAGCACCACGTTGCGGTAGCCCTGTCCGCGGCTCTGGTGGTAGGCGCGGATGACCATCAGCCCCGTGTATTCGCCCGCCGCGCCCGAATTGGGCTGCAACGAGCAGGCCGCGAAGCCGGTGATCGTCGCCAGGTCCTGTTCCAGCCCGGCGATCAGGTCCATATAGCCCTTGGCCTGGTCGGCCGGGGCGAAGGGGTGCATGTTCTGGAAGCCGGCCAGCGAGAGCGGCTGCATGAGCGCCGCGGCGTTGAGCTTCATGGTGCACGAACCTAAAGAGATCATTGAATTGGCCAGCGAAATATCCCTCAACTCCAGCTTCTTGATGTAGCGCATCAGGGCGCTTTCCGAGCGGTAGGCGTTGAACACGGGTTCCTGCAAATAGGGCGATTGGCGGCGCAGGGCAGTTGGGACGCAGCTTTCGGTGACGGCCTTTACCGCCTTGGCTTTCTTGCCTTTGGCTGCGGCGAAGATGCTCACGACGGTCTCGATCTCCGCCGCGGTGGTCACCTCGTCGAACGACATGCGCACGCGCCCTTCGGAGGGATAGTAGAAGTTGATGCCCTGTTCGAGCGCCAGCGACTGCACGACGGCTGCCTCGGCCTCGACTTCGAGCGTGTCGAAGAACTCCTTCGACGCGAGGCGGTAGTCCATCGCCTCCAGCGCGCGGGCGACGGTTGCGGCGGCCAGGTGGGCGGTTTCCGCCGCGCGGCGCAGCCCTTCGGGACCGTTGTAGACGCAGTAGAAGCCCGTCATCGAGGCCATCAGGGCCGAGGCGGTGCAGATGTTCGAGGTGGCGCGCTCGCGCTTGATGTGCTGTTCGCGCATCTGCAAGGCCATGCGCAGCGCCTTGTTGCCCAGCCGGTCGACCGAGACGCCGATGATGCGGCCCGGCATGTTGCGCTTGAACGCCTCGCGCGTGGTCATGTAACCCGCGGCGGGACCGCCGAAGCCCATCGGCGTGCCGAGGCGCTGCGCCGAACCCACGGCGATGTCGGCGCCCCACTCGCCCGGGGCTTTCAGGAGCGCCAGCGACAGCAGGTCGGCGGCGACCGTTACGAGCGCGCCCTTGGCGTGCGCCGCAGCCGTGAAGTCCGAGTAGTCGCGCACCCGGCCGTCGGCGGCCGGGTATTGCACGATGGCGCCGAACTCCCGGCCCGTGAATTCGTATTCGTCGTAGTCGTCGACGATCAGTTCGATGCCGAACGGTTCGCTGCGCGTGAGCAGCACGTCGAGCGTCTGCGGGAAGATGTTGCGGTCGACGAAGAGTTGATTCCGGCCTTCCCGGACGGCATCCCGCGAACGTAATGAAAACATCATCGCCATCGCCTCCGCGGCGGCCGTGCCCTCGTCGAGCAGCGAGCAGTTGCCGATCTCCATGCCCGTGAGCGAAATCACGGCCGTCTGGAAGTTCAGCAGCGCTTCGAGGCGTCCCTGCGAAATCTCGGCCTGATAGGGCGTGTAGGAGGTGTACCAGGCGGGGTTCTCGAAGACGTTGCGCGTCACGACGGCCGGGACGGCCGAGGGGTAGTAGCCCATGCCGATGAACGAGCGGTAGGGCTGGTTGCGGTCGGCAAGCTCGCGGATGTGCGCCGCGAATTCGTATTCGCTCATCCCCTCGGCGGGCAGCGCGAGCGGTTTGCGGAGCCGGATGGATTGGGGGATCACCTGCGAGATGAGTTCATCGACGGATTTCACGCCGATCACATCGAGCATGGCCTTCAGGTCTTTTTCGTTGCTGACGCCGATATGGCGTTCGGAAAACTTA
>OHDX01000287.1_pt1 | contig 12444 bp, 7 predicted proteins | sample 1567051 | NCBI WGS metagenome assembly OHDX01 (sample SAMEA3879502, study PRJEB24766) | human gut metagenome | biome: human-associated habitat; feature: feces | place: USA | collected 1985/1987
AAGAAACTCCCCCTTACGGGGAAAGTGAGGAACACCTAATGATTTTCAAAAAATCCGGCCCGCCGGAATGGCTGCTCGTCTGTTTGGGCAACTACGGCAAGCAGTATGAAAACACCCGCCACAACATCGGCTTCATGGCCGCGGAGCGTCTGATCGACAAGCGAGATCTGCGCTGCAACCGCCTGCGCTTCCGCGCGCTGACGGAGGTCATCGAATTTGGCGGGGCGAATGTGCTTTTGATGATGCCGCAGACCTACATGAACCTCTCCGGCGAGGCTGTGGGCGAGGCGGCGCGGTTCTATAAAATTCCCGCTGACCACGTCATCGTCATCTCCGACGATATTTCGCTCCCGCTCGGCAAGCTCCGCGTGCGCGGCAATGGCAGCGCGGGCGGACACAACGGTCTCAAGAACATCATCGCGCACCTCGGCACCGACGCTTTTCCGCGCGTCAAGGTCGGCGTCGGCGCGCCGGAGCACGACATTGTCGACTGGGTCATCGGCCCGTTCACGGCCAATGAGCGCAAGGTCATCGACGGTGTGCTCGACCGCGCGCTCGGCGCGGCGGAGTGCATCATCACCGACGGCGTGAGCGCCGCGCAGAACCGCTACAACGGCTGAACGCTTTTTGCCGCCAAAATTTAAAAAATCGACATAGACTTTTTGCCAAAAGCCTATATAATAAAATGACTGACGACCACGGGCATGACCCGCCGCGGCTGCGGCGGATCTGCCCTTTTGCGCGCTGCGGGAGGAGGGATACGGCATGGCGCAGGGGATGAACAAACTCAACGAAGCGCTCGCATCTCTTCCCGAGGTGCGCGAGCTGCTGCTCTCGCTTGACGCGGGCACATCGCCCATCGCCGTGTCGGGCCTTTCGGGTGTGCACCGCGCGCAGCTCACCGCTGCCGTGCGGCACAAGACACAGCGCCCGCTTTTGATCGTCTGCGCGGATGAAAACGAGGCAAACCGCATGGCGGGCGACCTGCACGAGCTGCTCGGCGAGGACGTGAGCCTGCTGTTCGCGCGCGAATGGCAGCTGCGCGACCGCGTGTTCGCCTCCCACGGCTGGGAGCAGCAGCGCATCGGCTCGCTGTGCAGCCTTGCCGCCGGAAAAGCGCCGATCCTGGTCGCGACGGTCGACGGCCTGATGCAGCGAACGCTCCCGCCCGACGCGCTGCGCGGCGCGGTGACGGACATTTCGCTCGGCGACCGCTTTGACCTGAACGCGCTCTCGAAAAAGCTTGTCGAAAGCGGCTACACGCGCGCGGAAACGGTCGAGGGCATCGGCCAGTTCGCGCTGCGCGGCGGCATTCTCGACGTCTGGTCGCCGCTGAGCGCGCCCGTGCGCGTCGAGTTTTTCGACGACGAGGTCGACGCGATGGGCGAATTCGACGTGACGACCCAGCGCCGCACGCAGAACGTCAAATCCCTGACCGTCCTGCCCGCGGTAGAGGTGCTGCCCGCCCTCTCGGACGGCGGGCGCGAAAAAATGCTCGAGCGCCTTGGGCGCGCCGCGCAGAAAATTGCGAAAAAGGCCGAAGACAGCCCCATCGTCCAAACGCTGCGCAGCGACATCGAGAGGCTTCGTAACGACCTGCCGCTCGGCGGCATGGACCGGTATCTCGCCGCGTGCTACCCCGACGAAGTCTGCGCGCTCGACTATCTTTCACCCGACACGCTGATCGCCGTCAGCGACGGCATGCGCGTTTTGGAACGCAGCAAGAACTACCACTGGGAGCTCTCCGAGGACGTGAAGCCCCTCATCGAAGAGGGCGTTTTGTGCGGCGAATTCGCCGCGCTCGCGCTCAGTCAGGAGGCATTGAGCCACCGCATGGGCGCGTTCCCCGTGCTGCTGCTCGATTCGCTCCCCACGTCGCGCAATCTGCTGCCGCCGAGGGCCATCCTCAGCATGAACGCGCGATCGCTGCCGTCGTACGGCGGCAGCCTCGAGACCGCCGCGGGCGACATGGAGCGCTATCTTGGCGCAGGCTGCGGCGTGCTCGTTCTCTGCGGCAACGAAACGCGCGCGAAAAACTTCCGGCGCCTTTTGGAAGAGCGGAACATCCGCGCGCAGCTCAACTTGAAAAACGACCGTCTCCCCGCCCCGCACGAGACCGTCATCGGCCTCGGCGCGCTGAGCGCGGGCAGCGAATATCCACAATTAAAGCTCGTCATCCTGACCGAGGGCCAGCTGACCGCTCCCCTCTCCGGCAAGCGCGCAAAGGCGCGGCCGAAGAAAGAGACGTCGGCCCGCGCCGCGCTGCGCTCCTATGAAGACCTCTCCCCCGGCGATCTCGTCGTGCATGTCCACCACGGCATCGGCCGCTTTGCGGGCATCGAGCGCATGCGCGTCGACGGCGTGGACAAGGACTATATCAAGATCTGCTACGCGGGCAACGACAGCTTATACGTCCCCGCGACGCAGCTCGACATGGTGTCGAAATACATCGGCGGCCATGGCGAGGACGAGGACGGCCAAATACGCACGAAGCTCAGTAAGCTCGGCGGCACGGACTGGTCGCGCGCGAAGACGAAGGCGCGCGCCGCGGCGAAGGATCTTGCCAAGGGGCTCATCGCGCTCTACGCCGAGCGCCAGCGCCGCCCGGGCTTTGCCTTTTCGCCCGACTCCCCGTGGCAGAAGGAATTTGAAGAGGCCTTCGACTACGAAGAGACCGACGATCAGCTCCGCGCCATCGCCGAGATCAAGGCCGACATGGAGCGCAGTACGCCGATGGACCGCCTGCTCTGCGGCGACGTCGGCTACGGCAAGACCGAGGTCGCGCTGCGCGCCGTGATGAAGTGCGTGCTCGACGGCAAGCAGGCGGCCATCTTAGTGCCGACCACCGTGCTCGCCCAGCAGCACTACGCGACGGCGCTGAACCGCTTCCGCTCGTTCCCCGTGCGCATCGAAGTGCTCTCGCGCTTCAAAACGCCGGCGCAGAAGAAGCAAATTTTGCAGGATGCCGCCGCGGGAAAGATCGACTTACTCATTGGCACGCACTCGCTGCTGCAAAAGAGTTTGCACTTCAAGGACCTTGGCCTTCTCATCATCGACGAGGAGCAGCGCTTCGGCGTAACGCACAAGGAAAAGCTCAAGGAGCTCTCGCGTCAGGTCGACACGCTGACGCTCTCGGCAACGCCCATCCCCAGAACGCTCAACATGGCGCTCTCGGGCATCCGCGACATGTCGACCATCGAGGTCCCGCCCGTCGACCGCCAGCCGGTGCAGACCTATGTGCTCGAGCATAACTGGAGCGTCATCGCCGACGCCATCCGGCGCGAGCTTGCGCGCGGCGGGCAGGTCTACTACATGCACAACCGCGTCGAGACCATCGACCGCTGCGCCGCGACACTCAAAAAGCTCCTCGGCGACGATGTCGCCATCGGCGTCGCGCACGGCAAGATGGACGAAAAGGGCCTGTCGTCCGTGATGCAGCAGCTCTCGGACGGAGAAATTCAGGTGCTCGTCTGCACGACGATCATCGAGACGGGCATCGACATTCCGAATGTCAACACCCTCATCATCGAGGACGCCGACCGCCTCGGCCTCGCCCAGCTGCACCAGATCCGCGGCCGCATCGGCCGCAGCGCGCGCCGGGCGTATGCCTATATGACCTACCGCGCGGGCAAGATCCTCACCGAGGTTGCGGCCAAGCGCCTGACGGCCATCCGCGAATACGCGGAGTTCGGCTCGGGCTTCCGCATCGCGATGCGCGACCTTGAGATTCGCGGCGCGGGCAATTTGCTCGGCCCCGAGCAGTCGGGCTACATGATGAGCGTCGGCTACGATATGTACTTGCAGCTCTTGGAAGAGGCCGTACTCGAGCAGCGCGGTGAAAAGGCGCCGCAGCGCACCGAATGCTCGGCAGACCTCACAGTCTCGGCCAACCTGCCGGAGAGCTACATTCCCTCGGGCGAGCAGCGCATGGATATCTACCGCCGCATCGCGGCGCTGCGCACCGCCGAGCAGTCGCAGGAGCTGCTCGACGAGCTCATCGACCGCTACGGTGAGCCGCCCCAGCCGGTCCTCAAGCTCATGGACGTCGCGCTTTTGCGCGCGGAGGCCGTGCAGATCGGTGTGAGCGATATCTCGCAGCGCGGCAGCGAGATCACCTTCACCTTTGCCGCGTCCGAGGCAGTCCCCGTGGAGGCCGTGATGGCCCTCTGCTCACTGCCGAAGAACCGCCGTCGGCTCACGCTCTCCGCCACGGGGACGGAGCCGAAGCTCCTGCTGCGTCTTTCGCTGGGCGAGGACGCATTGGATACAGCCTTGACGCTGGTCGGAGACCTGCGTGTGAATAAGGAAGAAAACGAAAAAGAGGTAACATTATGATCAAGAAGAGATTGCTTTCGTTCCTTGGCGCGGCGGCCATCACCGCGGCGCTCACCTTTGCCGTCGTGTCGCTCTCGCCCTCGAACGGCTTCACCTCCGGCACGATGCAGGAGGGTCTCTGCTACGAAGCGACCGGCGTCGCGCCCGACGCGATCGTCGCAAGCCTGAACGGCAACGGCGCGAGCGCCGACCTTGTCGCATACTGGATCGGCTACGACGTGTCGTATCTCAACAGCTACATGCAGTATTACACCGGCTCGTCCATCAACTGGGACGACACCCTCTCCGACGGCATGAGTGTCGCCGACTATGTGAAAGCAAGCGTGCTCTCGTCCGTCAAGCAGCACTTGGTGCTTGAAAATCTCGCCAGCAAGTACGGCGTGACGCTTACCGCCGAGCAGGAGGCCGCCATGGCCGAGAGCGACCAGAGCTACATTGACCAGTACGGCAGCGAGGAAGCTTTTGAGGCCGAGATCGCCAAGCTCGGCATGCGCCGCGAGACCTATGACCGCGTCGCGCGCTCGAACTACCTGTATCAGGATCTCTATGAGCTCTACAATACCGAGGGCAGCGCGCTCTACGCCTCCGACGAGGACCTCGCCGTCTACGCCGCCGAGCAGGGCTACATCACGGCGGACCACATCCTGCTTGCGACGAAGGACACGACGACCGGCGAAGCCCTCACCGACGAGCAGAAGGCCGAAAAGAAAGCGCTCGCTGAGGAGCTCGTCGAAAAGCTCAATTCCTACACCGGCGACGACATCGCCTCCTACTTTGCCGAGCTCGCCGACGAGTACAGCGAGGATCCCGGCCGCGAGAGCCATCCCACGGGCTACACCTTCACGACCGGCTCGATGGTGCAGGAGTTTGAAGACGCCGCCTACGCGCTTTCCGAGGGCGAGGTGAGTGAAGTCGTCGAATCCAGCCTCGGCTATCACATCCTGCTCCGCCTGCCGCTCGACAAGTCCGCCGCAGCCGACGAGGTGCGCGAGGAGTACTTCACGAACTTCATCGCCGAGCAGGTCGATGCCGCCGCGATGGCGACGAGCGCGGACTATGATAAGCTCGACCCGCAGACGATCTACGAGGCGATCGTCGCCGCGCAGGCGGAGGGTTAAATCGCAGCGTGACGCACTGTACGGCGCTTGCGCCCGCGAGGGCGCGTGAGGGGCAGCCCGAAAGGGCTGCTTCCTTTTCGCGTCTCGGCAGGGGCACTGCTTTTTTCCCTGCACCGTGCAGAGGACAAAATAAAAAGGAGACCTCTTTCGAGGTCTCCTTTTATTTTCAGGGGTTAGCGGTGCTTTAGCACTTCTCGAAGATGGTGGCAACGCCCTGGCCGCCGCCGATGCAGAGGGTGGCAAGACCCTTCTTGGCGTCGTCGCGCTTGAGCATTTCGTGCAGCAGGGTGACGATGATACGAGCGCCGGAAGCGCCGACGGGGTGGCCGATGGAGATCGCGCCGCCGTTGACGTTGACCTTGCTCATGTCGAAGTGCAGCTCACGGGCAACAGCGATGGACTGGGCCGCGAAGGCTTCGTTGGCCTCGACGAGGTCGATATCGTCGATGGTCAGGCCGGCCTTCTGCATGGCCTGACGGGAAGCGGGCACGGGGCCGACGCCCATGATCTTCGGGTCGACGCCGCCCTGGCCCCAGCTGACGAGCTTGGCCATGGGCTTGAGGTTGTACTTCTTCACGGCCTCGCCGGAAGCGAGGACGATGGCGGCAGCGCCGTCGTTGATGCCGGAGGCGTTACCGGCGGTGACGCGCTGGACGTGCTTCTTGGTATCGGCTTCGTGGATGCCGGTGGGCTCGAAGGTGTGGACGATCTCGTCCTCAACGCCCTCGGGGCCGACGGGGAACGCGCCGCGCAGCTTGGCAAGACCCTCGACGGTGGAACCGGCGCGGGGGAACTCATCCTTCTTGAACTCGACGATCTCCTTCTTGACCTTCACAGGGACGGGAACGATCTCATCGTCAAAACGGCCGGCAGCCTGAGCGGCCTCGGTCTTCTGCTGGGAGGCAGCGCCGAAGGCGTCGAGCTCTTCGCGGGTGATGCCCCAAACATCGCAGATGTTCTCGGCGGTGGTGCCCATGTGGTAGTTGTTGAACGCATCCCACAGGCCGTCCTTGATCATGGTGTCGACAAGCTTCTTGTCGCCCATGCGGGCGCCCCAGCGGGCGTCGGGAGCGGCATAAGGAGCGGCGCTCATGTTCTCGGTGCCGCCGCAGACGACGATATCGGCGTCGCCGGCGAGGATGGCGCGGCCAGCCTCAATGACGGACTTCATACCGGAGCCGCAGACCATACCGACGGTATAGGCGGGGACGGAATAGGGGAGACCGGCGCCCACGCCGACCTGACGGGCGACGTTCTGACCAAGACCAGCGGTCAGGATGCAGCCGAACATCAGCTCATCGACATTCTCGGGAGCGACATTCGCGCGCTTGAGGGCTTCCTTCACGACGATGGAGCCGAGCTGAGCGGCGGGGGTGTTCTTCAGGGAACCGCCGAAGGAACCGACAGCGGTACGGCAGCAGTTGACGACGTACAATTCTTTCATTTGACTTCTCCTTTAAAATTTGTAAATCCGGAATGAGATCCGATTTTCTTCGATTTTGATTATACACACAGAAAAATGAAAAATCAACTGCAAAGTTGCGAAAAATATAGGCAATTTTGATTTTTTTCTTTCATTTCGTTAACTATTTAACAAGAATGAAGAATATCTTGCACCACGGGATCGTTTTGCACCCAAAGGCGCAGGGAAAGCAGCAGCTCTGCCTGGCTGTCCCCCCCGCCCAAGGGCGCAAAAAAGGGACGCCTCTTTCGAGGCGTCCCTTTTAATAAGTAGTTTCTACGAAACAGAAATAACTTAGAACTTGGGCTTCTGGGCCTTGACCTTGGGCTCCTGGCCGTTGCAGACGGCGACGATGTCGTTGGCAACGCTGGTGCAGCAGTTGAGAACGCTCTGCTCGGTGGTGGCGGCCATGTGCGGGGTCATGATGACGTTGTCGAGGTTGAACAGCTCGCGGCTGGACTCCTGGATGGGCTCATGCTCGAACACGTCGAGACCGGCCTGGAACAGCGTGCCGTCCTTCAGGCACTCAACAAGCTCGTTCTCCTTGATCAGAGCGCCGCGCGCGCAGTTGATGAAGGAAGCGGTGGGCTTCATCCAGCTGAACTGCTCACGGCCGATGGAGTGCTCGGTGGAGGGAACGACGGGCAGATGCACGGACACGAAGTCGGCCTGCTCCCAGACCTCCTTGGCGGTGGCCTTCAGCTCGCACAGATCGCCGATCTTGTCCTGCGTGAGGTACGGATCGTAGCCGATGACGTTCATGCCGAAGCCGTACTTGCACTTCTGCATGGCGAGCTGGGAGATACGGCCGCAGCCGATCATACCGAGGGTCTTGCCGCCGAGCTCATAGGTGTGCTCCATGCCCATACGGACGAGGAAGTTGCCGCTGCGGAACTGACGGTCGACATAGGTGAAACGCTTGGCGCACATGAGCATCAGCATGACGGCGTGCTCGGCGACGGCGTTGGCGTTGCCGGCAGGCGCGTAGACAACGGTGATGTCCTTGGCGTGGGCGTGGTCCATGTCGATGTTATCGAGGCCGGCGCCCTGCTTGCCGATGACCTTGAGGTTCTTGCAGGTGTCCATCATCTTGGCGGTGATGGGCTCGGTGCGGCACATGATGGCGTCGGGCTGGAACTCGGCGAGCTCCTTGACGTAGGTCTCCTCGTCGTTATGGCTGCACAGCTTCACTTCAAAGTCGTTGGACTCGAAGATGTGCGTGGCCACCTCGTTGAGCTCGATGGTGTAGTAAACTTTGAACTTTGCCATGATAAAGATCTCCTCTCAAATTTTTATTTATTGAATTGCCAAATGATTTCATACGGTTTCTTCATTATACCTTGCGCTTTGCACAAAAGCAAGCGATTTTCAGAAAGATTTGCAAGAACTTATTCAAATAATTGAACAGTATCTTTCATTTTGACGATTTGCCGTCATGTCTTTCCCCTGTTTTCTGCAATTTTCACTGCAAAACAAAAAAGGACATAAAAGGCGCTTGACAAACTACTACATATGTAGTATATAGTTATCAACGACAAATGTAGTAGATCATCTAAGGAGGTCAACCCATGGACGATAAGAAGAGACTGCCCGACGCGGAGCTTGCCGTGATGCAGGCCATCTGGGCCGTCGGCGGCGAGGTCAGCCGCGGCGATCTCGACGGCGCGCTCGCGAGCCACGGCTGGAGCGCCAACACCGTCAACACCTACCTTACTCGCCTGTGCGAAAAAGGATTCCTCTCGAGCCGCCGCGAGGGGCGGAACAATTTGTACACGCCGCTCGTCTCAAAGGACAGATACCTCGAATTTGAGAGCCGCAGCGTCCTGAAGCGGCTCTACGGCGGGTCGCTCGGCAGCTTCGTCGCGGCGCTGAACGCCGAGCAGCCGCTCGAGCAGAGCGAGATCGACGAGCTGCGGCAGTTTTTGGACGATATGAGCCGTTAAACGGAAATATAAGGAGGACGCACCATGGAAACATTTCTGCTGAATCTGTTGAAAACTTCCCTGTTAGGTTCCCTCGCCATTCTGGCGATGCTGGTACTCAAACCCCTCTGGCGCGAGCGCTACCGCGCGAAGACGCGCTGCTGGCTGTGGCTGGCGCTGGCTGTCTTTTTGCTGCTGCCGGTCGATTTTTCGGTGAAAAACGCGCCGGTGCAGGCCGCGCCGCCGAAAGACTACACCCTCTTTGTCGGCACGGATAAGACAGCCATCCAATCAACCGACAACCTGTTTGGCGACATGGCCGAAAAAAGCGGCCAGTCCCCCGCACAGGTGCGCGACACGATCATCCAGCGCCCCGTGACGAATCCCGAGCAGAAGACGACGCGCTACATCCCCGTGACGACGATCTTGTTTTACGGCTATCTCGCGGGCGCGGCGGCCTTCCTGTTGTATCAGGGTGTCTCCTACGCCCTCTTCCGCCGCACGGTGCGCCGCTGGAAGAGAGACGTCGCCCGCGCGGACTACGCCGCGATGCTCTCTGACACGGCACGCGACTTAGGCGTGAGCGCGCCGGAGATGATCGTCTGCGAGGCCATCTCCACCCCCGCGGTGACGGGCCTGCTGCGCCCACGGCTGCTCCTGCCCCACGAGCGCTACGACGTGCAGGAGCTGCGCTACATCCTGCGCCATGAGCTGTGCCATTTGAAGCGGCGCGATATGCTCTTAAAGCTCGTGCTGCTCGCGGCCAACGCGATGCACTGGTTCAACCCCGTGGTGTATCTGATGCTGCGTCAGGCGGACGAGGACATCGAGCTCGCCTGCGACAGCGCGGCGACCGACGGGCTCGAACTCCCCGAGCGCGCGGCTTACAGCCGGACACTGCTCGCCGCCGTGCAGTCCAGCGTGCGGGCGCTGCCCGCGACGACGTGCTTCGGCGGCACGGTCGAGCGTCTGAAGCGCCGCATCACGAACGTGCTGGGCGCGCAGAAAAAGCGCGGCCTCGGCGTTGTCGCCCTCGTGCTGGCGCTGACGCTCACGGCGGGCTGCGCCGTCAGCTGGGGCGAGCGCGCACAGAAAAATGACGACCCGTTTGCCGACAAGAACTATACGGTCGACACGCTCTTATATGAAGCGCCCGGCTTTACGGATGGCTTTACGGATGGCGCATACCCCACCTTCCGCACCGCGACGAATCCCGCAGGGGAGAAATACGTCACGATGTTCAACGATCTGGGCTATGCCCTTATCTACGGCCCGATGGAGGAATACAAGCTGGAAAAGCAGTCCTTCTACGCACTCTTCGGCAACACCAGAGACGCTTCTCCGGTCGACGACCTTATGCAGCACAACAAATCCGCATGGACCGGCTACTGCGAAGAGGCAAAGGACTCTCAGCCGTATCAGGCCTATCTTCTTGAGCAGGAAGACGGCACAATCTATCTCGGCCTTTCCGCCGACTATGCGGAAGACGGCAGTGAATGCTTCTGCATGGTCTACCGGCTGGAAAAGGAGGACGACACGATCTACGCCTCGATGGACGACTATGCCGCCGAGCGCGTGGCGGAGCTCAAAAAAGGCACGATGACCTATTCCGTGTCGGAAAATAATGAATATGCGTCCCGCTCGATCGAGGACACGGTCGCCGACGTGCGCGTGACGCAGCTGGAGTTCGCCGATTCGCTCGGCAACCTTTCCCCCGACGGCACGGTGCTGGAGCTGTGGTACTTCCAGTATGAGATGAAGCCCACGAACGAGGCGGGCATGCAGATCGACGTCATCGGCGGGCAGGAGCTGACGGATGACGGATATCTCAACGAGAACTGGACGCACTATCTCACCGTCCTGCACTACACCTACGGCGAGAAGACCGGCTATCAGGTCATCGGCACCTATACCGGCAACGACGGGCTGTGGTACAACGGATGCAGCTACAGCGGAGAGGAAAAGTATTACCTGCACGACTTCTATGTCGACTACGCGGGGCTTGATCTGCCGAAGATATACATTCCCGACCTGCTGGGCGGCGCGGAGACGGACGGCTACGGCCGCGCCAACCAGTGCGAGGCGCGGCTCATTTCGGGCGACGGCAGCTACTACTTCTATGCGCCGATCACCGCCTGGGCGTGCAATCCGGGGACGGAGTTCTGGTACTCCCGCTACGACACCGGCTCCTACTTCAACGCAAAGAAGCTCGAGCAGAGCCTTGACGAAGCGAAGGCGGAATGGGAAAGCACCGGCGCAAAGGCCGAGAAGACCGACGCGGGCTGGCGCTTTGTGACGCACGAGGGCATGAGCAACACAATTGTCACGCTCTTTGATGCGCCGGACGGCACCTGCTACGAGGTCACAACGCACTGGACGTTCGACGGCAGCACGGAAGAGAATCAGTGGGGCTGGAACCGCGACCGCGCCGTTGAGGGCGAGGCCGAGGTGCTCCGGGCGATGGTCAGAAGCTTCACGGTGAACTGGGACGCCGACGCGGCGGCTGATCCCGCGCTGAACGATTCCGATTTTCAGGCCGATCTTCAGCTCGCGTCGAACGGCGGCGCAGCGTGGATGTTTCTCTACCGGGACAATGCGGCGATCACCGACCGCGATATGCTGAACGTCACGCCAACGGTCAGGCTTGACGAGTGCAGCTATGCGCTATTGCATGATAAGTTCACCCCTGCTGACGGAGCACGGTCGCTCACGCTCTGGCTCAGCAACAACGATTCCTCGCACCTTGTGTTCTTTGAGGACACGGACATCATGCTCTACCAGCGAGACGACGCATACTACTATAAGGTCAGCGATTACGGCGACTATGCAACGCTCTACGACGCGATGCTCGCGTGGTTCAACAGCGCCCAGTCTGGCACTGAGCCATCTGACGCATCTTCGGCCACCACGACGAACGCCGTCAGCCGCGATTCGCTTATCAAAGCCGCCGACAGCTACGTCGATCTGGGCGGTTACCTCTGGTACACCGCGGGCGGCAAATTCTGCCGCTGGCACGAGGGCGGCTCAGTCGAAACGATCGATACCCTGCCGATTGATTATCTCAACGACGCGCCCGTCAGCGCGAGCCTTTCAACGCAGGACAACCGCATCCTGATGAGTTATCATATCGGCGGTGCGACGATGGGAACGTATGTTACGGAGCTCTACAATTCTGACGGCGAGCAGTACGTAAAGATCGACGGTTACGAGTCCATTGCCTTTGATAACCACGGCAATATTGTCAAGACGCTCCAGTTCCCGCCCGCGCAGAACAACCTGTCCATTTCCTATGACAGCGGCAAGACTTGGACGAGTATCGGTGATGCGGACTATTTCTACGGCAGCGTCACGGAGGATGGCAGCAGCATCAGCTACTTCCCCGGTGCCCTTGAGATCCGCGACGGCTATGTCTACACCACCGCCGTCTACGATATCGACCATCAAAAGACGAGCGACCCGCTCGTGACGCACTCTGTGCGCGTGAATCTGAAGACCGGCGCGCAGGAAATTCTGGACTGAAGCAGTCAAATTTCAAAAAGGCGGCCTTCGGGCCGCCTTTTTCTCCGCTTTTTTGCGTAAAATGATGGGAATATTGCAAAAAGGTACT
>OHDX01000289.1_pt1 | contig 12429 bp, 10 predicted proteins | sample 1567051 | NCBI WGS metagenome assembly OHDX01 (sample SAMEA3879502, study PRJEB24766) | human gut metagenome | biome: human-associated habitat; feature: feces | place: USA | collected 1985/1987
CGGCGCGCAGAGCTTGCCGCTCTCCGCCTGCGAGGCAACACAGACGATGCCCGACCGCTCCAATGCCGCCGAAACGGCGGCCTCGTCCGCATCCAGCAGCGTTTCATACTGCTTCGGACGGCAGATGTGCGTTGTGGTCGTGATAATGACCTTACCCTTTTTCGAAAGCTCCCCGGCGAGCGTTTCCATCAGCGTCGTCTTTCCGCCGCCGCCGATGATGGCCGTCACGCCGCGGCCAACGTGCAAAAGCGGTGCGATCTGCATATACGCACCCTCAGTGCCGCTGTCCGGCGAGGCGCGCGCGGTGCTCGATCATCTCCGCCGCGATGCTGATGGCGATCTCCTCCGGCGTCTCAGCCAGGATCGGAAGGCCGATGGGCGCGTGGACGCGCGCGATGTCCTCTTCGGTATAGCCGTCACACTTGAGGCGCTCACGCGTCTTGGCGACCTTCGTGCGGCTGCCGATGCAGCCGATATAGGTCGCATCGCTCCCCAGCACCTGGGAGAGGATTTCATAGTCCGCCTGATGGCCCGGCGTCATCACGACGGCATAGTCGTTCGCCGTGAGCACCACCTTGCCGGAAATATCGGAAAAGCTGCCGAAGATGACCTCGCTCGCCATGGGATAGTTTTCTTTCTTCGCAAGCCCCTCGCGGTTGTCGTACATCACCACGCGGAAGCCCACCGTCGCCAGCACCGGCACGAGCGCGCGGCCCACATGGCCGCCGCCGAAGATATACACGCTGCCCGCGTGGCACAGCGGCTCGACATAAATGCCGTCTTTCCACACAGCCTTGGCGGAGAAATAGTCTACCTTGTCCTGCGGGATCTCCTCGCGCGTGACAACGTGGAACTCGTTCACGCCGTCGCCGTCAAGAGACAGCAGCAGCCAGAGGTCGACGTCTTTATCGAGCATTTCGCGCCAGCGCTTGAGCACCGCGACGTCCGCCGCCTGCTCGGGCGCGAAAAACTGGAAGTAGACCGTCACCGCTCCGCCGCAGATCATGCCCGTGCTGGCCACTTCACTCGGGTGCAGGTTGTAGGACTTGAGCTCGTTGCTGCCACCGTTTTTGAGCGCGTCCTGCGCGCGCTGGATGCTCAGCCGCTCCACTGCGCCGCCGCCAATCGTGCCGAGCACGCGGTCATCTTCAAAGACAGCCATCTTCGCGCCCGCGCCGCGCGGCACAGAGCCCGAAGACGCCAGAATGCTGCTCAGCACCACACGCTCGCCGCGCGAAAGGGCCGCGAGCATTTCATCAAGAATCGCTTTCATAGTTTCATGCTCCTTTGCAGAGAATCACGCTGCTATTATGCACTGCATTATAGCAAAGCGCCGCGGCAAACGCAAGCCGCGGCGCACAAAAGTCGCATTGATCGTTATTTTCCATTAAATCAGGGGCGCGCATATCTGGCGCGGCTCACTTGCTGCGCTCGATGCGCTTGAGCTCGCCGAAATACTTGTCGTGCGCCTCCTGATAGGCGCGGTTGAAGACCGGGTCTTTGCCCTGGTGCAGCGCCTGAATATAGTCGTGGTGGTTGTTCATGATGTGCTCATCGAACATCGAGAGCGTGAAAACGCCGACATTCGAGCACTGGTCGGCGATGCGCTCCACATTGACGAGGATATCGAGAAACGTGAGGCCCGCGTACACCGTGCACTGCCCGTCGCGCACGCGGCGGATGTGATTGGCGCGCAGCGTGGCGACAAGGTCATCCACGACCTCCTCGACCGGCTCGATGTGGCGCGCGGCCTCGTAGTCCGTGGCGGCAAAGGCCTTGTAGGTGTAATCTAAAATCTCGCCGAGCACCTCGCGCAGCACCATGAGCTCCTGATGTGCCGTGGGCGACAGGCTCGCGCTGCGGTCAAGGAACTCCTGCGCATTTTCCGTCAGGTTCACGGCGTGGTCGCCGATACGCTCAAACTCGCCGAAGCACTGGATATAGTAGTTGAGCATGTCGCTTCCGTGTCCGCTCGGCATGTGCGGCGACAGGCGGATGAGGTAGTTGTCCACATGGTCGGCGAGCTTGTCGATGTGCTCCTCGTTCTCGTTGATGACCTCGATCGTGTGGGCGTCGTACTGCTCGAGCACGCCCATCGCGCTCATCACGCCTGTGCGCGCAAGGCGCGCCATGGTGGTGATGGCCTCACCCGCGCCCGAGAGCGCGATGGCGGGAGAGGTGAAGAACTTTTCATCGAGCAGCGAAAGCTCGTGGTCGACATTTTCACCAAGGCGCACATCGTCCTTGACGAGCTTGCGCGAGAGCTTTTCAAACTGGCCGCACACCGGCAGCAGCACGATGGCCGAAACAAGGCGGAACACCGTGTGCACATTCGCGATGCCGCCGGAGGAAAGCGCCTCGTCCCACAGGGCATCGAGCACACCAAACGAGTGCAGCAGCATCAGCCCCACGATCACGAGGATCGAACCGGCGATGTTGAAGAGGATATGGATCACGCCCGTGCGCTTGGCATCGGCCTTCGAGCCGATGGAGCAGACGATGGCCGTCGTCACACAGTCGCCGATGTTGACGCCGATGATGATGGCGTAAACGGACGAGAACGTCAGCGCGCCGGTCGTGGCAATGGCCTGCAAAATACCGATGGTCGCCGACGAACTCTGCAGCAGGAACGCAACGCCCGCGCCGAGCAGGAATCCAAGCACCGGCTTTCCCGAGAGCTGGTAGAACATGTTGGCAAACGTCTCAGATTCCGACAGCGGGCTCACCGCCGCGGTCATGCTGAGAAGGCCGGTGAAGAGGATGCCGAAGCCCATCGCGATCGAGCCGATGGTATCGGACTGGCGGGTCTTGACCGCCATTAGAAAGAGGATGCCGATAATCGCCGCAAGGGGCGCGAGCGTCGAGGGCTTGAAGAAATTGAGCAGCGATGTCTCCGATGCGTTCACGTCGAGAAGGCGAATGATCTGGCCCGTGATCGTCGTACCGACATTCGCGCCCAGAATGACGCCGATCGACTGGTGCAGCGACATCACGCCCGCGCCGACAAGGCCCGACGTCAGCACGATCGTCGCCGTAGAGCTCTGGATGACCGCCGTGACCACAAGGCCCAGCAGAAAGCCGACGAGCGGATTGTTCGTCACCTTTTCCATCGCGCGCTTGAAGGCATCGGACGAACCTTTTTTCAGTCCGTCGCCCATCAGGCGCATGCCGTACAGGAACAGCGCCAGACCGCCAAAGAGGGTGATCAAGTTGAAAATCGTCATAAGCGTTTCAAACCTCTTCTTCTGTATTATGCCGCCGCGCGGCGCAGGTTTCGGGCTGTAAAATACCCAACTCTCACCAGATGCTATTTTATCAGGTGAGGGCAAAATTGCAATCCTTTTCCCAAGATTTGTTACAAACAGCAAAAATGATTTATCCCTTGCATTTTTGTGTGCGCGTGGTACAATATTTATAGACAAAAAAAGGAGGCTTTCAACCATGTTGAACGCAGGCAACCCCATCGGCGTGATGGACAGCGGCATCGGCGGTCTCACCGTCGTGCGCGAATTACAGCGCATTCTCCCCGGCGAAGATATCATCTATTTTGGCGACAGTGCCAACTGCCCCTACGGCAACAAGACCTCTGACCAGATCTTCGAGTTGAGCAGCCACATGCTCCAGTTCCTCGGCGACAACGGTGTCAAGTGCACTGCCATCGCCTGCAACACCATCTCCACCATGGCCGACCGCCTGCGCCCCTGCTTCGACTACAAGATCGTCAGCATCGTGGAAGAAGCTGCCAAATACGTCCTGCGCGAGCATCTCAAGAGCGTCGGCCTCATCGCGACGGAGTTCACTGTTGCCTCCGGCAAGTACGCCGAGCTCATCCATGAGGGTGATCCCGAGTGCAAGGTCGTCGGCAAGGGCTCTCCCCTGCTCGCGGCACTCGTTGACCGCGGCGACTTCAACCAGCACGACATTAACACCGAGATCCGTACGCAGGTCGACAACATTCTCGCGCGCGAAAAGGTCGAAAACCTGATCCTCGGCTGCACGCACTATCCCATCGTGGAAGAGAACTTCCACGAGTGCTATCCCGAAATGCACCTCATCAACCCCGCGCTCGAGCAGGCAAACGCCGTCAAGGCATACCTCACCGAGCAGAACGCGCTCAACCCACAGAAAAAGGGCAAGTTCGTCATCTGCACGAGCGGCGACCCGCAGGTATATGTCAACGTCGGCAAGCGCCTCGGTCTCTTCGAGGCGAGTGAGCTGAAGGTCGTCCACATCTAAGTTGGTCCAAATTGAAATGAAAAGCGGAAAGTCACAGGACTTTCCGCTTTTTTGTGCTGTCTGATGGACTTTTTGCATACCTTGTGGCGAGGTGGTCTGTTTTGAATACATTTGAGGCCGCGATCTTGCGCGATTTCGGCGAGCGGGAGGACTTTGAGCGCGTGCTCACACATGCGCTGCGCCGCGGCTGCGGCGGTCGCGTCCTGCTCTCGCTGATGGCGGACGGCTCACTCCGGCTCACCGGCACGAAGGACCCCGACATCGCGTTCGGCGCGGTGCTGCTCGACCTGACCGCGCCGGTGGTGCCGTGCAGCGAGGAGTCCCTCGCCCTGCGTGTGCAGGTGATCGACTGGCGGCGCTGCGCGAGATGCTATGACGAAGCGCTCGCGCAGCGATCTCGCCATCCCCTGCCGTAGCTGCCGCCATCGCGCAAAAACATCCCGCCGCAAATTGCGGCGGGATGTTTTTGTCCTTTATTTCAGACAATCCAAAATTGCCTGCACGGTATCCTCCTCTGTGCCGTTGTTGTCGACGATGTGGTCGGCAAATCTTTCATAGCAGGCCTTGCGCCTGTCGTACATCGCCGCAAGGTCGCCCGCGGAAAGAGGCCTCCCCTCGCGCGGCAGCTGGTCGATATCACGCTTCAACCAGAAAATGATGCCGTTCTGGTGCAGAAGATCGTAGTTTTCCTCTCTCGTCACGCAGCCGCCGCCCGTGGCGATGACCGCGCCCGAGCGCTTGCCGAGCGCGGCAATGGCCACGCTCTCGATCTCTCGGAATTCCGCCTCGCCGTGCTTTTCGATGAGCTGGGCACAGCTCATACCGTTTTTCTCTTCGATCTCGGCGTCGCTGTCAAGCGCGATGCGGTCAAGCTTCTCAGCAAGGCGCGCGGCAACGGTGCTCTTGCCGCTGCCGGGCATGCCGACGAGCACGATGTTCTGCATCTCAAGGCTCAGCTTTTTCCAGATGCGCTCGGTCTCGCTGTCGGGGATGTCGCGGTTTTCAAAGACCTCCGCCGTGCGCTTAGCCTGCGCGACGAGCATGTAGAGCCCGCTCATATAAGGAATGCCGAGCTTTTCCGCCTGCAAGACAAACGCTGTACGCGCGGGGTTGTAGACGATATCGAGCACACCCTCGAGCTTCGGGAAGAGCGACAGGTCGACGGGCGACACGCCGCAGTTCGGGTACATGCCGACGGGCGTGGTGTTCACGATGACCTCCGCGTCCGCGTGACGATCCAGATTGTTGTAGTTGTCCTCCCCCTTGCGGGAGATGATGGTCACGCTGCGCGCGCCCATCTCCTCGAGCACGGCGCAGACCGTCGAGGAGGCGCCGCCGGAGCCGAGCACGAGCGTCTTTTTGCCATCGATCTGAATGCCGCTCGCCCTGACCATACCGGCAAAGCCGTAGGCATCGGCGTTGTCGCCGTACAGCGTGCCGTCCTCGCGCCTGACCAGCACGTTCACACTCTGGAGTTTTTGCGCAATGGGTGAAAGCTCTGCGCAGTACGGGATGACGGCCTTTTTATAGGGAATGGTGACGTTCATGCCGTCAAAGCCGCCGCCCGTCAGAAATTCGCCGAGCTTTTCGGGCGCGACCTCATAGAGCCGGTATTCATAGTCCGCCAGCTCCGCGTGGATAGCGGGCGAATAGCTGTGGCCGAGCTTTTCACCGAGTAATCCGCAGCGCTTCATTCAAACCACCTCACTGTAAGAGCCAAGATACGTGAACTCCTCGCACAGCTCGGGCAGCTCGCCCATGAGCTGGGTGAACTGCGGGGCATAGACCGAGGTTTCAAGGTCGAAGTAAAACATGAACTCGAAGTTGCGGTCCGGCATCGGGCGGCTCTCGAGCTTGTTCATGTTGACGCCGAGCGCGTTGAAACGCGAGAGCACCTTGTAGAGCGAACCGGGGTGGTGCGGCAGCACCATCATCAGGCTCGTGCGGTCTGCACCGGGGTAAATTTCGAGGTTTTTCGCAATGCAGATGAAGCGCGTGAAGTTATTGCCCTGATCCTGCACAGAGGCGGCGAGGCAGTCAAGGCCGTAGAGCTCTCTGCATGCGCGGGACGACAGCGCCGCCACATCGTCGCGGCCGGACTCGGCCACCATGCGCGCCGCCACCGCGGTATTTTCGCAGCGGATGACCTTCACATTGGGAAGCCCCTGTAAAAAGTGTGCGCACTGGCTGATGGCCTGTTCATGTGAGTAGATCTCACGGATGTTTTCGAGCTTCGCACCGGGATTGGCGAGAAGATTATGGTCAACCTTGATGCGCACCGAGCGCACGATGCGGAAGTTGTGCTGCGTCATCAAGTCGTAGACCGCGTTCACGCTGCCCGCCGTGCTGTTTTCCAGCGGCAGCACGCCGTAGCGGCAGAGGCCCTTTTCAATGGCGGAGAACACCGCCTCGAAGGAACTGAAAAAGAACGTGCTCGGGCGCTTGAAGAGCCTTTCGCACGCCTGCTCGGAATACGCGCCCTCCACGCCCTGACAGGCGACGGCGGCGTCCTCGGGAAAGAGCTGCGGCGTCTTTTCGATGGCCTCGGCAATTTTCGCGGGCAGATCACCCTTCGTGCCGAGAAGACAGCTCTGGCGGCTGCGGCTCAGCTCGAAAATGAGGGAGTAGAGCGAGGAGACGTATTCGCGCAGGTCGTCCGGCGTTTTGTCCAGAATCTCGCGCATTTTCTCCTTCTCGCGGCGCGCATCGAGCACGCGCAGGCCGTTGGCCTTTTTATATTCCGCGATCTTTTCAGCGGTCTCCATGCGCTGGGCAAAGAGCGCGATGAGCTGATCGTCGATGCTGTCGATCTCTTTTCGATAGTCGTTTAAGTCCATGTTCCCTTACCTCATTTCCCTTTTGCGCGATAGATACGCATCATAGACCGCGATGGCGGCCGCCGCCTCCACACAGGGCACGGCGCGCGGCACGATGCACGGGTCGTGGCGGCCCGTGACGGCCATCTTCTCCGGCACCATCGTCTGCAAATTGACGCTCTGCTGCTCGCGCGCGATGGATGGCGTCGGCTTGAACGCCGCGCGGAACACGATGGGCATGCCGTTCGTGATACCGCCAAGAATGCCGCCGCAGTGGTTCGTCTCAGTGATGATCTTGCCGTTTTCGACCGTAAAGGCGTCGTTATCCTCGCTGCCGCGAAGGCTCGCCACGCCAAAGCCCGCGCCGAACTCAACGCCCTTGACCGCCGGAATGCCGAAAACAGCCGCGGCGATGCGATTTTCCATGCCGCCGAACATCGGATCGCCAAGGCCCGCGGGCGCACCGAAAATTGCGCATTCGATGACGCCGCCGACGCTGTCACCAGCCTCGCGCGCCGCCGCGATGGCTTCGCGCATCTCCTCGCCGCGCGCATCGCTGACGACGGGGAACTCCTTGCCTGCAAGCGAGCCTGTCAGCTCACCTTCGTCAGAAATGCCCGCAATGGAGGCGATGCGGCTCACAAGCGTGATTCCTTCGCGCGCGAGAATTTGCAGGCAGATGCCGCCCGCGATGCACAACGGCGCGGTCAAGCGGCCTGAAAAGTGTCCGCCGCCCGCGCGGTCCTGATAGCCGCCGTATTTGACCTCGGCGGTGTAGTCCGCGTGACCGGGGCGCGGCGTGACAGCAAGATTCGCGTAATCCTGCGAGCGGGTGTTCGTATTGCGGATGATGGCCGTGAGCGGCGCGCCGCAGGTATAGCCGTTCACAAGGCCGGAGAGGATCTCCGGCGCGTCGGCCTCCTTGCGCGGCGTCGACCAGACGTTTTTGCCCGGCGCGCGGCGATTCAGAAAGCGCTGGAGCTCGTCCAGATCAACTTTCTCGCCCGCAGGGATGCCCTCGACCGTCACGCCGATGGCAGGGGAATGCGACTGGCCGAAGATGGTCAAATGCAGATTTTCGCCGTAGGTGCTGCTCATAAACCTTCTCCTTTCAAGCTGCTAAAATCCTCCCAAAAGCGGGGATAGGACTTTGCCACGCAGCCGTCGTTGTCGACTGTGATCTCGCCCGTCGCGGCGCAGGCCGCCGTGGCGGCAGACATCGCGAGGCGATGGTCGTTCTGCGTTTCGACCGCGCCGCCGTGCAGCGCGGGAACGCCCGTGATGACAAGGCCGTCTTCTTTCTCTTCGACTTGTCCGCCGAGCGCGCGCAGGAGATCTGCCGTGCTCTTGAGGCGGTCGGACTCCTTGAGCCGCAGCCGGTAGGCGTTTTCGACCCGCGTCTCCCCCTCTGCGACCGACGCAACGACACTCAGCACGGGGATGAGGTCGGGGATGGGCGCGGCGTCGATCATCACGCCATGCAGCGCGCCGCGCCTGACCGTCACGGCGTCGCCGTGCTCCGTGACTTCCGCGCCGAACCGGCGCAAAACGTCCAGCACGCCGCGGTCGCCCTGCGAGGACTGCAAATTCAGCCCCTCGACGGTCACGCCCTCTTTCGACAGCGCACCCATGCAGAGGAAGAACGCCGTGTTCGACCAGTCGCCCTCGACGACCGTGCGCTTCGGCAGATGACATCTCTGCTGACCGGGAATCGCCCACATCGCCCCCATTTTGGGGATGGTCAGCTTGGAAAGCTGAAGTGCATCCTCCGTCATGGCGACGTAAGCCGCGGATTCCAGCGGGCCGGACACCATAAGAAGACTGTCTCTGATCAGCAGCGGCAGCGCCATGAGAAGGCCCGAAATATATTGAGAGGACACATTGCCTGCGATCGTATAGTTTCCCCCGATCAGCTGTCCACTGCAATACAGCAGGTCGCCGTCCTCGCGGAGCGTCATGCCATGCTCTTTTAAAACGCTATCCAGCGGGGCGAGCGGGCGCTGGGGCAGCCGCCCCTCGCGGTGGAATACCGCCTGCGCGCCGAGCGCGCCGACGATGGGCAGCAGGAAGCGCAGCGTCGACCCGCTCTCGCCGCAGTAGAGGTCGCAGCGCCCCTCGGGCACTTTTTTGATCGGAGAGACGAGAAAGCCCGTCTCCATTTCTTCAATTTTCGCGCCGAGCGCGCTCAGGCACTTCGCCGTGGCCGCGATATCGGCGGAAATGCCGTCGCAGACGACCTCGGTCTTCTCCTCGCCGAGCGCCGCGCAGATCAGCAGCCGGTGCGCCTGCGATTTGGATGCCGGGATGCGCACACGTCCCGTGCGCGCGCCGGGCGTGATAGTTCTCTTCATCGGATGCCACCGTCCTGCATCCAGTCGCGCAGGGCTTCGACGGGGATCGTCTCCATGCGCACCTGACCGATCTTTTCCGGCACGATGAGGTGCATCTTGCCGCCGGAAATCTTCTTGTCGACGAGCTCGGCCTCATAGAGCTTGTCGAGTTCGTAGCCCGTCTCGGTCGGCAGACCATAGCGGTGCAGAATGTCGAGCAGACGCGCCAGCGTCTCCTCGCCGCAAATGCCGCGCTTGACTGCCGCGCGCGTGACCGTCGCCATGCCGATGGCGACCGCCTCGCCGTGCAGAAGAGAAAAATCGCTGCACTGCTCCACCGCGTGACCAAACGTGTGGCCCAAGTTCAGCGTGCGGCGGCGGCCGAGGTCGTACTCGTCCGCGCCGACGATGTCGCGCTTCATCTGCACGCAGACCTCGATGACGTGCTCGTACTGCTCACGCACGGGCGTTTTGTAGAGTTCTTCAAAGAACGCTGCATTGCCGAGCATCGAATACTTGATGATCTCGGCGCAGCCGCAGCGGTACTGCTCCTCGGGCAGCGTTTCGAGCGTGTTGGGATCGCAGATCACGATGCAGGGCTGATAGAAGCTGCCCGCCTGATTCTTGCCCGTGGGCAGGTCGACGGCGGTCTTGCCGCCGACGGACGAATCGACCGCGGCCAGCAGCGTCGTCGGGATCTGGGCAAAGCCCATGCCGCGCTGATACGTCGCCGCGGCAAAGCCCGCGAGGTCGCCCACCACGCCGCCGCCGAGCGCAACGACCACGTCGCTGCGGCTGAAGCGGTGCTCACCGAGGAAGTGCAGCACATCGGCGTAGGTCGAGAGGTTCTTGCTCCCCTCGCCCGCGGGGAATGTGAAAGAGTGCACACGGTAGCCCGCCTTTTCAAGGGCCTTGACCGTGCGCTCGCCGTAGAGCGCGTAGACCGTGTCGTCCGACACGATGGCGGCCATGCCGGGGGCGCTGACCTCCCGGAGAAGCTCGCCCGCGCGGTCGAGTAAGCCGCGCTCGACCAGCACGTCGTATTCGCGCGAGGCCTTGATATGGATGCTTCGCATCAGCCGTCCACCTCTTCCTTTCTCTTCTTGCCCTCGTCCAGAAGTCGGATAAGGGTCTCTTCGTCGTCATGTTCCATGGCGGTCTTGTATTCGCTCAGGTGCTCGATGTAGCAGTCGATCTCCTTGAGCAGGAATTCCTTGTTTTCCATGAAGAGCTCCGCCCACATGTGCGGCGCGAGCCAGGCAACGCGCGTCATATCCTTGTAGCTGCCGGCGGAAAAGCCCTTGTGCTTTTTCGCTGTGGGGCTCTTGATGTAGGCGTTGGACGCCACATGCGCCAGCTGCGAGGTGAAGGCGATCATCTCGTCGTGCTGCTCGGCGGTTGTGACGGAGTAGCTCCCAAAGCCCGCGGGCGAGAGCAGGTCTTTCACATGGCTGAGTAATTCAATGTCGTCAAAGCGCGGCGGCACGAGCACCATCGGCGCGCCCACGAAGAGGTTCGCCTTGGCGTACTTGAAGCCCGAGAACTGCGTGCCCGCCATTGGGTGACCGCCAAGGTACGTAATGCCGTACTGCTCGGCGATTGGGAAGCACGCCGCGCATACCTTGCGCTTGGTGCCGCAGCAGTCGATGACGACCGTGTGCTTGTCGATCTTTGCCGCGTGATTTTTGAGCCATTCGACCGCCGCCGCGGGTCGGACGGCCAGCAGGATGACATCGCACTCTGCCATCGTCTCGTCCGTCAGCGCCTCGTCCACCGCGCCGCTGATGACGGCGAACGACAAGACATCGCGGTCGATGTCGTGGGCGAGCACACGCTCGCCCGCCTCGTGGTATGCCTTGGCGAGCGAGCCGCCGATCAGGCCGAGGCCGACGATGCCGGCGGTCATTCTGCCACCGCCTCTCTCACGCGGCGCACAGCCTTGGCGAGGTCATCGTACTGCTCGGGGCGCAGGGATTGCGCGCCGTCGCACAGCGCATGAATGGGGTCGTTGTGCACCTCGATGATGAGGCCGTCAGAGCCGCAGGCGGCAGCAGCCAGTGCCATCGGGCGCACGAGGCGCGCAATGCCGGTCGCGTGGCTGGGGTCGACGATGACCGGCAGGTGCGTGAGCTCCTTGAGCATCGGCACAGCCGCAAGGTCGAGCGTGTTTCTCATGTAGTCGTCGTAGGTGCGAATGCCGCGCTCGCAGAGGATGACCTGCTCGTTGCCGCCGGCCATGATGTACTCCGCGCTCATTAAAAGCTCCTTGAGCGTGCTGGCGAGGCCGCGCTTTAAGAGGATGGGCTTTCTCAGCTTGCCGAGCTCGCGCAGCAGGTCGAAGTTCTGCATATTGCGCGCGCCGACCTGAATGACGTCCACATCCTCAAAAAGCGGCAGGTAATTCGTGCCCATGATCTCGGTGACGATGGGAAGGCCGGTCTCCTGACGGGCGATCTTCAGCAGCTCGATGCCCTCGGCCTTGAGGCCCTGGAAATCATAAGGAGAAGTGCGGGGCTTGAATGCGCCGCCGCGCAGCATGTTCGCGCCCGAGGCCTTCACGGCCTTGGCGACCGCGACGATCTGCTCTTCGGATTCGACCGAGCACGGGCCCGCGATCATGCAGAAGTTTCCGCCGCCGACCTTGACGTCGCCCACCTGCACGATCATGTCGTCGGGATGGAACTTGCGGTTGCAGCACTTGAAGGGCTCTGTCACGCGCTTGACGGAGTCGACGATGCTCAAACTCTCGATCAGGTCCATGTCGACGCGCGCCGTGTCGCCGATCAGGCCCAGCACGGTCTGGTACTCGCCCTCGGAGATGTGCACGCCAAGGCCCTGATTTTTGAGCCAGTTGATAAGCTGCTCGCGCTTGTCCTGTTCTGCGCCACGCTTGAGTACGACGATCATAATAATTTCCTCCTTATTGACCGTGAAATATCGCCACAACGAAAAAATGCGGCACAGGTCTAACCTGTGCCGCATCAAGCAATCTCTTTTCAGAGCCTTTTTGCATCTTTGCATCACAAATTAGCCTTACTACGAATCCA
>OHDX01000303.1_pt1 | contig 12339 bp, 10 predicted proteins | sample 1567051 | NCBI WGS metagenome assembly OHDX01 (sample SAMEA3879502, study PRJEB24766) | human gut metagenome | biome: human-associated habitat; feature: feces | place: USA | collected 1985/1987
GGGAGGCAGTGGCACGGATGCTCAAAAGCTTCTCGGAGGACGGGCTGGTGGAGCTAAGACGAGGCGCGATCACGCTGCGGGATACAGATGGACTCCATCGTCTGAAATAAAAAATGTGGAAATATATTTGGAGAAACCGAAAAAAGGTAATAACTTTGCAGTCGCAAACAAGGCGGGATAGCTCAGTTGGTTAGAGCGTCGGATTCATAACCCGGAGGTCCCGAGTTCAATTCTCGGTCCCGCTACTGCAATCACAAGGCGGAGCGCCATCGGCGCCCCGCCTAACTTTTTTGTAGCCGATGGTGCGGATGTTATTGATGTAGCGAATGTTGCGGATGTTATTAATGTAACTTATGTTGCGGATGTTATTGATGTTGCGGATGCAATTCCATTAGCCACATAAGAAACACAAGAAACATCCGATACATCAGAAACATCCGATACATCCGATACATCAACTACATCCTATATATCGGTCCCGGCCGCCTCAATAGCCGCGGTGCGAGCGGCGCACACGACTCATATTTTCCTTGATGCCCCCGTTGGCGATAAAATCCGCCTCTACAGCCTTAAGTACTTTCGCAAGCATAGCCTCCATCTGAAATATCAACGTAAGCATTATGTTGGCGACCGTCTCGTCGCTACGCGCCTCGCATTTATCCACATACTCCCGCGGTTCGTAATGTGCCCGACTATAATTTCTCACAGCCAATGTGCGAGTATCTTCCCCACCCCATATCTCATATTTGTGCTGACGGAGAAAATCGGCATAATCCTCGCGCAACTCCCTGACCGAGCCACGTGCCACGCCAAGAAGCTTTATGCACATCTCGGCCGATACCGTACCGTCGCTTACACCTTCCACAATATTCTGTTTGCACGAGCGTGCAGCCTGACGCATTTGGTCGATGGTACGGGAACCACGCGGAAGCGCCCGGTTAATGAACATTTCAGTTACATCGCAGATAATCACCGACTTTCGATAAACCGTCCACGAGGTATAATCGCCTGAAATTTTCAGAAATCCATTCATATATAAGGCTATGCTGGTTTTTAGGTGGGAAGGAAGACGAGGTAGACGGCGGCGATGAGAAGAAGCATGGCGAGGTAGTGGTTCCAGTGGAGGGTGAAACTGTCGAAGGCTATCAGGCTGAAGATTACGAAGACTACGAGCGTGATTACCTCCTGCATCACCTTGAGCTGCATGAGCGAATACGGGCCACCGTTGCCCTCGAAACCCATGCGGTTGGCCGGCACCTGAAAACAATACTCCAGCAGGGCGATGCCCCACGAAAACAGAATGACTACATAGAGCGGCCAGTTGGCCGAAAGGCCGGTCGACTGCAATTTAAGATGGCCATACCAGGCGAAGGTCATGAACACATTGGATATGACCAGAAGGACGACGGTGAGCACCGCCGGATTGATTCCTGCAAACACTTTTTCCAGTACAATTAAATAAATTTCCTACGGACTACTATCGCGCCTCGCCCTACGGACGGTGCAGAATATAGGGGAAAGGGGAACGCATCGGCACGGGCGAAGAGGATTCCACTCTCCGAAGCTCTCCGACAGCAGTCTCAAGAGTGGAATCGGTCGTGGCGACTACGAGATAGTGTTCATCTTTGTCGATGAGCAGGGCCGCGCGAGAGAATCCTGCGGCCTGGAAACGCTTGAATACCGATTCGGCATTGAACTTCTGCCGGAAGGTTGCCACAGCGACACTATAGGGCAAAACCTGGCCGCCGACTCCTCCGGCCACACACTTCACATAGGCTCCGCGCAAAGGGATGCTGTCGCCGCGATACACCGTGCGCGGAATAGCTTCCTCGCGCGCAAACGCTGCTATTTCGTCGGCGCTCAGGCCTTCATTGCGCTTCTCCAGCGCCTTTTCGTAGGCCGAGCGGTAGTTGGCCTCCGTGGTCTTGCAGCCACCGGCCATCAAGGCTACGGCAGCGGCCGCCGTCAGGCATATCCTGGCTTTGCATTTCATAATCCAATCATTTTTCTGTTGGCAGTACATTGTATTTTCCAAGCTCTATCACCTCAAGGTCGCGCATGTCGGCGCCGTCGATGGTCAGTTTTACAAGCGTGCGCTCCTTCTGCCATCCGTGAACCCCGGCCGCCCCGGGATTGATATGCAGACAGTTGAGCTCGCGGTCGTACATCACTTTGAGTATATGGCTGTGACCGCATACCATCAGAGCTATGCCGCCCTCCTTTATACGGGCTTTCATGCCGGGGGAATAGCGCCCCGGATAGCCGCCGATATGCGTCAGAAGCACTTTCACCCCTTCTATCTGAAACTCAAGCGACTCCGGCAGACGGCGTCTCACCACTCCGGAATCGATGTTGCCACAGACGGCACGCACGGGCGCTACCTGCTCCAGATTGGAGATTACATCAATACATCCCACGTCGCCCGCATGCCATATTTCGTCGCAGTCGGCGAAATGGATGGCATAGCGGGGGTCGACGGTAGAATGAGTGTCGGAAAGTATTCCTATACGCTTCATCGGGAAGGCTGAAAAGGCGAAGCTTAGAAATTATAAAGAATCATGGTCTGACGGGGAGCGAAAACCATCTCTTCGGTAATCGTCACCGGTTCACCTGTAATTAAGTCGGTAAACTTCTCTCCTGCGGCGGCAGCCTCGGCCAGACGCGCCATGGGCATGGTGGCTTCCTCGTCGGAACCGTTGAGGAATACGAGCACTTTCTTGTCGCCCAGGCGGCGCTCATAGGCGTAGACGCGCTCGGAAGGGGCGAAATGCTTGAGCGAACCTTTGGCAATCACGTCGTTGGCTGCACCGCGACGCCACTGCAGCAGCCGCTGCATGTAGTTCCAAGCCTCGTTCTGGAGGGCGGTGCGACCCTCCGGTGTGAAGGAATTGATGCTGTCGCCGGGGAACCCGCCCGGCATGTCGAGACGGATGTAGCCGTCGGAAACCTTCTTAGACCCGTTCATCAGCAGTTCCGTGCCGTAGTAAAGCTGCGGAATGCCGCGCGAGGTGAGAAGGAAAGCGATGGCCTGCTTCCAGTTGTCGAGCGAGTCGGGCATTTCGGCCAGAAAACGGTCGGTATCGTGGTTGTCGAGGAAAGTAAGGATATGCTGCGGATCGGGAAACAGATAGTCGAGTGCGAGATGATTATAGAGATTGTTGAGACCTTCGCCCCATGGCAGAGTCTCGTCGTAGAAGGTCTTGTCCTTCTCTATCATAATCTTGAAGTCCATTACAGTTGGCAGGCGCGGATCCTCAGGATTCGTGCGGCTTCCACGCTGCCAGAAAGCGCTGCCGGCCTCGTTGCCATACCAGCATTCTCCCACGATATTAAAGTTGGGATATTCTTCCATCACGCGGTCTATCCACCGGGCCATGGCCTTCATGTCGGCATAAGGATAGGTATCCATGCGGATGCCGTTGATTTTCGAGGTCTCGATCCACCAGATTGAGTTCTGGATGAGATATGTCATAAGATGCGGGTTGCGCTGATTGAGGTCGGGCATCGAGGTGACGAACCAGCCTCCCACGCAGTTGGCCTTGTCGGCATCGGAGGCGTAGGGATCATAATGGGTGGAAAGGCGGTGGTTGGTTATTACCGTCGAATCGGGGAAATTATACCAGTCGGCCGAAGGCATGTCCTTCATCCAGGGGTGGTTGCTGCCTGAATGGTTGAAAATCATGTCCATCACCACTTTTATGCCACGCTTCTGCGCGTCGGCCACGAGAGCCGACCAGTCGGCGTTAGTTCCGAAGCGCGGATCGATTTTATAATAATTGGTGGTGGCGTAGCCGTGGTACGAACCGCCCGGCATATCGTTTTCGAGCACGGGGCAGCTCCATATGGCCGTCACACCCAGCGAGTCGATGTAGTCGAGATGGTCGCGGATGCCCTGGATATTGCCGCCGTGGCGCGTGGAAGGCTGAGAGCGGTCTACTTCGGGATTGTAGGCGAGCTTAGCATCGGCAGGAACGGTGTATTCTCCCTTGGCAAAGCGGTCGGGCATGAGGAGGTAGAGCACATCGGAGGCATCGAAGCCCTGATAGTCCTCCCCTTTGCGGTCGCGCGCCAGCAGAGGATAATCTATGGTGGTCTTACGGCCGTCGAGGCTGAAAGTTATGGGCATCTTTCCCGGCCGGGCGTCAGGTGCGATAGTGAAGTAGAGGAACTTGTAGTTGGGACTGTCGAGTTTCACCTGTTCGGCCAGCGTTACGCCGGGATAATCGGCGCTCACTTCGGCATTGCCGATTCCGGGGCCCGTCACCATAATCTGGAGTGTGTCGTTGTTCATTCCCACCCACCAGCATGGCGGCTCTACATTGCTTACCACCGGAGCCTTTTTCGCTCCGAACAAAGATGCGCCGGCCATAACGGCAGCTGCAAGTATCGATAATCTTTTCATCATGGTTATAAGTAAGATTCACAAACAATTAAGTTAATATCGAACGCGACTAAGCGCTTTGTTCCGCTAATTTAATCAATTATTTTCGTTTACGCCATATTGCAGAGGCCGCTAAAGCGGAATAAGTCGCACATAATCGGCCACAAGCGAATTGGCCGTCGGGTCGAGATATACGGGCGACGTCTGAAAATACCTTAGCTCAAGGATGTTTTCTCCGGCTTCAAGCTCCACGACCAGAGGATTACTGAACGACGAAAGTCGCTGCCAGTCGTCGCCAAGCGATTTATCCCAGGCCGACGGGGAGAACTGCGGGAAGACAAACACCCCGGCGCGGCGCCCGTTGACCATACACATCCGCAGAGCCGTGCCCCGGCGCGGATTCACGATGCCCAGGCCGCTGGCATAATGCACATCCACAATATACCGGCCACCTTCCGGCGCGATGACATTGAACCGGAGGTTACGATTGGCTGCGCGCGACGACTCAACAAACCGCGCGGCCAGATGCTTGTCGGGAAGCACTTTCGTCCCGCCTTTGGCAACCGTGGCAAGCCTCACAAGCGACACGTTGCTCCGGCTGTCGATTTCGTGTGGCATTGCCGAGAATCCGGCACACCCGGCCGAATCGACCGATGCAATCTGAACGGTGCAGAAGCCCGGCAGATTGTCAAGCTCGATAATCCGACGGTCTGCAATCCGGTTCAGAACGCCATTAACCCAGACTTCGAATACGCCTTGAGATACATCCGCGTCGGGGGCAGCAGCTACAGTAGCTCGCGTGGCTGACTGCCACTCGACAATTGGAGGCTTCGGAAGCGAGGACGCCACAGGAACGCAACGAGACACCTCTCCATGTCGGCCCACCTTATCGCCCCCTGGCAGCCCATCCTCCTGGGTCAGCGTTATATCGACCGATACCTTCCCTTCAACGGAATGGCCCACGGCGAGAGCACCTCCACCGGCTACGACGGCGTTGGCACCCGCACCCGACAGCGACACTTCCACGTCGGCCTTTCTCCATCCGAAGTTTATGTGTGCCTCCCGAAGCCAGGGAGGCAGATAGGGCGCGAAAGTCAGTTCATACCAGCCGAACCGGCATCCGAGTAGTCCGCGCAGAACTACGGCGGACAACGCACGTACAGAAAGCGACTCCCTCCGACCCGAAAGAATTTCCAGGCCAATCCGCTTCATTATTGCAGCTACATAAACGCTAATCTGATCGGAGCTGTGCACCCGGGTGGCTGCAATAGCCGCAGCGGCACCGGTGTGCTGCGGTATCGATGGCAGCCCATCTGGAAGTGGAAGCGAATTCACCATCGACCGGGCCATCGCTCCGTCGATACCGCCGAAGGCAACAGCCATGGCCTGCATGAACGGATCGGAACCTTCGAGCGCCACGGGCCACACCGGAAATCCGTAGGCCATCGCCCCGAAGCAACCCTGCTGCGGAAGCCACATCCTACGCTTCAGGGCATTGCACAGAGAGTCGGCATCGAGGCAATCTATTTCCACAGCCGCACTGCGGTTGCGAAGCACCATAGAGCGGTTCAATTCGTCAAGACTCCTGATGGCGAGCACATACGACATGTTCACACCGAAAGTCTGACACTCGAAGCGGTCGACCGGCTGCATCCATTCCGGAAACATGGATTGATTTCCGGCCAGATAATGCGGCAGTCCGTATAGCAGTCCCGACGAAGGGTTGAGACATACACGCGCATCCTCCGCTACAATGCCCGGAGCCACAGACGCAAGCGACGCGAGACGCCGAAGGTTTCCGGAGCATTTGGCCGACTCCACCGCAGCCAGAAGCCACACAGGATTAGAGTTGACCATCGGCCATGAATAGCCGGCGGCCTCCGACGGTACGGGAAAACCGTTGGAGAGACGTGCATCGAGCGCCTCGACATCATCATCCGATGCCAGCGGATTAAGCGCAATTCCCCACAGCAACGCATCTGCGGAGAGCCGGGGGCGCCCCGATGAGTTTTCCAAACGCAAAAAGGCATCCAGAAGGGGAAACGTCGACCGCATGGAGAGAGCCCTGGCGTCTACAGGCGCCATACGCATCTGACGCAATGTGATACCATCCAGACGCACCTGAAGCAGAGAATCGCCTGCCACGCGGACGGTCATGCCATTGTCGAACACCATACTGTCGGCGTAAATCCGGCAGCCGTCGGCGGCGAGGAGCAGCGACCGCTCTCCGGTGGAGGATTGCCGGCCACACCCCGACAGATACAACGCCGCAGACGCCCCGACCGCTCCGGCCATGGCAATCCACAGCATCCGGATGGCGGCTTTAAGGCGTCTGCGCAACATTAGTTTTCAGATTTATAGTTTCCGCGAGCGGAATAACACGGTCAGAATATCTTTGCGGCTATCGACGCGGGGAGTGCGTCCTTATGCACGAGGATACTCAGTGTCTTGGCCAGGAAGAAAGGTTCAGACACATAGAAGAAGCCGTCGTAGACCTGATTGGTGTCCCAGGAGTTCTTCACCTTATAATAGCGCTTGCCGTTCTGGTCGGTGGCTACGCCAACGATTTCCATCCCGTGGTCGTCGGTAGTCTCCTGGCGGTCGAACATCTTCTGGCGCACCTCCTGAGTAACCTCGATTTCCTCAACCGGTCCCTTGATGTCGAACTGCTTTGCCTGACGCTCCTTGTCGCTGAGTTTTACCCAGCGCGAGAGTTCGGTCCCCTCCATATCGGCGGCGGTGCGCTCCTTGGGCATCACGGCGAAACCTTCATTCCATTTGAAGCCGCCCTCGCTCACGTCGGCCGCCCAGACTACCGGGTAACCCTTGTCAATGGCATTGTCGACGATGGCCTTCAGTTCGTCGAGAGGTACATTCTCGTAGGGCGCCCAGAGCCAGTTGTCGGGCACTTCGAGCACAAACGGCTCATAGAAGGAATGGTGGGTGAACGACGTAATGGGCACATAGTCGTCGGTATTGAGTCCGAGCGACTCGGCGTAGCTCAGCGGAGTATATGTGCGTCCGTCGACCTCGAAAGTCTCGGGCACTTCGCCCAGATATGCATCGAGGATAGCCTCATAGCCTTTGCGCCACGATTCGGAAATACGCTTGTTGGGCTTGCGGACCACCGCGTCGAGATAGGCCTTGAGCACGGCGTCGAGTTCGCCGTGAACGTGTTTTTCCTCACCGTAGTTCAGCCCGGAGTAGACATTTTCGGGTATAGCGCCGTAGCGCGCCCAGACATAGGGCACGTCCATAATGCTGCCACCGGCACCGAAATTCGTCTGGCCGTACATGCGCACGTAGCGGTCGGCCTTGTCGAGGTAGCACTGGCGCACGGTAAACATCTCGCTAAGGTCGTGCTCCTTACCGCCCTGACGAACTATTTCGTCCTCAAACATCGATGTGCCGGCGAAACACCAGCAGGTGCCGCTCTTGTTCTGGTCCTTGACGGGAGTGGTGGGGATTACCTTGATGTCGGTGAACACAAACTTCACCGTATCGGCGGCCACCGAGTCGGTGGCCACGCTGTCGGCCGCTATGCTGTCGGCTGCCGCGGAAAGATGGCGGAAGGACGCAACGTCGACGTTGTCGATGGCGTAGGTCGGAGCCGAGGCGGCAGCGGCAAGCAGAGCTATATGCAGTTTCTTCATAATCTGTATTATAAGTAACTGTTCAAAATTATTTTATACTTTCCTGATCTAATTATTTCAAGTTTTTTCGCTAATTGCCGCTCACTTCTGCTTTTTGGCATCGATGTCGCGCAGAAGCGTCTCTACGGCAGTGCGGAGCTGTGTGTCCTCACCTTTCACGATGGTTTCAGGCGAGTTGAGAACCTTCACATCGGGCTCAAGCTGGGTGTTCTCCAGATAGTTGCCTTCGGCGGTACGGTAGCCGATAACGGGGATACCGAACACGAGCGTGGGATCCTGCATCGTTACCCAGTTGACCGAGGTCATAGTGCCGGGCACGGGAGCGCCGACAACCTTACCGATTTTCTGGTGCTGGTATACCCAGGGGGTGCCGTGGGCGTTGCTGTAGCAGGGCTCGGCCACGAGCATAATCGATGGCTTATTCCAGCGGCGCGAAGGCATATCGCACACGTCGGTGCCGCGGATTTCCTGCGTCAGGTATTTCTGACCGGTGAAGAGCACCTCGATATCCTCGTGCATACGTCCGCCGCCGTTCCAGCGGATGTCGATCACTACGCCGTCGCAGTTGGCGTATTTGCCGAGCAAGTCGGCATACATCGGGCGGAACGACTCGTCGGCCATCGATGGGATGTGTACGTAGCCCAGACGGCCACCCGACCAGCGCTCCACGTCGGCGGCACGCTGTTTCACCCAGCGCTTATACAGCAGAGCGCTCTCCTTGGCGGCCGATACCGGCTTCACAACCTCCTCGACTTTCTCGCCCGAGGGTGTGGTGAAGGCCACGAGCGTCTTCTTTCCGGTAAGATTCCGGAGGATTCCGGAAAGGTCGGCCTCGGGGGTAAGCTCCTCTGAATTGATGGCAGTGATTACCGATCCGGGGGTCATCTTTGTTTTGGCCGAGTCGAATGGACCGTTTACGATGACTTCATCAACTTTCTGGCCCGGCCCTGTGTATGTCATGTCGTAGAGCAGACCGAGCGAGGCAGTCCGGTCGGCTCCTGCAGCAGGTGCCGGACGGTAGCGGCCGCCGGTGTGCGACACGTTGAGCTCGCCGAGCAGTTCGGAAAGCATTTCGGCGTAGTCGTAGTTGTTGTTGATATGCGGGAGGAAACGGCGATAGGCTGCCGTCATGGCGGGCCAGTCGATACCGTGCATCCCCTTGTTGTAGAAGCGGGCACCTTCCTCTACCGCCATATAGTCGAACATCGCCTCGCGTTCGGCGGCAAGGTCGATTTCCTGAGTGGCGGTTGCGGTAACGGCCTTGAGCTTATCGGTCTTGGGGTCGAGCTTCTGAATTTTGTCGCCGAACACAAATATACTCTTTCCCTCCTTGTCGAGCTGAAGCATCGGGGTGCGTTTGCTGCCAAGCTTGCTCACGAGTTTAGGCTCGCGCTTGCGCAGCGACATTTTCCAGAGGTCGTATCCGTCGTCGAAGGAGCTGAGGAAATATAGCGTCTCGCCGTCGGCGGTGAGGATCGCATCGCCAAGATCGCTCGAGAAGGGGGTGAGGCGCACGATGCGGTCTTCAATGCCATCGAGCTCGACCATAATGGGTTTCACGCCCTTTTCCTCCTTTTTCTTATCGGCAGCAGCATCTTTTTTCGCAGCAGCTTTTTTTGCGTCGCCTTTTCCACCCTCCGTATTTGCGCCGGAGGCTTTTTTCTCAGTTTTCTCGGCATCTTTCAGAAGAGCGTAGTCTTCTTCATTGAGCAGGAAGCGGTCGTAGGCCTCGCGGTTGAGGAATATGATCATCACGTCGTTCTGCGAACCCCACGAAGCGTGGGCGCGCATGCCGTAGCGGTCGGTCTGATACACGATCGCGTTGCCGTCGAGCACAAAATGCGGAGTGCCGTCGAAATAGCCGGAGCGCGTAAGGTCGGTGATTTTGCCGGTCGAGAGCTCGAGCAGCGCGATATCGCTGTAGGGATCGCGCATCTCGGGAATAAATTCCATCACGATCCAGCGGCTGTCGGGACTCCACTCGAAGCTTATGCCGTCGTTTTGGCCGGGATAGGTCTCGCCACGGGTGTATTCCGTAACTTTGCCGGATGCCAAATCCATCACGCAGAGATGGTTGCGGTTCTTGACAAACGCGAGCTTCTTGCCGTCGGGCGAAACATCAGGATGCGAGTACTCGTCGACCGGATCTGCCACGTTGGCACCGGGCTTGACGTCGAAGAGCGCCACCTCGGAAATGGCCGTCGCATTGGGGAAATTGGCATCTTCCTTGCGCGTCATCGACGCCTTATATATATTCTTGCGACCGGAGCGCTCCGAGGTATAATAAAGCGTGCGGTTGTCGGCTCCCCAACTGATATGGCGCTCAGCGGCGGGAGTGTGGGTAACCTGTACTGTCGTGGGGTATTCTACCGAAGTTACGAACACTTCGCCGCGATCGGTGAAGGCCACCATCTTGCCGTCGGGCGAGACCACTCCTCCGGCAGCCTTTACGTTGCGGACCTCCTTCTGGTCCGCGTCGTCGGTTACGGCCTCTACGGTAAGTTTCACGGGCTTTCCCCCGTCGGCAAGCGTGTAGATGCTGCCGTCGTAGGTAAATGCCATCTTCCCGTCGGCCGAACGCGATAGGAATCTCACGGGGTGGGTTTTGAAATCGGTGATGCGTTCAGCTTTGTCAGGTGCGCCGAGCGGGAAGGTCCACACATTGAATGTATCGCCGTCGCGCTCGCTGAGGAAGTATACTGCGCCCGTAGCCGGATCAAGCACCGGATTGCGGTCCTCGCCGGGACGGTCGGTCAGATTCGTATGCTTGCCGGTGGTGAAATCCACCATCCAGATGTCGCGGGTGACGGAAGATGTATGGTGCTTGCGCCATTCGTCCTCGAATCCCTTCACGTCCTGATAGAGCATCACATTGCCGTCGGCGCTGAAGGTGGGCATCTGAGCCGGCGTGCCGAGCACCTGCCGGGGTTTTCCGCCCTCCACTCCTACGGCGTAGAACTCGCTCATGCGCGAACTCGGAAACATTGCCGATTGAGCCGGATTCTGTATGGCCGCCGAGAAATATACGGTGCGCCCGTCGGGCGAGAAGGCTTCGGGAATTTCAGCGGCCTGATTGCGCGTCAGCCGCGTGGCTGTCCCACCTACGGAGGGCATCACATAGACATCGAAATTGCCGTGGCGCGCAGATGCGAAAGCTATGATTTTGCCGTCGGGGCTCCATATGGGGTTGGAGTCGTAGGCAGGATTGGTGGTCAGCCGCGTGGCCATGCCGCCGGTTGCCGGAACGGTAAAAATATCGCCTTTATATTCGAAGGCTATGCGCGTGCCGTCGGGCGAAATCTTCACATCGCGCATCCAGAGGGCCTCGGCCGAGGCTCCGGTCGGCAGAACCGACGCAGCGAGAATCAGTATGGTTAATTTCTTCATATCGTGGCAAAAATACTTTTTCAGATGTTGGCCGGGCTGCGGAAATGCCGCGACACTGGAGGCATGCGATGCCTATTTCAAGCGGTACATATAGCCGAGGCTCACCATGATTGTGCTTCCGCGCGAGGCGGAGAACTCATCGGCTTTCGAGGAGGGGAATATATTGCCGAGGCCGTAGTAATAGCGCGCCTCGAGCATCACCGAATGACGCTTTTTAATTATGAATTCGACTCCGGCACCGCCTGTGATTCCGTAGTCAAATCTGTTCTTGATTTTCAGACGCATCTGGTCAACCTGCCTGTATTCATATGGAAATCCCTCTACCTCAGTGGGATTCTCATAATCGAAGTTGGCGCTGACGGCGTCGCTCACCATATATCCGATCTGCGGTCCGAGATTGAAGAAGCACTTTACCACGCGCGAACCGAAGAATATGTGGGTCATCACCGGGAGGGTGATGTAGTTCGTCCGGTGCGTATAGTTGAAGAGCTCGTTGGCTTCTTCAAAATTCTCCTTCCATCCGGCCTGCATGAAGTTAAGCTCGGCCATCAGACCGACATGCCGCTCCTCGGCATATCTGAACGATACACCCATAGTGGCGCCTCCGAGCATCGATTCCTTCGACTTCGGATAGAACGACACCTGCGAAAGCGTCCGGCATGGCCGCCGATATGCACATGCGGCACATAGTGGCGCTGGGCCCGGACTGCCGGAACGACAGCCAGGGCTACGAGCAGGACTATTATGATTTTCTTCATTTACTTGTCTAAAAACATTTTCAGAGCGTCTCACTCTCCACAAAGCCGCCGGGACTGTAGTGGATGAGGAATAGCAGATGGTTGATCAGGCCTCCCTGAGCCGGAACCGGCTCGGCGCCGGCGGTCTGAGCGTCGTCCGACGGTCCGATCCAGTCGAGGC
>OHDX01000312.1_pt1 | contig 12086 bp, 9 predicted proteins | sample 1567051 | NCBI WGS metagenome assembly OHDX01 (sample SAMEA3879502, study PRJEB24766) | human gut metagenome | biome: human-associated habitat; feature: feces | place: USA | collected 1985/1987
CGATATAGAGCTTACCGAGGTCGTGGTTCGCGCCGCGAAGATTGGCGACATCGTAGCCGCTCTCCTCCAGCACGTCCCCCGCCTCGAGGAAGTTATAGAGCGATAAGCCGTAAAAACTGCACACCGCCTGCACACCGGCGAGCTCCATCTCCACGGCGAGACAGCCCTCGCTTCTTCGCTGCGCGACGAGGCCCGCGGTCTCGCGGATCATGGCGTCCGTCGTCCAAACCCGCCCCGTCACGTGCGGGACGCCCAGCTCGGTAAAGATGGCCGAGAGCTTCCGCGCGTTCTCGACCGTGATGTAGTCGGACGGCGCAGCGAAATAGTACGAGCAGCCCTCGCCGCGGTAACTCTCCGTCGGGACGATGAATTTGCCCCTCGTCGCCTCCCGATTCAAGCTCCCGCAGGAACCGAACATCACGAACTTCGACGCACCGACGATCCAGCTCGCCTCATAGCACTCCGATGCGGCAATCGCCGAGCCGATGCCCGAGAGGTAAAACGCGATGTCCTTTCCCTTGTAATTCATGCGGTAAATGGGGATATTCCCGTTGCACGCACCGATCAGGCCGATCTTTTCACTGGGAAAGGTGTCCAGCAGATGCTGATAGATCTTCTGCGAAAACAGGATCAGGCACGTTTCGACAAGGTGCTTCTGCTCGCCGTAAAAGTCCCGCAGGCTGATGACGGGTTCCGTCTTATCGTCAAAGCAGTCGGTGATCATCTTTTCAGCGCTGGTCCGTCAGTTTTTCGAGCGCGTCTTTTGCGGCCATCTGCTCGGCTTCCTTCTTGCTGCGGCCCGCGCCCTTGCCCACAGCGCCGCCGTTGAGCAGCACTTCAAAATAGAACGTCTTGTCATGGTCGGGGCCGCTCTCACCAAACAGGCGGTAGGAAAGCGTCTGGTTCGGCGTGCGCTGCACGAATTCCTGTAAAATGGTCTTATAGTCGCGGCGCTTTTCCTCGGCGACCTCCTCGCGCTCGGTATCGAGCAACACTCGGTGGATGAGCGCGCTGGCCGCGCTGATGCCGCCGTCAAGATACACCGCGGCAAACACCGCCTCGGTCGCGTCGGCCAGGATAGACGGACGCGTGCGGCCGCCGCAGCTCTCCTCGCCGTTGCCGAGCTTTAAGTATTTTCCAAGCTCCAGGCGCTGCGCGACCTCGTGCAGGCTGTCCTCGCACACGAGCAGCGCGCGGATGCGCGTCAGCTCCCCCTCCGGCGCGGTAGGATGCTTGGCAAACAGATACTCCGCCGTCACAAAGCCGAGCACGCTGTCACCCAGGAATTCCAGGCGCTCGTTGCTGAAAAAGTTTGCGCCGCGGTGCTCGTTGGCATACGAGCTGTGGCGCAGTGCCTCTTCGAGCAGCGCCGGATTTTTGAAATGATATTGCAGCTTTTCTTCCAAGGCCTGCATGGTTTTTCCTCCTGATAAAAGGACGCCCCGCGCAAAGCGGGGCGGCTTTTTTCTTCTTAACCGAGCTTCGTGCTCAGGTAGCGCACGCAGTCGCCCACCGTCTTGAGCGAGGTGAGCTCCTCCTCGGGGATCTCATCGAGCTCAAACTCTTCCTCCATGGCCATCACCAGTTCGACAAGATCCACGGAGTCGGCGCCAAGATCTTCCTCAAAAGAGCTGTCCATCGTGACCTCATCGGGGTCGAGCGCGAACTGCTCGACGATCAGCTTCTGCATCGTTTTGAAAATTTCTTCGGGGCTCATAAGTCTTATACTTCCTCTCACGGTTTTGGTTCTTCCAAATGATACGGCAAAGGCACTGTACTGTCAATACCCATTTTGCCGCTTTTTGGCATTCGCGTTATTCTGCCTTCTGTTCAATACGCATCTTGTCGATATTTTGCGCGATGTCGTCGATGATACCGCTGCGCGCGACCTCCATCGCCTGACGGACCGCATTGCAGATACCGACCTCACTCGCGCTGCCGTGCGCCTTGACGACCGGCTTCGAGATGCCGAGCAGCGCCGTACCGCCGACCTCGTTCGCGTCGAGCATTTTCTTGAAATCGCCGAGCTGTCCCTTGAGCAGCAGCGCCGCCAGCTTCGTGCCGGTGCTGTGCATCAGCATTTCCTTCAATTTGATGGAAAGAAGCTTGCCCGTGCCCTCGATGCTCTTGAGCATGATGTTGCCGCTGTAGCCGTCGGCGACGATGACGTCGCACTCACCGAGCATCGCTTCCTTGGCCTCAATGTTGCCGGTGAAGTTGAGATGCCCCGCCTCGCCCGCTTCCTTGAGCTTCTGATACGTTTCGCGGCGCAGCGTGTCGCCCTTGCTCTCCTCCGCGCCGATGTTCAAAAGGCCAACGCGCGGATTTTCGACGCCGAGCACTTTCTGCGCGTAGTAGCTGCCAAGATACGCGAATTGCAGCAGGTATTCGACCGTGCACTCGGCGTTCGCGCCGCAGTCGATGAGCACCGCCTTGCCCTTGGCCGTCGGGATGGTCGGCGCGAGCGCCGCGCGGCGCAGGCCGCGGATGCGCTTGACAACGAGCGTCGCGCCCGCAAGGAGCGCGCCCGTGCTGCCCGCGCTGACAAAGCCGTCCGCGTCGCCCGCGTGCAGCATATTGAGCCCCACGGTGAGGGACGAATCCTTCTTGTGCTTAAAGGCCGTCGCCGGATCGTCGCAGATCTCGACCACCTCGGTCGCGTTGGCGATCTCCATGCCCTTGGGGAGCTCCTTGCAGCCGCACTGCTGCAGGGCCTTCAAAATTTCTTCCGTTTTTCCGGTCAGGACGATGTCCACGCCGTACTTCTCCTGCGCCATCAGCGCGCCCTTGACGGGCGCGAGCGGGGCGAAATCGCCGCCCATGGCGTCGACGATGATCTTCACGGGGTCACTCTCCTTTCCTGTCACTCAGCACGTCCTCGCGCATCGCGTCGATCTTTTCAAGCGAGCGCGCGGCGAGCTGCGCATTTTTCACGCGCTTGCCGCCCTTGATGCGGTAGCCCAGCGGCGGCATGATACCAAAGTTCACGTTCATCGGCTGAAAGTCCGAGACCGTCGTATCGCTGATGTAAAGCCCCAGCGCCCCGATGGCCGTCTCGCGTGGGAAATCGACGGGCGGTTTGCCTTCGAGTCTTCTTGCCATCTCGATGCCCGCCAGAAAGCCCGAAGCCGCGGACTCGATATAGCCCTCCACGCCGGTCATCTGCCCGGCAAAGGCGATGCGGTCATCCGCGATCAGGCGATAGTAGCGGTCCAGCATCCCCGGCGAGCAGAGATAGGTGTTGCGGTGCATCACGCCGTAGCGCACAAACTCCGCATCATGCAGCGCGGGGATCATCGAAAACACGCGCTTCTGCTCGGGAAAGCGCAGATGCGTCTGGAAGCCGACAAGGTTATAGACGCTGCCCTGCGCGTTGTCGCGCCGCAGCTGGACGACGGCATAGGGCTCTTTCCCCGTCTTCGGGTCTCGCAGACCGCGCGGCTTGAGGGGGCCGTAGCAGAGCGTATCGTGTCCGCGGCGCGCCATGACCTCGACGGGCATGCAGCCCTCGAAGACGTTTTTATCCTCAAAGCCGTGTACGCTCGCTTCCTCGGCGGTCGTGAGCGCCTGCCAGAAGGCATCGTACTCCTCCTCCGTCATCGGGCAGTTGATGTAGTCCGCCGTCCCCTTGTCGTAGCGCGAGGCGAAAAACGCCGAATCCATGTCGACGCTCTCAAACGTCACGAGCGGCGCGGCGGCATCGAAAAAGTTCAGCGTGTGCCCGTCGCCGATCTTTTCGGCGATGGCGGCGGCGAGCGCGTCGCTCGTCAAGGGGCCCGAGGCGATGATGACGTTCCCCTCGGGGATGGCCGTCACCTCGCCGGGGACAACCGTGATATTGGGATGCGAACGGATCTTCTCTGTCACGAGCTTTGAAAAGCCGTAGCGGTCGACCGCCAGCGCGCCGCCCGCCTCCACGCGCGTCGCGTCCGCGCAGGCAAGGATCAGCGAATCGAGGCGGCGCAGCTCCTCTTTGAGAAGGCCGACCGCGTTTTCGATCTGGTCCGAGCGCAGCGAATTCGAGCAGCAAAGCTCGGCAAAGGAGTCCGCATGGTGCGCGGGCGTTCTTTTTTCGGGTTTCATTTCATGCAGCGTCACGCTTATGCCGCGCTGCGCGAGCTGCCAGGCAGCCTCGCAGCCGGCAAGGCCGGCGCCGATCACAGTTACTTGCATCAGTTCTCTTCTTTCTCCGCGGTCTTTTTGGCCGCGGACTTGGCGGTCGTCTTCTTAGCGGCCGCCTTTTTCGTGGTCGCGGTCTTCTTTGCCGCCGTCTTTTTTGCGGGCTTTTCTGCACCATCCTCGGCTGCGGCCTTCTTTGTCGTTTTCTTCGCTGCGGCGGTCTTCGTCGCGGTCTTCTTGGTGCTCGCCGCTTTTGTGCTCGTTTTCTTTGCGGTGGTGCTCTTCTTAGCCGTCGTCTTCCTGGCGGCGGTCTTCTTTGCCGCGGTCTCCGCCGCATCGGCGGCTTCGGCGCTCTCCGTGCCCTCTTCCGCGGTCTCGGTGGTCTTCTTTTTCACATAGCCGCGCTGGTCTTCCGGCACAAAGCGCGAACACGCGGGGTTGATGCAGTACGGGCGCTTAAAGCCCTTGCCCGCCTTTTTGAACATCGTCTGGCCGCACTCGGGACAGTCGTCCTTCGTCGGCACATCCCAAGTCATGAAGTCGCACTTCTTCTCGGGATCGCTGCTGGTGGAGAATTCGCAGGCGTAGTACGTGTACTGCTTGTTCGTCTTCTTGCTCACGCCGGTGCGCTTCATCATGCGCCCGCCGCACTTGGGGCAGCGGCCCGGCATTTCGATGACAAGGGGCTTGGTGAACGTGCACTCAGGGTAGCCCGGGCAGGCCAGGAAGCGGCCAAAGCGCCCGCTCTTGATGACCATGTTGCGGCCGCAGACGTCGCACTTCTCCTCGCTGACCTCATCGGGGACCTTGAGTCTCACGCCCTCAAGCGCCTTCTCGGCGTTTTCAAGGTCGCGCTCAAAGCCGCCGTAAAAGTCGCGGATGACGTCCTTCCACGCGGTCTTGCCCTCTTCGACGGTATCGAGCTTTTCCTCCATGCGGGCGGTGAACTTCATGTCCACGATGTCGGGGAAGCGCTCTTCCATCAGGCCCGTCACCACCTCGCCGAGCGGCGTGGGACGCAGGTATTTTCCGTCCTTGATGACGTATTCGCGGTCTAAGATCGTCGAGACCGTCGGCGCGTAGGTCGACGGGCGGCCGATGCCGTTCTGCTCCATCGCGCGGATGAGCGTCGCGTCCGTGTAGCGCGCGGGCGGCTGAGTGAAGTGCTGGAGCGGCGTATATGCCTCGAGCGTCAGGCCCTGCCCCTCGACAAGCGGCGGCAGCGTGCCTTCCTTTTCCTCCTTGCTGTCGTCGTCGCGAGACTCCTCGTAAACGGCGGTGTAGCCGGAGAATTTCAGGTTGCTGGCGCTCGCGTGGAACTCGTGTCCGCCCGCCATGATCTGCGCGCTCACGCTGTCATACACGGCGTTCGCCATCTGGGAGGCCAAAAAGCGGCTCCAGATCAGGCGGTACAGACGATATTGCTCGCCCGTCAGATCGCCCTTGATCTGCTCGGGCGTCAGGTTGACGTTCGAGGGGCGGATGGCCTCGTGCGCGTCCTGCGCGCCGGCCTTGGCCTTGTAGTGGCGGGCGGTCTTGGGATAGTAGCTCTGCCCGTAGCGTCCTAAAATAAACGTCTTCGCTGCGGCGATGGCCTCTTCGGAGATGCGCAGCGAGTCGGTACGCATGTAGGTGATGAGACCCACCGTGCCCTCGCCCGTGATGTCCACGCCCTCATAGAGCTGCTGGGCGATGGCCATGGTGCGGCGCGGCGTCATGTTGAGCTTGCGCGAGGCCTCCTGCTGTAAGGTGGAAGTGGTGAACGGCAGCGACGGGGAGCGCTGCTTGTCCGTGCGCTTGATGTTCGTCACAGTAAAGGACTTGTCGCCGATGTCGGCAATGATGCCGTCCACCTGCTCGCCGGAGGCCGGCTCGACCTTTTTACCGTCCTTGCCGTAATAGTGCGCCTCAAAGGTCTTGTGCGTCGCCTCGTCGGTGAGGTCGGCGTCGAGCGTCCAGTATTCCTGCGGTTCAAAGGCCTGAATTTCTTTCTCGCGGTCGTCCACCATGCGCACGGCGACGGACTGCACGCGTCCCGCAGAGAGGCCGCGGCGGACCTTTTTCCACAAAAGCGGGCTGAGCTCATAGCCCACGATGCGGTCGAGCACGCGGCGCGCCTGCTGCGCGTCGACCAGGTCCTGGTCGATGGCGCGCGGCTCCTTGATGCTCTCGGAGACGACCTTTTTCGTGATCTCGTTGAAGGTCACGCGCTTGGCCTTTTCATCGTCCAGATTCAAAAGCGCTTTTAAGTGCCACGAGATGGCTTCGCCCTCGCGGTCCGGGTCCGTTGCAAGATACACGGTGTCGCTGCTCTTGGCGGCCTTTTTGAGCTCGCTGATGAGCTCCTCTTTTCCGCGGATGGGCTGATAGACAGGCTCGAAGTCGTGCTCGATATCAACGCCCAGCTTGCTTTTCGGCAGGTCGCGCAAATGGCCCATGCTGGCCTTGACCTCGTAGTCTTTGCCGAGATATTTTCCAATGGTTTTCGCCTTTGCCGGAGACTCGACGATCACCAGATGCTTTTTTGCCATGAATGTTATTCCTCCAGTAGTGTGACGGTCAAAGAAAAATGCTTGCCGCTGCCCTGCTCGACGTAGCCCTCAAGCTCCATCATCGTCAGCGCGGAAAGAACACGGCGCGTGGGGATCTGCGTCTTTTCGATCAGATCGTCCACCTGCAGCGCGCCGTCTTTCAGCGTGCGCAGAATGGCGATCTGGTCGTCGGTCAGCCCCGCGTCGTTGGTTTTCAAATTCAGTGTCGGCAGCGACAGTATTTCCTCCGCCGCGGCCTGCTTGGCGCGCGCTTGCTCCTCGCGCGCCTGATAGCCGAGCGTACGCGGAAGCTCCACGCGCTCGCCGAGTATTTTATGCGGATAGATGGCCTCGTACTCGCGCAGCACATCCCAGCTGTCGGTGATGAGGCCCGCCGCGCCGTCCGCGATCAAACGGTTGCAGCCGCGGCTGAGTGGCGCGTCGATCGGACCGGGAACGGCGAAAACATCGCGTCCCTGCTCAAGCGCGGTATTCGCCGTGATGAGCGCGCCGCTCTTTTCCGGCGCTTCGACCACGATGGTGGCGAGGCTCAAGCCGCTGATGATGCGGTTTCGCACGGGAAAATGCCACGCCTCGGCCGCCGTCCCGGGCGGATACTCGCTGATGAGCGCGCCCGAGGCCGCGATATCGCGGTACAGCCATTCATTCTCCGCGGGATAGACAATGTCCAGCCCGTTGCCGAGCACGGCGATGGTCTTTCCGCCCGCGCGCAGCGCGCCGCGGTGAGATGCGCTGTCCACGCCCGCCGCCGCGCCGGAGATCACGACCGCGCCCTGCTTGCACAGGCCGTAGGCGATCTTCTCCGCCGCTTCGATGCCGTAGGGCGAGGCCTTGCGCGTGCCGACCATGGCGACAGCGACCTCCTCGTCGATAACGGGGAGCTGGCCTTTGACATAAAGCAGGCACGGCGGCTCAAAGATATTGCGCAGGCGCATCGGATAGTCCGCGTCCTGCATCGTGAGAAGCCGCAGCCCCAGCCGCGAACACGCGCCGAGGATACGGTCGGCGTTTTCCAACGATTTTTCCGCGAGCAGTGCGATCTGCCGCGGCTCGATGCCCTCGACGAGGCGGTACTCGTCCTCGTCGGCATAGTAGACGTTCTCCGGCGTGCCGAAATAGTCGAGCAGCAGAAGCTTTGAGCGGTTTGTCAGTCCCTTGACCTCCGAGAGCCACACCCAGTATTTAAGGCCCGCCATGAAGAGCACCTCCTTGTTCGTTTCAGCGATACATCTCCCACAGAACGACCGTCGCCGCGATGGCCGCGTTGAGCGACTCGCAGCGCGGGCTCATGGGAATTTTGAGCGTTTTGGCGCACTCATCCAGCATTTGCTGCGACAGTCCGCGCCCCTCGCTGCCGATGGCGACAGCGGCTTTGGACAGGTTCGCGTCAGACAGCGGCACGGTGTCCTCGCGCAGCGCCGTGCCGTAGAGCGGGACGCCGCTTTTACTGAGCAGCGCGAAAAGCTCCTCCGGCGTGACGCTGTACGCCTCGCGGCGGAAGATCGCGCCCATCGTGGCGCGCGCTGTCTTGGGATTGAAGAGGTCGGCGCAGGCGTTGACTAAGAACACGCCGTCGCACTCAAACGCGTCCGCCGTGCGCAGGATGGTCCCCACGTTCCCGGGGTCCTGCACGCCGTCCAGCACGAGATAGTGCTTACCCGCAAGCGTTTCGGGCAGCTTCGTCTCGGGAAGCGCGACCGTAAACAGTGCGCCCTGCGGCGTCTCCATCGGGCTCACCGAGCGCATCAGGTCTTCGCTCACGCACACGGTGCGCACGGTATCGGGAAGCGTTGGAATCTCCACACCGTCAGAGAACACCGCCGTTTGGACCGGCGCGCCCCACTTGAGCGCTTCGTCCAAGAGCTTTGTCCCGTCGCAGAGATATTCGCCGCTCTTTTTGCGGTAAGACCGGGAGAAAGCGAGCTTGCGCAGATGCGTCATCAGCGGATTCTGCCGGCTCGTGATGGTTTCCACGTTCATTTTTCCTCTTCCCTCCCAGTTTCTTATTTAATATGTATCACACTATATTATCAACTGCCGCCCTTTGTCAAGCAAAAGAATCTTTTGCACCGTTTCACTTTTGCGCGGATCGGTGCGCCGCGGCTTTACAGTTCGCCCCCTTTTGTGGTACACTGAGCGTGAAATATCACGCAGCATGACTGCAAGGAGGTACCCCAAAATGGAATCTGCCAAATCGCGTTTTCTGCGCTATGTGACCTATTACACCACCTCGGATGAATTCACCGGCACCTCGCCCTCTACGGAGCGGCAGAAGGACCTCGGCCGCGCGCTGATGCAGGAGCTTGAAGCGCTGAAGCTCGAGGACGTCCACATGGACGACTGCGGCAATGTGCTTGCAACGCTCCCCGCGAGCGAGGGCGTGGACGCGCCCGTCATCGCGCTCATCGCGCACATGGACACCGCTCCCGACGCTTCGGGCGAAAACGTCAAGCCCCGCCTCGTGCGCTACGAGGGCGGCGAGCTGAAGCTCAACGACACTGTCTCCCTCACCGAGGCGCTCTGCCCCGGTCTTGAAAGCCATGTGGGCGAAGAGCTCATCGTCACCGACGGCACGACGCTCCTCGGCGCGGACGACAAGGCCGGCGTCGCCGAGATCATGGCCGCGGTCGAGACGATGATTGAGAAAAACGTCAAACACGGCGAAGTGCGCGTCATCTTCACGACCGACGAGGAGATCGGCAACGGCGTGGACGGGCTCGACGTGCAGGAGCTCGGCTGTGACTACGGCTACACCGTGGACGGCGGCCCGCTCGGTGAGATCGAATTTGAAAACTTCAACGCCGCGTCCGCCGTTCTGACGGTGCACGGCGTCGGCGTCCACCCCGGCAGCGCCAAAAATGTCATGATCAACGCCGCGACCGCAGCGATGGCCTTCCACGCGATGCTGCCTGAGGACGAAGTGCCGGAGAAAACCGACGGCTACGAGGGCTTTTTCCACCTGACCGAGATGAGCGGCAGCGTGACCGAGGCGACGCTCCGCTATATCATCCGCGACCACGACCGCGAGCGCTTTGAAGAGAAAAAGGCGCTCTTTGCCGACTGCGCCGCGCGCCTCGACGAAATTTACGGCAACGGCACGGCCGAGGCCCAGATCAATGACAGCTACTACAACATGAAGGAGAAGATCCTCCCCCACTTCCACCTCATCGAGCGCGCGGAAAACGCCTTCCGCGCCAACGGCGTCGAACCGCAGTGCGTGCCCATCCGCGGCGGCACGGACGGCGCGCGCCTGTCCTGGGACGGGCTGCCCTGCCCCAACCTCTCCACCGGCGGCTACAATTACCACGGCGTGCGCGAGTGGATCCCCGCGGACAGCCTTGAGGCCATGACGAACGTGCTCGTCACGCTGACGGAGAGCTTTGCCGAATGAGGCAATCGTTATCGTAACAAAGAATTGGAGTGATTTTGTGATGAATCCTGTCGAAAAGCTCGCACTTTTGCGCGTGGAGATGAAAAAGCGCCACTTGGACGCCTACGTCGTCGTGACCGACGACTTCCACACCTCGGAATATGTCGGCGCGCACTTCAAGGCGCGCGAATTTCTCTCCGGCTTCACCGGCTCTGCCGGTACGCTCGTCGTGCTGCCGGACGCCGCCGCACTGTGGACGGATGGCCGCTACTTTTTGCAGGCCTCGCAGCAGTTAGAGGGCAGCGGTATTGAGCTCATGCGCATGGGCCAGCCCGGCGTGCCTGAGATCCCCGCGTTCCTGCGCGACCACGTTCCTGAAAACGGCTGGATCGGCTTCGACTCGCGCACGATCAGCAACGACTTCGCTCGTTCGATCGGCGAAAAGACGCGCGAGAAGCACATCCGCTTTGCGGGCGGCGAGGACCTTGTCGACCTCGTGTGGGCGGACCGCCCCGCGCTCTCGTGCGAGCCGGTGTGGGAGCTGGACGTAAAGTATGCAGGCCTGACGCGCAGGGAAAAGCTCGAAATGGTGCGCAGCAAGATGAAGGAGATGGAAGCAAGCGTGTTCGTCATCCCGTCCCTCGACGAAGTCGCGTGGCTGCTGAACCTGCGCGGCAACGACGTGCTCTTCACACCTGTGTTCCTCTCGTATCTGCTGCTTGAGCAGGACACGGCCACGCTCTGCGTGCAGAGAGAGGCCGTGAGCGCAGAGATCGAAGCACATTTGAAATCTGACGGCGTAACGCTCGCCCCCTATGACGACATCTACCGCCTCGTCGCGGCGCTGCCCACGGGCACCCGCGTACTGCTCGACGGCGAGCGCGCCAACTACCGCATTCTGCAAAGCGTGCCGGAGAGCGCTGAAGTCCTCGACCGCACGAGCCCCATTCAGCTGATGAAAGCGGTGAAGACGCCCGCGGAGCAGGAGAACGAGCGCCTTGCCCACATCAAGGACGGCGTGGCCGTCACGCGCTTCATCTACTGGCTCAAGCACACGATCGGCAAAGAGCCGATCACCGAGCTCAGCGCGTCGAAAAAGCTCGAATCTCTTCGCGCCGAGGGTGAGCACTATCTTGAGCAGAGCTTCGACCCCATCCTCGCCTACGGCGCGCACGGCGCGATCGTCCACTACGAGCCGACCAAGGAGACCGACATTCCCATGGAGCCGCGCGGCCTCTGCCTCGCCGACACGGGCGCGCAGTATTTGGAGGGCACGACCGACATCACCCGCACCATCGCGCTGGGGCCGCTCACGGACGAGGAAAAGCGCATCTACACGCTTGTCCTGCGCGGACACATACAGCTGGGCGCGGCCAAGTTCCTGCACGGCTGCATGGGCGAAAACCTTGACATGCTGGCCCGCACGCCGCTGTGGGAAGCGGGCCTCGACTTCAACCACGGCACAGGCCACGGCGTGGGCTTCGTCCTCGGCGTGCATGAGGGCCCTGAGCGCGTACACTGGGATGTGAAGCGCCAGAAGCGCCACTGCGTCATTGAAGAGGGCATGATCTTCTCGAACGAGCCGGGCATTTACCTTGCCGGCAAGTTCGGCGTGCGCATTGAGAACCTCGTCGTTGTACGCGAGGCTGAGGTCAATGAGTACGGCCGCTTCCTTGCGCTCGAACCGCTGACGCTCGTGCCGTATGACCGCGATGCGATCGATCTGTCGCTGCTCTCGTCGCGCGATGTGGAGCTTTTGAATGCTTATCACGCTAAGGTCTTTGCGGCGATCTCGCCGTATCTGAGTGGGGATGAGCTGGAGTGGCTCAAGGAGGTTACTAAGCCGGTTTTGTTCGGCTAAACCGAAGGGAAAAGGCAGCGCCGATGGCGCTGCACGGGGCAAAGGGGGAGATTCTCTTTCAAAAGAGAATCTCCCCCTTTGGAACCCCCAAGAGAAAGGCAGGGGGCGTTTCGATTTCGCCCCCTGCACCCCCTAACGACCAAAAGGGAGGGGCCTTGCCCCTCCTTTTTGGATTATCCACCCC
>OHDX01000319.1_pt1 | contig 11942 bp, 9 predicted proteins | sample 1567051 | NCBI WGS metagenome assembly OHDX01 (sample SAMEA3879502, study PRJEB24766) | human gut metagenome | biome: human-associated habitat; feature: feces | place: USA | collected 1985/1987
TAGGAAGTATTTTTCAATTGAGCAAGAGTTGAGACCGATTTTTCCAAAATTTTTATTCTGCGGTTGCGTAATGCCGTGGGTATTCGTACCTTTGAATCCGTTTACCGCCTGACGAGGCGATTCGCCATCGGTATTCAGATTGCCTTATCTCTGTTTTTTGCAAATAAATATACCATGAGCCATACTTCCAGCAATATCTCCAAAGCTACGGTAGCGGCCGTCAACGCCGGGACTAAGGCGGACGCCAAGCCGCGCAAGTCGGGGCGCATCCTGGCCATCGATGTAATGCGCGGCATCACCGTGGCCGGCATGATTCTCGTAAACAATTCCGGCGGTCCGGGCACCTACACGCCGCTCGAACATTCGTCGTGGAATGGTTTGACGCCCACAGACCTCGTTTTCCCCTTCTTCATGTTCATCATGGGTATCTCCACGTTTATCTCGCTGCGCAAGTTCGATTTCCGGCTGAGCGCTCCGCTGGCGTGTAAGATTCTGAAGCGCACGGTGCTTATCTTCGCTATCGGCATGGGTCTGGCGTGGCTGTCGCTCTTCGCCAAGGGACTTATTGTAGAGGGTAAGACGCTCTGGGAGGCCACGATGCACTTCGGCGACATCCGCATTCTTGGTGTGCTCCCGCGCCTGGCAATATGCTACGGCATCGGCTCGCTGCTTGCCGTGACGCTGCGCCACCGCTGGCTGCCGATTGTAATCGTGGCCACGCTCGCGGTCTACGGCATCATGCTCCTTGTGGCCAACGGTTATGCTCCCGACGAGACCAACATCCTCTCCATAGCCGACCGCGCGGTGCTCACCGACGCACATATGTATTATACCAAAGTCGACGGCGTGCGCATACCCATCGACCCCGAGGGTGTGCTCTCCACCATCCCGTCGATTATGCATGTGATGATCGGCTTCTGGTGCGGACGCCTCATAATGGAGATCCGCGACAACCGCGACCGCGCTCTGCGCCTGCTGCTCGTGGGCTTCGTGCTGACGCTCTGCGGCTGGCTGCTGAGCTACGGCCTCCCCATCAACAAGAAAGTATGGTCGCCAACGTTCGTGCTCACCACCTGCGGCATGGCCTCGGCACTGCTCGGCTTCCTCGTCTGGGCCATCGACATACGCGGCATGCACGGCCGCTGGACGCGCTTCTTCGAGGTGTTCGGCGTAAACCCGCTCTTCCTCTACGCTCTGGCCTGGGTGGTGGCAATATTCATGGGGCTGAAATGCTTCCCCGACGCCGCTGCCCCCGACGGGGTCTACAGCGCCAAGAGCTGGATATACTATTGCGTACTGCTGCCGCTTACTGGCAACGCTTCGCTTTCGGCCTGCCTCTACGCCATAGCGTTCGTGCTCTTCAACTGGCTCTGCGGCCTTCCGCTTTACCGCAAGAAAATCTATATCAAGATCTGATATGACACCACTACGCCATATCGCCATAGGCGCCCTGCTTCTCAGTTCCGCTGCCGCAAGCGCCGCCGCTACTCCCGCTCCGGGCTACCCCATAAGCCAGGTGCCCTTCACCGCCGTCAAGGTCGACGACTCATTCTGGACACCGCGCCTGCGCGCGAGCCGCGACGTGACCATCCCGCTGGCCTTCAGTAAATGCGAATCGACGGGCCGCTACGACAATTTCGTGCGCGCAGTCCATCCGTCCGACACCATCCGCATCGGCGGATTCCCATTCGACGACACCGACGTCTACAAAACCATCGAGGGCGCCTCCTACCTCCTGCAGACGTTCCCCGACAAGCGTCTGGAGGCCTACATCGACAGCGTCCTGACGCTCGTTGCCGCCGCGCAGGAGCCCGACGGCTACCTCTACACAGCCCGCACGATGAATCCCGCGCATCCCCACGACTGGGCCGGCTCACGCCGCTGGGAGGCCGTGGAGAATCTCAGCCATGAATTCTACAACCTCGGCCACATGGTCGAAGGTGCCGTGGCTCACTTTCAGGCCACCGGCAAACGCAACTTCCTCGATATCGCCACGCGCTACGCCGACTGCGTGGTGCGCTCCATCGGCACCGCCCCCGGCCAGACCGACTGCGTGCCGGGCCACCAGATAGCCGAGATGGCGCTCGCGCGCCTCTATCTCGCCACCGGCGACCGCCGCTACCTCGACCAGGCGAAATATTTTCTCGACCGCCGCGGCCACACCTCGCGCCGCGACGCCTACTCGCAGGCCCATCTCCCCGTGGTCGAGCAAAAGGAAGCCGTCGGCCATGCGGTCCGGGCGGCCTACATGTACTCCGGAATGGCCGACGTGGCCGCACTGACGGCCGACAGCGCCTACATTCGCGCCATCGACCGCATATGGGACAACATCGTAGGCCGCAAGCTCTACATCACCGGCGGCATCGGCGCCACCAGCCATGGCGAGGCTTTCGGAGCCGACTACGAGCTGCCCAACATGTCGGCCTACTGCGAGACCTGCGCCGCCATCGGCAACGTCTACGTAAACCACCGCCTCTTCCTGCTCCACGGCGACTCGAAATACTACGACGTAGTGGAACGCACGCTCTACAACGGTCTCATCTCGGGCGTTTCGCTCGACGGCGGCTCGTTCTTCTACCCCAACCCGCTCGAATCGGCCGGACAACACCGGCGCCAGCCCTGGTTCGGCTGCGCCTGCTGCCCGTCGAACGTCTGCCGCTTCATCCCCTCGATTCCCGGCTACGTCTACGCCGTGCGCGGCCGCGACGTCTATGTCAACCTCTTCATGGGTAACAGCGCACGCCTCGACGTCGACGGCCGCAAAGGTGCCGTGGCCCTGAGGCAGCATACCGACTACCCGCGTAGCGGCCGCGTCGACATCTCCGTAGACGCCAACCGCCTCGGCGAGTTCGCCCTGCGCGTGCGCATCCCCGGCTGGGCGCAGGGGCGCCCCGTGCCCTCCGACCTCTACAGCTACGCCGACGCTGTGCATCCGCAGTGGACCATCGCCATCAACGGCCAACCCGTCGAGGCCGAACTGCGCGACGGCTACGCCACCATCTCGCGCCGCTGGCGCAAGGGCGACGTCGTATCGCTCGACCTGCCGATGGAGCCGCGCGTAGTGGCTGCCCACCCCAAGGTGAAGGCCGACCGCGGCCGTGTGGCCGTGGAGCGCGGTCCGCTGGTATACTGCGCCGAATGGCCCGACAATGAGGCCGACATATCTTCCGTGTTGCTCAACCGCTCTCCGCGATTCGAAGCTGAAGAGCGACCCGACCTCCCCGGCGGCGTCACAGTGCTCTACACCCCTGCTCAGCAGCTCGCCTATCGTCCCGACGGCACCATCGAGGCGCTCCCCACGCGCCTCACGCTTATCCCCTATTTCGCCTGGGCTCACCGCGGCGCCGGCAAAATGGCCGTATGGCTCGCACGCGACGTCCAGGCCGTGAAGCCGACCCTCCCCTACTCGCTCGCCACCTCGGCGCGCCTCTCGGCCTCCACGCCGGGCGAGGCACTGACCACCGTGAGCGACGGCGCCGTTCCCGCCGATGCCTCCGACCGCTCCGTGGGCTACTTCCCGCTCGAACCGCTTGCCGAAGGAGCCGACGCTCACTGGCTGCAGTACGACTTCCCCGAAGCCACGTTCGTGCGCTCTGCGTCGATCCACTGGGTTGACGACGCCCCCTGGGGCGACGTGCGCCTGCCGCGTAAGTGGCGTCTGCGCTACCGCGACACCTCTGGCCACTGGCATGCCGTAGGCTTCAACGCCGTGCGCCTCGCCGACCCCGACGCCGAGGTATACCCCACCCGTAAGGGCGAGGCGAGCACCGCCGCCTTCGACCCCGTCGAAGCCACGGCCATCCGCCTCGAGATTTCGCCCGCACCCGGAGTTAAAGCCGGTGTGGCCGAATGGAGCGTGGAGTAATCCATCTTGAATTTCCATCCGAATATTTCGCCAAAACCGGCGAAAGCAGTAATTTTGCACCCGAAAATCGAACCGGCCCCCAAAAAGCGGGACCACAATGGATATGCGGATAGTACGTTTCTTAAAAGACTGGACTCTCATAATCTCCATATTGGCAGGCATTTTCGGCTACTTTATCTATACCGGCATCCCCGCACTCGAGCCTACACGCGCCGCGGCCAACCGCGCCGTGGCCATTGTGCAGCCGCTGCTCATCTTCGCCATGCTTTTTCTCACCTTCTGCAAGGTCGACCCGCGGCAGCTGCGTCTGCGCCGCTGGCATGGCTGGCTGCTCGCCATCCAGTGCGGCCTCTTCGCCGCCATAGGCTGCGTGCTTATCGCAATGCCCCACAGCGGCTTGCGGGTGGTGCTCGAAGGGGCGATGATATGCCTCATCTGTCCTACGGCCACGGCGGGAGCCGTAATCACCCGTCGGCTCGGCGGCGACGTCAACAACATAACCACCTACACCATGCTCATCAACCTTGCCACGGCGCTTCTCATCCCCGCCATGGTGCCGCTGGTGCATCCCAATCCCGACCTCAACGCCTTCGCCGCCGCGGCGCTGATACTCGGCAAAGTGTTTCCCCTGCTGTTACTGCCGCTGGTCGCCGCGATGCTCCTGCGCTACTTCCTGCCGCAAATGTGCGCGCGCATCGCACGCTACCAGGACCTGTCGTTCTACCTCTGGGCCGTGGCCCTCGCCCTTGCCATGGCCGTGACCACGCGAAGCATCGTCCACTCTACCGTAGCACTCTCCACCCAGCTCTGGCTCGTGGCCGTATCGCTCGCATGCTGCGCCGGCCAGTTCTATTTCGGCCGCCGCATAGGGCGCCGCTACGGCGACACCATCACCGCCGGCCAGTCGCTCGGCCAGAAAAACACCGTGCTGGCCATCTGGATGGGCTACACCTTCTTTACCCCCGTCACGGCCATCGCCGGCGGCTTCTACAGCATCTGGCACAATCTCGTCAACTCGTATCAGCTCTACCGCGCCGCTAAAGGCGGCTCTTTATAGCGGCGCACCTTTGGCGTCGACTGCGGGACTCGGCTTCGGGGCCGTACTTCAGTACTGTCCCCGTCAGCCATCGCCCTTGTCTCCTAAAATCTGCACCACTCTAAAACGCCGCCTCGCCATCCGGATTCCAGCCCATCCGGGCGTATGCCAAATTTGTTTCTGCTCCGAGCTTCAGCTCGGGCTACCGCTACCGCCCTCCTTTGTCCTCGTGCCGGAGGCTTGCCTCCGGTTTCCCCATTCCTCCTCCTAAATTCCCGGCAAATGTGTTTGCGCTCCGAGCTTTAGCGAAGCTCATATTCAACTGTTTCCCAGCATTTTACCTCCAATGCTCCTCCAATTGTTAAAATTCCCAGAAATTTTAGCTTTATTTAATTTTGATGTGCCGTAGAATGGCCCACCCTCGGTTGTATCTTTGCATCAGCAACCGCAAATATCCTCCTCCAAGCTCCGCCACTCGTCCCTTTTGTTCCTGGTGCCGGGCGCTTGCGACAGGTGAATCAAACTTGTTTGCGCTTCGGGCTTCAGCCCGAGTTTTAACCCCATCCATTATGATTACGAGAATCTCCGAATTAAGAAAATACCTATTTGATTTTCAGCGCTCCCTCGGCCGCCGCCTCTCGGTCGCCGACATCGAGCTGCTGGGTCCCATCGAGCGCCACCGCCGCTCCGGCTCGCTCTCCCCGTGGATAGTCCACGACCGTCCCGACCGCCCGAGCTCGCTCCGCCTGCTTCGCAAGTATATAGATTGGGTCATCGCCTACACCGGCCTCGACTACCCGGCTATCCTTTTCGAGCCTCCTCCGCGAGCTCCCGATTCCTATCGTGGCTGCAACAACGACCATGTCGTCTTCACACGCTGCCGCTTCTCCCTCCACCGTGACCGCTACGACCGCTGTACGCGCGTCTTCATCCCCCAGCTCTCTTCCGGCCGTCTCTTCATCCTCCACTTCCTCTGCGCCAAGACCCCCTGGGTCTGCAACGAGACCAACACCTCGCGCCGCGAGCGTGCCGTCCCTTCAGAGGAAGATACGAAACTTACGTTGCGCGAGCAGCGCCACGCCGTAGTCGGAAAGAGTTCCCCGGCACCGCACTGCCCCCGATCCTGGCTCTCGCAACTGCTGAGAGCGACCCCTGAACCCTCATCGGCCTTCAACGTCCTGCACAGAGGTGTGGACACCGACCGATGTATTTAGCGGCAAGTCATGCCCCGCAGCCCAAAGCTAAACAGCATGGCAAGCGTACATTGACATTCTTCCATCCCCCGATTGACCGACCGCGGGCTGTTGCCAGGTCCCTATCGGTCAATGGCGCCCCCATCCGAAATCCATCGGCTCCTCCGGGCCTCCACCGCTGCCTCTATGCAGGTAAAACTTTTGTCCCTGCTCCGAGCTTTAGCGAGGCTCCCGAAGGTGGTTCTGTGAGCGAGTTTCAGCTCGCCGCTCCCGTCCGGATGGCAGCGGCTTTATAATGCCGCCACAGAGGTAGGCCTCTCCGCGCCCGTTTGGACCAAACGCCCTCGCCCCTGCCGTAATCATATATGGATCGAATATGATTACAGCAGGGGCGTCGTGTTTTCTGGGGAACCCGATGAAAATAAGGCAGTTCCTTTAACTGCATGTAAGGTCAGAGCTGGGTGGAGGGGTCGAGGTTGGATTTCTCGATGTCGCGGAAGTAGCGGTAGGTCTGCACCTGGAGCTCGGCGCAGGCGGCGTCGTCGGCCACGATGATGGCCGAAGGATGGAGCTGCAGGGCGGAGATGGTCCACATCTGCGATACGCCGCCTTCTACGCCGTGGCGCAGGGCGCGCGCCTTGTTGTGGCCGTTGACCAGCAGGAGCACCGAGCGGGCATCCATCACAGTGCCGACGCCTACGGTAAGGGCGGTCTTGGGCACGAGGTCGACGTTGCCCTCGAAGAAGCGGGCGTTGGCGATGATGGTGTCGGTGGTGAGGGTCTTGACGCGGGTACGCGACGAGAGCGAGGAGCCGGGCTCGTTGAAGGCGATATGTCCGTCGGGGCCCACACCGCCCATGAAGAGGTCGATACCTCCGTAGCTGTCGATTTTCTCCTCGAAACGGCGGCATTCGGCCTGAAGGTCGGGGGCGTTGCCGTCGAGGATGTTGACGTTTTCGCGGGGAATGTCAATGTGGCTGAAGAAATTGTTCCACATGAAGCTGTGGTAGCTCTCAGGATGGTCTTCGGGAAGTCCTACATATTCATCCATATTGAAGGTCACGACGTCGCGAAACGACACCTCCCCTTTCTCGTAAAGCTCGATGAGCTTGCGGTAGAGCCCGAGCGGTGAACTCCCCGTAGGACATCCGAGCACAAACGGCTCCTTTTTAGTGGGTTTGGCGGCGTTGATGCGGGCGGCAACATAGCGGGCGGCCCATTCCGACATGCGGTCGTAAGTCTCTTCAATAATCAGTCGCATAGACGTTTTTCGTGTTATAAGATTTAACTGAATGCAGATTTAACAAAGGGAAAACAGGTTAAATTGCTATCTTTGCAGAGGGCAAACCGCCCCCTTTTCGGCAAAGATAGCAAATATTTTACGAAAACCGCCATGAAGAAGCATTTCCCTATATTCATCATAGCCCTCATGACCATGACAGCTCTGAATGCCGCCACTCCCAGGGTACGTCCGAGCGAAATCGGCGCGGGATGGAGCGCCACATCGGTCAACTCCGCCGTATTCCGGGCGGCCTCGGTGGTAAGCCACGGCGACACGCAGTATGCTGCCTATTACGATCCCGAGGGGTGGCTTGTGCTGGCCAAACGCACGCTCGGCTCCGACGGGAATGCCGACGGAGCATGGACCACGAAGCGCACACAATATCGCGGTAACGTGGCCGACGCCCACAATGTAGCCTCAATAGGCGTGGACGGCCAAGGGAGGCTCCACGCTTCGTTCGACCACCACGGCCATCCCCTCCGCTACGCCCGCGCAAATGCCCCGGGCTCGCTCGAGCTGGGCGACCTCGAGCCGATGACCGGAACGGATGAAAGCGACGTGACCTATCCTGAATTTCACACCCTACGGTCGGGCGACATGCTTTTCGCCTACCGCTCGGGCGCCTCGGGACGCGGCAATCTTGTGCTCAACCGCTACGACACAGCCGCCGGCCGCTGGGAGCGCCTCCACAGCGTGCTTATCGACGGCGAAGGGGAGCGCAATGCCTACTGGCAGATGCACGTCGACGCCGCAGGCACCATACACCTCTCATGGGTATGGCGCGAGACCTGGATGGTAGAGACAAACCACGACCTCTGCTACGCCCGCTCGGCCGACGGGGGCCTAACATGGACGCGTTCGGACGGCACCCGATATGAGTTGCCGATTACCGCCGCCACGGCCGAAACAGCCATGGAAATACCCCAGAATTCCGAACTCATAAACCAGACTTCGATGACGGCCGACGCCGACGGCCACCCGTATATCGCCACCTACTGGCGCGATGCCGACAGCACCGTGCCGCAGTACCGGCTGGTATGGCACGACGGCAACCAGTGGCGCTCAGAGCAGGTCGGGAACCGCACCACGCCTTTCTCTCTCTCGGGAGGAGGCACCAAGATGATACCCATAGCCCGGCCGCGCCTTGTGAGCGACGGACGGCGCGCCTTCTACATATTCCGCGACGCCGAGCGCGGCAGCCGCGTAAGCATGGCCTATACATCCCGGCTCGGTAAAGAGCCGTGGCAGACCATAGATCTGACCGATTTTTCGGTGGATGCCTGGGAGCCGACCATAGACAATCCCCTGTGGGCGCAGCGCGGGCGTCTTGACATCTTCGTGCAGACCACCCACCAGGGCGACGGCGAGAGCCTCGGTGCCGACTCCGTCCCCACGCCCGTACAGATACTCACCGTCGAGGTGCCTGCTTCGGACCACACAGCTCCGGAAGATTAAGTTTTTATTAAATTTCGCCCTACGCCCGCGGCTTTCAGCTTATTTCGCACTATATTTGCCGGCAAAGACACTTATTGCAAATGAGCAGACAACGTATTCTTGTAGTCGACGATGAGGAGACGCTCTGCGAGGCGCTACGGTTTAACCTCGAGGCCGAAGGCTTCGAAGTCGAGACAGCTTTCAGCGCCGAGCAGGCGCTGGCAATGCCTCTGGAGAACTTCGACCTTTTTCTCCTCGACATAATGATGGGAGAGATTTCGGGTGTACAGCTCGCGCGGATCATCAAGGCGAATCCGGCCACAGCCGCCATTCCGATAATCTTCTGCACGGCACGCGACAGCGAGGACGATATGGTCGAGGGACTCGACCTCGGCGCCGACGACTATATCAGCAAGCCCTATTCGCTTCGCAACGTGATGGCGCGCGTGCGCTCGGTGCTCCGGCGGTCGGCCGCAAGCACGCGCCTGAGCGGTAGCCAGCCACAGATTTCCTTCGGCGGCCTGACGGTAGACCCGGCGCGGAAGATGTGTACCGTCGACGGCAGCGAGCTCCGGCTTCCACGCAAGGAATTCGAGATACTGCTCAAACTGATTTCCAACATCGGGGTGGTGTTCAGCCGCGAAGAGCTGCTGCGGGAAATCTGGCCCGAGGAGGTCGTGGTGCTCGACAGGGTTGTCGACGTGAACATTACCCGCCTGCGCCGCAAACTCGGCCCTTACGGTCGCTACATAACCACCCGTTCGGGCTACGGCTACGGATTTTTCGGCTGACAGATGAACTTTCCAGGACTACACCTCTCGTATCCGCGCCGCCTGTTCGGCTGGCTGCTGGCCTACTCCGCGCTGCTGGTAGGCTGCTTCGTCGTGTTCCAGTATCAACGCGAGAAGGAGTTCAAGGCCGAGACGCTCAACGCCCGGCTGCAGCTGGTGAACTCCTACATTCTCAGCGAGCTGGCCGAGGGAAACAGCGTGCCCGACATGCGCCTCGACGAATTTCATCCATTCGAGGGACTGCGCGTAAGCATCATCGACCCGGACGGACGTCTTGTCTACGACAACACAGCCGATTCGACAGCTGCCGCCATAGGCCACGCCGACCGCACGGAAATTGCCGAGGCCGAGCGCAATGGGTCGGGCTTCACCGTCAGGCGCCACAGCCTCAGCACCGGCGACACATATTTCTATTCGGCTACGCGCGGGCCCGACGGCTCGGTAGTGCGCACAGCCGTGCCGTATTCGCTTTCGCTCACCCAGCTGCTCAGCGCCGACCTCGGATTTATCCGCGTCATGGGAGCGATAGCCATCGCCATGTGTGTGTTCGGATTCTTCGCCACACGCCGCCTGGGGCAGCATATCTCGCGTCTGAACCGCTTCGCGCGCCAGGCTGAACGCGGCGAGCGCATAGCCGACACCGAGCCGTTCCCTTCCGATGAGCTGGGCCAGATTTCCAACAACATAGTGCGCCTATACGCCCGGCTGCAGCGGGCGCTGACCGAACGCGACCGCGAGCACTCCGCCGCCATACGTGAGCAACAGGAAAAACAACGCATCAAGAAACAGCTCACGGCCAACATAAACCACGAGCTGAAGACTCCCGTGGCGGCCATGCAGATATGTCTTGAGACGCTTGAGGCTCACGACGACCTTCCTGCAGACAAGCGAAGGGAGTTTATAGCGCGATGTCTCAGCCAGTCGGACAGATTGCGCAGGCTGCTGGCGGATGTGGCCACCATCACGTCGCTCGACGAGGGTGCAGCCGACGTTGCATTCACCGCGGTCGACCTCCGGTCTGCAATCACGGAAGTCGCAGAACTAAACCTTCCCGTAGCCGAGGCGAAAGGGTTCACGGTTTCCGTTAACGTCGCCGCAGGCATCACGCTGCATGGCAACCGCCCGCTCCTTGCCTCCGTTTTCCAGAACCTTATCGACAATGCTCTGGCCTACAGCAACGGCTCGCGAATCGCCATCAGCGCCAGGAAATACGGCAAGGAGATACGCATCGAGGTGGCCGACGATGGCGTCGGCGTGGCCGAAGAGCACCTGCCACACCTGTTCGAGCGCTTCTACCGCGTGGACAAAGGCCGTTCGCGTGCCGCCGGTGGCACGGGGCTCGGTCTCGCAATCGTAAAGAATGCGATTGCCCTCCACCGCGGCAGTATCCAAGCCTCCCTACGGAAGCCTTCCGGCCTGGTCTTCATCATCACACTTCCGCTCGACTGAAATTTCCGGCTGCCGCACAGATTTTCCCGCGGGTGGATTGGATGTTTGGATTTAAAGGGGTATATTTGTACGACGTCTGAATTCCGAACAATATACCCCTTTCACCAACCGCGCTATGGAAGCACTGTTTCAATCCATCGTAGACTGCATAAACTCGACCGAGGTCAATCTCGGCAACGCAACGTACCGCCTTGTGGTGGCCATGGTGCTCGGCACCCTCGTGGGCGCCGAACGCAAGCGCAAAGGGCAGATTGCTGGAGTACGTACGTTCGCTCTCATCTCGATGGGTGCCTGTCTGGCCATGCTGCTTTCAATCTATGTACCGCAGGTATATCTCGGACTTAAAAACGGCGACCCGGGCCGAATCGCGGCTCAGGTAATCACGGGCGTCGGTTTCCTCGGCGGCGGCGCAATGATCCATATGAAAGGTTCGGTGCGCGGACTTACCACAGCCGCAGGAATCTGGATGACGGCCGCCATCGGCATGGCTGTAGGCGTGGGGATGTACTGGTGCTCGATTATCGCGACGCTGATGATTCTTGTCACTCTGGTGCTTTTCGAGGCCTACGAGCAGCGATACAACATGGGGCAGGAGAACCGCGCCCTACGGTTGTCGGTCGATTGCATCGTTACCGACATATCACCATACCGGAAAGTATTCGAGAGCCACAATATTCATCTCTCGACTTATTTTCTGCAATACGACTATACAGCCAACACCACGGACATCAACTTCGTGGTGCTCGCACCATCCCACCGGAATTATCTGCCGATGTTCGAGGATCTGCGGGCCATCAATCCGACGCGCTCGCTGACACTCACTTCGCAGGCATGACGTGGAGTAACCGCAGAGCGATTATACGCGTCAAGGAGGAGCGGCCAAACGTAAAAA
>OHDX01000325.1_pt1 | contig 11884 bp, 8 predicted proteins | sample 1567051 | NCBI WGS metagenome assembly OHDX01 (sample SAMEA3879502, study PRJEB24766) | human gut metagenome | biome: human-associated habitat; feature: feces | place: USA | collected 1985/1987
TGTTGTAATATTCTGACTGGGTCAGGGTGATTTTTGCGGCTAATTCGATGTATTCCGAGGAATCGTTATCGGAGCAGCCCGCCATGAAATATGCGGTCATTCCGAATCCTATTCCGAACCATATTGATTTTCGAATTTTATTCAATGAAAAGCGTTTCATTGTTCAACGTTTTTTATTTTATTAAGAATGACTTTGCTGCAGGTTTTCATGACGTTTCCGGAGGTAAGGTTTCCTGCGGCGTGCCGGCCTGCTCCCCGCAGACGGCTCCCGAAAGAGCCGCTGCGAGGATCAGCAGTTTGTTGATTGTTCGTATCATCGGTTATCGTTGGATTAAGTATTCGTTTTCATGTCCCAGTACGACCTGTTCGGCGACGCTGCGCAGGTAGGCGGCCTTCGATGCCTCGATGCCGCAGTCGGCGGGCGAGCTGCCGAACGCCTCCCCGTAGAGCACGAGGTAGTTGACGCAGGCTTTCAGGTAGGCGCCGTAGACCGACTGGTGCTTATTGTCGGTGTGGTAGAGGTTGATGCCCGAAGAGCCTTCGCGCACGATACGGAACGCTTCGCCGATCGGCGATATCCACGTTCCGGCGGCTTTTGCCATGGCACGTGCACCCTTGGCATTGTAGTTTTCGAAAGTCGCGAAGTCGGTGAATCCGCCGTAGCTGCTGGCCGAGAAGGTCCAGGTCTGTTCGAGAATGACTTTGCAGGAGGCCGATTTCGCCCGAATTTTGTCCGCCAATGCCGTGCAGTTGGCAGCTATTGACGCCGTGCCGTCGCGTCCGTAGGTCGCGGGATTCTGGCTCTGGTCCTGAATGAAGGCGTAGTCGTAGCCTCCGATGTCGATGGCGTCGGTCGAGAACGACAGCCCCAACTGCTGTCCGAAATTCTGCGAACCCTTGAAATGCCCCTTGACATTGAGATAGTGGCCTTCGTTCCAGGCGATCTCTTTGAGCATCCACGCCGGGTTGCTGTAATAGGAGAACGAGTTGCCGAGGCAGAGCACCTTTTTCGTGTCGCCCGGGACCGCCGTGCCGAGGTTCTGGACATAAGAGCCCGAGAACCCGAATTGGGGTAATTGACTTGCTGAGTCGTCAGCCGAAATGTCTTGTGTACCACCCGTGCAGGTGTAAGGACCCACAGCGCGGCAGCGGATCTGCACCGCACCCTCGACGGGATCGGTGAAACGGATGGTCTGCATGATGCTGGCGTGCTGGTAGTTGGTTCCTGTGGCCACGCCCGAGCACTTGTAGGAATAACGGATCGAGGGGTCCTCGGGTGCGGTGAGCAGGTCCTCTTCGACGCTCTTCCAGACACCTCCGTCGAGATACTCCACGATGAAGTATTTGGGCGAATTGGCTTCGCCGGCCATCGTGGCGTCGAACTCTACGGCCGTACCGGCTTCGAGTCGCCTTACGGGCAGGGTGTAGAGCCAGTAGTCACCTTCGACCATTGTCGAGACGGAGGGACGGTATGAATTGACCGTGCGGGTGAATTCACGCCCGACGTTGGCCTCGCCGCGTACGACGGATATATAACCCGAACTGCCCGAGGTCGACGGAAGCATGTTCGAAGCGCTCCACGAGGAGTTGTACTGTCCGACAGTCGATGCCGAGAAGATCCACTGGCTCGGGAAGGCCGGGCCTGCCATCAAATCAGTGTCGAGCTTGCCTCCGGCCTCCAAGGTCACCGGTTCTGTTTTTTTGATTAAAGCTATATCTTCGCCTTTGGAATCGTAGATGGTCACAGTATACCCTTGCAAGAGTGTCGCAGGGGCGATCATAACGGGTATCAGTTGTGTTTCCTGTGAACAATCCATGGGGGTGGGCAGTGTTACAGTGATCGTCTGTTCTGATGCTGATGTTGACCAGTCATCGATGTCAACGGTGAATTCCCCTGCAATTGCTTCGCCGCCGTTGGCCTTTATGACCACTTTGCTGACTGAATAGTGGCCTTTCTTGGCGCTGATATACATCGTGCAGAAAAGGTTTTTCAGTTCCATACTGCAACCCTCGTAGGCATTGAGTTGTGCTGTGGCCTTGCCGACGAGAATCGGGGTGACAAAACCCGTTTGCATCGTAGGGATGACAGTTTTTAACGTGCCGTTTTCACAGCGGAGATTGGCATCCGAGGGCCAAAATGCGACGACCGTCGAAGTTGCATGTTGCGGTGCGTCGAGCGTGAAGAGAAAGAGCGATTTTTGTGATCCCGACTGGATCGGTGCTGTATAGACGGCTTCCGGAGCGTTTTGGTCCGTAACGAACAGTCCGGCCCTGTTATTCCTCTCCCAGGCGGGCACCGTTATTGTTCCTTGCTCATTGTAGTATTCCGTTAGCGTTAAATTGGTTTTCGAAGCGAGTTCGCGGGACGAATCGTCGTTGTCATTAGAACAACCCACGGCGAGTAATCCTATTCCTGTGCAGAAAAGTAGCAAGCCTCGGAGCAAATAGAATTTTATTATGTTATTCATATTTGTGGCATTTGATTGGGTTATTTTTTCATTTTGCCGAGAATAACCTCTTTGTAGGCTTTTACGACATTTTCGGGCGTAGCGTTCACCCCGGCGCGGACTTCGTGCATGAAAACTCCCTTGTAGCCGGAAGCCTGTAGGCGGCGGAGGAAATCAGGCCAGTCGATGACGCCTTCGCCCGGCAGCCAGTGACGTTCGTCCTTGCGGTCGTAGTCCGAAGCGTGGATCGTGCCGATGCGGTTGCCGACGGCCTCGAAGAAGTGCGCATGCTCCTCTTTGAGCAGGTGGTTCGAATCGAAGCAGACCATGACTTCGGGGTAGTCGGCGATGAGCCGCATAAGCTCGCCCGAGTCGCGGCCCAGGCACGTGCGGGGCAGGTTCTCGATGCAGAGCACCGCGCCGATCTCTTTGGCGGACAGCGCGAGGCGACCGATGGAGTTGGCCGAGTTCTGCAGGCGGATCTCCCGTTCTTCGTCGGCGATCGGCTCCGAACTGGGATGGAGCACGAGCCGCTGCGGGCCGAAGATCGACGCGAGGCGGATCATCCGCTCCATAAGCGCGACGTTCTGTTCGCGCAGCGCCGGATCGGGTACCGAGATGTCGAGCTGGCGGCTGAACGGCAGGTGGCAGGACCAGACTTTCAGTCCGGCTTCTTCGAGCAGCGCCTTGACGCGGTAGGCCCGGGTGTAACATTCGTTCTCGGGAGCGTTGCGCCAGAAATAGTTGAAGACAACCTCCACGTGGTCGATGCCCGCGGCTTTGATCTGCGCGAGTTTTTCGGGCTCAGGGACCTTCACCATGCCGAGCGATACGCCCAGGGGGTATTCGGCCCGGACGGATCCAGCAGTCAGCAGAAAGGTTATCGTTATGAGCAGTAGTTTCTTCATTGTTTTATTTTGGCTGGTGAAAGGAGACGCCGGGGATTCCCGGCGTCTCTTGATTCAATTATTTGACGCAGCACGATCCACAAATGTCGCCGCCATGGGTACTCCAGCTCGATGCGCGTTCGCCGCCGACGTATTTGCCGACGAAAACGCCGTTCTTGCTTGAGCCGCCGATGAAAGCCGAATAAATGACTCCGTCGAGATAGTTGTTGCCGCCCATCTGCTTCTGGTTGTTGTCGCCGCTCTCGTAGGTCCAAGAATCAACCACGTTGCCGCTGGCATCGAAGATGTAGGTCGTGTTAGAGGTCTGTCCCGAAGTGATGTAGAAGCGGTTTTCGCTGTCGACGCACGGGTGGGAGTAATTGAAGGCGTTGGCGAGGGAACTGCCGGTGTGGACGTACTCCCAGTTGACGGCCGAAAGGTCGCCCTTCACGTTGTAGACCGAACCGTTTTTCGAACCGGCGAAGACCGAACCGTTGGGGGCCACAACGGGCTCATAAAGGAGGTTGGGATTGTCTTTCTCTACTACCAACGATTTTATCGCTTCATGTGTTTTTATGTTAACGGCCCCTATATAACCATTTCTGCCACCAAAATAAGCAAGGGTTTTGTCGCTGTTGACGGCAAATCCGGTGATGTCGGACATTTCGCAGCCAAGGGTAACCTTGGCGATTTGTTCGCCGGTTTCAATATTGACGAAGAAAGCGTCGGTTTGCGTTCCGATCAGCAGCTCGCTGCCGTTAACCAGCAGGCCCCTTCCGGCATCTCCTGCTGAAAACTGCCATTTCTTTTGTCCCGATGCAGCGTCTATGGCGAAGGCTTTACCCAAAGCATCACAAATGTAAACCACTGTTCCGTTAGCATTGACGGCCGGGGCGGCGCTCTTCATTGAACCGGCTTCGGAGAAGATCCACTTCAACTCGCCTTCCGGCGTGATGGCATAGAACTGTCCAGCGCTTGTCGTGCCGTAGTAAATGTCGCCTGTCACGGGATTCACGGTGAGCATGTTGTAGCTTCCTGATTTGGAGGTTGGTAGGTAACGCCACTTCTCATTGCCTGTCACGACGTCGAAGGCGTAGAGGGCGGAGACTTTGTTGAAGGTGATGATGTAGACGGTCTTTCCGTCGGGCGAGAACACCGGACAAGTGCCTTTGAATCCGTTGTAGTTCGAGCCGTCCTGCGCCCAGTCGGTGCTGTAGATGACGTATTCGCGGATTTCGACCTCGAGGGTCCACGAGCGGGCGTTGCCGTCGATCGTGGCGTTCAGCTTCACGGTCTGTGTGCCGACCGTGCCCAGTCCGTATTTCACGACGGTTCCCTCCTTCACGACGTCGCCCGGGAAGGTCCACTTCACGTCGGTGGCCGTCGGGTAGTCTTCGGTGTTGAACGAGAATGTGATCGGCTGGTTCTTGGCCGCCTTGTCGCGGTCGAGGATGTAGGGGATCGCCAGGGTCGGCATCGCTTTCGCGGTGGCCGGTTCCGAGGCGCCCTTTTCGTAGTTGGCCGTCAGCGAGAAGTAATAGTTCTTGTCGTTGATCAGCTTGTCAAGCGTCACGCTTGTCGCGTCCTTGTCGAGCGTCTGTTGCTCGACGTTGTCGGGTGTGTCCTCGTTGTAGTAGGAGAGCGTGTAGGAGAGCACCGTCGTCGCGGGCTTGGTCCACGCGAGGCTCACGAACGAGTCGCCCGCATCGACCGTGAGGTCGGTGACCGGGAACCGCGTCGTGGCGGGTCTGCCAACGACGGCGACGTAGTTCGAGACGAGTTTTCCGTAGACCGCCTGCACGTAGAAGGTGTACTGCGTGTCGTTGACGAGTCCGCCGACCGTGCAGTTCATCTCGCCGCCCGTGCGCAGGGTGACCGTTTCCGAATCGGCATCGGTGTAGTAGACGATGAAGTCCGTCGGGTTCCAGCCTTCGGGCAGGCTCCAGGAGAGCAGTACCTCCTCGTCGCCCGGCGTGGCGGTGAGATCGGTGACCTGGTGGCGGGCCGCTCCGGCTTCGGGGATATCCTCACTCCAGCATGCGGTGAGGCCCGCGGCGATGAACGATATCAGCAAAAGGTTGATTATCTTTTTCATGCTTGTTCTGACTTAAGTGGTTGGTTAATTGAAACCGGGATTCTGCCAGAGAATCGACGGGTTGTTCACGATTTCGATCTGGTTTTGCGGGATCGGGAAGATCAGGTTGTGCGAATCGAGTGAGTAGCCCATTTCGCGGAAATAGTCGACGGCCAGCCCCAGCCGCACGAGGTCGAACCAGCGGTGGCCTTCGAGGGCGAACTCACGGCCCCGTTCAGCGGCCAGCTCGCGGCGGAACTCCGCTAGGCTTTTGACCTCGTCGGTCGTCAGTTCGTCGAGCCCGGCCCGCGTGCGGGTCTTATTGAGCCATTCCAGCGCGTCGCCCAGGCTGCCTCCCGATTCGGCCAGCGCCTCGGCGTACATCAGCACCACGTCGGCATAGCGCAGGTGCGGGAAATCGTTGCCCACCTGCGTTGTGTAGGTTGCGTCGTAGGTGTCGTACCATTTGGTCATGGCGAAGAGATTGTCTTTAATCTTGGTGTAGGAGCTGATCAGCGGTAGACGGTTGTCCTTCTCGCTGTCGTAGATCGCCTTGAAGGTTGGTGTGGGGTTGTTGATGTCTGCCAACACATCTGTGTTGGCGCTGTACCAGTAACCGTGGCCGTTGTCGTTGGTCTTGTTGTAGTAGAGCGCGAAGATGATCTCCCGGTTCATTTTGTTACCCACGTCGAAAACCTTTTTCGTCGTCGATTCCAGTCCGTAGGAGGTGTTCTTCATCGCCTCTTCGAGGGCCGTCTTGGCCTCGGCGGGCTTGCCGAACGTGAGGTAGACCTTCGCCAGCAGCGTGTAGGCCGCGATGTTCGCCACACGGGCCTTTTCCGGACCCGGTGTCGGCGGCAACAGCCGGGCCGCCTCGGCAAGGTCTTCGGTCAGCAGCGTGTACATCTCCTCCTCTGTGCAGCGGGGGATGAGTTTGGCAGCTGCTGGGGTTACCACGGTGCGGGTGATGGGCACCACGCCGAAGACGCGGTAGAGGTTGAAATACCACCACGACCGCAGGAACAGACATTCGCCGCGATATTTGTCGTAGTTGGCGATCTTGGCTCCGGTCATGTGGTCGAGTACGTCGTTGCAGCGATAGATGCCGTTGTACCAGGCATTCCAGATGTCGTTCAGGATGCCGTTGTTAGCTGTCTCAGCGAAATGGTCGATGTCGTAGCGGTTCTGCGTCGATACAGCCATCGATTCAAGGACGTTTTCGTCTCCGCGGTAGCCGATCTCCGTGAGGTGGAAGCTCATCTGGGTTTTGAGTTTGGCATAGCACGCCACGACTCCTTGGTTGAAGTCGTCGTCGGTCTTGTAGAAGTTGCCTTCGGTGATGTTGTTGCTCGGGTACTGTTCGAAGAAACTTTCGCCGCACGAGCCCAGACCCAGTACGAGGAGTCCCAGCGCAAGGAAATATTTCGGTTTCATAGTCATCGTCATTTTTGATTACAGGTTAAAGTTCACACCGACGCTGAACGTGCGCGACAGCGGATAGGAGCAGTAGTCCTCGCCCGGACGCAGGGCGTCCGTCGAGCGTTTGTTGACCTCGGGGTTGTAGCCCGAATAGTCGGTCCACGTGAAGAGGTTCGTGCCCTGCACGTAGATGCGCAGCTTCGAGATGCCGGCCTTGCGGGTCCAGCGGTCGGGGAAGGTGTATCCCAGCGAAAGGTTTTGCAGGCGCAGGTAGGAGCCGTCTTCGAGGTGGAACGTCGAGGTACAGGCGCCGTTGTTGCCGCTCGATTTGCGGGTCGCGCGGTTCAGTTCGCCGTAGGGATAGCGTTGCAGCGACTCCTTCATCATGTTCGACGAAGCCTCCATGTTGAGCAGGTAGCGGCGTTCGAGGTTCAGGATTTCGTTGCCGTAGACGCCCTGGAAGTTGGCCGCCAGGTCGAAGCCCTTGTACGAGAGGTTAACCGAGAAGCCGTAGTAGAAATCGGGCATGTAGTTGCCTACGATCACGCGGTCGGCGTCCTTTTCGAGAATGCCGTTGCCGTTGGCGTCGACGAAGCGGAAGTCGCCGATCGTCGTGGTGTCGAAATGGGGATAGGAGTCCAGCTCCTCCTGGTTGTGGAAGATGCCGTCCTGCACAAGCAGGTAGTAACAGCCGACGGGCTGGCCTACGCGCGTGAGGTAGTAACCGCCGGCGTAGGAGGATTCTTTGATGATGTCGGCGTTCTCATCGCCGAGGCTCAGCACCTTGTTGCGGTTGAGCGACCAGTTGGCGGCAAAGGCGTAGGAGAAGTCGCCGAAGCTGCGCCGCGAGGTGAGCGCCAGCTCGATACCTTTATTCTGCATTGAACCGATGTTGACGTTCGACGAGGTGAGGCCCGATACTGATGAGACGGGAACGTCGAACAGCATGTCGGTCGTCTTCGAATAGTAGTAGTCGGCGGTGAATCCGAGGGTGCCGCGCCACAGGCTGACATCCAGACCAACGTTGTACTGCGTGTTCTTCTCCCAGCCCAGGTCGTTGTTAGCGATCTGCGTGGGATAGACCTGCGAAGTGAGTCCGTTGCCGAGATCGATGTTCGTCGAGCCGTAGAGCGCCAGGTATTCAGAATTGCCGATTTGAGCGTTACCGGTCTGTCCCACGCTGGCGCGGATTTTCAGGTCGTCGACCCATTTCACATCGCGCAGGAAGCTCTCGTCGCTCATGCGCCATCCCACGGAGGCCGCCGGGAAATAACCCCACCGGGTGTTGGGGGCGAAGCGCGACGAACCGTCGCCGCGGATCGAGGCCGAAACCATGTAACGGCCCTTGTAGGAGTACTGCGCACGCACGAGCCACGAGGCGAAGGTGTAGGCGTACTTGTTGTTGTAGGTCTCCGTCAGGTCGATGGTCTTGCCCTTCGTGGTGCGGATCTTGTCGTCGCCGGCCGTGCCGGTGCCCACGATCTGCGAGGTCTGGATGCCCTGCTTCTCGGCTTCGTAGACCGCCACGGCGTTGACCGAATGATCGCCGAAGGTGCGGTTGAAGGAAAGTTGGTTGGAGATCGTCCAGTGGAAATAGGAGTTCATGTTGTTCTGCGCTTTGGGGGCTGACAGATCGTCGTAATATTTATGGCCGCGCAGGGGGATGTACGAGGGGCGGTAGTAGTTGCGGATGTAGGAGTAGTAGTCGCCGCCGGCCGTGAATTTGTATTCCAGCCCTTTGATGAACTCATAGGAGACGTAGGCGTTGCCCAGAATGTTGATCTTCTCGCGCACGTCGTCGATTTCGAGCGCCAGCGCCACGGGGTTGAGCACCTCGTTGGTCTGGGTGTCCCAGCTGTTGACGCGCAGGAATCCGTTCATGTCCCAGTTGTAGGAGCCATCGGTGTTGTAGACCGGGAAGACCGGAGGCGCCATCAGTGCCGAGGCGATTACACCATCGTCGCCGTACTGCGTGTCAGAGGAGATGTAGTTGGTCTTCGAGTAGGAGGGCGAGAAGCTGACGCCGTATTTCAGCCGGTTGCGCTTGCCGTCGATGTTGGCCCGCAGGCTGTAACGTTCGAAATCCGACCCGATGATCGTTCCCTCGCGGTAGAGGTAGTTGGCGCCGATGTAGTAACCCAGCGTCTTGGTGCGGCCCGAGACCGATACAGAGTGCTTGGTCGAATAGGCCGTGCGGAAGATGGCGTCCTGCCAGTCGGTGTCGGTCATCGTGCCGGTCTTGTCCTGCAGGTAGGCCGTGATGAGCGGGTCAACGCGGTGGTAGGTCTGGGGACGGTCCTCGTAGGGGTCGTCGATCGAACCCGTCGGAACGTTGAACAGGTAGGCGCCGTCGCGGGCCTCTTTGAAGATTTTGGCGAATTCATAGGCATTGAGCATGTCGATCGTCTTCGAGACGCTCGAGACGCTGAACTGGCCGTCATAGCTCACGACGGGGCGTTCGCCCTCGCCGCGTTTGGTCGTGATGAGGATGACGCCGCACGAGCCGCGCGAACCGTAGATCGCCGCCGCCGAGGCATCTTTGAGCACTTCGAGGCTCTCGATGTCGCTGCTTTCGAGGTTCGAGAAGGCCCGGGCGTCGCACGGAACGCCGTCGATGACGTAGAGCGGGTCGTTGCCCGACGTGGCCGACTGGATGCCGCGGATGCGGATCGAAACGTTGCCGTCGGGCTGGCCGCCCAGGGTGAGCACCTGCACGCCCGGCATCTTGGCGGCCATGGCGTCGCGGAAATCGGCCGTCGGCATGGCGGCGAAGTCTTCGGCCTTGATGGACGAGATGGCCGTCGTCACGTCGCGCTTGTTCTGCACGCCGTAGCCTACGACCACCACGTTGTCCATGGCGATCGCCTCGCTTTTCAGCGTAACGTCGGCCTGCGTCTGGTTGTCGGCGAGGGCCAGTTCCACTTTGTTGTAGCCGATGAGCGAGTAGACCAGCACGGCGTCGGCCTGCCGGATGTCGATGGCGTATTCGCCCGTGGCGTTGGTCGCCGTGCCGATCGTGGTGCCTTTCAGGATGACGGTGGCGCCGATCACCGGCGCGCCGCTTTCGTCGGTCACGCGGCCCTTCACGGTACGTCCGGCGTCAGCGGCCGGGCGGGTCTGCGATTCCCCCCCCCGTTTGGCTGTGAGGACGATTTTCAGCCCCTTAACTTCCATATTCACATTGGGAAGCACCTCGGCGATGATCGAGGCGATGCTGCGGTTGACGGCCTTCACCGACACCCGTTTGTCGGGGTTGATGTCGGCGTCGATGTAGGCGAACGTGTACTGGCTGTTGGCTTCGATGCGCTGCAACAGCTCTTTGATGGTAACGTTCTTCGCATCGACGGTGACGGTCGGGACCTGGGCCGAAGCCGTGGCGGCCGACACCGCGCAGAGGAGGACCGCCAGGAACAGATGCCGGCAGATCCTTTTCAAAACGTTGAGTTCATTCATGATAGTTTCGGTTTGTGTTTGATTCGATTTTTCAAATGAAAGGGTATGCCGGAGCCTCTTGTTGCGGGAGGTTTCGGGACAGACCGTCTATGTTACAGGGTTTATCTCTGGGTGATCAGGACGCGGTTGCCGTCTATGCGGTAGCGGATCGACATCAGCGAGGACATTACCTCCATGAGGTCTTCCAGCGGTTCGTGGCAAACGACCAGCGACAGTCGTTTTTCAGGCGAGATGTTCGAAGAGAGGGAGATTTCGATATTGTACCTCCGTTCGAGGTTGATGATAATGTCTTTCAGCGGCGTGTTGTCGAAGATCAGACGCGACGAGAACCACTGGCTGTAATTCCGCGCGTCGACCTTTTCGACGCAGGCGCGTTTCGAAAGCCGGTCGAGCGAGAACCGCTCGTCGGGACGCAGCGTCACGGGGCTTCGGAGATGCTCCCCGGAGATCTTCACCGAGCCGGTTTTGAGCACTATCTCCTCGCTCGATCCGAACGCGTAGTTCATGGCGTCGAACGAGGTGCCCAGCACCTCGACCTGCAAATCGTTCATGCTGACGCGGAACGGCCGCAGCGTGTCTTTCCGGACTTCGAAGAACGCTTCGCCCGTCAGGGCCACGTCGCGGGTCCTGCCCGAGAATTCCGCGTTGTACTTCAACCGGCTTTCGCCGTTGAGCCACACCTTCGTCCCGTCGGGCAGGGTGAACTCCCCGACATGTCCCTTGGCAGTCAGCAGCGTGACCTCCTTTTCGGGTGCGAGCGTCTGCGTGGCGGCGAAATAGCCTCCGAGGAATACCAACACGACGGCGGCGGCCATGCCTGCATAGCGCAGGACGCGGCGTGGAAGCGTGCGGACCCGGCTTGCGCGGAGCGATGCCCGGAGCCGTTCGAGTCCCCTGCGGTCCTCCTCCTCCGAGGCGGGCGCCGCATGGTTTTCCCAGATGTCCCACAGGATTTCGTCGATCCCGGAGTCGTGCTCCCGGGCCAGCATCCAGCGTTCGAATTGCTGCCGGATGTCTTCCGGGGTGTCCGGATGGCGGAATATGTAGTCGATGATTCGCTTGCGTTCCGTTTTGCTCATCGTGTGCCGGTTTTAGGAGGGCTGCGGTTTATTGCGCTTTCTGCGTCAGGGTGTAGGTTTCCGAATAGGTTCCGGCCTCGAAGACGACCCGGCCGGTGCGCAGTGCGCCCGTGTCGTTGGCCCCGAAGCTGAGGTGAACGGCGAAAATGCCCTTTTCGCCTCCCGAAAGGGGTTCGATCGTGATCCAGTCGTCGCCGGTGGCCTTCCAACCGCAGGTGGTGTAGATCGTCACGGACTGTGTGCCGGCAGCGGCCTCTACGGTTCCCGACGTGCTGTGCATGTAAAGACTGTCGGGGGCCGCCGGATCGTCGTCCTTGCAGCTGCCCGCCAGACATGCGCACAACAGGACCGCAATGAATAGTAGCTGTTTTTTCATGTTGAGTTTTTCAGGTTAAATAGTTGTTTTCGGAGCCGGTTCCATAAATAAGACAACTTGCCGGCGGCGATGGCCAGTCAGTTCGTACAATTTTTTTTATATTTCCGCCGTTCCGTTAAAAAATCGTGAAAAAAGGAGAAAAGATTTTT
>OHDX01000327.1_pt1 | contig 11866 bp, 6 predicted proteins | sample 1567051 | NCBI WGS metagenome assembly OHDX01 (sample SAMEA3879502, study PRJEB24766) | human gut metagenome | biome: human-associated habitat; feature: feces | place: USA | collected 1985/1987
AGGTGGGGGTGGAGACGATGCAGCCCGCGTCGATGAAGGCCGTCGTCCAGCCGCGGAGGATGCACTCCTTGTACACGGCCATGGTGGCGGGGATGATGATGCCGCGCACGCCCTTTGCGATGTGTTTTCCCTTCAGGATGTTGTAAGCGGCTTCCATGTCCTCGAGGCGGCCATTGGTGCAGCTGCCGATGACCACCTGGTCGATCTTGATCTCCTTGCCCTCGCTGGCGGGGTGGGTGTTCTCGGGCAGGTGGGGGTAGCTGACAGTGGGCTCGAGGGCAGAGAGGTCGATTTCAATGGTCTTCTCGTACTCGGCGTCCGGGTCGGCCTCATAGAACACCGGCTCGCGCTGGCTGCGGCCCTTGAGATAAGCCTTGGTCACGTCGTCCACGGGGAAGATGCCGTTCTTGGCACCGGCCTCGATGGCCATGTTGCAGATGCTCAGGCGGTCGTCCATGGAGAGGGAAGCGACGCCCGGGCCGGTGAACTCCATCGACTTATACAGCGCACCATCCACGCCGATCATACCGATGATGTGGAGGATGAGGTCTTTGCCGGAAACTTTCGGCGGCAGCTTGCCGTTCAGCACGAACTTGATGGCGGCAGGCACCTTGAACCATGCCATGCCGGTAGCCATGCCGGCGGCCATATCGGTGGAGCCAACGCCGGTGGAGAATGCGCCCAGTGCGCCGTAAGTACAGGTGTGGCTGTCGGCGCCGATGACGCAGTCACCGGCTGTCACAATGCCTTTTTCGGGCAGCAGAGCGTGCTCGATGCCCATCTGGCCCACATCGTAGAAATTGAGGATGTCGTACTTGTTGGCGAACTCGCGGCACTGCTTGGACTGGGTCGCGCTCTTGATGTCCTTGTTGGGAACGAAGTGGTCGAGGACGATGGCGATGTGCTCTTTGTCGAACACGCCGTTGAAGCCCGCCTTTTCGAACTCGTTGATGGCGACGGGGGTAGTGATGTCATTGCCCAGCACGATGTCGAGCTTGGCGTTGATGAGCTGGCCCGCCTTGACCTCGGCGAGGCCTGCGTGTGCGGCCAGAATTTTCTGCGTCTGGGTCATTCCCATGGTTCATTCTCCTTTTGATACTCTCTCAAAAATCTCTCTTTATTTATTGTTGATCGCGCTGACCAGTGCATGGATACCGGCCACGATAATATCGGTATCGGTGCCTGCACCCCAGGTGACGATGCCGTCGCCCCACTCGAGGCCGACGTAGGAAGCGGCGCGGGAGGTGGAGCCTTCGTCCAGACTGTGCTCGGAGTAAGTTTCCAGGTGGAAGTCCATGCCGGTGGCGCTCTGGATAGCGTTTGCCACAGCATCCAGACGGCCATTACCCACCGAGGTGACCACCTTGCGCTGACCGTTCAGATCCAGCGTGACGGTGGCGGTGATGCCGTTGACCTGTGCGAAGTGGGCCTCGACGACAGACAGGGGCTTCGACTTGTTGAGGAAGGTATCCTCGAAGATGTGGAGCACTTCGCCTGCGCTCAGCTCCTTGTGGTTGTGGTCGGACACGCTCTTGACCTTGTAGCCCAGCGCCTCGCGCATCTTGGCGGGCAGGTTGTAGCCGTAGTTCTGCTCCAGCACGAAGCCGATGCCGCCCTTGCCGCTCTGGCTGTTGATGCGGATGACGTCGGCGTCGTAGGTGCGGCCGATGTCATGGGGGTCCACCGGAATATAGGGGCAGGTCCAGCGGTGGTCGCCCTTCTCCTTGCGGTAGGCCATGCCCTTTGCAATGGCGTCTTGATGGCTGCCCGAGAAGGCGGCGAATACCAGCTGGCCGGCGTAGGGGGTGCGCTCGTAGATGTGCATCCGGGTGACCCGCTCATAGGTGGCGCAGATGGCGGGCATATCGGAGAAGTCCAGCTTCGGGTCTACGCCGTGGCTGTACATATTCATGGCGAGGGTCACAGCGTCCACGTTGCCGGTGCGCTCGCCGTTGCCGAAGAGGCAGCACTCCACCCGCTGAGCGCCTGCCAGAACGGCCAGCTCTGCACAGGCGACGCCGGTGCCGCGGTCATTATGCGGGTGGGTGGAGATGATGACGCTGTCGCGGTACTTGAGGTGCTTATCGCAATACTCAATTTGATTTGCATAGACATGGGGCATACTCATCTCGACCGTGACCGGCAGGTTGATGATCATGGGGCGGTCGGGGGTGGGCTGCATGATGTCCAGGACCGCGTTGCAGACCTCAACGGCGTAGTCCACCTCGGTGCCGGTGAAGCTCTCGGGGCTGTACTCGAAGAGGAAGTTGCCCTCATACTCCTCGCTCAGCTGCTTGACCAGCTTTGCGCCGTCCATAGCGATCTGCTTGATCTCCTCCTTAGACTTGTGGAACACCTGCTCGCGCTGGGCGACGGAGGTGGAGTTATAGAAGTGGATGACCGCACGAGGTGCGCCCTTGACAGCCTCGAAGGTGCGGCGGATGATGTGGTCGCGGCACTGGGTCAGCACCTGCACGGTGACATCGTCGGGGATCATGTTCTTCTCGATGAGGGTACGGAGGAACTCGTACTCCGTCTCGCTGGCGGCCGGGAAGCCGACTTCGATCTCCTTGAAGCCAATTTTGACCAGCATCTGGAAGAATTCCAGCTTTTCCTCGAGGCTCATGGGGACGATAAGGGCCTGATTGCCGTCGCGCAGGTCCACGCTGCACCAGGTGGGAGCTTTCTCGATGTGGTCTTTCTTGACCCAGCTGTCATAGCCGGCGGGGACCGGGTAATATCCCGGTGCGTACTTGGTAGCGTCCATCATAATTCTTGTCCTCCATTTTTGCTGTGTCAACCTCTCAGTCTCGCATTCGCTCGACAGGGCCGGGCTGCGGCAGCGCGTCAGCGCTGACTGAGAGGTTGACTCCTTTTATCAAACGAAAAGGCTCCCGTCTCTCAAAGGACGAAATCCCCTGAGAGACGAGAGCCTGTAATTTCTGTTACAGGGCACCCGTGGTACCACTCTCTTTGCTGTGCCATAAGCACAGCCGCTCTGCACGATCGGCTTTTTGAGGCGAATCGCTGCCCTTATAACGGTGGGCTTCCGTCAGGACCTACTGTCTGCTTCAGTCCTGCCGCTCAGGGGCCAGTAACCGAGACCCTCTGCACCGCCTTGCACCATCCGGCGGCTCTCTGCACGCAGAAGAAAATCGTTTTTTCCCCGTCAACGCATTTGCGCTTTGTTCAAAGTGGTTTCATTTTAGCAAAAGCCGCCGCCCCTGTCAAGCAGTTTCGCTCACAATGGAAATGAAACGATTTCACATAAATAGCAGCATAATTTTTCAAAATTTGCGGATAGATTCTTTGCTTTGTTAAGAATCTGCGAAGTTTTTGCAAAGTTCGCCTCGAAACGCTGGTTTCTGAAATGGCGTCGTGGTATGCTGGTTGCAACGTAAGGAGGGACCCCCATGAAAGAAGTCAAGACCCCCAAAAAGCCATTGGCTATTTACTACGCCATTGTATTACTGGTGCTGATGCTGCTCAACTTCGTGCTCGTGCCGTGGATGAGCGAACGGCAGGTAAAAGAAGTGGACTACGGCACCTTCATGTCCATGACCGAGGACAAAGACATCGGCCGGGTGGATGTGGAATCGAACCAGATCATCTTTACCGATAAAGACGAAAAGCAAATTTACAAGACCGGCCTGATGAACGACCCTGACCTGACCCAGCGCCTCTACGACGCAGGCGCACAGTTTTCCAGCGAGATCGTCGAGCAGGCTTCGCCGCTGCTGAGCTTTCTGCTGAGCTTTGTGCTGCCCATCGTCCTCTTCGTCTGGCTGGGCAATTTCATGAACAAAAAGCTCATAGAAAAGGCCGGCGGCGCGAACTCAATGATGTTCGGCGGCGTGGGCAAGTCCAACGCCAAAGTCTACGTCCAGTCCACCCACGGCATCCGCTTTGCGGATGTGGCCGGCGAAGATGAGGCCAAAGAGAACTTACAGGAGATCGTAGATTATCTGCACGACCCTAAGAAATACGAAGAGATCGGTGCCTCGATGCCCAAGGGCATCCTGCTCGTCGGCCCTCCGGGTACCGGCAAGACCATGCTGGCAAAGGCCGTGGCGGGCGAATCCAACGTGCCGTTCTTCTCCATCTCCGGCTCGGAGTTCGTGGAGATGTTCGTGGGCATGGGCGCGTCCAAAGTCCGTGATTTGTTCAAGCAGGCCAAGGAAAAGGCCCCCTGCATCGTCTTCATCGACGAGATAGACGCCATCGGCCAGAAGCGCAACAGCGGCCAGCTGGGCGGCAACGACGAGCGTGAGCAGACCCTGAACCAGCTGCTCACCGAGATGGACGGCTTCGAGGGCAACAGCGGCGTCATCATCCTCGCGGCCACCAACCGTCCGGATTCCCTTGACCCGGCTCTGACCCGTCCCGGCCGCTTTGACCGCCGTGTTCCTGTGGAACTGCCCGACCTCAAGGGCCGCGAAGAGATCCTGAAGGTCCACGCCAGGAAAGTCGCTCTTGCCCCCGGCATCGACTTCAACACCGTGGCCCGGATGGCCTCCGGTGCCTCCGGCGCAGAGCTGGCCAACATTGTGAACGAAGCCGCCCTGCGTGCCGTGCGGGCGGGCCGCAAGAGCGTGACGCAGGCCGACCTTGAGGAGAGCATCGAGGTGGTCATTGCCGGCTACCAGAAGAAGAACTCCATCCTCACCGACAAGGAAAAGTGCATCGTGGCCTATCATGAGATCGGCCACGCACTGGTGGCGGCGCTTCAGAATCACTCCGCACCCGTGCAGAAGATCACCATCATCCCCCGCACCTCGGGCGCACTGGGCTACACCATGCAGGTCGAAGAAGGCAACCACTACCTGATGACCAAGGAAGAGCTGGAAAATAAGATCGCCACCCTCACCGGCGGACGTGCTGCCGAGGAAGTGGTGTTCGGCTCCATCACCACCGGCGCGTCCAACGACATCGAGCAGGCCACCAAGCTTGCCCGCGCCATGCTCACCCGTTACGGCATGAGCAAAGAGTTCGACATGGTGGCCCTGGAGACGGTGAACAACCAGTATCTGGGCGGCGACACCTCGCTGGCCTGCTCGGCGCAGACCCAGCGCGAGATCGACCAGCGGGTCGTGGAGCTGGTAAAGGCCCAGCACGAAAAGGCCGTCAAGATCCTCACCGACAACCGTGCAAAGCTCGACGAGCTGGCGAAGTACCTTTATGAAAAGGAGACCATCACCGGCGACGAGTTCATGGCTATCCTTGAGGAAAAAGATTCCAGCGAAAATTAAAATAGGATCTCTGCAATAATCCAGCCGCCGTATCCGTATTCATTACAGATACGGCGGTTTTCTGATACGCCGTACCGCTGATAAAAGCATTTGGGATAAACCTCTCCGTCAGCGCACCAGCGCTGACGGAGAGGTTGACTCCCTACAACTACAGGAGGATACTACTATGAGACTGCTGAACAAGAACACTGCCCGCCGCGCCGCTGCTGCTGCCGCTCTGCTGACCATGACCGCCGCCATGAGCGTGGGTGCCTTTGCTGCCGACGCCGAGGACGTGACCGTTGCCGGTTATCTGCCCCCTCAGTCGTCCGAGGTCATGGTTCAGGGTGACATCGCTCTCCACTCTGACGTTCCGGTGGGGGAGGTAGACCCCAACTACGGCGGCTACGCTTCCCCGGTGGAGAACCCCATTCAGGGCAACGTGATGATGATCTCCGACGAGACTCCCCTGCCCTCTGACACGCCGGTGGAGAAGAGCGAAGCCCGCTACACCGTCAAGGGCCTGCTGGGCAAGCAGGTGCTCTACACCGCCCGTCAGGAAGGCCGCGTGCTGACGCTGGACGCCCCCGATGACAACGCCACCTTCCGCACCACCATCCTCGACATGCAGACCCTGATGAATCAGGGCGTAAGCACTCTGGTGCTCAAGACCGGCAAGACTTCCACCACTCTGAACCTGACTCTGCTGTGCCAGGACCAGAAGCCCGGCACCCGGGTCACTCTGCGCCACCTCGGCAGCAGCGCTCACCTCACCGTGGGCTTCCGCAGCCGCCGCGACCTCATCGTTGGCCGATAAGCTTTTCCCTCTCTCCTCTTTGTTTTCCATAGATACTTTTTCCCTCAGACGCAAAAGACCCCCGCTGCAAACGCAGCGGGGGTCTTACTGTTTATCAAATGGTCCCGTCCGAGCCGTTCTCGCTCTGCTCCGATGCATAGAGCACCATCAGGTGGTTTGCAGATGCTTCGAGCTGGCTCTTGGCCTGACGGAGGTTCGCTTCTTCTGTCTCGTTCATCTTTTCGGGCTTATCCTTCCGCAGGCAGCGGCGGAGGTTCGCCACATCGGCTTTGATGCGGTTCTTCTCCTCCTTGTCCAGCTCCTTCTTGCACTTGGAGAGGGCCTCGTCCACCTTATAAGCCAGCACCTCGGCCTGATTGTGGAGGTCAAGCCGCTCTTTGCGGCGGCTGTCCTCGGCCTCGTAGGCGGCCGCGTCGGCCATGGCGCGCTGGATCTCATTCTCCGAGAGGTTCGTGCTGCCGGTGATGGTGATGTTCTGCTCCCGGCCGGTGCCGAGGTCTTTGGCCGAGACTTTCACGACGCCGTTGACGTCAATATCAAAGGTGACTTCGATTTGGGGCTTGGACGAGAAGCTGGCCCGGATGCCGTTCAGCTTGAACTTGCCGAGGCTCTTATTGTCGCGGGCGAAATGCCGCTCACCCTGCAGGACGTTGATCTCCACACTGGTCTGCATGGGGCGGGCCGTGGTGAATATCTGGCTCTTGCGGGTGGGTATCATGCTGTTGCGGGTGATGAGGGGGGTCGCCACGCCGCCCAGTGTCTCGATCGAGAGGGTCAGCGGGGTGACGTCCATCAGCACAAGGCCCTGCGCCGCTGCACCAGAAGCGCCAGCCAGCTTGCCGCCGCCCTGTAACAGACCGCCCTGCACAGCGGCACCCATCGCCACGCATTCGTCGGGGTTGAGGCTGTGGCTCGGTTCACAGCCCAGCAGTTCCTTCACCTGACGCTCGACGGCAGGCATCCGGGTGCTGCCGCCGACGAGAAGGACTTTGCCCAACTGCGAAGCCGAGATGCCGGCATCCCGCAGTGCGTTCTGCACCGGGGCCACCGTCCGTGCCAGCAGGTCGCCGGTCATCATCTCGAACTGGGGGCGGGAGATGGTCAGATCGAGGTGGTGGGGGCCGTCCTTGCCCACAGCGATGAAGGGCAGATTGAGCTGGGCCGAGAGGGCGCTGGACAGCTCTTTCTTGGCCTTTTCGGCCTCTTCTTCCAGGCGTCCCATGGCGGCGGGGTCGCGGGAGAGGTCGATGCGGTCCGATTTCTTGAACTCTGCCACGGCGTATTCCACGATGCGCTGGTCGAAGTCGTCGCCGCCGAGGCGGGTATCGCCGCCGGTGGCCAGCACCGTAAAGGTGCCGTCTTCGATCTCGATGATGGAGACGTCGAAGGTGCCGCCGCCGAGGTCGTAGACCAGGATCTTCTGGGGCGCTTCGTTGTCAAGGCCGTAGGCCACAGCGGCGGCGGTAGGCTCATTGATGATGCGCAGGACGTTCAGGCCTGCGATGCGGCCCGCATCCTGGGTGGCCTTGCGCTGGCTGTCGTCAAAGTAAGCGGGGACGGTGATGACGGCCTCCGTCACCGGCTCACCCAAGTAGCTCTCGGCGTCGCGGCGTATCTTGGTCAGTATCATGGCGCTGATCTCCTGCGGAGTCAGGTCTTTGCCGTCGATGTGGACGCGGTAGTCACTGCCCATATGCCGCTTGATGCTGGACACCGTCCGGCCGGAGTTGGTGGCAAGCTGGCGCTTTGCCGCGCCGCCCACCAGACGCTCGCCGTCTTTGGTGAACGCCACCACGCTGGGGGTGGTGCGCTCTCCCTCTGCGTTGGTGATGACGACGGGCTTGCCGCCCTCCACCACTGCCACGCAGCTGTTCGTGGTGCCAAGGTCAATACCGATCACTTTGCTCATTCTGGTCGTCCTCTCTGTTTTTGCGACGCGCATATTTTTCCTTCAATATCATATCGGTTCCGTATGACGATTTCTTAGAGCATTTGTAAAGATTTTGTGTTTCCGCTCATTCTCTCTCGAGCAGCTGGCGGATGACGGCCTCCGTCTCGTCCAGCCAGCTCTGGGCCGTCTCGTCCCCCTCTTCTTTGCGGACGAGGAAGCCCTGCTTCGCCTCAGCCAGCTGAGCCAGCGCCTTTTTGCGGGAGATATACTGGGTCTCATACTGGGCCACCCGCAGGCAGACCTGCGGCATATAGGCGATGTCGGGGGTGGAGGCGCAGAGTTTCTGAGCCTTGCGGTAGGCCCGCAGAGCCGCACCGGCCCCTTTTCCCTGCACCATGGCATCGTCGCCCAGCGCCACCCATGCGGCCACATCGCCGGCGTCGGCAGCTTTTTTCCAGAACTTGCGGGCCTGTGCAGGGCTCTTGCGGCAGCCCCGGCCCTCGTAGAGCATCTCGCCCATCATGGCAAGGCCCTCGGCGCAGCCCTCTTCGGCAGAGAGCTGATAATAGTGCATCGCGTCGTCCCAGCGTTCCTCGGCCATGGCATGGTTGCCGGCCCGCAGCTCCGCTTCGCCCGGCTCATCGGTGTCGTGGCTGGCATGGAGCAGACCGTTCAAAAGCGAGCAGTCCAGCGTGGCAGAGCTGGTCCACGGGTCGATGACCACGCCGTCGATGCTGTCCGAGTCCAGCGCCATCTGCATGGCGGAAGCCAGAAGCCGTTCCGCCATGGGGCGGCTGGCCGTGCCTTTATCGGCCTCCGCCATCTTCACTGAGGTGAACACCGGCAGGTAACACCGGCCCTTCTGGGTGCGCAGGGTCCAGGGCTGCAGGTCTTTCGCTTTCTCCGCCGGGACAGGATGCTCCGCCCACGGGGCGGCCCCGTCCGGCTGGTCGGACGCAGCTTCCAGCGGCACCAGGACCCTGGTGTCCAGCTCGAGGGCATAGTTGATGGCGTTCATCAGCGCCCAGAAGCTCTCCTCGTTCTGGCCCTTATAGAGCGCTGCCACAGCCCGCTCTATCGCCGGACAGCCCGTACCCAGCGGCCCGTATTCCGGCAGCTTTTTGCGGTCTGCCGCGCCCACCGGGCGCAGCCGCAGCCGTGCCGCACCATCTTTTGCCATTGCATCCACCATTCTTTCCGTTGAGATTCCTTTTCAGTATAGCAGGATTTTTCGGTTTTCTCAATCTCCGGAGCCGAAATCTGCATCCAGAGCCGGTTTTCTTTGGCAAAAAACATAGCATTCCTGTTGGGAGTGCGTTATAATAAGGAGCGTCTCGACTAAATGTATTAAAGAAAGGGAGTATCGAGCCTTGAACAAAATGCTTCGCTATCTCAGCGATTACAAGCGCGAGAGCGTGCTTGCACCGCTTTTCAAGATGCTGGAAGCTACGTTTGACCTGTTCGTGCCGCTTGTGATGGCCGACATCGTCAACGTGGGTATCGCGGCCCACGATTTCCACTACATCCTCGTGCGGTGCGGCATCCTGCTGCTTCTGGCCATCGTCGGCCTCACGTGCAGCCTGACGGCCCAATACTTCTCGGCCAAAGCCGCCGTGGGTTATTCCACCGGCCTGCGTCATGCGCTGTTTGAGCACATCCAGACGCTGAGCTTTTCCGAGATGGACACCATGGGCACCAGCACCCTCATCACCCGGATGACCAGCGACGTCAATCAGGTGCAGAGCGGATTGAACCTCTTCCTCCGTCTGTTCCTGCGCAGCCCCTTCGTGGTGTTCGGCGCCATGATCATGGCCTTTACGGTCAACTTCCGCGCCGCCCTCATCTTCGTGGTGGCTATCCCGCTACTGAGCGTCGTGGTCTTCGGCGTCATGGTCATCACCCGGCCGCTGTATAAGTCGGTGCAGACCCGCCTCGACCGGGTTCTGGGCCTCACCCGCGAAAACCTGACCGGCGTGCGCGTCGTCCGCGCCTTCGACAAGGAAAAGAGCGAGGTGGACCGCTTCGAGGACGCCAATGAGCTGCTGACCCAAATGCAGCTCCACGTGGGCCACATCTCCGCCCTGATGAACCCGCTGACCTACGTTATCATCAACCTTGCCATCGTGGCGCTGCTGTATGTAGGCAGCATCGAGATAAGCATCGGCGGCATGGCCTCCGGCGACGTCATCGCGCTGGTCAACTATATGAACCAGATCCTGGTCGAGCTGGTCAAGCTGGCCAACCTCATCGTTCAGGTGAGCAAGGCTCTGGCCTGTGCAGGCCGTGTGCAGGCGGTTCTGGACACCAAGCCCGGCATGGAGTTCCCGGCTGAGCTCACCGGCAATGTTCCGGCGGAAAAGGCCGGCGACGCCGTCCGTTTCGACCATGTGAGCCTGACCTATAAGGGCGCAGGCGCACCCAGCCTCTCTGACATCAATTTCACCGCCAAGCGCGGCCAGACCATCGGCGTCATCGGCGGCACCGGCAGCGGCAAATCCAGCCTCATCAGCCTCATCCCCCGCTTCTACGACGCCACCGAGGGCAGTGTGGAGATCATGGGCCGACCGGTCCGGCAGTACCCTCGCGCCGACCTGCGCGGCAAGGTGGCTGTGGTCATGCAGAAGGCCCAGCTCTTCGGCGGCACCATCCGCTCCAACCTGCTCTGGGGCAGTCAGAATGCCTCCGACGCCGACCTCTGGGCTGCGCTGGAAACGGCACAGGCTGCGGAGTTCGTGAAAGCCAAGCCCCTCGGCCTCGACGAGCCGGTGGAGCAGGGCGGACGCAACCTCTCCGGCGGTCAGAAACAGCGTCTGACCATCGCCCGCGCCCTCGTAGGCAAGCCGGACATCCTCATCCTCGACGACAGTGCCAGCGCACTGGACTACGCCACCGACGCGGCCCTGCGCAAGGCTCTGGCTGCTCTGCCGGGCGATCTGACCGTCTTCATCGTCAGCCAGCGCGCCGCCAGCCTGCAGCACGCCGACCAGATCATCGTGCTGGACGATGGCCGCATGGTGGGCCTTGGCCGTCACGCCGAGCTGCTGGAAAGCTGCCCGGTCTACAAGGAAATTTACGAGAGCCAGTTCAAGAAAGGGGATGCGCAGAAATGAGTGCAAAAGCAAAAAGCAAGCTGACCCCTGAACAGCAGAAGGCCACCATGACCCGGGTGCTGCAGAAAATCAAGCCCTACGGCTTCTTCGTGGTGTGCAGCCTCATCGTGGCCGCTGTGAGCGTGGCGGCCCAGCTGTATATCCCCATCCTCTGCGGCAGTGCCATCGACATGATGCTGGGCAAAGGTGCCGTGGACCACGCGGGCGTGCTGCGCATCATCTACGAGATCATCGTGGTGGCGGTTGTCGCCGCCTTTGCGCAGTGGCTGCTGAGCGTCTGCAACAACCACATCACCTTCGCAGTCAGCCGTGACCTGCGCAACGCCGCCATGCGGAAGATCCAGACCCTTCCCCTCTCTTACCTCGACAGCCATCCTTCCGGCGACATCGTGAGCCGGATGGTGGCCGATGTGGATACCTTCGCGGACGGCCTGCTGATGGGCTTCACCCAGCTGTTCTCGGGTGTGCTGACCATCCTCGGCACCCTGCTCTTCATGCTGCAGCAGAACGTCCCTATCACGCTGGTGGTGGTCTGCATCACCCCCCTGAGCCTTGTGGTGGCCAGCTTTCTCGCAAAGCGCAGCTACAAGTATTTCCAGAGCCAGAGCACCGTGCGCGGCGAGCAGACTGCCCTTGTCAACGAGATGATAGAGGGTCAGAAGGTCGTGCAGGCCTTCGGCCACGAGGCCCAGAGCCTCGAGGCTTTTGACGAGGTGAATGGCCGACTGCAGAACGTGAGCCTGAAGGCCATCTTCTTCTCCAGCATGACCAACCCCGCCACCCGCTTCGTCAACAATATCGTCTACGCAGGCGTCGGCCT
>OHDX01000329.1_pt1 | contig 11856 bp, 9 predicted proteins | sample 1567051 | NCBI WGS metagenome assembly OHDX01 (sample SAMEA3879502, study PRJEB24766) | human gut metagenome | biome: human-associated habitat; feature: feces | place: USA | collected 1985/1987
CTGGAGCGGCGCTTCCGCACGGTGCAGGTGCGCGAGCCGACGCCGGAGGAGACACGCGAGATCCTGGCCGGGCTGTGCCCCGGTCTGGAGGCGCACCACCATGTCTCCATCCCGCAGGAAGCCGTTTCCGCCGCCGTGGAGTTGTCGTGCCGTTATCTGACGGATAAATTTCTGCCCGACAAGGCCGTGGACCTGCTCGACGAGGGCGCGGCCTGTGCGCGCATGCGCCAGCTCGGCAGCCGCACGCCGGAGGAGGAGCAGGCCCTGCAGGCCGCCGTGCGCGCCGGAAAATACGAGCGGGCCGCCGCCCTGCGCGACCGTCTGCGGCGGCGCGGCCAGCCCGGCCGGACGGTCTCCGTGCAGGACATCGCCGCAGCCGTTTCGAGCCGCACGGGCATTCCCGTCGGGACGATCTCCCGGACGGAGCGGCAGCGCCTGCGCACGCTGGAGCAGACGCTCTCCGCCCGCGTCATCGGGCAGGAGGAGGCCGTCCATGCCGCGGCAGAGGCCGTGCGGCGCGGGCGCAGCGGCCTTGCCGAGCAGAAGCGCCCCGCGGCGGCCATGCTGTTCCTCGGGCCGACGGGTGTCGGCAAGACGGAGCTGTGCAAGGCGCTGGCCGAGGCCGTCTACGGCAGCGAGGACGCGATGATCCGCGTGGATATGTCGGAATATATGGAAAAATTCACGGTCTCGCGCCTTATCGGCGCGCCGCCGGGCTACATCGGCCACGACGAGGGCGGCGAGCTGTCCGAACGTGTGCGCCGCAGGCCCTACAGTCTTGTGCTGTTCGACGAGCTGGAAAAGGCGCACCCGGACGTCTGCGGTCTGCTGCTGCAGGTCATGGAGGACGGTTTCCTGACGGATTCCGGCGGGCGGCGCATCGACTTCCGCAACACGATGCTCGTGATGACCTCGAACCTCGGCGCGCGCACCGGCGGGGGCCTCGGCTTCGGCGCGCAGGCGGAGGACGGAACTTTGCGCAGCCTGCGGGAGCATTTTTCGCCGGAGTTTCTCGGGCGCATCGACTGCGTAGCGCGTTTTCAGCCGCTTGGTACAGCGGCGCTTGAGCAGATCGCACAGCAGCAGCTCACAGCCCTGCAGCAGCGCGCGGAGCGCCTGCACGTCCGGCTGGAGCTGCCGGACGGCCTTGCCCGCAGCTTTGCCCTGCGCAGCCGGGACGGCCGGGGCGGCGCGCGCGAGATCCGCCGCCTTGTCCGCCACGAGATGGAGGCCCCGCTGGCGGCCCTGCTGCTCGGCGGGCGCGTGCCGGAGCGCGTGCGCGTGGACCTGCGGGACGACCGGCCGGTCTTCCCCGCCTCGTGATAGAACGATACCGGAGAGGACCCAGGCGGCTCTCTCCGGCATCGTTTTTATTGTTCCGTTTCTTCCGTTTCACGGCGGCCGAGCTTGTGCTTCGTGCCGTCCGGCTCCACAATATAGGTGTTTTCCAGCTGCGACGTCAGGTTGCGGCGAACGGCTGCGATATACTGCTGGCGCAGCAGGTCGCGCTCCGCCGTTTCCTCCGGCGTCAGGCCGGTCGTCTTTGCCTTCCGGGCAAGCTCATTGATACGCTTGACAAGCTCTTCCATACGATTTGCTCCCTTCTCAGCCCACGGCGAACGACAGCAGCGCGTCCACGCTTCCGCTCGTCAGCGAAACAGCGCTGACCTCGTCCGGCGCACAGGCATACAGATAGTCTCCGTCAAAGAAGAAGGCCGTTCCGGAATGCACGCTGATTTCCGGACGCGAGACCTCGGTGATCGCGTCGCCCAGCCGGAACAGGTGGGACGTGTGGTCATAGCACACGAGCGCCCACGCGGCATCCTGCGACACGGCGGCGTAGACCGCGCCGCCCGCATAGGCCCCCAGCTCCTTCACAAGGCCCGTAGCCGAGACGCTCCCGCCGCCCATCGCCATGGTGGAGATGGCAAGGCTCATACCGTTCGCGCCGTTCGCGCCGCTCAGATCCATCAGCATACCTTCGGCCGGGAGCAGCACATTGAACAGTTCGCTCAGGCCGGAGACCTCCGCCAAGGCGGGCTTCGTCGGGTTGGAGAGGTCGATGGCCGCAAGCGGCGTGTCCGCATCGAACATCGCGAGCAGACAGTAATTCCCGCTGAAGCGCGCCGCGCTGAGCGAGGCATCCGGCAGCAGATCGCTGCCGTCCGCGATCTGCTGCAGGGAGAGGTCCAGCACGTTCAGCGCTGCACTGCCATTCTGGCTCTGATCGAGGCGGTTCGTCCAGCCGTAGGTCTTGTCCTCAAAGAGCTGATACTGCGACGAGGACAGCGAGCTCACGACATACAGTGCGTTTGCCTGCGCGTTGAGCTCCCAGACCGCGACCTCGCCCGCCAGCGGCTTTGTGGCCTGCAGCGTGAGGTCGGCATCCGGCGTCAGGCGCAGCAGCTCCGTTGCGGCGTTGATGGCGTGGTTCGTGACGGAATAGTGGTCCTTTTTATAGGCGTCGCCGTGCGACTCCATGCGGATGCTGCGCGCAAGATACACGCCCTGCTCCGAAACACAGACATGGTCGATCGTCCCCGTAAAGGCGCGCACGCCGCTGCGCTGCGCATCGGCCAGCGAAATGGCGGACACGATGCTGAACGTCGGCGCATCGAGCGCGGAGGAAAGATAGAACTGCGCAGCGGGCACGGCCTCGCTTTCGGCATTGTCGCCGATCTGCGGCATGGAAGCTGCGCTCCCGCTTGCCTCGTCGAGGTCCGCCGTGCCCGAGGAGACGAGGAACAGCAGGCCGTTTGCCGTGCCGATGCCCTCGTAAAAGCCGTCCTGCGAGAACGTGCGCAGCAGAGTCGGCGTCGACGGCTCCGAGATGTCATATAGCCGCAGATGGCACACCTCGCTGCCGCTCAGGTCGCTCTCGAGCGCCGAGGCCGTCGTCACAACGGCGAGGCGATCGCCCTCCACGAGCAGGGCGCTGGCAAATTCATAGGAATCGCCCGTGCTCTGGCCGGAGGAGATGTCCAGCGTGTTGAGCTGCGTCGTGCTGGCTCCGGCCGCGCGCAGGATGCGCAGCTCGCTGTTGCTCAGCACATAGATATAGCCGTCGTGCAGGGCCGTCGTGGCGCTTGCATCGCCTGCGAACTGCACTGTGGCCATTTCGCCGTCCGCGGAATCCGGCGCAGCCTCCGAGATGCCGGTGTAATTGCCGAGTGCCGTGCGGACCTCCATTTCATTGCGGGCCGCGACCGGAGCGGTGATGCTGTCGAGCGAAAGCTCCGGCATATCCTCGCTGCCGCAGCCTGCCAGAACCCCGATGGGCAGAACGGCGGCAAGCAGCAGCGCGATCCAACGTTTCTTCATGATATTACCTCCAATTGGCCTGCGGCGGTCTGCCGCCGCAATGACAACATCATACCTTTTTCGCGCCCATCTGTCAAGAATACACTTGTCATGCGGGGGTATATGGCATATAATGAACATAGAAAACAGGGAGGAACGAGCATGAAAGTACTGGTGATCGGCGGCGGTGCATCCGGCCTGACGGCGGCGCTGACCGCCTCGGAGGACCCGCACAGCGACGTCCATCTCGCCGAACGGCAGGCGCGCGTCGCGCGCAAGCTGCTGGCGACCGGAAACGGCCGCTGCAATCTCACGAATCGGGACATGGATCTGTCGCACTACCATGGCACGGCGCCGCAGTTCTGTCTGCCCGCGCTGGAAGCCTTCGGCGTGGAGCAGACGCTGGCGTGGTTCCGCTCCATGGGCCTTCTGACCGTAACGGAGCCGGGCGGCCGCGTCTATCCCGCAAGCGACAGCGCCAACAGCGTGGCCGATGTTCTGCGGCTGACGCTGGCCGGGCGGCAGAACGTCACGCTGCACGCGGGCTGCGAGATCACGGAGCTGCGCCGCACGAAGGGTGGCTTTTCCGTCCGCCTCGGGGACGAAAGCTGCCTGTTTGACCGCGTTATCGTCTGCGCGGGCGGCGCGGCGGGCGGCAAGCTGGGCGGAACGGACCTCGGCTACCGCCTGCTGACGGCCCTCGGCCACAGCCGGACGAAGCTGCAGCCCTCCCTTGTGCAGCTGCGCACGGAGCCGACGTGGGTGCGCTCACTCAAGGGCGTGCGCTGCGAGGTGCGCGCCGTGCTCAAGACGGACGGCGGCCGAACGGAGCGCGCAGGCGAGCTGCAGTTCACGGACTACGGCGTGAGCGGCCCCGTGATCTTCGAGCTGTCCCGCGCGGCCGCGCAGGGCGGGCTCCTGCTGCTCGACCTGCTGCCGGACGTCCCCGCCGGAGAGCTGACGCAGCTCCTGCAGGCGCGGCAGGCGGCCCTGCCGCAGCTTGCGCTGGAGGCGGACAGGCTGCCGGAGATCTGCCGGACCGTCAAGACCTTTGCTCTGCCCGTGCTCGGCCCGATGGGCTTTGACGCCGCGCAGGTGACGGCGGGCGGCATCCGCACGGACGAATTCTCCGCGCAGACGCTGGAGAGCCGCCTCTGCCCCGGCCTGTATGCCGCAGGCGAGGTGCTGGACATCGACGGCGACTGCGGCGGCTATAATCTGCAGTGGGCCTGGTCCTCCGGCCGTCTGGCCGGGCAGCTGCTTACCGGGAGGGAACGCCATGCTTCGCATTCGTGACCTGATCCTGCCGGAGACGCACGATGTCTCCGAGCTGTATTATCATGCGGCGCAGGCCCTGCATGTCCGCACATCGGACATCGCTGCGCTGCACATTTTCCGCCGCTCCCTTGACGCCCGCAAAAAGCCGGACCTCCGCTGGGTCTACACCGTGGACGTCACGCTCCGCAGCGGCGAGGGATCCGTGCTGCGCCGCTGCCGCAGCGCAAAGATCACGCGGGAGGCGCCCTATGTCTACCGCATTCCCCGCTGCACCGCATCGGAGCGCCCCGTGGTCGTCGGCTTCGGCCCGGCAGGCATGTTCGCCGCCCTCGTGCTGGCGAAGGCGGGGCTGCGGCCCCTCGTGCTCGAGCGCGGCGACCCCGCACCGCTGCGCCGGGAAAAGGTCGAGCGCTTCTGGGGCGGCGGCCCGCTGGACCCCGAGAGCAACGTCCAGTTCGGCGAGGGCGGCGCAGGCGCGTTTTCCGACGGCAAGCTCAACACCGGCACGAAGAACGAGCGCGGCCGCTGGGTGCTTCAGCAGTTTGTACGCTTCGGTGCGCAGGAGGAAATCCTCTACGACGCCAAACCGCACGTCGGGACAGATGTGCTGTTTCACGTCATTCAGAACCTGCGGGAAGAGGTGCTGCGCCTCGGCGGCGAAGTCCGCTTCGGCGCGCGCCTGACGGGACTTGAGACGCAGGATGGCCGCATAACGGGTGTCCGCTGGATTGAGGACGGAGCGGAGCGGTCGTTTGCATGCCGGGACGTCATTCTCGCCATCGGCCACAGCGCCCGCGATACGTTCCGCTGGCTCCACGCAGCCGGGATCCCCATGCAGCCGAAGCCGTTTGCCATGGGCGTGCGCATCGAGCATCCGCAGGCCGTTATCGACCGCGCGCAGTACGGCAAGCCGCGCGGCGAGCTGCCCCCGGCCGACTATAAGCTCGCCGTGCACCTTCCGGACGGCGGCGCGGCCTATACATTCTGCATGTGTCCGGGCGGCCATGTGGTCGCCGCGGCCTCGCAGCCCGGCGGCGTCGTCACGAACGGCATGAGCTATGCCGCGCGCGGCGGCGAAAACGCCAACTCCGCCCTGCTGGCCTCCGTGACACCAGAGGACTTCCCGGAGCCCGGCCCGCTCGGCGGCATGCTCTGGCAGGAGCAGATCGAGCAGGCCTGCTTCCGCCTCGGCGGCGCGGACTATCACGCACCTGCGCAGCTGCTCGGCGATTTTCTGGCGCACCGCCCCTCCGCTGCTGCGGGCGGTATCCGCCCGACTTACCGTCCCGGCGTTCGCCTGTGCGACCTGCACGACGCGCTGCCGAAAAAGCTGACCGACACGCTGGAGCAGGCCATGCCCCGCCTTGCCGGTCTGCTGCCCGGCTTTGACGCGCCGGACGCCCTGCTGACCGCGCCGGAGACGCGCAGCTCCTCCCCCGTGCGCATCGTGCGCGGCGAGGACTGCCAGAGCGAGCTCCGGGGCCTGTATCCCTGCGGCGAGGGTGCGGGCTACGCAGGCGGCATTCTCTCCGCTGCCGTTGACGGCATGCGCTGTGCCGAGGCCGTGCTGCCCCGAACGGAGGACAAGACATGACGCAGGAATTCCCGAACCAGACAAGCTCGCCGCTCTGGACGTCGGAGTCCGTCCGCTTGGAAAAGCTGGCATGGCGGCAGGAGCTTGGCAGGCGGGCCATCGCCCGCAGCCGCATGAACCGCGTATGCCTGATGCTTCTCATTTGGCTGGCCGTGTTCAGCCAGCTCAGCTCGACCGGTGTCGTGCTCCTGTCTTTCCTGCAATTGGACATTCCTGCATGGCTCACCGGGGTCGGCCGCCTTGCGGCCGCCTGCGGTACCGTCGGCCTGGTGCTCATCTGGAAGCGCAGGCCGTTCTGGCAGAACGTGATGTTCGCCCGCTCAGGAAGGCCGCGCGCGGGCGAGGTCCTGCTCTGGGTCCTCTGCCTGTTGGCGCTGCAGGGCGCGGCCGGTCTGCTGCAGAGCCTGCTCTCCCCGGCCATGGAATTTTTCCGCACCAAAAGCAAGGTCGTGTCCGGCACGGCGGAGACGACCGTATCGCTCGCGCTCTATACCGCGGTGGCCGCCCCCATCACGGAAGAACTGCTGTTCCGCGGGGCCGTGCTGCGCAGCCTGCAGCCCTATGGCAAGCGCTTTGCCATTTTCTGCTCGGCGCTGCTGTTCGGCCTTGTGCACCAGAATCTGACGCAGACGCCGTTTGCCTTCGGCTTCGGCCTGCTGGCGGGCTATGTCGCCGTGGAATACTCCATACTCTGGTCCATGAGCCTGCATATTCTGAACAACGCCGTTCTGGCCCTCGGGCTGGACGCCCTGCTGCGGCCGCTGAGCGGCACATGGTACTGGCTGGCGATCCGCGGCGCGCTGTTCCTTCTGCCGCTGGCCGTCTGCCTTGTGCTGGCGCTCGTCTTCCGGAAAAAGCTCGCCGCGCGGCGGGAGCGCGACCCCATCGACACGAAATGGCGGCGGCTGTTTTTCCGCACGCCCGGCTGGATCATTTTTCTGGTCCTGAGCTGCGTGTGCGTCATCCTAAATTTCTTCGTGCTGGGGGCCTGACGGGATTTCCCGCTTGCGTCTTTCCCGTTTCTGCTGTAAAATATGTGAGAGCATCATCGCACAGCTGCATCTTCGGCCTTCGCCGGATTGTGCGGTGCTGCCCTAGATAGGAACCCATCGCCTGCGGCCTGCATAGTCTGGCATGAGGTGATGGTATGGCGCTGACGATCCTGACGGCGGGGCTTGCGGCCTGCGGGCTGCTGCTCCTGCTCTGGTCCGTGGCGGAGGCCATGCTGCTTCCGCTGCCGCGCGAGGATGCCGTGCTCGTTGCGCCGCTGCAGGGCGGCGCGGCCGAGGTGGAGCGGCAGATCCGCGGCTGCCGCTGGATGCGTGAGCATCGCGGCCTGCGCGCACAAATTATCTGGATCGACCGCGGCCTGACCCCAGAGGGGCAGGAGGCCGCCGCGCGCCTGCTGCGGGATGCTGCGGGCGAGCAGCTTTGCGCCGCCGGGCAGGCGGCAGAATATCTGGAGCGGCTGGGGGCCTTTGAGGCCTGAGCCCGGCCGCCCCGGCAGAATGGGAGAACTGGCACTTGGAGCAGGAGCTGGTCAGCGGGACGATCGCCGCTGTGGTCTTTGAAAATCCGGAAAACGGCTATGCCGTCGTCAAGCTGGACAGCGACGACGGCGGCCTGATCACGGTCGTCGGGACGATCCCCGCCCCGGCCGCCGGAGAGCGGCTCATCGTCACCGGAAAATGGACGGCGCACGCCACCTACGGCCGCCAGCTCGAGGCAGAGTTTCTGGAGCGGCTGCTGCCGGACTCCACGGCGGAGATCCGCGCCTATCTCTCCTCCCGCGCCGTGCGGGGCGTTGGGCCGAAAACGGCCGAAAAGATCGTCGCTGCCTTCGGCACGGACAGTCTAAAAATTCTCGAGACCTCGCCGGAGCGGCTGACGGAGATCGACGGCATCTCGCGCAAAAAGGCGCTGGAGATCGGCGCCTCGTTCCGGCAGCAGGTCGCCGTGCGGCGGCTCATCGAATTCCTCGCGGGCTATCGCATCCCGGCGCAGGTCGCCGTGCGGCTGTACCGCGTCTACGGCGCACAGTCGCTCGGGCGCGTGCAGGAGGATCCCTATCTGCTGGCGCAGCCGCAGTTCGGCGCAGGCTTCGGCGCAGCCGATCAGCTTGCGCTGGAGCTCGGCTTTGACGGCGACGATGCCCGCCGCGTCGAAGCGGGCGTTATTTTTGAGCTGCGCCACAATCTCACAAACGGACATACCTTTCTCCCGCAGGACAAGCTCGTTGCGGCAACGTCCCAGCTGCTGAGCCTCGAGGCGGAGCCCGTGATCGCGGCCGTCGACCGTCTGACGGAGCTGGGCCGCGTGGAGCACAGCACCATTGCCGGGATCGCAGCCGTTTACCTGCCGGAATATTACGAGGCGGAGACGGCCATTGCCGCCCGCATCCGTGCCATGGCCCAGCACCCGCCCGCGCCGCTACCCGATGCGGAGCGCGTGCTGCAGGGCATCGAGGCCATTGCGGGCATCACCTATGCCGAACGCCAGCGCGATGCCATCCGCATGGCAGCCGAGCGCCGCATCATGATCCTGACGGGCGGCCCCGGCACCGGCAAGACGACGGTGCTGTCCGGCATCCTCACCCTGTTTTCCAAGCTCGGCCGCAAAACGCTGCTGGCCGCGCCGACCGGGCGCGCCGCCAAGCGTCTGTCCGAGCTGACCGGCCGCGACGCCGCGACCGTCCATCGCCTGCTCGAGGCGCAGGTCTCGCCCGAAAACGGCGAGATGTTCTTCGCCCGCAATGAGGACGAGCCGCTGGAATGCGACGCCGTCATCGTGGACGAGATGTCCATGGTCGACGTGCTGCTCATGCACAGTCTGCTCGAGGCGCTGCCGCAGGAGGCCTGCCTTGTGCTCGTCGGCGACCCGGACCAGCTGCCGAGCGTCGGCGCGGGCAACCTGTTTTCCGACCTCATCCGCAGCGGCATCGTCCCGTCCGTCTGCCTGACGGAAATTTTCCGGCAGGCCCGGCAGAGCCTCATCGTCATGAACGCCCACGCCGTCAACCGCGGCGAGCTGCCCGTTCTGACCGCAAAGGACCGCGACTGCTTCTTCCTGCGCCGCCGCGCGCCCGCGCAGCTCGTGCAGACCGTCTGTGAGCTCTGCGCGCGCCGTCTGCCGCAGAATATGCATATCCCCGCCGGGGAAATTCAGGTCATCAGCCCCACCCGCAAGGGCGAGACGGGGACGGCCAATCTGAACCGCGCCCTGCAGGCGGCGCTGAACCCGCCGCAGCCCGGCAGGCGCGAAAAGCTCAGCGGCGGCTCGTGCTTCCGCGAGGGCGACCGCGTCATGCAGATCCGCAATCACTACGATCTGCCGTGGAAGCGCGCCAACGGCTCGTCCGGCACGGGCGTGTTCAACGGCGACATCGGCACAATCGTCTCCATCGACCCGAAGGAGGACCAGATCCACGTCCTCTTTGACGACCGCGAGGTCGTCTATGAGCCCGAGATGCTCTCGGAGCTGGAGCTGGCCTACGCCATCACCGCGCACAAGAGTCAGGGCAGCGAATACCGCGCCGTGATCTTTGCCATCGGCGGCGGCTCACCGATGCTGCTGACGCGCGGCGTGCTCTACACCGCCATCACCCGCGCGCGGGAGCTGCTCCTCCTCGTCGGCAACGAGGAGCTCATCGCCCAGATGACGCAGAGCAACCGCCGCAACAAGCGCTACAGCGGCCTGCGCTTCCGGCTGCAGGGCGAAGCATGAGGGCGCTGTTCTCTCAGCTGCTCGACCTGCTGTATCCGCCGAAGTGCGTCTTCTGTCGGCGGCTGCTGCAGCCTTCCGAGCACGACGTTTGCACCCGCTGCGCGCAGGAGCTTACGCCCATTCCCGCCCCGCTGCGGCGCGGGCAGTTCTACACGGAGTGCTATGCCGTGTATCCCTATGAGGGCGTTGTGGCGGAATCGCTCCGCCGCTTCAAATTCTCCGGGCAGTCGCAGTATGCCGCATCCTTCGGCCGCATGCTCGCGCCCCTGCTCCGGACCGCTCCGTTTGAGATCCTGTCCTGGGTACCGGTCAGCGCGAAGCGCCGCCGCTCCCGCGGCTATGACCAGACGGAGCTGCTGGCGCACGCCGTGGCGAAGGAGCTGGAGCTTCCCTGCACGCAGACGCTGCAGAAAATTCGCCACAATCCCGCGCAGTCGTCCCAGCGGGACGCCGCCGCGCGGCGCGCCAATGTGCTCGGCGCTTACCGCGCCGTTTCTCCCGAACGCTTTGCAGGACGCAGCGTCCTGCTGATCGATGATATTCTGACCACGGGCGCAACGCTCTCGGAATGCAGCCGCGTGCTGCTCACGGCGGGCGCGTCCTCCGTGGTCTGCGCCGCTCTGGCCGCCACGCCGGAGCCGGGGCAGAAACCCGCAGACAGGTAGGTGCAAACTATGTTATTCTTTTCCAGAGACCTTGGGATCGATCTCGGCACGTCCAACGTGCTGATCTATGCGGCCGGGCGCGGCATCGTGCTGCGCGAGCCGTCCGTCATCGCCCTCGATAAAAACAGCGGCAAGGTGCTGCAGGTCGGCGCGGCCGCGCGGAGCATGCTCGGGCGCACGCCCGGCAATGTCGTCGCCGTGCACCCGCTGCAGGACGGCGTCATCTCCGACTATGAGCTCACGGCCCGCATGCTGACGGAGATGCTCCGCCGCGTGCTCCGCCACGCCATCGTCAAGCCGCGCATGATCGTCACAGTCCCCAGCGGCATCACGGAGGTCGAGGAGCGTGCCGTCATTCAGGCTGCCATGGAGGCAGGCGCCCGCCGCGTCTATCTCATCGAAGCGCCGCTGGCTGCTGCCCTCGGCGCCCAGCTCGATATCACCGCCCCCGAGGGGCGCATGGTCGTCGATATTGGCGGCGGCACGACGGATATCGGCGTGCTGACCATGAACGGCATTGCGCAGTCCGCCTCGCTCAAGGTGGCGGGCGCGGCCTTCGACGAGGCCATCATCCGCCATCTGCGCCGCCGCTACGGCCTGCTCATCGGCACGACCGTTGCAGAGGAGATCAAGATGTCCATCGGCTGCGTCACGCCCCGGCCGGAGGCACTGACCATGACCGTCAAGGGCCGTGACCTCAAGAACGGCCTTGCCCGCGAGGCCACGCTTGCATCCGAGGAGCTCATGGAGGTCCTGCGCCGCCCCGCCCGTCAGATCATGGACAAGGTGCTCGATGTGCTCGAGAGCACCACACCGGAGCTCGTGGCGGACATTGCGCGCAATGGCATCGTCCTGACGGGCGGCGGCAGCCAGCTCTTCGGCATGGACCGCCTGCTGTGCGAGCGCACGGAGATGACGTGCGTTGTCGCGGACGACGCGGATTCCTGCGCGGCCTACGGCTGCGGCAAGAGCCTGAGCTGGATGAACCACATGCAGGAGGGCACGATCAACCTCGCCCGCCGCCGCCTGCTGAAGGAGTGAGTTCCTGTTTGACAAGCCTTTCAGGCTTAAGAAGATCCCACTTTTTTCGCCGCCTGCGGGCGGCGAACTCTGCGGGGCTCTTTGAAATCCCCCCCCCGCCGGCCGGGCCGGTGGGGCGTTCTGCAAAAACAGGGACCGGAGAAAGCCTCCGATCCCTGCTTTTAGTATTTCCGAATTATTCTGCGTCGTGTTTCTGGACATGCGCCTTGATGGCGGCAAAGCTCTCCGCGCTGATCACATGCTCGATGCGGCAGG
>OHDX01000338.1_pt1 | contig 11705 bp, 8 predicted proteins | sample 1567051 | NCBI WGS metagenome assembly OHDX01 (sample SAMEA3879502, study PRJEB24766) | human gut metagenome | biome: human-associated habitat; feature: feces | place: USA | collected 1985/1987
CCAATCAGCCGGTTGTCAAGGGCGACAGCAGCATTGAGAAGTTCTTTGTTGCCAAGGTCGGCGATACCTATTATAAGACCCTCGCCGATGCTGTCGCGGCAGCTAAGAATGACGAGACTGTTACTCTGCTGAAAAATGCCGAGACTACCGTAGAGCTTTCCTTTACCAACAAGGCGATTACGCTTGACCTGAACGGGAAGACGGTCAGCGGTACCTTCACCGACAACTTTTCCGTCATTGAGGCGGGCGAGGATGCTTCCCTGACTGTTCAGGACACCAGTGTTGCCGGCACGGGCAAAATCGCTTCCAATAAGTATGGTATCAGCGCCAGAGATGGCGGTGCCCTCATTGTGAAGAGTGGTACGATTGAGTCTGAGTATGCGCCTCTGTCTGGCAATAACACTGCTGGCGACATGAACTTCACCGTCAACGGCGGTACGCTGACCGCCAAGCATGGCCCGGCTATCTATATGCCCGGCCAGGTGAACCTGAGTATCACTGATGGCGTTCTGAACGGCGGTATCTCTCTCCGTATGGGTCAGGTCAGCATCAGCGGTGGTACGATCAATGCCGCGACGGATGGCCTTGATTCTCCTGCGGAATATTATCATTATTCCGGTAATGCTTGGCTGCCCGACGCTCTGTATGTGTTTGGCGGCACCTATACCAGTGAAAATACCACCTATGGCAACTCCCTGCATCTGAATATCACTGGTGGTACCTTCAATTGCGCGAACGGTCAGGGCAGCGCCGTCGCCATTTATGATCTTGGCAAGGTCGAGCAGGTGATGGAGATTACCATTTCCGACGAGGCCAAGCTCGGAACCAACTCCACTGCCCGCAACGCCTATGATAAGTTGAGCCTGAGTGATATTGGCGTGACCAGCCCCGAGCCTGGCTTTGGTGCACATAGCGGCCAAGTCAGTACCACCATTACTGGCGGTCTGTTCTCCTCCGACCCCAGCGCTTATGTTGCGGATGACCACTATGTTGATGCCTCCAACAATGGCGATTATCCCTACACCGTGAAAGAGGGCGCCAAGCCCGCCGGTGCACTGATTGTTGTCAAGGATAAGACCGACACGGCTGTGAATGGCGATATCACTGGCGATGACAAGACTGCTATCAACAATGTCATCAGTAAGGCCAACGTCGACGGCGTGGCTGAGGCAGTGGCCCCTGCCAAGAAGGCCGACATTGTTGCGAAATCCAGTGCAACTGTTGCTGAAAACGATAAGGTAGAAATCGAGGTTGCCGTCAAGGTTGAGGCTAAGGCTGCTGACCTTGCTAACGGCAAGTTGACCTTTGAGGCATCTCCCGTTGCCACCGTCAAGGTCAATGGCACTGCAACGGGTACGACGGTTCCCGTCACCAACGATATGCTCAACGGCAACGCCATCACCGTGAAGCTGCCTCTGCCTACGGGCTTCAAGCCTGAGCAGATCAAGCACATCTCCTCTGACGGCTCTGTTGAATACTTCCTCAAGACTGCAAAGCGCGGCGCCAATACTTTTGAAATCAAAGATGGCTGCGCTGTGTTTACGATCACCAAGTTCAGCACCTTTGAGCTGTCCGGTACGGTCACCTATGTGGAGCCCAGCTACTACTCCGGCAGCAGCTCTGACCCGACCTACTCTGTCACCGTGGACAAGACCGAGAACGGCAGCGTGACCGTCAGCCCGAAGAGTGCCAGCAAGGGCGACACCGTGACCGTGACCGTCAAGCCCGACAGCGGCTACGTCCTCGAGACCCTGACTGTCACCGACAAGAACGGCAATGAGCTGACGCTCAAGGACAAGGGCGATGGCAAGTACACCTTCACCATGCCCGCCGGCAAGGTCGAGGTCAAGGCGACCTTCATGGAGGATAACTCCATGCTGAACTTCTTCTACGATGTGCCCAACGGCGCGTACTTCTATGAGGCTGTCAAGTGGGCGGTCAAGAACGGCATCACCACCGGCGTGGGCAATGACCTGTTCGCTCCCGAGCAGCCCTGCACCCGCGCGCAGATCGTGACGTTCCTGTGGCGCGCCGCCGGCAGCCCCGAGCCGAAGACCGCAAGCAGCTTCACGGATGTTCCCGCGAGCGCTTACTACGCCAAGGCTGTGGCCTGGGCGGTAGAAAACGGCATTACGAACGGTATGACCGAGACGACGTTCGCGCCCGATGCGACCTGCACCCGCGGCCAGAGCGTGACGTTCCTGTACCGCGCCCTCAAGGGCACCGCGAGCGGCAGCACGAACTTCACCGACGTTGCGTCCGACGCATTCTACGCTGACGCGATTAACTGGGCCGTTGCGAACAATGTGACGAACGGCACGTCCGCCACGACGTTCAGCCCCAACGCGGACTGCACGCGCGCGGAGATCGTGACGTTCCTGTATCGCGCCTATCAGGGCAAGTAAATCCAACTGAAAAAAGCGGCGGTTCATCAGAACCGCTGCTTTTTTGCGCCGCATTGACAAGCGCTCCCGCCCTCGGTATACTATGACCAAAAGCAAGACGGCAGCCAAAAATGCAGACGAGTTTGAGAGATTAAACTCGAAAAGGGGAGAGCAAATGAAGTATCTTGGAAAGCCTGCGGGCATGTGGGCGCTGTTTGCCGGATCGTTTGAAAAGCACCTGACGGTCGAATTCGACCTGACCGCGGAGCAGGCGAAGGACGTTGCGGCGCGTGCCAAAAAGAAATATCGCGAGATCATCGCGAAGCTGCCGGAATTTGACAAGCGCGACCGCTTCGAAATGAACATCGTCAACTGCGCGATGCTCGCCGCGTTTATCCTGTGCATGCCGCAGCGGCCGGACATCAAAACGCTGACGGACTACTACGCCGCGGCGATGATGACGCCTACGATGAAGGCTTTCTGCCGCGCGAGCGGAAAGAAAAAGTTCACGCCCAAGGACATCGAGGGCATGAAGGCGACGGCGAAGCTGCGCGCGGGCGATCGCAACCCCTATTCGTGGAACATGGACTTTTTCGAGTACGAGGACGGCAGCGGCTACGAGGCGCGCTTCACGACCTGCGGCATCTGCACGCTGATGCAGGTGTTGGGGCTCTACGATTTGACGCCCGCGCTGTGCCATCTCGACTACGCAATGAGCGACGCGGGCGGCGCGTCGGATTTCGTGCGCGAGTACACGCTCGCCTCCGGCGGCCCCTACTGCGACTGCGGGTATCACAAAAAGCAGTGAAAAAACAAAAAGGATGCGTCTTTCGATGCATCCTTTTTCCTTTATGTAGGGGACTCAATCTTCGTTGTAGGCATCCGAGGCCTTGATGCGCTGGTACATGTCCTGCATCTGGCGGTCGATCTCAGCGATCTTGCCCGCGCATTCGAACATCTCCTCGTTGATGCCCTCGGGCAGCTTCGTTTTGTCGACCTTGTAGCGGATATCGTGCTCAAGGCTTGCCCAGAAGTCCATGGCGATCGTGCGCAGCTGGATCTCCGCCACGACGTATTCCGTCCGGTCGGAGAGGTAGACGGGCACCTTGATGTCCATGTGCAGCGAGCGGTAGCCGTTGTAGTTCGGCGTCTGGATGTAGTCCTGCTTTTTGACGATCTCCACATCCGTCTGCCGCGCCAGCATCTCACCCACGCGGTAGACGTCGTCGATGTAGCTGCAAACGACGCGCACGCCCGCGATGTCGTTGATGTTTTTTCGCGCGGACTCGATCGAGAGCGGCAGGCCGCGCTTGATGAGCTTGGCGACGATGCTCGATTGCGATTTGACGCGCCCGTCGATGTGATGAATGGGATTGCGTGCATAAAGAACATTGAATTCACTGTTGAGAATATTGAATTTCAACGTGAGCTGCCGAACCGCCGCGTCATAGAGATTCTGCATGACAAGAAAGTCATGCGGATCTTCGCAGAGTGCGGCGCCGTTCCCCGTTCGATTCATTCTGAGCCTTCCTTTCCATCGGAAGCGTCAACGCCCGCCCGATGTGCTTTTGTTCCTTTCAGTATAGCAGACGATCACCGCCGCGCCAAGGGGAGAAATGCTGATTTTCCGCAAAAGTCTGCGCGAAAAAAGCAGCGGGCGGGAGAAACTACCAAGCGACGGGCAAAAGAACTTGCAATGCAGCGCAAGCCATTCTATAATTAACCTGAAAGGATATGCACAGCGTTCGGCACTTCCGCTCCGGTGGCAGAGCGAACGCGCGGAAGGTGCAGAAAAGAACAATGGATAAAAAAGGAAAACAGCAATTTCTTCTGGTCGCGTTCGGCGTGGCGCTCTATGCCGCGCTGATGAATCTCAACGAAGTCGCGGCGTTTCTCACGAGGCTCGCTACCCTCTTCACGCCGGTGATCATAGGGTTATTGATGGCGTTTGTCCTCAGTGTGCCGATGCAGGGCATCGCAGGACGTTTGACGCGCCTGATGCCAAAGGCAAAGGAAAAACACATTGACCTTCTCAGCCTGCTGCTGACGCTTTTGTGCGTGGTCATCGTCGTGGTACTGCTGTGCGTTCTGGCGCTGCCGCAGCTTGCCGCGTCGCTCAAGAGCATCGGCACACTGGTCAGGGAGAACTGGCCGGACTGGGCGCGCCTTCTCTCGGATCACGGCGTGGATACAAGCGAGCTCACCGATCGCATCGCCGCGCTCGATTGGAAAACGGTGCTGGAAAAGGCGCTCACCGGCGCCGGCGCGCTGATCGACTCGGTGGTGGATCTTGCCGGTACCACAGTCTCGGCGGTGGCCAACGTCACCTTTGCCATCGTCATCATGTTTTATGTGCTGCTCGACCGGCGCAGCCTTGCTAAACAGAGCCGCAGACTCCTCTACGCCAACCTGAGCGAGCGAAAGGCCGATCAGGTCTGCCGCATCGCGCGCCTGACGCACACCACCTACGCCCGTTTCCTGTCCGGGCAGTGCGTGGAGGTCGTGATCCTCGGCACGATGATCTTTCTCGCGTTCTCCCTGTGCGGCATTCCCTACGCGGGGCTGACCGCTGCGCTGACGGCGGCCTTCGCCTTTGTTCCCTACATCGGCGCGCTGGCCTCCTGCGCAATCGGCGTACTGCTGACGCTGCTTGCCCAGCCGGAGAAGGCGCTGCTGTGCCTGATCGTCTATCAGGCGGTGCAGTTCACGGAAAATCAGTTCATCTACCCGCATGTGGTTGGCAGCAGCGTGGGGCTTGCGCCGCTGTGGACGCTCCTTGCGGCATTGCTTGGCGGCAAGCTCTTCGGCCTTGTCGGTATTGTGTTTTTCATTCCCCTCACGGCGGTAGTACTCCAGCTCGTACATGAGCACACCGCACAGCAGCTTTCGGAAAAGAAACTCGACCGCGAGGATCTGATCGAATAACAAAAAAGGACGACAGCTATTTTTAGCTGTCGTCCTTTTTTGTGCGATCACGACTGCGCCATGCGCTCGAGGAGCTGGAAGGCCTCTTCGAGCTTGGGGTCGATATGGTCGGTCTGCAAAGCCTCGCGCACGCAGCCTTCGATGTGCGCGCGCATGATCTGCTGGTTGGCGCTTTTGAGGAGCGACTGCGTGGCGAGAAGCTGGTTGGAGATGTCCACGCAGTAGCGGTCGTCGTCGATCATCTGCAAAATGCCGTCGAGCTGGCCGCGGGCAATTTTCAGCTTGCGGCGGACGGAATTACGATCGGCTCTCATGGCCTTAGCGGATGGAGACGGCCTGATAGCCCGCCTCATCCACGGCGGCCTTGAGCGCCGCGTCGGTTACGCTGCCGTCCACGCTGACGGTGGCGGACTTGCTCTCGAGATCGACCTTTGCCTCCTTCACGCCGGGGACGGCGGAAAGCGCCTGCTGAACGTGATTCACGCAATGCATGCAGGCCATGCCCTCAATGCTGATGACTTTTTCCATGTTTGTTTCTCCTTTTTCATTACTTGCCATAATTTCCTTGCTTGCTATCTCCACTCCGCGATCCGACGGAGAAGAAACCGTTTTCGGTGCTGCCTCCGTGTGCTTGGCCTTGAACCAGCGCAGGCGCAGCGCATTGCTCACCACGAACACCGAGCTGAAGCTCATCGCGAGCGCGCCGAGCATCGGGTTCATCTTGAGCTGGAAGGCGGGGTAGAACACGCCCGCCGCGATGGGAATGCCGATGGCGTTGTAGAAGAACGCCCAGAAGAGGTTTTCCTTGATGTTGCGGATGACCGCGCGGCTCAACTGCACGGCGGTCGAGACGTCGAGAAGGTCACTGCGCATCAGCACAATATCCGCCGACTCGATGGCGACGTCCGTACCGGCGCCGATGGCAATGCCGACGTCTGCGCGCGCAAGGGCGGGCGCATCGTTGATGCCGTCGCCGACCATGGCGACCTTCTTGCCGCCCTCCTGTAAGCGGCGGATCTCGCGTTCCTTATCCTGCGGCAGCACCTCGGCCACGACGCGGTCCACGCCGACCTGACGGCGGATGGCCTCGGCGGTCTTGGCGTTGTCGCCCGTGAGCATGACGACTTCAATGCCCATGCTCGAGAGCTCGGCGATGGCCTGCGCGCTCGTGGGCTTGACGACATCGGCTACGGCGATGAGGCCGATGAGCTTGCCGTCCAGCGCAAAGTAGAGCGGCGTCTTGCCGTCCTCAGCCAGCGCTTCGCCTTGTGCGAGCAGCTCACTGTTTTCGATGCGGTTTGCTTCCATCATGCGGCGGTTGCCGGCAAGGCAGAGCTGGCCCTCGACCTCGCCGCGGATGCCCTGACCGGGGATCTGCTCAAATTTGTCGACGGACAGGAACGTGAGCGATTCCTTCTCCGCCTCGGCCACGATGGCCTCGGAGAGCGGATGCTCGGAGAGCTTTTCGAGCGACGCGGCGACGGAGAGAAGTTTGTCCCTGCCGATGCCGCTGTCGACGACGTCGGTGACGATGGGCTTGCCCTGCGTGATGGTGCCGGTCTTGTCGAGCACGACGGTGTTGACGCTGTGCGTCGTCTCAAGCGCTTCGGCAGACTTGATGAGGATGCCGTTCACCGCGCCGCGGCCCGTGCCGACCATGATGGCCGTCGGCGTGGCGAGACCCAGCGCGCAGGGGCAGCTGATGACGAGAACGGAAATACCGATGGACAGCGCAAATTCCACGCTGTGGCCCGTCAGCAGCCATGCTGCCGTCGCGATGACGGCGATCGTGATGACGACGGGGACGAACACGCCGCTGACCTTATCGGCGAGCTTGGCGATGGGCGCTTTGGAGCTCGTGGCCTCGTCCACAAGGCGTACGATCTTGGAAAGGGCGGTATCGTCGCCGACTTTGGTCGCGCGCATCTTGAAATAGCCGGATTTGTTGATGGTCGCGCCGATGACGCTGTCTCCCGCCTGCTTTTCGACGGGGATGCTCTCGCCCGTCAGCGCGGATTCGTCGACCGAGGACGTTCCCTCGAGCACGACGCCGTCGACGGGGACGCTCTCGCCCGCCTTGACGATCAGCACGTCGCCGAGTTGGACCTCCTCGACGGGGATGACGCTCTCGACGCCGTTGCGCTCGACCGTCGCGGTCTTGGGCGCAAGGTCCATGAGCTTTGTGATGGCATCAGAGGTCTTGCCCTTGGCGCGGGCCTCCATCGTCTTGCCCATGGTGATGAGCGTCAGGATCGTGCCTGCGGACTCGAAGTACAGCTCCATCATATAGGTGTGCACCGTGTCCATGTCCATCTGGCCAAAGCCGATGCCGATCTTATAGATGGCGTAGATGCCGTACACGATGGCGGCGCTGGAGCCCAGTGCGATCAGCGAATCCATGTTCGGCGAGCGCTGCCACAGCGTCTTGAAGCCGACGATATAGTACTGGCGGTTGATATAGACGATGGGCAGCAGCAGCAAAAACTGCGTGAACGCGAATGTCATCGCGTTCTCCATGCCGAGGAAGCACGCGGGCAGCGGCCAGCCCATCATGTGGCCCATCGAGAGATAGAACAGCGGGATGGTGAAGAGGAGCGAGAGGGCGAGACGCTTTTTCATGTCGCTGTACGCCTTCTGTGCGGCGCTGGCGCCGCCGGTCTCGGCAGTCTGCGCGGCGGGGGCGCTGCCGGGCTTTGCATGCAGAGACGCACCGTAGCCCGCCTTTTCGACCGCGGCGATGATCTGCGCGGACGAAAGCTGGGATTCGTCGTATTCGACGACCATGCTGTTTTTCAGCAGGTTGACCGCGACCTGCTGCGCGCCGGGCTGCTTGGCGACGGCCTTTTCCACGCGGCTGGAGCAGGCGGCGCAGCTCATGCCGGTCACGTCATAGGTTTCCTTTTTCAATTTGATTCCTCCTTCGGGGCAAATACAATACCCGTGTGGGGTATTTTTCATTTACCGACAGTATAGGTCGGAAATTGGCGGATTGTCAAGACCTCTTTTCGAGAAATTTCCGTTTGGGCGAAAGTTGCGGCGTTTCGGTCGGGAAAACTTACCGCCGCCGCGCCGCTGGACAGCTTGCATCCCTTATGGTAAACTGACGGCATGAGTTTTATGATAAGCAGGTGAAAAATGAAGCAAAAACATATCTTGAAATGGCTTGGCATCTCACTGGGCGTATACCTTTTATATGGGGTGCTGACAGCCATTCTCGTCCCGCTGCCGCAAAAAGAGGCGACAGGAGAGCTGTGGAGCCAGTATGAAGCCCGATTGAGTACGGACGCATCGCAGGAGCGCGTGAGGAGCATCGAGGATACGGACAGTGCGCTGCTCTGGCGCTTGCAGCTCATCGAGAGTGCGGAAAGGGAGGTCATCTTCTCGACCTTTGACCTGCGCGCGGACGGCAGCGGACAGGATTTGATGGCCGCGCTCTATGGCGCGGCGCAGCGCGGCGTGCGGGTGCGCGTCATCGTCGACGGGCTGAACGGTTTTCTGCATCTGCAAAACAGCGGCGTTCTCCGCGCTCTCGCGGCGGAGGAGAATGTGGAGGTGCGCTTTTATGATCCCATCGACCTGCTGCGCCCGTGGAAGCTCAACTACCGTCTGCACGACAAGTATCTGATCGCCGACGGGAGCAAATACATCCTCGGCGGAAGAAATTCGAACGATTTGTTCCTCGGCTCATATCAGGAGAACCAGAACATCGACCGCGACGTGCTCGTCGTGTCGGACGGGGGAGAGGGCAGCTCGGTCTCCCAGCTTTTGACGTATTTTGAAAGCGTCTGGTCGCAGCCGGAGAATAAAACCATCACAGGCAAGATGTCCTCGCAGACCGATGCGCTGCAGGAGCGCTACGCGGCGCTATGCGCGGTGCATGGAAAAGAGCTTGCCGCCGTCGACTGGGAGGTGGAGACCGCGGCGGTCACGCATGTGAGCCTTCTCAGCGGCTCGCCGCGCGCGGAGGCGAAAGCGCCTGAGCTGTGGGACGCGCTTGTCTGCCTGATGGCGCAGGGCGATGACGTCCTGCTGCAAACGCCGTACATCATCTGCAACGACAAAATGTATAACGATTTGGAAGCACTTGCCGAGACGCGGCAGCTGCGCGTGCTGACGAATGCCATTGAAAACGGCGCGAACCCGAGCGGCTGCTCGGACTACTTACGCGAAAAGCAAAATATTTTATCGCGCGGCGTCGACGTGTACGAGGTCGTCTGCGGCCAGTCGCTGCATACGAAGACAATTTTAATCGGAAACGATTTGAGCGTCGTCGGTTCATTCAACGCCGACATGCGCAGCGCATATCTCGACACGGAGCTGATGCTCGTCATCGAGAGCGAGGAGGTCAATGCCGCGCTGCGGCAGGAGAGCGTACAGTACATCGACCAGAGCCGCCTCGCCCTGCACGACGGCGGCACGGAACACGGCGCGCGGTTTGAAGAAATGACGCTGCCTTGGGCAAAACGCGCGCTGTATACGATTCTGAGCGTTGTCCAGCGCCCGATCCGCCACCTGCTGTAACGAAAAGTGCGGCATAGCGGAAAATGAGGGAAAGGAATACGGATTTTGCCCCTATTTCCGTTTTTTCACCTTGCAAAAGACGTTCGGGTTTGCTATGATAAAAAATACGTATGGATACGTTCCGCTTTTTGTGGAGACAGAGGATAAGAAAGGAAGATCGTTATGATTTACACGACCGAAGTGCAGCATATGTGCCCCGTTGCGAAGGGCGCATATCACGGTCCGGCCCCGATCCCCGAAGAGGGCAAGTGGGTCCAGGCCAAGCAGATCGCCGATATTTCCGGCTTCACCCACGGCATCGGCTGGTGCGCGCCTCAGCAGGGCGCCTGCAAGCTGACGCTCAATGTCAAGGAGGGCGTCATTCAGGAGGCTCTGATCGAGACCATCGGCTGCTCGGGCATGACCCATTCTGCTGCCATGGCTTCCGAGATCCTGATCGGCAAGACCATTCTCGAAGCGCTGAACACCGACCTTGTTTGCGACGCCATCAACACCGCCATGCGCGAGCTGTTCCTGCAGATCGTCTACGGCCGCACCCAGTCCGCCTTCTCTGAGGACGGCCTTGCTGTCGGCGCGTCCCTTGAGGACCTCGGCAAGGGCCTTCGCTCCCAGGTCGGCACGATGTTCGCCACCGCCGAAAAGGGCCCCCGTTACCTCGAGATGGCCGAGGGCTACTGCTCCCGCGTCGCGCTCAACAAGGAAAACGAGATCGTCGGCTACGAGTTCATCAACCTCGGCAAGATGATGGACTTCATCAAAAAGGGTATCGATGCGAACGAAGCGCTCGAAAAGGCCAAGGGTCACTATGGTCAGTGGGACAACGCTGCCAAGTACATCGACCCGCGTCAGGAATAAGGAAGGGAGGACGAAACAATGGCTTTATTTGAAAACTACGAGAGAAGAATCGACAAGATCAACGGCGTCCTCGCTCAGTACGGTATCTCTTCCGTCGAAGAGTGCCGCGAGATCTGCAAGGCCAAGGGCTTTGACCCGTATGAGATCGTCAAGGGCATCCAGCCCATCTGCTTTGAAAACGCCTGCTGGGCGTACACCGTCGGCGCGGCCATCGCCATCAAGTCCGGCGTGAAGTCCGCGGCCGAAGCCGCCAAGATGATCGGCGTGGGTCTTCAGTCCTTCTGCATCGACGGCTCCGTCGCCGAGGACCGCAAGGTCGGTCTGGGCCACGGCAACCTCGGTGCGATGCTGCTGTCCGACGAGTCGAAGTGCTTTGCCTTCCTCGCCGGTCACGAGTCCTTCGCCGCCGCTGAGGGCGCGATCGGCATCGTCCGCAACGCCAACAAGGCCCGCAAGGAGCCCCTGCGCGTCATCCTGAACGGTCTCGGCAAGGACGCCGCTCAGATCATCTCCCGCATCAACGGCTTCACCTATGTTCAGACCCAGTTCGACTACTTCACCGGCAAGCTGAACATCGTGCGCGAGATCCGCTACAGCGAGACCGAGCGCGCCGACGTCCGCTGCTACGGCGCTGACGACGTCCGCGAGGGCGTGGCCATCATGCACGCCGAGGGCGTGGACGTGTCCATCACCGGCAACTCCACCAACCCCACCCGGTTCCAGCATCCCGTGGCCGGCACCTATAAGAAGGAATGCATCGAGCAGGGGAAGAAGTACTTCTCCGTGGCCTCCGGCGGCGGCACCGGCCGCACCCTGCATCCGGACAACATGGCCGCCGGCCCCGCCAGCTACGGCATGACCGACACCATGGGCCGTATGCACTCCGACGCGCAGTTCGCCGGCTCCTCCTCCGTGCCCGCCCATGTGGAAATGATGGGCTTTTTGGGCATGGGCAATAACCCCATGGTGGGCGCCACCGTGGCTGTGGCCGTGGCGGTGGCAGAGAGCCTGAAGGGCTGA
>OHDX01000351.1_pt1 | contig 11338 bp, 9 predicted proteins | sample 1567051 | NCBI WGS metagenome assembly OHDX01 (sample SAMEA3879502, study PRJEB24766) | human gut metagenome | biome: human-associated habitat; feature: feces | place: USA | collected 1985/1987
TGGAGAGAGGGTTTTCAATATTAGAGCCTCGGAGAGGCGATGTAGTGGTGCCGCGCCTTAAAAAAGTGAGAAATTTATGTATAGTTATTAGAATCAATCCGTCGTTTGGCGGAAAATCAATCCGTGGTTTGGCGGATTTCTGTTCCGTGATTTGGCGGGAAATGGGATTGGGTTTTCGGAAATCGGCGGTTTTTGCTAAATTTGGGAAAACGAAAAATCAAAAGGATTATGAATATCGCGAAATTGAATCTTATCGGAAGGGCGGCCACGGCCGCCATTTGTATGGTTACAGCCTTTTCGGCAATGGCATGGAGTCAGAAGGGCCACGACGTCACGGCGTCCATCGCCGAGCGCCATCTTACCCCCGAGGCCGTTGAGGCCATCGACTCGCTGCTCGACGGCCGCTCGATAGTCTACTGGGCCAACTGGCTCGACAACGCCAGCCATACACCCGAATACGCCTATTCCAAGACGTGGCACTACCGCAATGTCGACGCTAACGAAACGTATGCTACCGCCCGAGTGGCCCCTGACGGCGACGTCGTGTCGGCAATACAGCTCAACATGTCGACTCTGCGCAATCCGCAGGCCCCGAAGCCGATAAAGCCCTCGCACTCAAGATGCTCGTATATCTCGTAGGCGACCTTCATCAGCCGCTCCATATGGGCCACGCCTCCGACCGCGGCGGCAACTCGATAAAGGTAAAGTTTTTCGGACAGGAGAAAAACCTCCACTCCGTGTGGGACGGCTCTCTGCTCGAGGCTGCCCACCGCTGGAGCTACACCGAGTGGGCCGACCAGCTCGACCGTCTCTCCGAATCGCAGCAGAAAATCCTCCAGGCCGGTACCGTCGACGATTGGGCTGCCCGCAACGTGGAGCTTGCCGCCCGCGTATATAAAAACACCCCTGCCGGCACCAACCTCAGCTACGACGCCGTAGCCTATTGGGCTCCCGTCATCGAAGACCAGCTCCTGGCCGGCGGCCTCCGCCTCGCCCGCCTCCTCAACGACGCCTTCACCCCCGCCGAATAACCTGAGGCAGAACACACTTCGCCCCCGCTATGGAAGCATGTTCAGGATCCATGCGCCGTAGCGGGGGCGTCGTGTATTAGGTAGTATGCTGATGTGGAGGCGGCTAAGCCGCTACATCAGGGTGTCGGATTTATTTGCGGATGAGCTGCTTGCTGACTTTCGAGCCCTGGCGGACTATGTAGAGGCCGGTGGTGGGTTCGGCTACGCGGATGCCCTGCAGGTTGTAGTATTCGGCGGGAGCGTCGGCGTCGAATGCGTCGGTTTCGATACCCTCAACACTGCCGAGGCTCGAGTTTTTGCCGTGGTATTTAAGGATAAAGCTCTTGAAAGCGAAGCGGTTCTGAGTGTCGGCGCTGGTATGTTTGGTCATAGTGATGGCGAGTTGGCCATCATCGCCTACGGTGAATACTGCCTTTTTCAGATTGTCGTAGTTGTTGAAATCGGAGGCAGCGTCGCCATACCAATAATCCTGTCCTTTACCGGCAATAGGTTCTGCCACTGTGGTGTTGAACATGATTTCCATAGGTGTGAGGCTCTGGTTCGATACCTGATATTCAACCTCGTAAGTTCCGGCAGGAGCGTCGGCTACTTGCTGACATACGTTTACATCCATTATACCTTCCATTTCTGGGTGGTCGTCTAAGTTAAACCAGGCGTAAACCACCTTGCGGATCCAGCTGTCTTCGTAGCCTGTGCCCCAGCCCGGAGCAGGGAACGTAAGCTTGTTGGTCTCGCCGCCTACGAGCCATGCCGTTTCGTTGTCCTTATCGTTGACGTCGATCATATGAGCCTTGATAAGGTAGGTTGCGTCGAGCACATTAGCGTCGGTGGCGGCTGCCATCGCCTGATGCATCTGCTCGCGGGTCAGAATCTCCCACATGATGTTCATGTCGTCGGTGGAATAGTTGTCGGTACCCGTCATAGGGTAGAAGTCGTAGTAGTGGGGCACGTTCTGATAGGATTCCCATGAATCGGTCGACGGGTTATACGACATCATCTGATCCGGATTTTCGGCGCAGAGATACCAGCCGTTGAGGTCGATTGTGTAGTAGCCGTTATCCTGCTTCTCAAGATAGAATTGTCCGAGATCCGATTCCGGTTTGTCGCAATATAATTCGCCGGATGTGGCGTTGTCGCGGGCGAGAACGCCAAGGCTGCTCTTCAGGTAGACGGTGCCGTCGCCTGCACCGTTCTCCACCAGCTGGAATGCGCGAGCCTGAGGTTTCAGAATAGCTTTTGTACCCCAGCTGTAGCCGTTGTTGAGATAAAATCCGGTTTTTACGTTGCGGATGTAAACTTCTCCTTCGGGAAGGGCATCCTGCGCGGATGCGCAGAAGGTTGCGGCAGAAAGAGCCGCCATGAAAAGTAAAGATTTCTTCATGCTGTTAATGGTATTTTGCTCCTATAATTTAAGGTATGAGGCAAAGTTATGAAAGATTTATATAATTCCCAAAATAAAATTTAACGGTAAGGCGTGTGGTGTTGCTGTGGGGAAGGGCTATCGGAAGAGTAAAATGCGACATAAACAGTAAAATGCGGCATAAAAGGCGGGTCGTCAAACCATACCGTGGGCGGCATTGTTTTTATTATTGGATGTAAACCTCAAAATATACGATTGATATGAGACACTATGCTATAGGAGCTATGGCTGCCGTTCTGGCTGTGGCTTCGCTCGCGCCCCAGAGCGCTGAGAGTTGTACCCGCGTAATCTACGAGGGCCTTGATTCGCAATACATTGTAGGTCGGTCGCTCGACTGGAAGACGCCGATTCCCACCAATCTCTACGTCTATCCGCGTGGCATGCACAAAGTCGGTTCCAATAAGCCCGGAGCCGTAAGCTGGACGTCGCTCTACGGGGCTGTATATGCCGTTGGCTACGACGGAGGCATCACCGAGGGCATGAATGAAAAAGGGCTGGTAATCAACGGGCTTTTCTGTAAGGGCACTGTCTACGACAATGATTCCACCATCGGTCTGCCTCCTATGTCGATGGCTATGTTTATAGGCTGGCTGCTCGATATGAACGCCACGACTGACGAGGTAATCGACGTGCTGAAAGCCCACGATTTCTCGCTTGGCGGCGCTACATTCGACGGCGGAACCGTCTCGGCCCTCCACTGGGGCGTCACCGACGCCACCGGACATTCTATAATCTTCGAGTTCGACCATGGCGACATAAACATCTACGACATGGGCCGATACCGCTGCATGACCAACGATCCCACATGGCCGGCCATGCGCGCCATAGTTGACTACTGGGAAGGTGTCGGCGGCCGCAACATGATGCCCGGCGGTGTGAAGAGCCCCGCACGCTGCGTTCGTGGTAATTACTTTGCTACCCACGTGGAGAAAACGGCCGATCCGGCGCTTGCGCTGACGATTACGCGCTCCATCATGGCCGACGTGAGCGTGCCCTATACATATATGATAGAAGGGGAGCCCAATCTATCGGCCACCCAATGGCGCAGCTATGCTGACCTCAAGAATCTCCGGTATTATTTTGAAATAGTCACCAACCCCGGAATCTACTACATCGACCTGACGAAACTCGACCTTTACGACGGCGCACCCGTGCTGAAGCTCGACACTGCAAAATATACCGATGTGGTGGGATGCGCCAACAAGGAGCTCCACCGCTCGGCCCCCTTCACTCCGATGTATTGAGCAGCGACCGCACGGCTGCCATGGCTCCAGGCAGATTCTGGTCGGGAGTACACGGCACCACCGACGCGTAGTGGCGGTCGAGCCAGTAGAGGTCGGTGTCGGCCATTTCCGGTTCTTCGTTCACCAGACTCCCCGTAAGCCAGTAGAAAGGCTTGCCGTGGGGGTCTGTGTATGTCTGGTATTCCTCCGTCCAGTGGGAGCGTGCCGCGCGCACCACCTTCATTCCCTTGATGTGCACCTTTGCGGGAAAGTTGATGTTGAGACACACGTCGTGAGGCAATCCGTGGTCGAGTACTCTACGTGCCACCTCGGTCACGTAGGGCGTGCATTCCGTGAAATCGGCTTTCAGCGAATGGTGCAGCAGCGAAAATCCTACCGAGGCGATTCCCTGCATGCATCCTTCGAGTGCGGCGCCCATCGTGCCCGAATAAATCAGGGAATTCCCGGCGTTGGAGCCGTGGTTGATGCCTGAAAGGAGCAGGTCGGGCCGGCGCGGCAGGATATGGTGCATCGAAAGCTTTACGCAGTCCACTGGAGTTCCGTCGACCGAGTGCATCGTCGCGCCATGGTAGTCGGTGTGGTCGCGCACGCGCAGCGGCGCGTTCACAGTGAAAGCACTCGACTGTCCCGACTGAGGTCGCGCGGGAGCCACCACGACTATGTCGCCCAGCTCTGCCACGCAGTCGATGAGATGAAAAAGCCCGGGGGCTTCGATTCCGTCGTCGTTGGTGATGAGAATCAGAGGTCGTGAGTCGGTCATGTAAGGTGGCTGTTTTCAGTGGAGCTTGTCGAATGTGGAAATCAGGCGTGCCAGTTCCTCCTCGTCGGCGAAACTGAAGGTGATCTGGCCGCGACCCTTGCGGTCGCATGAAAATTTAACGGGAGCGCCGAACGCCGCCGAAAGGTGCTTCTTGAGCAGGTCGAAATCGTGGTTGGCAAAGCGGCGGGCTGCCGGAGTTCCGGAGTCATCTTTCTTCTTCCCTTCCTGATAGGCTTTGGCAAGTTCCTCTACCTTGCGCACCGAGAGCCCCTGGCGCAGTATCTCCTTATATATCTTGAGCTGCGCCGAAGGATTGTCAATCGACAGCAACGCGCGGGCGTGGCCCATGTCGACGCGCTTGTCGCGCAGCCCGAGCTGAACCTCGGCGGGGAGCTTGAGCAGACGCAGGAAGTTGGCCACCGTGGCGCGCTTCTTGCCTATGCGCTCCGATAGGCGTTCCTGGGTGAGGCTGTACTGGTCGATCAGTTTCTTGAACGTCAGGGCAATCTCGATGGCGTTGAGGTCCTCGCGCTGGATATTCTCGATCAGGGCCATCTCGGTGAGCTCGGTCTCATTGGCCGTACGGATGTAGGCCGGCACGGCGTCGAGTCCCGCGATGCGCGCGGCGCGGAAGCGGCGTTCGCCTGCGATAATCTGGTAGGAGTCAGGACCCACCTTGCGCAGCGAGAGCGGCTGGATTATGCCCAGCTCGCGGATGGAGGTGGCCAGTTCGTCGAGCGCGTCCTCGTCGAAGGTGGTACGCGGCTGCTCCGGGTTGGGCGAAATCTGGTCGAGAGGTATGTTGCTGATAGCCGACGAGCCGCGTGCGGGGGTGTCGTCCATAGATATGAGCGAGCCCAGGCCTCGGCCGAGGGCGTTGCGGTGTTGTGCCATAGTCTATATGTACTATAATATAATGTGAGGGAGGTCAGTTTTTGGAGATGAGCTCTTTGGCCAGGGCGATGTGCGATGTCGCGCCGCGGCTCTCGGGGTCGTAGAGAATGGCAGGCAGCCCGTGCGACGGTGCTTCGCTCAGACGTATGTTGCGCGGAATCACCGTATTGAACACCATATCGCCGAAGTGGCTCTTCAGCTCCTCGTAGATCTGGTTGGCCAGGCGCAGGCGTGCGTCGTACATAGTCAGAAGGAACCCCTCTATCTCGAGGTCGGGATTGAGCTTTGATTTGATTATGCGGATGGTGTTGAGAAGCTTGCTGATGCCTTCCAAGGCGAAATATTCGGCCTGCACCGGTATGATTACCGAGTCGGCGGCCGTCAGGGCGTTCACTGTGATGAGTCCCAGCGAGGGGGAGCAGTCGATAAGAATGAAATCGTATTTGTCGGCCACATCGTGGAGCAGGCGGCGGAGCACTTTCTCGCGTTCCGGCTTCTCGATCAGCTCGAGTTCGGCTCCGGCAAGGTCGATGCGCGAGCCTACCAGCTCGAGGCCGTCGACGCAGGTCGATACCTGAGCGCCGTCTACTGGATATTCGTCGACAAGACACTCATATATGCTGCTCTGCATAGTGCGCGGGTCGATTCCGTAGCCCGAAGTGGCGTTGGCCTGGGGGTCGGCGTCGATTATAAGCACTTTTTTGCCCTGCATGGCCAGCGAAGCCGCGAGGTTGATTGTGGTGGTGGTTTTTCCCACGCCACCTTTCTGGTTGGCGATTGCTATGATTTTTCCCATAGAAAAAGTGTGGAGATAAAGATATGCGCGCTGTGGAACGTTCGAAGGCGCCGCGCGAGGCTATCTGTTGCCAATGAGGCGGGTGGCCAATGTTCCACGCTCGTTTCTGCTGCAAATTTGGATAAAAATCCGCACGCGCCGAAACGTTTTCACATCATTTAAGCAGAAATGTTGATAACTGCCCCCGATTGTTGAAAACCGTGGGAAATGGAAATGTTAAATTAAAAAACGGAAAGTAGGGAGTTGCGGGAATTCAGACATCGAAGCGCACGGGCAGCGCTGTCTGTCGGCCTGTGAAACGGCCGTCGACATAGGCCTGCTGGCCGTTGACCCACGTCTGCTCCACGCGGTAGCGCAGGCGCATTCCCTCGTAGGGGCTCCATCCGCAGGCGCTTATCACGTCGGCGCGGTCCACGGTGTAGTCGGCGTCGGGGTCTACAATCACGATGTCGGCGGAATACTGCTGGCGTATGAATCCGCGGCGCGATACTCCGTAGAGCTTTGCGGGAGCCGAGGCCATGCGCTCCACTACATCCTCAAGTGTGAAATACCCGCGCCCGGCCAGAGTCATCATTACCGGCAGGGCGAACTGAACCGAGGGCATCCCCGAAGCGGCTGTCAGCGCGTTGCCTTGCTTCTGGGAAAGCAGATGGGGAGCGTGGTCGGTGGCTACCACATCGATGCGCCCGTCGGCCACGGCGCGAAGCAGCTCGCGCCGGTCGTCGTCGGTCTTTATGGCGGGGTTGCACTTGGTCAGGCCGTTGGTCTCGGCCACCGATTTGTCGGTGAAGCAGAGATAATGCGGGCAGGTCTCGGCGGTGATACGCTTGCCGGAGATGCCTCCGGAGCTGAAAAGTTGCAGCTCCTCGGCCGTGGTGATGTGCATTACGTGGAGCCGTGCTCCCGTGGCGCGCGCCAGCTTCACGGCGTGGGCCGTCGATTCGAAGCATGCGCGGGCCGACCGCACCGAGCTATGGCATTCCAGAGGGATACCGCCCGGATACATGGCGCTTAGCCTCTGGCGGTTGGCCGCAATTACAGCCTCGCTTTCAGCGTGGCAGGCGATTACTCGGTGGAAATTGCGGAAAAGTTTTACGATTGTGTCGTCGTTGTCGACGAGCATGCCCCCCGTGGAGCTCCCCATGAAAAGTTTCACTCCGGGGATGCGCGTGTAGTCGGCTGCGAGAATCTGGTCGAGATTGTTGTTGGTGGCGCCGAGGAAGAAGGCATAGTTGGCGGCCGACGCCTGGGCGGCGCGCTGCATCTTCTGCTCCCATGCCTCGATGGTCGTGGTCTGTGGCGACGTGTTGGGCATATCGAAGAAACTCGTCACGCCGCCGGCCAGGGCCGCACGGCTCTCGGTGGCGATGTCGCCCTTCTCCGTAAGACCCGGATCGCGGAAATGCACGTGTTCGTCGATCATGCCTGGGAGCACGAATTTCCCCTCGCAGTTCACCACCTCGTATACGTCGCGGTCGATGGTGCGGATGTCGACTCTCCCCATGTCGACGCTCTTAATCATCCATCCGTTGGCCACGACGGAGCCGATGAATCGGAATCCATCGCTTACAATCAGGCCGTTGACGAATATTACCGGTTTCATGTCCTTATTACCTTATTAATAGCCGCAGAGGGGAGTCGGCAGTGTTAATCCTTTTGCTGCGGCTGCCGCCGCGGATATTTCCGGGTTATCGAGTCAAGTTTTAGTTTCATGACGCCGAAAAGAGCCTCGCCGAATATGCCGCTGCTCATCTTGCTCGTGCCGAGCACCCGGTTCACGAACACTATAGGTACCTCCACAACCTTGAAGCCGCATTTTATGGCGGTGAACTTCATCTCTATCTGGAAGGCATATCCCTTGAAGCGGATTTTGTCCAGCTCCATGGTGCGGAGAACCTCGCTGCGGTAGCAGGCGAATCCTGCCGTGGTGTCGGCTACGTTCATCCCCGTCACGGCGCGAACGTATTTCGACGCGAAATAGCTCATGAGCACGCGCCCCATCGGCCAGTTCACCACATTCACTCCGGTCACGTAGCGCGAACCTACGGCAACGTCGGCGCCATCCTCGGCGCACGCCTCGCGCAGGCGCACCAGGTCGGCGGGATTGTGCGAGAAATCGGCGTCCATCTCGAAGATGTATTCATAGTCCATTTCGAGGGCGCGGCGGAAGCCCGCTATGTAAGCCGTCCCCAGGCCCAGCTTTCCTTCGCGCTCTATAATATGGACGCGGCCCGGAAGTTCGGCCATCTTGCTCTTCACTATGTCGGCGGTCCCGTCGGGCGAATTGTCGTCGACCACAAGCACGTCGAAAGCCACCGGAAGGTTCATCACGGCGTCGATTATGGCGGCCGCGTTCTCTTTCTCGTTATACATCGGAATGATTACGAGCGAGTCGGCGCGCTCCGGGCTGAGGGGAGCTGTCGATGCGGCTGATGTGTTTTCGGTTGACATGGCGTTGACTCAAAAGCGTTGGGCGATAATATATTGGCGTTGAAACGGCCCCTCGCCCCGGGGGCGGGTGGCTCACCTCGTCTATATGACAACAAAATTACAAATAAGTTTCAATGCTGCAAACCTTTTCAGAAAAATTTTATCCTGAAAACTTGTTCTTGGCTCCCCTTTTTCTGTCCGGTTTTTCCTGCAAGTGTGAAATTTTATGAAAACGTGCGGCGCTTAGCCGTAAATTTCGTATCTTTGCGCGATTTAAGAAGTTAAAAAATTTTTATATAGAATGAATCCGATCAAAAAGACCATCACCCTGCCCGATGGCCGCGAGATTACGCTCGAGACGGGCAAACTGGCCAAGCAGGCTGATGGAGCAGTGGAACTCCGCATGGGCAATACCATGCTGCTTGCCACTATCGTGTCGGCCCCCGAGGCCGGCGAGGGCGTGGACTTCATGCCCCTTACCGTAGACTACAAAGAAAAATTCTCGTCGGCCGGACGTTTCCCCGGCGGTTTCCTCAAGCGCGAAGGCCGTGCCTCCGACTATGAGATTCTCACTTCGCGCCTGGTCGACCGCGTGATGCGTCCGCTCTTCCCCGACAACTACCATGCCGAGACGTTCGTGAACATCACCATGTTCTCAGCCGATGGCGTGGATATGCCCGACGCTCTGGCCGGTCTGGCCGCTTCCGCAGCCATCACCTGCAGCGATATTCCCTTCAATGGCCCCATTTCCGAAGTGCGTGTGGCCCGCGTCGACGGTCAGTTTGTAATCGACCCCACTTTTGAGCAGCTTGAGAAAGCCGACATGGAGCTCATGGTCGGCGCCACCTACGACAACATCATGATGGTGGAGGGTGAGATGGACGAAGTATCCGAAGCTGATCTTCTCGCAGCACTCAAGGCCGCCCACGAAGAAATCCGCAAGCACTGCAAGGTGCAGCTCGAACTCGCCGAAGCCGCCGGCAAGACCGTGAAGCGCGAATACTGCCACGAAGTCAACGACGAAGACCTCCGCAAGGACGTTCACGACAAATGCTACGACAAGGCTTACGCCGTTGCCAAGGCCGGCTGCGCCGACAAGCATTGGCGCGCCGACTCCTTCGCCGCCATCTGCGACGAATACATCGAATCCCTCCCCGAAGAGGAGCGTGAGGAGAAGGCTCCCCTGGTAAAACGCTACTACCACGACGTGGAGCGCGAGGCCATGCGCCGCTGCGTGCTTGACGAGGGTATCCGCCTCGACGGCCGCAAGACCACCGAAATCCGTCCCATCTGGTGTGAGACCGACTACCTGCCCGGCCCCCACGGATCGGCCGTATTCACCCGAGGTGAGACCCAGAGCCTCGCTACCGTAACCCTCGGCACCAAACTCGACGAGAAGATTCTCGACGACGTTCTCAACCAGGGCCGCGAGCGCTTCCTGCTGCACTATAACTTCCCCCCCTTCTCCACAGGCGAAGCCCGTCCTACACGCGGTGTCGGCCGTCGTGAAATCGGTCACGGCAACCTCGCCCACCGCGCCATCAAGCGCATGTTCCCCGAGGATTTCCCCTATGTTTGCCGCGTTGTCAGCGACATCCTCGAGAGCAACGGCTCCTCGTCGATGGCTACCGTATGCGCCGGAACCCTTGCTCTGCTCGACGCAGGCGTGAAACTCCGTCGCCCCGTCAGCGGTATCGCCATGGGCCTTATCTCCGACGGCTCGAAATACGCCATCCTGAGCGACATCCTCGGCGATGAGGACCACCTCGGCGATATGGACTTCAAAGTGACGGGTACCCGCAAGGGCATCACCGCTACCCAGATGGACATCAAGTGCGACGGCCTCAGCTACGAGATTCTCGAGCAGGCTCTCAACCAGGCCAAGGAAGGTCGCCTGCACATCCTCGACATCATTGAGGAGACCATCCCCGCGCCGCGCGAGGACTACAAGCCTCACGTGCCCCGCATCGTCACCATGACCATCCCCAAAGACCTTATCGGCGCCGTTATCGGCCCGGGCGGAAAAATCATCCAGGGTATCCAGGAAGAATCGGGTGCTACCGTCTCAATCGACGAAATCGACGAGGGCGGCTACATCGAGGTGGCTGCTGCCAACAAGGAGTCGATCGACAAGGCTCTGGCTATGATCAACGCCATCGTCGAGCTCCCCGAAGAGGGCAAGGTTTACACCGGCAAGGTGCAGACCATTCAGGACTTTGGCGCATTCGTTGAGTTCATGCCCCACCGCGACGGCCTGCTCCACATCTCCGAGATTTCGTGGGACCGTCTGCCCGACATGGAGGCCTCCGGCATCAAGGAAGGCGACGAGCTCACCGTGAAACTCATCGAGATCGACAAGAAGAGCGGTAAATACCGCCTATCGCTTCGCGCCCTCCAGCCCAAACCCGAAGGTTGGGTTGAACCCGCCGAGCGTCCGCGCGGCCCGCGTCGCGAAGGCGCACCCCGCCGCGACGGCGACCGTGGTCCCCGTCGTGAAGGCTCGCGCGGTCCGCGCCGCGAAGGTGGCGACCGCGGTCCCCGCCGTCATGAGTGATTCCACGGGAGTCTGATTCCCTGATACTTCCGGATGGCTGCTGACTGCATCCCGTCCGATACAATAAAAAGCGATGCGTTCTGAATGAGCGCATCGCTTTTTATTGTATGATGGCTGGCCTCGGACGCAGACTGAACAGCCTTTGTAAGGAGGATATTGCAGATAAAATGTATTGGTCAATATGGCGGTGTGTCAAAACTCGAAATTTT
>OHDX01000382.1_pt1 | contig 11007 bp, 8 predicted proteins | sample 1567051 | NCBI WGS metagenome assembly OHDX01 (sample SAMEA3879502, study PRJEB24766) | human gut metagenome | biome: human-associated habitat; feature: feces | place: USA | collected 1985/1987
GGCACCGGACGGGTACGGGAATTCGACCAGCGCATAGAATTTCTTCGCGTCGCTGCCGGTCCTGGCGGCATAGAGCTGCTTTTCATCCCAGATCTTATGCCATTTGGCCTCGATGGCGGTAAAATCGTACTTCATGTTTCTCCCTCTTTATTCTGCAAAATCAATGGGAACCGGCGTTGCGTCGTTCCACAGGCGTTCGAGATCATAGAAGGCGCGCGTCTCTTCTGTGAAGACATGCACGACGAGGCAGCCGAAGTCCAGCAGGACCCACGTTCCGCCGCGGTGGCCCTCCCGGTGCAGCAGCGGCTCGCCCAGCTCATCGGAAACGGCCGCCTCCACGCTGTCGCACAGCGTCTTGACATGCGTGTTGGACGTGCCGGTACAGATCAGAAAATAGTCGGCGATGGACGTGACGTCCGTAACCTGCAGCAGGCGGATCTTCAGGCCCTTGCGGTCGTCGAGTGCCTTTGCGGCGCGCAGCGCCAGCTCCTTGGGTGTATACATGGGGTGTTCCTCCTTATTCTGCCGTCTCCGGCGCAGCGGTCGGCGCTTCCGTGGGCGCCTCGGTCGGAGCCTCCGTCGGCGCTTCCGTCGGGCCCTCGGTCGGCCCCTCCGTCGGGTCCTGCGTTTCGTCGGTTGGGCCCTCCGTCGGCTCCGTGGGATCTTCCGTCGGTTCCGTCGCCGTATCCTGCGTGGGCTCTGTCGGCTCCTGGCGCGGCTGCGTGCTCTTTGTCGGCGTTGTCGCCGTGGTATCACGGGTCACGGTTCCATCCCCGCGCTGAATATCCGTCTTCTGGCGGATGTTGATGTCATATTTTCCGTATTCCTCGGACGTGGGGTTGAAGTGCTCGTTCAGGATCTTCAGCACGCCGTCCGGGTCGAGCTGATAATAGTCGCCGCCCTTGATCTCCACGGCCTCGCCGGGCAGGGTCACGGTGTACATGGCGTTGAAATCGCACTGCATCAGCTCGGATCCGAGATAGATCAGGTTGCCGACGGTCAGGTCGGTGCGGACATAGGTCGCAAATAGCTCGGCATAGTCCTTCACCTTTGCCAGCGTCGCGGACGAAGCCAGCTTCCGTGCCAGCGCTCGCAGGAATTCCTGCTGCGTAGCCGCACGCTCAATGTCCATATCGGCAGCGCCGCTGCGGTAGCGGCACAGCTGCAGCGCATGTGCACCGTCAAGCAGCTGATGGCCCGCCTTCAGGTCGACGTGGATGTTCTCGTCGTCATCGTCATACTGCAGGTCGGTCGGGATATCGAATTCCACGCCGCCGACCATGTCGATCGTCTTTTCAAAGCCCTGCAGATCAACCAGCACATAACCGTCGACTGCAATGGCAAGCGTCTCGCGGATCTTATCGGTCAGCGCACGGATACCGCGGTCACCCTGGCCCGCCGCGCTGTAGACGGAATTGATCTTCGGAATGACGTAATTGCCGGTGATATAAGTGTCGCGCGGGATGCTCATCAGGCTGACGGTGTGCTCCTTTGTGTTGAGATTTGCGATCAGGAGCGTATCCGTGCGGGTGCTGTCGCCGTCCGTGCCGACAAGCAGGATGTTGTAGATTCCCTCATGGCCGGAGGCGTCCGGCACGTCCATTTCGATGCTCTGGCCAGTCTGTGCGTCCGTCTCAACGCGGACGCTCGTGCCGCCGTCGGACTTTTTATTGCCGCCGGACGGAGCGACGGCCGTCGTGCGGCCGAGCAGCGCCAGACACATGGCGACAGAACCGAGAAACAGCGCGATGGAGGCCAGCAGCAGGATCAGGCCGCGCGTTTTGCCGTTCATGCCGCTGCGCGGCGCTTCGGCATCCGTGCGAGGCAGATCACGCGTCAGGTCCTCGTCCCTGACTTCCTCCCGGCGGGGCCGCGGCGCTTCGGCACGCGGCGCACGGGGTGCGGGAACGCTCTGCGCCGGCTGCGGGGTCGGCCGGCTCTGGGGCTGCTGTGCCGCCGGGCGCGCCTGCTGCGGCTGCGCCGGAGCCTGATGCCGCTCCTGCGGCATGACCTGCGACAGCGGCGGGCGCTTCAGATATTGCTGCAGAAGCGGGATATCATTCTCTTCCGTCTCCGCACGGTGCTGTGCCGCCTCGCGGTTGGCATAATCACGCAGGAGCGGGATCTCCTCGTCATCCGCCTCGGGGCGCTGCACATCGGGCTGCACCGGCGCACTGCGGCGCTCGGCCTGCTTCCCGGCGACATAGCGCCCGCCGGAAGCGCCGCGGCTGCTGTTGCCGAATAGTTTCCTCATTCCGACTTCGTCCTTTCGCTTTTCAAAAAATCTCTGGCCGCTCTGGAATTCACGTCAATGGGCTGACCGGTTTCCGTCAGCAGATCGAGCGACATCTCAAGGCCCAGAAGGACCGCCTCATCCAGATCATGCTCCGCCAGAGCGCGGAGCCGTTCCACACCGGGGAAATCCCGGTTCGGCTCCATGTGCAGCAGCTTGGGGTGACTGCGTTCGAATGTATCCAACATCATACCATATTTATCGCATAATTTCAACTGCTCCGGACCGGGAAGCGCCTTTGTCACATCGTGCAGCAGACCGGCACGCCGGGCTGGGCCGGGATCCTCCCCGAAGCGGGCGGCAAGCTCCGCCGCCGTATGGCTGCAGCCAAGTACATGCGGCACGCGCTTCGGGTCGTGCAGCGGCAGGGCGATGCGGGCCAGCGCATCGAGCGGCAGGCCGCGAAGGTCGCTGCGCGTGTGATAAAGCCCCTGCATGCAGACGGCGTCATAGACCGCAGGCTCGAGATAGTCCTCCCCGCAGCGGAAGGCCAGCATGGCGCGGGCGATGGTGGAGGAATAGGGCAGAAAGTCATTTTCCACCAGCACGACGTCCGCCCCGAAGCGGTCGCGCAGCTGCTGCGCCGCTTCCCGAAGCGTTCTGCCGTCGTCCTTTCCGCGATGTGCGACTGCCAGCGAAGCGAGCTTTGCAATGCGCTCCGGCGCATGCCACTGCGCAAATGTCAGCAGCATATCCGTCCCCATCAGAAACCAGAGGTGGTCGTTGGGATACTGCCGGTGCAGCTCCTCGAGTGTATCGGCCGTGTAGCTTGCGCCGCTGCGGTGCAGCTCCAAATCGCTGACCTCCGCAAACGGGAGGTCCTGCGCAGCCAGCCTTGTCAGCTCCAGACGCGTGTGGGCGTCCGGCGATCCAGCGGCCAGCGCCTTATGGGGCGGCAGCGCCGCCGGCATCAGAATGACGCGGTCCAGCCCAAGTCTGCGCTGGAACTCCGCTGCAGCCAGCAGATGGCCGCGATGCGGCGGGTTGAAGCTCCCGCCGAATATACCGATGTTTGCCATGTGCGGCGCTCCCCTTTCCGATGATTTATGTTATTCCTCGCGGCTCTTCCGGCGCTCGATGGCGGCCTGAATGGCAGCCTGCCGGAAATACTCATTGCGGCGCTCGCGCTCCTCGCGTGCCTGCCGACGGCGCTCCTGCGCCCCGCGCCGGACGGGGTTCGACTTGCGCTTTTTCAGCTCGCGCGCCTGCCGTGCGGCCTCCTGTGCCTTCTTCTCCGAGCGGCGGTAGATCACGAATTTCGAGCCGACGCACTGCACGCCGTCTGCACCGAGCGCTTCGCACAGCGCATCGCAGACCTCGCGTGCGGACAGGAGCGCCGCCTCGAGCACGCGGCCCTTGACAAGCTCACGCGCCTCAAGCTGCCGGGCGGCCTCGGACAGAACATTCTCCGTCACGCCCCCCTTACCCACCATCAGGGTGGTGTCCAGATCATTTGCCTGTGCGCGCAGATCGGCGCGCTGTTTGCTGGTCAGCATAATTTCTTCTCCTTTTTCGTACCGAACGCCTTCTCCACAAAGGCGCGCAGCGCCCGGGCGCGGTGGGATACCTGATTTTTCTGCTCCGGGGCCAGTTCTGCGAACGTGCACCCGGCATCCTCCGCAAAGAACACCGGATCATAGCCGAAGCCGCCGTTTCCGTGGCGCTCGAACAGGATGTGTCCCGGACACTCGCCGCGCGCGACGATCTCCTTGCCGTCCGGCGTGACGAGGGTGATAACGCTGACGAATTTTGCCGTCCGCTTCCCCTCCGGAACGTTTTCGAGCTTTTTCAGCAGATAGTTGATGCGGTCGGAATCGCTGATGCAGTCTGGTCCGCCGTAGCGCGCGGAATAAACGCCCGGCTCCCCGTTCAGCGCGTCGACCATCAGGCCGGAGTCGTCCGCCACGGCGGGCAGACCGCAGGCCTGCATCACAGCCACAGCCTTGATGCGGGAATTCTCCTCAAACGTTGTGCCGGTCTCCTCCGGCTCGACATGCACACCCGCCTCACGCTGCGAGACGACGTCCAGCCCGTAGGCAGACAGGATCGCGCGCAGCTCGGCGATCTTGTGGGCGTTGTTGCTTGCCATAACGACCTTCATGTCGGGCACCTCCTCAGATCAGCGCGTCGACGAACGCGCGCGGCTCAAACGGCATCAGGTCGTCCATCTGTTCGCCGACACCGATGAGCTTCACAGGGATCTGCAGCGCGTCCGCCACGGCGATGACGATGCCGCCCTTGGCCGTGCCGTCGAGCTTTGTCAGGGCGATGGCCGTAACACCGGCGATATCCTTGAACTGCTTGGCCTGCAGCAGGCCGTTCTGGCCCGTCGTGCCGTCGAGCACGAGCAGGACCTCTTTATCCGCATTCGGCAGCTCGCGGTCGATGATGCGGGAAATTTTGCCGAGCTCGTTCATCAGGTTGGCCTTGTTGTGCAGGCGTCCTGCCGTGTCGCACAGGATGACATCGCTGCCTCGCGCCTTGGCGGCGGAAATGGCGTCGAACACCACGGCGGCGGGGTCCGCGCCCTCGTGCTGGCGGACGATGTCCACATTGGCGCGTCCGGCCCAAATTTCGAGCTGATCGGCAGCCGCGGCGCGGAACGTATCGGCCGCGCACAGCAGCACACGCTTGCCCTCGCCGGAGAGGCGATGGGCCAGCTTGCCGATGGTCGTCGTCTTGCCGACGCCGTTGACGCCGATGACAAGCACGACGGACGGGCGCGTGCCGAGCTTCAGGTTCGTGTCGCCGACGTTCAGCATGTCCACAAGGATATCCTTCAGGGCATCGTGAATTTCTTCCGCCGTGCGGAGCTTCCGCTCCTTCACGACGGTGCGGAGCTGCTCGACGGCCTTGCAGGACGTTTCCACGCCGATGTCGGCGAGGATCATGCTCTCCTCAAGCTCCTCGTAAAATTCTTCGTTTGCGCCGCTGAACGAGGCGAAGATGCCGCCGAGCGTGTTGGCCATGGCGGCGCGCGTCTTTTTCAGTCCGTTTTTGATTTTTTCAAAAAATCCCATTTACTTGATCTCCTCCGAAATTCCGAGCTGCTGCTCCATTTGATTCAGGTCCAGATGCAGGATGCGGGAAATTCCCTGCTCCTGCATGGTCACGCCATAGAGCACGTCGGCGGCCTCCATGGTACCGCGGCGGTGCGTGATGACGATAAACTGCGTTTTCCCGCTGAAGCCGCGCAGGTAGCCCGCGAAGCGTTCGACATTCCGGTCGTCCAGCGCGGCGTCGATCTCGTCGAGCATGCAGAACGGCGTCGGCCGCACCTTCAGAATGGCAAAATACAGCGCGATGGCGACAAAGGCCTTCTCACCGCCGGACAGCAGCGTGATGGTCTTGAGCTGCTTGCCGGGCGGCTGCACGCGAATTTCAATGCCGCACGTCAGCGGCTGCGAGCGGTCCTCCAGCTCGAGCGAGGCCTTGCCGCCGCCGAACATCTCCGTGAATGTCTGGCCGAAATAGGTGTTGATGCGGCCGAATTCCGTGACGAAAATATCGGTCATCTGGCCGGTGATATCGCCGATGATGCCCTCGAGGTCGCGCTTGGACGTCAGCACGTCGTCGCGCTGGCCGCAGAGGTATTCATACCGCTCGTTCACGCGGGCAAATTCGTCGATGGCGCCGAGGTTCGGCGTGCCGAGGCCGGAGATCTTCTTACGGAGCTCCGCGGCACGCTTCGTTCCGGCAGCCGTGCTCTCCAGCTCCGCCGCAGCGGCGGGCGCGCTTGAGCGCGTCAGCTCATAGGTATCCCACAGCCGGTCGAGAATTTGCTTTTCCTCCAGCTCGGCGGCATTTTTGCGCGACTCCAGACGGGCGCTCTCGCGCTCCATGTTCAGGATATCGCGGTTTTTCTCCTGTACTTCCTTTTCCGTGGCCGTTTTGCGCGCTTCGACCTTCGCACGCTCGGCAAGCGCGGCCTGCAGCTCTTCCTGCCTGGCCTGCGCCGCGGCGTCCTGCCCGGCCAGCTTGTCCTGCTCGGCCTGCAGCGTCTTTTCCAGCTCAGCAGCCTCCTGCGTATAGCGGTCGATGAGCTGCAGCTTCTGCTCGCGGTCGCCGCGCATGGCATGCTCCAGCCCGCGCAGCTGCTCGGCGGAGCTCTTCGCCGTGGCGCGCTCGGCCTCCAGCTTGGCCGCCTCCATGCGCAGCGCCGTCAGGCGCTCCGAAAGGCGGCTGCTCTGCTCCGAAGCAACGCTCTGGCCGTCCGAAACGACGGAAAGCTCCTGCTCAGCCTCCTCCAGTGCCTTCTGCAGGTCGGCAACGGCCTTCTGCAGCGCCGCGCGGCGGCCGCTGTCGGCGCCGATCCGCTTTTCGAGCAGCTCCTGCTCGCGCTGCGAGCCGGTGATTGCGTCCGTCAGGGCCTGCACAAGAACGTGGTGCTGCTTTTCCTCGCCCTGCAGGCGCAGAGCGGCGTCTTCGGCCGTGCGGAGGTCCGTCTCCGCGTTCGTCAGGTCATAATTCGCCTGCTCCAGCAGGCGCTGCGCCTCCTTCTGCTCTCCGCGGAGCTTGTCCAGCGCGGCGGCGGCCTCCTTCTGCTGGGCCTGCAGACGCTCGATCTCGTTGGCGCGCGACAGGATGCCCGCACTGCGGGAGACGGAGCCGCCCGTCATGGAGCCGCCTGCATTCAGGACCTGCCCGTCCAGCGTGACGATGCGGAAGCGATGGCCGAATTTGTTGGCAATGGAAATGGCCGCGTCGAGGTCCTGCGCCACGACCGTGCGGCCGAGCAGATTCAGGATGATCTCGCGATAGCGCGGCTCACACGAGACAAGGTCGGAGGCTACGCCGCAGAAGCCGGCGCAGCGCTCGATGCCGCTCTCGTTCAGCGGCCGGCCGTGGATGACAGACAGCGGCAGGAATGTGGCGCGGCCGTTGTCCGAGCGTTTCAGATATTGGATGGCAGCCTTGGCGCAGCCCTCGTCCTCCACGACGATATTCTGCATGGCGCTGCCGAGCGCGACCTCGATGGCAACGGTGTAGCTGTCCTGTGTGCGCAGCAGCATGGACACCGCGCCATGGATGCCGCGGAGCTTGCCGCGTCGGCTCTCCTGCATGACGGTGCGGACAGCGCGGGAATAGCCCTCCAGCTCACGCTCCATCTCCTGAAAGAGCTTCAGACGGGAGCTGACCGTGTCGAGCTGGACACCGGCTTCCGTGGCCTGCTTCTGCAGGGCCTCGCTCCGCTCCGCTCGGGTGCGGCTGCGCAAACGGTAGCCGTTGATGCGGTTCTGCGCGGCCGTGATATCGGCCTGCGCTTTGGAGAGCTGCTTCTGTGCGGTCTCGAGCGCGCGCTGTGCCTCTGCACAGCGGCTCTGCGCCGCCTGCAGATCCTGTGCCAGCTGGGTCTGCCGCTCCGTGCTCTGGGCAAGACTCTCTTCCACGGCGGTCAGGTCCGCGCCGCGGGCGGAGAGCTCCTCGCGCTTCCGGCCCTGCAGATCGCGCAGGGTGAGATAGCGCTTTGTCATGCCGTCGGCGGAGTCCGCCAGTCTGCGGCCCTCCTCCTCGGCCTGCTTCTGCTTTTCGGCCAGCGCGGCGGTCTGCGTGTCGATCTCGCCCATGCGCTGCTCCAGTGCTTCGATCTGCGCGGAGATGCTGCCGCTGCGGCTGTCCTGATCCTCCAGCTCGTGCTGCACGCGCTTCAGGTTGCTCTGCGCGTTGCCGCGATTCGTCTCCAGCACGGCGATCCGGCTGCGCTGCTCCTGCGAGGCGGCCTCCGCCTGCCGGATCGCATCACGGATCTGATCCGTCTGCAGGTCGCGGTTGTGGAGATCGAACGTCAGGGATTCCGAGGTGACATAGAGCTTGTCCAGCGCGTCGTGCTCCTGCTGCAGGATGAAGGCGGCGGAATGATAGTCCTCCTCGGCCTTGCGCGCCGTGGCGCTCAGGCGCTCGAGCGACTGCAGCCACAGCGCGACCTCGAGGCCCTTGAGCTCCTCGCGGTAGGTCAGGTAGCGCTTTGCCTTTTCCGCCTGATCGCGCAGCGGGCCGACCTGCAGCTCCAGCTCCGAGATCTTGTCGCCGATGCGGGTCAGATTGTCCTGCGTCGTGGCGAGGCGGCGCTCCGTTTCCTCCTTGCGGTGGCGGTATTTCGAGATACCGGCGGCCTCCTCGAAAATTTCGCGGCGGTCCGTGCTCTTGAGGGACAGAATTTCGTCGATGCGTCCCTGGCTGATGTTGGAATAGCCGTCGCGGCCGAGACCGGTATCCATGAACAGCTCGTTGACGTCGCGCAGACGCACGCTCTGCTTGTTGATGTAGTATTCGCTCTCGCCGGAGCGGTAATACCGGCGCGTGACCATCAGCTCGTCGGCGTCATAATGCAGGGCGCGGTCGCTGTTGTCCAGCACGAGCGTCGCTTCGGCAAAGCCGACGGGGGCGCGCTTCTCCGTGCCGCCGAAAATGACATCCTCCATCTTCTGGCCGCGCAGCGAGCGGGAATTCTGCTCGCCCATGACCCAGCGGATGGCATCTGAGATATTGGATTTTCCGCTGCCGTTCGGCCCGACGATGGCGGTGATATCATGGCCAAATCCCACGACCGTCTTGTCCGGGAAGGATTTGAAGCCCTGAATGACTAGCTGTTTCAGATACATATGGACAGATTGCTCCTATTGTATTTCAATGTCTGATTATACCATTGCGCCCCGAAAATTGCAAGACCGGGATTTCACCCCTGCAGGCGGTGCGGCATAGGATGACGCGGAGGTGATCGGAATGCTGCCGATCTTTCGGGGCGCCGCCACGGCGCTCCTCACCCCGTTCCGGCCGGACGGGAGCATCGATCTTCCGGCATGGGACCGCCTGCTTGAGCGGCAGCTGGATGCCGGGATCGCGGCGCTCGTTGTCTGCGGCACGACCGGCGAGGCTGCGACCCTGACGCAGGACGAGAGGCTGACACTCCTGCGCCGCGCAAAGCAGGCTGCCTGCGGCCATTGCCCCGTTATCATGGGCGTCGGGACGAACTGCACGGCAGGCTCCGTGGAAAATGCAGAGCTTGCGGCGCAGAACGGCGCGGATGCGCTGCTGGCCGTTACGCCCTATTATAATAAAGGTACGCAGGCAGGCCTGCTTGCGCACTATACCGCGATCGCGGACGCGTCTCCCCTGCCGCTCGTGCTCTATAATGTTCCGTCGCGCACCGGCGTCGATCTCCTGCCGGAGACGGTGCGGGCGCTCACCCGCCATCCGCATATTGCGGGCATCAAGGAAGCCTGCGGCAGCATCAGCCGGGCAGCGCAGCTACTGGCCCGGTGCGGACTTCCGGTATGGAGCGGCAACGACGACCAGACAGCCGCGATCATGGCGCTCGGCGGCAGTGGCGTGATCTCCGTGGTGTCGAACGTCGCGCCGGAGGCCGTCGTTGCCATGACGGATGCCTGCCTTGCCGGAGATTTCCGCGAAGGCGCGCGCCGCCAGCTGGAGCTGCTGCCGCTGTGCGAGGCGCTGTTCTGCGTCGTGAACCCCATCCCGGTCAAGGCTGCCATGGAGGAGCTTGGCCTGTGCGGCGGGACGCTCCGCCTGCCGCTGTCGCCGCTGGAGGAGCCGTACCGCAGCCGCCTGCGGGCAGTGCTGCGGGGGTATGGGCTCCTCTCATAAGAGTATCCCCGCGCAGCACCGGGACTGCTTCCTGCGCGGCATGAAAATGCTCCCCCTATGTGACGGTGTCTTTCATCGTCTCATAGAGGGAGCATATCACTTCACCAGCTCCGAAGCTTTTTCTTTAAGCACGCGGGTGATATTTTTCATAGACGCTCTTGAGCGTCTTTTTCACGACCTGCGCATAGACCTGCGTGGAGGAGATATCGCTGTGGCCGAGCATCTCCTGCAGGGAATGCAGGTCCGCGCCGTTTTCGAGCAGATGGGCCGCAAAGCTGTGACGCAGCGTATGCGGCGTGATCTCCTTATCGATCTGCGCGGTCTGCTGATAGTGCTTGATGATCTTCCAAAAGCCCTGTCTGGAAATGCGGCCGCCGTTCAGGTTGACGAACAGGGCCTGCTCGTCCGGCTCGGCGATCATATTCGGCCGGATATCCGTCACATAGGCCGTCAGGGCACGGATGGCCGCCGGGTAGATCGGGATGATGCGGGACTTCCCGTTCCCGGTGCAGCGGACAAAGCCGCCTGCCAGACTGACGTCCGAAACGTTCAAGGCGATCATCTCGCTGACGCGCATGCCGGTGGCATAGAGCGTCTCGAGCATGGCCTTGTCGCGGTAGCCCTTCATATCCGTACACTTCGGCTGTTCGAGCAGCAGCTCGACCTCGCGGCCGGTTAAAATCTGAGGAAGGCGCTTTTCCGCCTTCTGCTGCGGGATATCATGCACAGGAGACTGCGCGACCGCGCCGGTGGAGACGCAGTAGCCATAGAAGCTCTTGAGCGATGCCACACACCGGGAGACCGTTGCGGGCGACTTGCCGATGCTCGTCAGATGGCGCACATAGGCACAGACCGTCTCCTGCGTGCACGCCTCCAGCGCAGGGCCATCCGTCTGCTCCAGATAGGTGGTAAATTGCCTCACATCGCGCAGATAGGAAGCGACCGTATTGTCCGATGCGTGCCTGATATTCATAAGGTAGGATTCATATGCAGCCACGAGCTTCCCCATCTTGCGTTCCCTCTCGCCAGCAAAAAACTATGCCGCAGCGGCCCGGCGCATACAGGAGGCAACCGGAGCGTTCTGCAAACATTTCTGGCAGTGTAGAATA
>OHDX01000394.1_pt1 | contig 10920 bp, 13 predicted proteins | sample 1567051 | NCBI WGS metagenome assembly OHDX01 (sample SAMEA3879502, study PRJEB24766) | human gut metagenome | biome: human-associated habitat; feature: feces | place: USA | collected 1985/1987
CTCAGCTGGGAGAGCATCTGCCTTACAAGCAGAGGGTCACAGGTTCGAGCCCTGTTGTTCCCACCATAAATTCGGCCAGGTAGTTCAGCTGGTTAGAACGCCGGCCTGTCACGCCGGAGGTCGAGGGTTCGAACCCCTTCCTGGTCGCCATTTGCTGCTGTAGCTCAGTAGGTAGAGCGCATCCTTGGTAAGGATGAGGTCGGCAGTTCGAATCTGCCCAGCAGCTCCAAGTAAAAACCCTGTAGTTTCAATGACTACAGGGTTTTCCTTTTGCCTTTTCGGTGAGGTTTTCCCTTTAGTTTTCCCTTATGAGAGTGAAAAGGACTCATTTTTCACCACCAGACACGCTTTTAATGAAGTTATCCATGCGTTCTGAACTTGCTTGCTTCATTTGCTCTGTGACATGACCGTATCCGGGATGGAACAGGAATGATATACGCAGACGTGCGCCCGATTCGGAGCACCGATGCCGCCTCAACAACTGTGAGCGTAAGCGGTAAATCTTCCTCGACGGCAACGGCGTGGTAACGGCGCACGGTGCGCGCTACAGCGATGTCATTGTCCTTCTGCCGAATCAGACGAGCTGGCGCTACATGTACGCGGACGAGCTCAAGACCGTGTTCCACCGCGACGGCTTTACACTGACGGGCTTTGTGGGCCCTGATCCGGACAGCAAGGAAGATAAGCTTTATACGCTCAGCGATCTGCATAAGCTTTCCACCGTGTTTGACGATGGACAGCTGCACGCAGGCAAGACGACGATCTGCACCGCCCAGTGGGAGCGTATCGGCAATAAGACGGAGGACAGCTCCGCCTACTATACTAAGGCGGACGATGGTACCGTGAAGATCGAGTCGGTCGATCAGGACGAGCTTAAAAAGCAGCTCGAAACTGACAGCACGGCGCAGATCGATGTGTCCGGGCTGGAAGCGGAAAAAGTGACGCTGCCCGTCAGCGCCGTGAACGACGTCCTTGCTTTGGAAGCGAAAGCGCTGTCGATCAAGATGGCGGACGCGGCGATCACGCTGGACAAGACGGCGATGCAGTCGGTCGTCGAAACAGCGGACGGCAACGATATTCAGCTGCATGTCAGCACCGGCGATGCACTGAGCAGCGATCAGACCGAGATCATCGGCGATATCGAACAGGGCATGGTGCTTGATGTGAGCCTGACGGCAAACGGAACGGAAATTCACAGCTTTAACGGCAAAGTGACCGTCTCCGTTCCGTTTACGTGGACGCAACAGGGTGTGCTGCAGGCTTGGTATCTTGCCGATGACGGCACAAAGGAGCCGGTCGAGGTGGCCTACCGCGACGGAAACGCCGTGCTGACGCTCAAGCACTTCTCGACCTATGCCATCGTGGTGAAGGCGAACGACCCTGACAGCGGCATCGTGAGCATGGGCGAGAACGAGGTCACAGTCCAAAAGCAGGCGGACGCGGTTTACTACGCTGCGGCGCTCTACGCCGAGGACGGCAGATTCCTGGCCTATGCCGCGAGCGAAGCTGCGGAGGATGAAGAAACCGTGACGCTCAAGTGGGCGAACGCCGACTGGTCGAAGGCGGCGAAGGTCAAGGTGTTCTTCCTTGACGCGGACCGCAAGCCCGTCGCCGAAGCGGTGACGGCGCTGATCAAGGGCAAAAGTCAGAAAAACTGAGCGGCTACAGCACAAGAATGAAAAAGGGAGCGCATCGGGCCTTGCCCGATGCGCTCCCTTTTAGCGCGTTTCTTACTTTTTCAGAAAATACATGTTGATCTCGGCGCGGGCGATCAGCGCGCCGGTGTCGTCGGTGATATTGACCTCGAAAAAGCCGATGTGACCGCCGACCCTGACCGGTCGGCCGACGGCGGTGAGCGCTTTGGACTGCACCGTCGAGCGCAGATAGTTGATCGAGCCGTTCAGCGTGACGTTGTGCTGGCCGTAGTTGATGCGCGCGAACGCGCCCGCGGCGGTGTCAGCCATCGCGTAGAGAAAGCCGCCGTGCACGCCGCCCCAGATGTTGGAATTTTCCGGCGTGACGTCGGCGGTCAGCACGCTTTTTTCCTCGTCGACCGAAACGACGCGGATGCCGTTGTGACGGATAAAGCCGCTGTGCTCGCTCGAAAGCATTTCCTGATAATTTTCGACCATGATGCGTTAGCCTCCTTCAGGCACGGAATATCAGACTAAGGCAAGCATAGCAGAATCGCGCCGGAGGCGCAACAGAAAAATGCGCCGCGCCGCGAAACGGCAAGATTTGGGGTCGCTTTCCGCTTCGGAACGATTTACAAGCGGCGAAAATTCTGCTACATTAAAAGCGATTCGAACCAAGGGAGACTGTTTTTTATGAACGACTATCAGGCTAAATTTGTTGCGCCGGAGCAGGCTGTCAAGGCTGTGCAGTCCGGCGACTGGGTGGACTACGGCTTCGGTGCGGGTTTTCCCGAGCTTTTGGACAAGGCCCTCGCCGCGCGCATGGGTGAAGTGAAGGACGTCAAGGTCCGCGGCGGTCTTGTGATCCGCCCGCGCATCGAGGTCGTCGAAGCAGACCCCGAGCAGGAGAGTTTCAGCTATTACAGCTGGCACATCGGCGATTATGAGCGCAAGCTCCAGAAGAATGGCCTTGTGAAATTCATGCCCGTCATGCTGCGCTCGCTGCCGTACCTCTATCGCGACAAGCACATCCGCTGCGATGTGGCATTCGTTCCCGTCTCCAAGCCCGACGAGAACGGCTACTGCGGCCTCGGCATTTCGAACTATGCATGGCGCACGATCTTTGAGAGCGCCCGCACCGTGATCTTCGAGATCAACGAGCACTATCCCAAGCTCCAGGGCGTGGACGGCTCGCACCGTGTGCACCTGTCCGAAGCGGACTACATCGTCGAGGGCGAGCATGAGCCGCTGCCCGTGCGCTCCTACCGCGCGCCCAGCGAGACCGATATCGCCATCGCCAAGATCGTGGTGAATGAGATCCCCGACGGCGCGGTGCTGTCGCTCGGCGTGGGCGGCGTGCCCTACACGGTCGCCAAGATGCTCGCCGAGTCCGACAAGAAGGATCTCGGCTGCCACACCGGCACCATTTCCGATGCGTTCCTTGAGCTCTACCAGGCGGGCAAGCTGACGAACGCGCACAAGGAGCTCGACACCGGCCTTTCCGCGTGGAACCTTGCCATGGGCTCTCAGGAGCTCTATGACTGGCTCGACGCCGAACCCCAGCTCTTCCACCCGGGCGATCTCGATTACATCCACTCCGTCGAGCGCATCTCGAAGCTCAGCAACGTCATCAGCATCAACGGCGGCGTGCAGCTCGACCTCATGGGGCAGGAGAACGCCGAGAGCACCGGCACGCGCCAGCTCTCCGGCGTCGGCGGCCAGATGGACTTCCTCGAGGGAGCGTACCGCTCCAAGGGTGGCAAGGGCTTCATCTGCATCAACTCTTCCCGTGTGACAAAGGACGGCGAGCGCAAGAGCAATATCCTTGCCACCATCCCCGGCGGCAGCACGATTTCCGCCCCGCGCACGATGATCCAGTATGTCGCGACCGAGTACGGGATTGCAAGCCTTTCCGGCAAGACGCTGCGCGAGCGCGCCGAGGCGATGGCCTCCATCGCGCACCCCGACTTCCGCGAGGAGCTGATGAAGTACGCGCAGGAGAATTTCAAGTAATTTAGATCAAGATAAAGGACGATGTAGGATAACATGGCACAGACGGTTTTGCAGCAGGTTTTGATTCTCGCAGCGATGATGATGCTCGGCTTTTTGCTGGGCAAGTTGGGCAAAGTGGAGCGCAAGGGGGCAGACCTCCTTTCCATGCTGCTGCTGGACGTGTTTTTTCCCTGTAATATTCTGGCGGCGGCCAGCGGGGATTTCGGCGATATGCCGTTTTCTCAGGTCATTAAGATCGCACTGGCTTATATGTCCTGCTTCATTCTGTTTACACTTCTGGCCAAGCCAATCGCAAAACTGCTCCGGCTGAATGAGGACGATTCGCTTGTTTTCACCCGCAGCGTGGCCTATCCAAACAACGGCTTTGTTGGCATCCCGCTCTGCACGGCGGTTTTCGGCACGGAAGGAACGGTACTGGGCTCGCTTTCCGTGCCCTGCGCCACACTCTACATGTTCCTTTTCATTATGCAGAGCTTCCGGCGCGAAAAAGATCATAATCTCAAGCAGCAGCTCAAGAGCATGCTTACGCCGATGAACATTTCAGCTGTTCTCATGATCATCATGCTGGCCACGGGATGGAAATTCAGCGGCGCGCCGCTCCAGTTTTTGAGCAGCATGGCGAACTGCGTCGTGCCGACGTCGATGCTCATCATAGGCTGTCTCCTTTCGGGAAGCCCGCTCATCGACGTGCTCAAAAAGCCCATTTTGTACCTCATCACGCTTCTGCGCTGCCTTGTCATGCCGCTCATCGCGGCGGTGATCCTGCGCTTTACCGGCTGGAACCGCACGGTGTGCCTGTGCATCGTAATGGTGCTCGGATGCAGCGTGGCGACGGTCATCAGCATCTTCGGCGTGCGCTATGACCGCTCGCCCGAGATGGCGAGCAAGAGCGTGCTGCAATCGAATCTGCTGCTGCCGGTCACGATGCCGCTGATGATGTTCATCGCCGAACGGATCTTATAAGGAGAGACGATTATGGCCTTCTGTTTACCCCCGCAAAGCTCGGCACGTGCGAGCTTAAAAACCGCATCGTCCGCTCGGCGACGAACGGGCATCTGTCTGACGAAAAGGGTCAGGTGACGCCGCTCTGGGCGGGTACGCTCATCGAGCTTGCGAAAAACGAAGTGGGCCTTGTCATCACCGGCCATTTCTGCGTCGACAAGATGCAGCGTGCCGACGCGGGCCAGCCCGTGCTGGACGAGACGACGGACGAGTCCCTTCTCCGCCGCGCCTGCGACGGCGTGCACCGGTACGGCGGTAAACTTTTCTTCCAGCTCAGCCACAGCGGCATCAAGGGCGTTGAGAGCGTGAACGGCGCGCCGCCGAAGCACCCCGAGGATTTCACTCGGAAGAGCTCGACCGTCTGGTTGAGCAGTTTGCCTTCGCGGCGAAAAAGTGCAAAGAGAGCGGTGCGGACGGCGTGCAGGTCAGCGGCATCGACTTCAACCGCCGCGCGGGGCAGAAGACGCCGTTCTATCTGGACGCGCTCATCTGCGAGCCGGACTTTGCCGCAAAGCTCAAAAGCGGCGCGCAGGACGGGAGCAAATGCCTTGCCTGCAACGGCTGCTACACGATCTACCGCAAGCGCTTTGTGCGCTGCGTGCAGCATCAAGACGAGATCGAGCAGTTCAAAACCATCCCGTGGTAAAGAAAAACGGCAGAGCCGGCGCATTTTGCGCCGGTTCTGTTTTCACTGTTCGATGACGCTTTATCATGTTAACGAAATGAAAGGGCCGCGGGCCTGCAATTCTATCGACATTACCGATTGCATTCTGTCGGAATCTGCCATATACTGCAATAAAATTCAGCATTTCTACGCGCCGCTTGAAAAATCGGGCTGCCGCGGCGATCTGCAAGGAGGAGTCACCCATGAAGCGAAACTTTATTGCCAAGCGCTTCCAGAGCGCGGGCACCGGCCTGACGCTCGACACCGCGGCGCTGGCCAAATACAAGGACATTGTCGACCTGAGCATCGGCGACACGGACTTTACGACCGACGAGGTCATCATCAACGCGGCCTTCCGCGACGCCAAGGCCGGCCACACTCACTACGGCGACCCCAAGGGCGACCCTGAGCTCATTTCCGCGGTCTGCAAGGCGTGGGAGGAGGACTTTGACCAGAGCCTTCCGCGCGACCACGTGCTCGTGAGCGCGTCGAGCTGCCTCGGCATGTCGCTGGCAATGTTTGCCATCCTCGATCCCGGCGACGAGGTCATCGTCTTTTCCCCATATTTCGCGCTGTACCGCGCGCAGATCGAGCTGGCGGGCGGCGTGTGCGTCGATGTGCCGACCTACGCCGAGGAGGACTATGCCATCAGCGAAGAGCGCCTGCGCGCTGCCATCACGCCGCGCACGAAGGCCATCATTTTCAATAACCCCACGAACCCCACCGGCATGGGCTACGATTTGTCCACAATGGAGATGCTTGCCCGCGTGGCAAAGGAATATGATCTTCTCATCGCGGCGGACGAAATTTACACGACCTACATCTACGAGGGCGACTTCCGCCCCATCCGCACGCTGCCCGGCATGGCCGAGCGCACCATCACGCTCAACAGCTTTTCGAAGAACTTCCTGATGACCGGCTGGCGTGTGGGCGTTATCATTGCTGAGCCGGAATTCCTCGACGTGATGAACCGTATCAACGGCTCGCTCGTCTATTCCGCGCCGTCCATCTCCCAGCGCGCGGGCATCCAGGCGCTCGCAATGCGCAAGGAGATCCGCGAGAAGTACGTGACCGCGTACCGCGACCGCATCTTCTACTCTGCCGACCGCATCGAGAAGATCCCGTATCTGAGCCTCGTGCGCCCGAAGGGCACGTTCTACCTCTTCCCCGGCGTGGAGAAGACGGGCCTCGACGACAAGCAGTTCTGCAAGGAGTTGCTTGAGCGCGCGCACGTGCTCGTCAGCGCGGGCAGCCCGTTCGGCAAGACCGGCGCAAACCACTTCCGCATCGCCTGCACCGTCGGCATTGACCAGCTCAAGCAGGCGTTCGACCGCATGGAGAAGCTGGAATTCTGAGAATTCCGCTTGTGTCCGTAAGACGGGCATGGTAAAATCAAAAGATAACGAAAAAGCTGCCGTTTTTCGGCAGCTTTTTTCAAAAGGAGGGGCGCTTATGCAGGAAAAGTCGAAACCTGTGGATAACCTGCGCGCGGACGCGGAGAAGATCATCACGCGCGCCATCGCGGCGGTGCTGCCGGACGCGGCGGTCGAGCGCGCGCTGAAAGGCAAGACCTTTTTAGGAAGGGTGTACCTCGTCGCGGCGGGAAAGGCCGCGTGGCAGATGGCGCACGCCGCCCGCGCGTGTTTGCAGGATAATTTCTGCGGCGGTGTGGTCGTGACGAAGTACGGTCACGTGAAAGGTGAGATCGCGAATGTCGCGTGCTTTGAGGGCGGGCATCCCGTGCCGGACGAAAACTCCCTGCGCGGCACGGACGCCGCGCTCGCGCTGACGGAAGATTTGACCGAAAGCGACACGGTCGTCTTTCTGCTCTCGGGCGGCGGCAGCGCGCTTTTTGAAAAGCCGCTGCTTCCGCTTGCGGAATTGCAGGACGTCACGAATCAGATCCTTGCCGCGGGCGCGGACATCGTGGAGATCAACACGATCCGCAAGCGGCTTTCCGCCGTCAAGGGCGGACGCTTCGCCCGGCACTGCGCGCCGGCGCAGGTCTTCGCTGTCGTGCTGAGCGATATTCTGGGCGACCCGCTCGACATGATCGCCTCGGGCCCCGCGTATCCCGACAGCTCAAGCTGTGCGCAGGCGCTCGATATTGCGAAAAGGTACGGCCTGCGCCTGTCGGAGCGGGCGTGGGCGCTTCTGGCACAGGAGACGCCGAAGACGCTCGAAAATGTCGAAACGCAGATCACCGGCAGCGTGCGCGAGCTCTGCGCGGCGGCCGCCGCGGCGTGCGAAGCGCTCGGCTACGAGCCGATGATACTCACCGATTGCCTCTGCTGTGAGGCGCGCGAGGCGGGGAGCATGCTTGCTTCCATTGCGCGCACGCATGCGCGTGACGGGAAAAACCTTGCGTTCCTCATGGGCGGCGAAACGGTCGTCCACCTGAGGGGAAAGGGCCTCGGCGGGCGCAATCAGGAGATCGCGCTCTCCGCAGCGCTCGGCATTGAGGGACTTTCGAACGCGCTCGTCTTCTCCGTCGGCTCCGACGGGACGGACGGACCGACCGATGCCGCGGGCGGCATCGCCGACGGCGAGACCGCGCAGCTGATGCGCCAAAAGGGTGTTGACGCTGTGCAGTCGCTCAATGATAACGACGCCTACCACGCGCTCGGCGCAGTCGGCGGACTTCTCAAAACCGGTGCGACGGGCACGAACGTCAATGACGTCACCGTCCTGCTGCTGCGCACGGCGGAATGAGGGAAAAACGCGGAGCGCTTGACAACGGGTCGTTCCGGCGTTACGATAGCTGCGGCAAGCCTTTCCAGGCTGCCGGAATTTTTAAAATGAAGGAGCCGTTTTTTGAAGTCTAAAACGATGTTACTGGAGCGTGTGCGCTGACCGGGAGGGTCGGCAAATTTACTGACACACGCCGTTCCTCCCGAGAGCCATGCTTTTCAGGAGGACAACATGAACCGCGAAAACAAACGCAAAACCTTTGAAAAAGGCTATTACAAGACCCACGCCTGCCGCGACACCTTCACCTGCAAGGTCTGTGGGCGGCTCTGCACGCCGGAAAACGCCGGCAGCGACCATCGCAACCACTGCCCGAACTTGCTTATCGAGCCTGCACGTGGACATTGAGCCGGGCGACCGCGAAAGCGACTGCGGCGGCATCATGGAGCCCGTGGCCGTCTGGGTGCGAAGAGGCGGCGAGTGGGCGATCATCCACCGCTGCAAGCGCTGCGGAACGCTCAGTTCGAATCGTGTGGCGGCGGACGACAACCCGATGAAGCTCATGAGCATCGCCATGCGGCCGCTCAGCGCGCCGCCGTTCCCCCTCGAGCGCATCGAGGAGATGACCGCCCTCATGGGCGGCGAGGGAAGCGTGCGATAAGCCCAAAAGGAAACAGAGGGGGCGGCCTGCGTCGGCAGGCCGCCTCCTCTGCCGCTTGACAAGGACGGAGCGGGGAGCAGGACAGCGGTGAGAGCAGGTGTTTCGTTTGTGTTTCGGTTTTGCACAGGTGATTGCAAAACCGGCAAACCTATGGTATAATAAAACTACAGACCGATCAAAAGCCGCCTTGGCGTCGAAGATACAGCCGTTTTTGCGGCTGCTTTTCTTATATTTGGCTGCTTTTTGCCGCAGACGGCGTTTTCAGATCACACCAAATGCTGGAAGGAGATTTTTTCTATGGAGGTGAGTCACTTCTTCAGGACATGACCGCACGCGTTTTGCAGCGCCGGAAACGGACGGTGACGCTTATGGCGCACACCGTCTATGATGCGGCGGCCCTCCGCGCAGGGAGCTTTGGAATCGGTCAGATCAACGCATAATAAAATATTATAATTTAAGGATGTGTTATTTTGTTACTCTCGGGGAAAAGTCTGAAACATGACTTCATCCGTTTTGTCTCCGCCACGATGGCCTCACAGGTCGTGTTCTCGCTCTACTCCATGGTCGACGGGCTTATGGTCTCGATCGGTGTGAACGAATATGCCATGAGCGCCGTCAATCTCGCGATTCCCTTCACCAACGCGCTTTTTTCCATCGCCGTGCTCTTCGCCGTCGGCTCGTCGACGCTGATCGCCATTTTCATCGCGCAGGAGAAGCGGCGCGAGGCCAACGCCCTCTTTTCTCAGAATTTTGCCACGCTGCTGACCCTTGGCGCGGTCATCACTGCGCTCGTGCTGCTCTTTTTGGAGCCGTTTGCGTACCTTCTCGGCGCAGACGAGATCACACTTGACTATGTCAAGCAGTATATTCTCGGCATCGCGCCGTTCAGCGTGTGCTATCTGGTGTCCTACAATCTCGAAGTGCTCGTCAAGACAGACGGCTATCCGCGCTACGCGCTCTTCACGGTTATCGGCGGATGCCTGACGAACTGCGTGCTCGACTATATCGCGATTTTCTGGCTCGACATGGGCGTGTTCGGCGCGGCGGTCGCCACGGGCATCTCGCAGCTCGTGACCTGTATCTCGTACTTTGTCCACTTTTTCAGCAAGAAGTGCACGTTCCGGCTGTGCAAATTTCGCTTCGACCCTCACCTTTACGCGCGCATCCTGCCCATCGGCCTGTCCGACGGCGTGACAGAGTTGTGCACGGGGCTGATGATCTTCCTCTTCAACCGCACGGTGCTCAAGTGCATCGGCACGGACGGCGTCGTGACCTACACGGTCATCGCCTACGTGACGACCATTGTCATTAACCTCATGGTCGGCATCTCGCAGGGCTCGCAGCCGCTTGTGAGCTATCACTACGGCAAAGAGGATCACACGGGCTGTCAAAAACTTCTGCGCTACGCGCTCACGACCGTCTGCATCTTCGCGCCGGCGCTGTTTCTGCTCGTCTTTTTCTTCGCGCCGCAGATCGTGCGCACGTACCTTTCGCACGCGGGCGATGAGCTCATCGCCTACTCCATCGGTGCATTCCGGCGCTACAGCGTTTCGTATCTGCTGCTGGGCTTCAACATCGTCATCGGTGGGTTTATGACCGCCATCGAGCGCCCCGTGCCCGCTATTTGTATCTCGGTCGGCCGCGGGCTGGCGCTGCAAAGTGCCGTGCTTCTTCTCCTCGCGGCGATCTTCGGCGGCGACGCAGTGTGGTATACGCCAATCTTCTCCGAAGCGTTGTGCCTTGTCATGTCGCTCCTGTTCCTGCGCAGCTACCGCAGACAGACCGATATGCAGGCGTGAGCCCCGCCCAGTGCGATAAAATAAGAGAAAATAAAAAGGCCCTGGAAGCAGCGCTTCCAGGGCCTTTTGGCATCCCCGACCAGACGCTAACTGGCGGACTGACGCTTAGAAGCCAGCTATCTCATTTCATGCCGTGCAGTACACCGTCATTTACTGCCGGCCGGTTAGTTCCGCACAGATCACTTGAAAACAAAGATTTCTTCGATCGGCGCTTCGACAACCCTTGCAATATCGATCGCCAGTTTAAGTGAGGGATTGTATTGTGCCTTTTCCAGCCGCATGATGGTTTCCCGCCGCACGCCTACCTGCGCCGCCAACTGCTCTTGGGTCAAATCTTTTAATAGCCTGTACTTTTTTAATCGGCATTCAAAATCAGGCACGTTTATTTCTCGGACGGTACGGGGGTAGTGGACCTGGTTTGGTTCCAGGGCATCAAATATTTGGTAGGGAAGTATAAAG
>OHDX01000400.1_pt1 | contig 10888 bp, 10 predicted proteins | sample 1567051 | NCBI WGS metagenome assembly OHDX01 (sample SAMEA3879502, study PRJEB24766) | human gut metagenome | biome: human-associated habitat; feature: feces | place: USA | collected 1985/1987
GGCAGCCGACGGAAGAATTTTCGGCCCTGGTGCACCTGCAAACTCCGCTGTCTGCGGAGATCACGCAATTGACGGGAATCACACAGTCGGAACTGGAAGGCAGGATGGACGCGGCCGCTGCACTGGAAGCATTTCTGGAATTTGTGGGCAAAGATGCTCTGGTGGGGTACAACCTGCAATTTGATCTGGAATTCCTGCGCGCGGCCTGTACGCGAAACCAGAAGCCGATACTGACCAACCGGAAAATCGACCTTTTGCCGCTTGCACGGCGGAAGGTGATAGGCGTTGCTAACTTTAAGCTGCTCACACTGGTACGGCATTTTGGGCTGGCAGACAGGGTGGAGCACAGGGCCCTGCCCGACTGCCGCCTGACGCAGAGGCTCTATGCAAAACTGAATGAAACAGGCACAGGATGTAACTGAAATGGCCGATGCTATGGGATCTTTTTAGTCTTTTCCCCGCACACGCGGGGGTGATCCCAGTACTTACACTGTTCAGAACAAGGGAAAGGACTTTTCCCCGCACACGCGGGGGTGATCCCGTGGTATCCAGAATATACTGAGGGGAGACAAAACTTTTCCCCGCACACGCGGGGGTGATCCCGACACGGTTTTCAGGCATCAGTGCCGCCAGTACTTTTCCCCGCACACGCGGGGGTGATCCTGCACGCCTGACCCGCCGCATCAATAAGCTGGACTTTTCCCCGCACACGCGGGGGTGATCCCAGAAGCAGCGTGCTCAGGATGAGCAGTATATGCTTTTCCCCGCACACGCGGGGGTGATCCTGAACCCGATTGCCTGCCAGGTTTCCCACTTTACTTTTCCCCGCACACGCGGGGGTGATCCCAGTATCGTGATGATGGTCATGAGGTATGTGAACTTTTCCCCGCACACGCGGGGGTGATCCCAGTTTCCACACACTTTTCAACATTTCCACATTCTTTTCCCCGCACACGCGGGGGTGATCCCGTATCTCCCGGAAGTACTTCGTCCACAAAGAACTTTTCCCCGCACACGCGGGGGTGATCCCAAGACCACACGACGGATGCCGCTGTACAGCGTCTTTTCCCCGCACACGCGGGGGTGATCCCTGGTGCGGTGTCTGTAACGCCTATCAACGAAACTTTTCCCCGCACACGCGGGGGTGATCCCAACGCAGGTGAGGCAGCAAACTTCAACGCAGGCTTTTCCCCGCACACGCGGGGGTGATCCCCCACGGATGTGTAAACATCAACAGTTTTCAAGCTTTTCCCCGCACACGCGGGGGTGATCCCCACATCGAGAACAACGCAGCCATGAACTACAACTTTTCCCCGCATACGCGGGGGTGACCTCAAGGGCGAGCGGCGCATGGTGTTCCTGCCGGGGAGGCTGCCGACGGACCGGAAAGCCGCGGCGGATGAAAAATCAGGTTGTACAAATTCGATGGAAAAAGTTTATGCAAGACTCCATATTGCAATATATAAAATTTTGTATTATCATAAATCTGCAAGCGATCTGTCTCTTGTGAGGAGGGGCGGAACGCCCAAAATACGCTTCTTTCCTGTGGAATTTCCCACGGTCCACCTGATGCGGATTGAAAGATAGGTCGAGAAGGGAAGAGCAACCATGATGAACACAAGTCTGCTCCAGAAGTCTGGTCTGGCAACGCTGCAGGTCGCGCAGATCCTGGCAGGGCTGGAACCGGGAGACCGGATCCCCACGGTGACGGAACTGAGCGAACAATGCGAGATGGCACGGGGAAATATCCAGATCGCGCTGAACAACCTGAAACAGAATCATGTGATCCGTCTGGAATCCCATGGGCAGAACGGCACCATTGCAACAGAGATCGACTATGTGGCAATGGCGCAGTATTGCAGCAATACGGGTCTGACCTGCGTGATGCCTATGCCGTATGGCCTGCGCTATGAAGGTCTGGCCAGCGGACTGTATGAGGAACTGAACCAGAAAGGGGTCACGGGTGCGATCGCATTTATGCGCGGTTCCGGCTACCGGCTGAACTGTGTGGAAGAAGGGCGCTTTCATTTGTGCGTCATGAGCCAGCTTGCATTTGAACACTATGCGCAGGAGGGCAAGGACATCCAGCTGATCGCGGCCTTTGGCCCGCAGAGCTATGTGGAACAGCATCGGGTCTTTGTCCGCCCGGACTTCAAGGGCGACTGGCAGAACTGCAAGGTGGGCGTGGATGCCTCCTCGGTGGACCAGGAGATGCTGACCCGGTTCTGTTTTGCCGATAAGCCGGTGCAATATGTGCCCATCATCTATAGTCAACTGGTGCCGTTTCTGCACAGCGGCGTCATTGATGCCGGCGTCTGGAGCGCCGATATGCTGCCGGAGGGGCTGAGCTATTATCCGATGCCCCGGCTGGATGAGCAGGGAAAAGATACCGTGGCCGTGCTTGCCTGCCGGAAAAGTGATAACATCACCGCGCAGCTGGTGCGCAAGATCCTGTCGGTGGAGCGTGTGGACCACATCCAGCAGCAGGTGATGCGCAAGCAGATCATTCCGCGCTACTAAGCAAAGGTGCTGTCAAACAGAAGTCACATCTGCATGGAGGACATGCGGATGTTTCTTTCGGGATGAAAATACAAAATATTGTATAAAACATTTTCTTCCGAAAACCGATACAGGATGTCTGATTTTTTTGCAGAAAGAAAAGGAGATCTCGCATGAAAAAGATCACTCGGCGCAACTTCCTGATCGCATCCGGCAAAACCGTTGGCACACTGGCAGCTGCCTCTGCCTTTATGGGGTGTGCCAGCCCGGAGCAGGCGGAGAACTGCTTCCCCCGGTCTGCAATGCCCGTCCGGACCGATGACCGCCTGACGGCCATCGACAACATTGTGGAAAACTACATGGGACAGGGATATTTCCCCGGCGCAACGATCGTGGTGGCACGCGGCGGCAAGATCGTGTATGAAAAGGCATACGGCTACGCAATGCTCAACGACATGGGCGTGCGGCTGGACGATCCCCGCCCCATGCAGATGGATACCATGTTCGACATGGCATCCTGCACCAAGATCATGGCCACGACACAGTCCATCATGAAGCTGTACAGCGAGGGCAAGATCGACCTGAACGCCACGGTAGCAAGCTACATTCCGGAGTTTGCCAAGAACGGGAAGGAAAACGTCACCGTGCATCAGCTGCTGACTCACACCTCCGGTCTGCCGCAGTGGAAGGCGATGTTCCTCTACATCGAGAAGGACAAGGCCAAGGTGCTGGATTACATCTGCAACTGTGAGCTGATGTTCGCCCCCGGCGAGGAAAAGTACAGCGACCTGGGCTTCCAGATGCTGGGCTTCCTGGTGGAGCGGATCACCGGGCGCTCGATGGACGAATACGTCAAGAACGAGATCTACAAGCCTCTGGGGCTGAAGCGCACCACCTATCTGCCGCTGGCCAACGGCTTTACCACCGAGGATGTGGCAGCCACCTCCTTCGGCAACCCGTATGAGTATGCCATGGTGGACGAGATCGACTACCCGGGCTTTGGCTACGACTGTACCGCCGATCTGGACGCGTTCCGCACCTTCACCGGCTGGCGCAACTACACCCTGCAGGGCGAGTGCAACGACGGCAATGCATGGATGGCAAACGGCGGCGTGGCCGGTCACGCGGGCCTGTACTCCGACGCGGAAGATCTGGCCGTGCTGTGCCAGGCCATGCTGAACGGCGGCATCTACAAGGGCGTCCGCCTTTACAAGAAGGAAGTCATCGACGAGTTCACCAGCGAGCAGAACGGCAAGCCGTCCCGCGGGCTGGGCTTTGAGCGGGGCTCCTCGTTCATGGGCCGCGGCGACCGCCACTACGACGCCTTTGGCCACGCAGGCTTTACCGGCACCCATGTGGTCATGAACAAGACCAACAAGACCGCCGTCATTTTCCTGACCAACAAGCAGAACGTCGGCTTCAAGCCGGACTCCACCTCGTACTACAGCCCCTATAGCTGCTGCGGCGAGATCTGTGAGCTGGTCTGGAACATTTTTGGAACCGAAGCTCCGGCTGAGACGCTGGCCGACAAGATCGGTGCCTGGCTGTAAGCAAAACAAAAAATCATTGGGAGATGTCAGAGATGGATTTTGAACCGAGATTAACGATCCTGCACCAGGCAGGGATGCTGTCCGAGGAGGATTGCCGGAAGGTACAGGATGTGATCCGCTTTTTTCAGGAGAAATACGGTCTGACATTGACCGAAGAAAACGCCTCCGCCATGATCACGCACCTGTGCGCTGCGCTGGGGCGCATCCACCGCGGAGAGCCGGTGGAGCCGCTGGACGAGGAGGTCTACGAAGAGACCCGCCAGGAGCCTACCTTCCCCAAGGCACTGGAAGCAACGCAGGCGCTGGTGCGGGAGATCCTGCCGGACCTGCCGGAGGACGAGCAGAAGTTCCTGACCATGCACATCGGGGTCGTGCTGGCACAATCGTGACAGCATTTGCATAAAACCCACATCAGAAAGGAGGGCTAGCTTATGAAAATCGTAGTAGGCGGCCAGATCGACAAGCAGAAGGTTTATGACACCATCAAGGGTGTTGTAGGCGACCGTGCCTCGGTGGAGATCAAGGATGACATTGCGGCGGCAATGGCGGTCAAGACCGGGCAGGCAGATTACTACTTCGGCGCCTGCAAGACGGGCGGCGGCGGTGCGCTGGCAATGGCCATTGCCCTGCTGGGCATGAACCAGTGCGCAACAGTGTCCATGCCGGGCAAAATGCTGAGCGAGGACGAGATCCTGGCACAGGTCAAGGCCGGCAAGAAGGCATACGGCTTTACGGATCAGCACATCGAAAAGGTCGTGCCGATCATTCTCAAGGGTCTGGGCTTCTGATCCGGATCGTCAAATAAGGAGGATTACATATGGAAACCATTCTGCGCTACGTTATCATCGCGGCAGTTGGTGCGTTGGCATCGATCCTGGCAAACCAGAGCATCGCCGTGTTCAACGACGGCCTGCGCCCGGTCCTGCCGGAGTATCTGGAAAAGCGCATGGACCGCAAGGCTCTGGCAGCCACCAGCTTTGCCATCGGCTTTGGCCTGGTCATCGGCTACGGCCTGCCCACGTCCATTGCCGCAAGCATCATCCTGATCCACTGCATCCTGCTCACCACCGACATCATCGGCACCTGGTGCCCGGACACCAAAAAGGGCATGATCGCTTCCGGCGTCATCGGCGCTGTGTACGGCGTGGCCCTGCTGTTCGGCCTGCAGGTGATCATCGACCTGTTCAACCTGCTGCCGGTCAACTTCCTGGGCAGCCTGGGCCAGGTCTCTGCCGGTATCACGCTGGCCTTCGCCATCTTCCCGGCTGTGACGGTTGCCCTGCAGTTCGGCGCTGCCAAGGGCATCATCACCGCCGTTGTGACCCTGCTGGTCCGTCAGATCGTTGAGACCTACGGTAAGATCGCACTGGACGCCGAGCACACGATCAGCCTGAACAAGGACGGTATGGCCCTGCTGGCCGGTATGATCATCATGCTGGTGTTCGCTGCCATGGATAAGGAAGGCAACGACCAGAACTCCAACGAAATGCTGACCCAGATCTTTGCCGACAAGGTCGCACGCATCCGCAAGTATATGCCGGTTCTGGCCCTCATGGGCGGCCTGATCGCAGCAGGCACCAGCATGAGCATCATGGCCGGTGACCCCATCAGCCTGGGCCTGCTGGCCGAGGGTGACCGCGTCAACGCAGGTCTGACCGCTCTGGCCCGTGCCATCGGCTTTATCCCGCTGGTTGCCACCACCGCCATCACCACCGGCGTCTACGCTCCGGCCGGCATGACCTTCGTCTTTGTGATCGGTCTGCTGATTCCCAACCCCTTTATCGCCCTGATCGCCGGTGCAGCCTGCATCTGCGTGGAGATCCTGCTGCTGAACGTCATCGCAAAGGGTCTGGACAAGTTCCCCGGCATCAAGCGCTGCGGCGACAACATCCGTACCGCTATGAGCTACGTCATCGACATCGCCCTGCTGATCGGCGGCATCCTGGCTGCTCAGGCAATCATGCCCACGACGGGTCTGTTCATCATCGTGGCATTCTGGTGCATCAATAAGTGCAGCAAGAAGCCTCTGGTCTCCATGGCGGTCGGTCCTCTGGGCGCGATCCTGGTCGGCCTGATCGCAAACGTGCTGTTCCTGCTGTCTCTGTACACCCCTGCCGCCTGATCCCCGGATAAAATGAGCGCCTCCCGGCCTGCGTCGGGAGGCGGCTCTGGTTAAGAAACAATACAGGAGGCGAATCCTTTTGAAACTGCCTGAAAAGATTCTGTATGCGCACGAGCATACGACGATCGACCTGTCCGGTCCGAAGAAGAACATCGACTGCAGGCTGGATGATTTTGACGCGACCGCGGCAGAATACCGGCGGCTGGCGGAACACGGTGTGGTCGGCATCATCGACCAGACCAACCGCGGGATGGGCCGGAACGTGGCCTATGTGCAGAAAATGGCTGCACAGGCGGGGGTGGAGATCACCCACGCGACGGGCTACTACAAGGAGCCTTTTCTCCCGCCGGAGTGCTATAAGCTGACCGAACAGCAGCTGTGTGACATCATGGTGAAGGAACTGACCGAGGGCATTGAAGGCACCGATGTCCGGGCGACCGTCATCGGCGAGATCGGCACCTCGAAGGACATCACCGAGACGGAGGCCAAGGTGTTCCGTGCGGCATCCCGCGCCCATGCAGAAACGGGGGCACCCATCTGCACCCACACAACGCTGGGCACGCGCGGCCTGGAGCAGCTGGAGATCTTCAAGAGCTTTGGCGTTGACCTGAGCCGGGTGGTGCTGAGCCACATCGACCTGTCGGCCGATCTGGATTACATGAAGCGCCTGCTGGATCAGGGGGTCAACATTGCGTTCGACACCATCGGCAAGTGCAACTACCAGCCCGATGTCTCCCGTGCAGACTGGCTCAGCCGCCTTTGTGCGGAAGGGTACGACACGCAGATCGTCATGAGCATGGACATCACCCGCCGCAGCAACTTTGCAGACCGGGGCGGTGTGGGCTACAGCTACCTGCTGGACACCTTTGCTCCGCTGGCAAGCGAGGCAGGCGTGCCGGACCGCGCATGGGAGAACCTGCTGTACCGCAATGCACTGCGCATCTACAAAGGACAGAAATAACAAGGATTCGAGGAATTGACAATGAAAACCTATCCCCTGCATTCTATCTCGCTGGAACAGGCAAAACAGCTCCAGTTCAAGGTCATTGACGCAGTGACCCGCAATTTTCAGGGAGAGGAAGTCCTCTCGCTGGGCGACCTCGGCGTGGTGAAAGGGCTGAACAAGCCCCGCTGCACGGTAAAGGTGGAAAAGGTCTTTGCCGACACCTTTGATGCCCCGGCGGCGCTGCTTGTGCGCGGCTCCGGCACGGGCGCGATCCGCTGGGCTCTGACCGCCTGCCTGAAACCGGGGGATGCCATTCTGGTGCACACCTCGCCCATCTATACGACGACGCAGGTGACCATCGACGCCATGGGGCTGAAACCCATCCGCGCGGACTTCAACGATCTGGAACAGCTCAAGGCCGTCTGTGCGCAGCACAAGGACGAGATCCGCGGCGCCCTGGTGCAGCTGACCCGGCAGAAGCCGGAGGACCGCTACGACTACAAGGCCGTGATCGCAGCCATCAAGGCTGCGCTGCCGGGCATCCCGGTGGTGACCGATGACAACTACGCCGCCCTGAAAGTGGACGCCATCGGCTGCCAGGCGGGGGCCGACCTGTCCACCTTCTCCTGCTTCAAGATCCTTGGTCCGGAGGGCGTCGGTGCAGTGATCGGCAGCAAGGAGCTGATCGACCGCATCTACAAGATGCAGTATTCCGGCGGCAGTCAGGTGCAGGGACACGAAGCCATGGAGGCCCTGCGCGGCCTGATCTATGCGCCGGTGGCGCTCGCCATCCAGAGCGAGGTCAACGAGGAGCTGGTCCGCCGCCTGAACGCCGGCGAGGTCCCCCATGTGCGGCAGGCGTTCCTGGCAAACGCGCAGAGCAAGGTGCTGCTGGTGGAGTTTGATCAGGAGATCGCCGAAAAAATTCTGGACGCTGCCCCGAAGTTCGGCGCAGCGCCGCATCCGGTGGGCAGCGAGAGCAAATACGAGTTTGCCCCCATGATCTACCGTGTCAGTGGAACGTTCCGTGCGCAGGACCCGACCATTGAACACCGGATGATCCGCATCAACCCCATGCGCAGCGGCCCGGACACCATCATCCGCATCCTGCGCAGCTGCATGGAGCAGGTCGATGAAAACTGAACCGCTGAAAAAACGAGAGGAAAAGGAGAGATGCCCTGTGTTTTTAAAGACCGTAATGGAGCGCAACCAGCCGTTGGTGCGTCTGGGCATTGAATGGCAGCAGAATGGCGTGATCCTGCCGGACACCTATCTGCTGGATTACGACACGATCCTGGAAAATGCCCGCAGCATCAAACAGGCAGGCGACGCAAACGGCGTGCAGAACTTTTTCATGCTCAAGCAGATCGGACGCAACCCCCTGATCGCCCGTGCGCTGACCGACATGGGATATGTGGGCGCTGTGTGCGTGGACTTCCGCGAGGCGCTGACGATGGTGGAAAATCAGATCCCCCTCGGCAACGTAGGGCATCTGGTCCAGATCCCCCGGGCGGCCCTGAAAAAGATCCTCCGCGCAAAGCCGGTGATCGTAACGGTGTACACGCTGGAAAAAGCCCGCGAGATCAGCGCAGTCTGCACCGAGCTGGGCCTGCACCAGAAGCTGATGCTCCGTGTTCTGGGAGAAGGCGACATGCTGTATTCCGGGCAGTACGGCGGCTTTGAATTGCAGGAACTGGACAGCGCAGTGCGTGCGATCGAGGCGATGCCGAATGTGGAGGTGGGCGGCGTGTGCAGCTTCCCTTGCTTTTTGTACGACGAAGCGGCACAGGACATCCTGCCCATGCCCAACCTCCGGACCGTGCAGACCGCAGCCGAAATGCTGCGCGCCCGCGGCTACCGGGACCTGATGCTCAATACGCCCAGTGCCACCTGCACCCACAGCATCCCGATGATCGCGGCGGCAGGCGGCACCCACGGGGAACCGGGACACGGCCTGACCGGAACGACACCGTATCATGCCGGCCACCCGGATGCCGAGGAGCGCCCCGGCTACCTGTATGTTTCGGAGGTCAGCCACAATCTGGGCGATAAGGCGTACTGCTACGGCGGCGGGCATTACCGCCGCGGCCATATGAAGAACGCCCTGGTGGGCACGACGCCGGAAAATGCAAAGGTCGTGCCGGTGCTGCCGCCGGACGACTCCAGCATCGACTATTATTTTGAACTGCAGCAGAACTGTCCGGTCTCGGCTGCGGCGGTCATGGCGTTCCGGACACAGTTCTTTGTGACCCGGAGCCGGGTGGCAGTGGTCAAAGGGCTGTCCTCCGGCAAGCCGGAGCTGGCGGGCCTGTACTCTGCGCTGGGAGAACCGGTCCGGGAATGACAGAAAGGATAATTCGCAATGGGAAAGTTTGTTGTAATCGTTCTGGATGGTTTTGGTGTGGGCGCAATGCCGGATGTGCCGCAGGTGCGCCCTGCGGACTGCGGTGCCAACACCTGCGTGCATATCTTTGAGCGCACGCCGGACCTGAAGCTGCCCAATCTGGCAAGCCTTGGTCTGGCGAACATCGTGGGGCGGGAGTTCCCCGGCCTGCCGTTTGCGACGGATGCAACGTTCGGCCGTGCCGAGCTGATGCACGATGGTGCGGACACCTTCTTCGGCCATCAGGAGATCATGGGCACCCGCCCGGCAAAGCCCTTCGGCGAGCCGATCTGCAATAAGATCGAGCTCATCAAAAAAACGCTGGAGGATGCGGGTTACCATGTCCGGTATTACACCGGAACATCCGGCAAGCGCCTGCTGATCGTCAACGAGGCCTGCACCGTGGCCGACAATGTGGAATGCGATCCGGGTCAGGCCTTCAACGTCACGGCGGCCATCGACGACCTTGATTTTGAGGAAGAACTCAAGATCGGTCATCTGGTGCGCAGCGTGTCGGTCGTGCCCCGCGTCATCACCTTCGGCGGGCGCGGCGTGCACCTGCAGAACCTGCTGGATGCCATTGAGGAACACGGCGATTACATCGGCGTGAATGCCCCGGCCAGCGGCGTTTACAACAACGACTACCATTGCATCCACATGGGCTACGGCGTTGACCCGGAGGTGCAGATCCCGACGATTTTGGGCAAGAGCGGCCTGCAGGTGTTCCTGCTGGGCAAGGTGGCCGACGTGGTCACGAACAATTACGGCACCAGCATCCCCATGGTGGACACGGCCAGCGTGCTGCAGCGCACCCTGGAGATCGTAAAGGAGCAGGAGACTGCGTTCATCTGCACCAACGTGCAGGAAACGGACCTGTGCGGCCACCGGGAGAATGTCGCGGCCTACGCAGACCGCCTGCGGGTGGCGGACGAATGGATCGGCAAGATCCGCGACGCCCTGGGCGAGGACGATATCCTCATCGTGCAGGCGGACCACGGCAACGACCCGACCATCGGACACCCGCACCACACCCGTGAGATGGTGCCGCTGATGATCCACAGCGCCCACTCCACCCCCAAGAATATCGGGATCCGCAAGACCCTCAGCGATGTCGGTGCGACCGCTGCGGACTATTTCCACAGCAAGGCACCGGAAAACGGCACCAGCTTTCTGCCGCTGCTGCTGAAGTAAAAACAAAGGAGCGGAGAACCGATGAAGATCATTCGCGCAAACGATTACGCAGACATGTCCCGCAAGGCGGCCAACATCCTTTCGGCGCAGATCATCCTGAAACCCGACTGCGTGCTGGGTCTGGCCACCGGCGGCACCCCGGTGGGTGCCTACCAGCAGTTGGTGGAGTGGTACAACAAGGGTGACCTCGACTTTTC
>OHDX01000405.1_pt1 | contig 10847 bp, 8 predicted proteins | sample 1567051 | NCBI WGS metagenome assembly OHDX01 (sample SAMEA3879502, study PRJEB24766) | human gut metagenome | biome: human-associated habitat; feature: feces | place: USA | collected 1985/1987
ACAAAAACGGCATCTCCGTCAACTACGGAGGCTGGAGAAACCACATTTTCGAGCGCATCATAGGCACGGCCTTCCTTGAAAAGATCCATGATGCGCACATTCCCAACACGACCATGCCGGAGGCCGATGAATACAGACAGTATGATTACGTTTATGAGCACATCAATCAGTTCGTTGTGCTGGCGAACAGCGGGGAATATTTCGGCGGCTCCCACGATGAGATAAAAAGCGGCATCCACTATATCCTGGCAGCCGCGAAAAACGACTCCTCCCCGTTTATCCTGCGCCATGAGCTGGGACACGGACTGTTTCATCTGGGCGACGAGTATGCGACCAGCTCGACCCCCGTGGGGGAGGCGTCCTACAGCGCCTCGCTGAATATCTCTCACACGGCGGACCCCACGCAGGTAAAGTGGAAGAATATGCTGGGCTTCCGTAACACCTATTCCTGCCCGCACAGGGACGATTCGTATGTGTACAATTCCAGCTTCGAGTGCCTCATGCGGGAGAATAGAAGAAACGAGTTCTGCGACGTGTGCACCCTTCAGGGCACCAAGCGCATGAGCCAGCTGATCTCCGACCCGCCCGCCCTCTATGTGGCGGTTCCCGAGGTGAAGCGGTACACCGGCGACTATAAAAACCCCACCGAAAACCCCGAGGCTTATGGAGATGCAAAGTACTCCGGCTATTGGAATTATCAGCAGGATCGGGAGAGCCGCCTTTTGAGCGGTGGCTATAAAAACCGCTTCTCTCCGGACATGAAGGGGCAGGAGATCGAGCTGCGCACCATCGTTCAAAACCTCTCCGACACCGAGGAGCAGACCGTGACGCTGCGCCTGTGGGTGCAGCACGCTGACGGCAGCCGGGCGGTCACGGCAGACGGCGAAAAAATTCTGACGGAGCAGCGCTTTACCGTTCCCGTCTGGAGCGAAAAGTCCAAGTTCTGGCCCAAGGGCGCGCTGGAATACACCGGCAGCGACTTTGATTCCGGCCTTGTCAACTGCTCTCTTGTCTACCGAATTCCGGAGAACGCCCAGCTGCAAAGCGGCGATACCATCGGCTTTGAGGTGGTGGACGGGGCGGGGAATACCCTTGCCACCGACGGCACCGAAAATCAGTCCTACACTGACGTTACCATTCAATATGAATTGGAGGACGGCACGGCGATGCCCAACACCGCACCCTCCGTTCTGCCGGTCCCGACAGGCGCAAGCGTGAACTGGCAGCCGCCTCAGACCCTGAACGGCCACGCCTTCGTCAAGTATGAGGTCAGCGGCTCCACGGTCACCTTCGTTTATCAGGAGACCTCGGAGCAGCCGGAGGTAAAGACCTACACGGTGCGCTATGACTGGGGAGAAGCCCCCTCCGACAGAAAGCTGCCCACCGACAGCAGGGCTTATCGCAGCGTGGAGCAGGCGATGGACGCGGTGGACACCACCTTCACCGCCGGTTCGACCTCCAACGCGCAGAACGGCGGACTGACTGGCACATGGGCGTTCTCCGGCTGGGACAACGGCACCTTAGAGGGCACGACCGTGGTGTTCCGCGGAACGTGGAGCTTTACCCCGGACGGCGGCTCTGCGGGCGGCGGTTCCGGCGGTTCTTCCTCCGGCGGTGGCGGCGGCTCCACCACCACCTACTTCTATTTCGCCATTGAAAAGGTGGACGCGCAGGACGGCCACGCCCTGAACGCCGCGACGGTTCGGAACTACCGCGGCTCCACACCTGAGCTGCTGAACGGCGAAGACCACTTTGCCTATATCGTCGGTCACAATGATGGCAATGTTTACCCAAATGGACTGATCTCCCGTGCGGAGACCGCCACCGTTTTCTTCCGGCTTTTGAAAGATGAGGTGCGTGACGGCAATCTTCTGACCAGCAATACCTATTCCGATGTTCCGGATGACTATTGGGCAAATACCGCCATCTCCACCATGACGGGTCTGGGCATCGTGCAGGGTCATAGCGGTACTACCTTTGATCCCGCGGCCCCCACCACCCGCGCGCAATTTGCGGCCATCTGCGCCCGGTTCCACACCGGCGAGAGCAGCGATACGCAAGCTTTCTCCGACATTGATGGGCATTGGGCGGAGCAGTATATCGCGCGCGCCACCGAGCTTGGGTGGATCAAAGGCTTCGAGGACGGCACCTTCCGCCCGGATGCCTACATCACCCGTGCCCAGGCTATGACCATGATCAACCGGGTGCTGAACCGCATCCCCGAGGAGAACAGCGACCTGCCGGCAGGCATGAACACCTGGCCGGACTGCAACCCCGGCGACTGGTTCTACCTGGCGGTCCAGGAGGCCACCAATTCCAACGCGTTCCAGCACAAGACTGGAAACTATGAGACCTGGACCGGCATGAACAAAAACCTCGACTGGACCCGGTATGAGCACTGATATTGGGCAAAATTTCAGAAATACACATATCGGTTGCTGCTCCTAAATAAAAGCACAAGCGGCGCACCAAATCTGGTGCGCCGCTGTGCTTTTGCCTTGCTCTAAACGATTCTTTTAAATGTTGCCCTTATGAGAGGCTGGCCCATAGGCCAGCCTCTCTTTTTTGAAGTCATAATAGCATCGTGACCCCATTATCCTCGATCCCGATCTCCACGAGCGGCGCGCCGGGGTCGTACTCGCCGTCGAGCGTCCAGGGAATGTCCTCGGCCGTCTCCGCCGTCACGTGCTTGACATGGCGGAAGATGAGCCCCTCGGAGTCGTAATAGTCCTTGTTGATGAGCGCTAAAATGAGCGCCTGCATCGCCGCGGGCGTTCTCGGCACGGGCACGAGCAGCAGCTCGAACTTGCCGTCGTCGAACGACACCTCGTCGGGCGAGAGCTTCATCAGCCCCGCGATCGACGTCGAATTGCTGATCGCACCGAAGAGGTATTCCCCGTCGAAGACCTCGCCGTCCGCCGTGATCTTCATGCGGTACGGGCAGAGCGTGTCGAGATTCTTGACGCCCTCGAGTAAGTAGGCAAAGTGCCCGAACATATTCTTGATGTCCTGCTGGACGGTGTAGGTCGTTTTTGTGAACGCGCCGAACGACGCGACATAGACGAAGTTCCGCTCGCCGAATTTGCCCACGTCCAGCGATCTCGGCTTCATGCGCATGGCGGAGGCCGCCGCCTCGGCGGGGTTCGACGAGATGTTCAGGCTCGCGGCAAAGTCGTTCGTGCTGCCGCCGGGCAGATAGCTCACGAGCGGGCGGTATTCTCGCGGAATGCGCATCACACCGTTCACCGTTTCGTTGAGCGTGCCGTCGCCGCCGTGGCAGACGACGACGTCGAATTCCGGCCCGAGCGATTCGGCGAGCTCCGTCGCTTCTCCGCGGTGCGTGGTCTTGCGCACGGAGACGAGATAGCCCGCCTCGGAATAGATCGCGGCGGCGTCAAACAGCGGCGCGAGGGATTTGGTCTTTCCCGCGCGGGGATTGACGATAAAGAGCAGCTTTTTGTCGTCCATGGGTTCCTCCTCGTTTGCTCTTCACAGCATCAGACCGGCAAAGCACCCTGCGCCCTGTCGGTCAAAATCACCCTCTGCCAAAAAAGTCAAGTTCTGTTCATCTTCATTAACAGAGAGTAAAGATTATCATAACACACGAAATGAGCGGTTGCAATTCCCAGCAAAAAATAGTAAGCTGTTTTTGGTATCTTTTTAGCAGTCATTTAACGCATTTTGCCCAAAAAAAGGGGGAGCCCATGAAGCAGAACAAAACCTATCTTCACCTCGGCGTAACGCTGATCGTCTCGGCCTGCGCGGTGCTGATGTTTTACGACACGTTTTTCCAGTCCCGCGTGCTGCTGGACTTTTTCGACAAGCTGATGAGCGTGCTCTCGCCGGTCATCTACGGCCTTGTGTTCGCGTACCTTCTCGCCCCCATCGTCGACTTTTTCGACCGGTATATCCAAAAGGGGCTGCCGAAGGTCAAGTCCTCGCTCGTCCGGGGGCTGAGCATCCTCGTCACGTGGATCTGCGTCATCGCCCTCATCTACCTGATGTTCAGCATCCTCATCCCCGAGCTGGTCGACAGCACGAAGACACTGGCCGACAACTTTGAAAGCTATTATAAAACCGTCTACAACTGGGTCAACAGCCTTGTGGAGAATCAGACGATCTTCTCCGACGACATCTACTCCGACCAGCTGCTCTCCGCACTCAACGGCTACTACGATAAGCTCGTCAAGTGGGTCACCGACACGGTCATCCCGCAGGCGCAGGTCGCCATCGTCGCCGTGACGGGCGGCATCTGGAGCGTCGTCATCTTCCTCAAGAACATTCTCATCGGCATGATGATCTCGGTCTATCTGCTCGCGCGCAAGGAGAGCTTTGCCAAGCAGTCGAAGAAGATCCTCTACGCCATTCTGCCCGAAACGCCGTACCGCCGCACGCTGCGCGCCGTGGCCGAGGCTGACCGCATCTTCAGCGGCTTCGTGCGCGGAAAGCTGCTCGACTCGCTCATCATCGGCATCCTCTGCTTCATCTGCTGCTCGATCTTCAAGTTCCCGTATACGCCGATCATTTCGGTGTTTGTGGGCGTGACGAACATCATTCCGATCTTCGGCCCGTTCCTCGGCGCCATTCCGAGCGCATTCCTCATCCTGCTCGTCAGCCCCAAGCAGTGCCTTTATTTCATTCTCTTCATCATCGCATTGCAGCAGTTTGACGGCAATATTCTGGGGCCGAAGATCCTCGGCAAATCCACCGGCATTTCGAGCTTCTGGGTCATCGTGGCCATCGTGGTCGGCGGCGGCTTCGGCGGCGTGCTCGGCATGTTCCTCGGCGTTCCGATCTTCGCGTGCATCAGCTCGCTTGTGAACTGGTTCACGAACCGCAGCCTCACGAAAAAGGGCGTGACGGACGACGCGATGTTCGCCCCCGCGCCGCTCGCCTCTCCGGATGAAAAAAAGGACTGATCTCCCCATGAAAACCCTGTACCGTGACAACAAAGGACTGCACCGCTGGCTTTTCGCCTGCGGCGCAGTCCTTGTGCTTTTCTATCTTTTCCGCGGAAACCGCGCGGCCGTCAATTTCTGGGTCTATTCGGTTACGCTGCCCTTCGAGCAATTCTTAGGCCGCGCGTGCGCGGCGCTGCCGTTTTCGGTCGCGGAGCTTCTGTATGTGCTCGCGGCGGTCACGGCGGTCGTGCTGCTCGTGCTGATGGTGCGCTATCTTATAAAGTCGCGCCAAAAAGGGCGCGCCGCGTACCGCTGCGCGCTCTTCGTGCTCGATTTGTTTCTCACGGTCTGCGCCGCGTTCTCGCTTCTCTGGGGCGCGAACTACTATGCGGACGATTTCTGCGACAGAAGCGGCCTTTCGCCCGAGCCCGTCACGTATGAAGATTTAGTGCGCGTCACGCAGTATTTCGCGGACCATCTTGCCGAGGCGTCGACGCACATCGCGCGCAACGAAAACGGCCTCTTCACCGCCGACCGGCAGGAGATTCTTAACTACGCCGACACGGTGTATGACTGCCTGTACGACGAATTTCCATTCCTCGACATGCCGGACCAGAAGCCCAAGGGCATTTTCTTTTCGAAGATCATGAGCGCGATGAACTTCACGGGCTTCTACTTTCCGTTCACGGGCGAGTCAAACGTGAACATGGACTCGCCCGCGATGCTGCTGGCCTCGACCTGCGCGCATGAGCTGTCGCACCAGCGTGGGATCACGTCCGAGCAGCAGAGCAACTTCCTTGCGGTCCTCGCCTGCACGCGCTGCGACGACGCAAACTACAACTACGCAGGCTGGATGCTCGGCTACATTCACCTCGGCAACGCGCTGTACCGCGTCGACCCCGACGCATGGCAGCAGATTCGCGATTCGCTTCCCGACGAGATCGTGCTCGATCTGCGCTACAACAGCGCCTACTGGGCGCAGTACAAGGGCCTCACGGCCACCGTCACCCAGTCGCTCAATGATAAGATGATCAAATCCTACGGCGATGAACTCGGCACGCAGAGCTACGGTGCAGTCGTCGACCTGCTCGTGAATTACTACGCCTGAGCGCTGCTCGTCTCGCGGTACGATTTCAAGAACTCTCTCGTCCGCTCCTGCTGCGGGTTTTCGAAGACCTGCTCGGGGCTGCCCTGCTCCACGATAACGCCGCCGTCTAAAAACACGACGCGGTCGCTCACGGCGCGGGCAAAGGGCATCTCGTGCGTCACGATGACCATCGTCATGTGCTCGTCGGCAAGAGAGCGGATGACGCGCAGCACCTCGCCGGTCAAAAGCGGATCGAGCGCGGAGGTCGGCTCGTCGAAAAAGAGGATTTCCGGCTTCATCGCGAGCGCGCGGGCGATGGCCACGCGCTGCTGCTGCCCGCCCGAGAGCTGATAGGGGTAGGCGTTTTCCTTGCCTTTTAGTCCCATTTTGTCGAGCAGCGCCATCGCCTCGGCCTCGACCTCGGCTCTATCACGCTTCTGCACCGAGATCGGCGCGTCGCAGACGTTTTTCAGCACTGTGTAGTGCGGGAAGAGGTCAAACTGCTGGAACACCAGCCCGAACTGCCGCCGCACCTGCGCGAGCGCGGCTTTTCCGGCGTAGACGCTTTTGCCGTTTTCCTCGCGCGCGGCGACGTTTTCGCCATACGCGAGCGTACCGGAGTCCATCGTCTCAAGCAGCGTCGCGCAGCGCAGCATCGTCGACTTGCCGCCGCCCGAGGGGCCGATGATCGACACGACCTCGCCTTTTTCCACCTTGAGCGACACGCCCTTTAAGACTTCGAGCGCGCCGAACGCCTTTCTGGCATTCCGCATTTCAAAAACTGCCATTGCTCTCCCCTCCCTTTAGCGGTAATAGCGCAGCGCCTGCTCCCATTTTTCCATGGCGAAGGCGACCACATAGTTGAAGACATAGTAGAAGACACCCGCCGCCACCAGCGCCAGCATGCCCGGCGTATTCGGCGAGGCAACGATCTGCTTGGCGCGCGTGAACATCTCCACCGTGCCGATGACGGACGCGAGCGACGTGTCCTTCACCAGCGTGATGACCTCGTTCGTCACCGCAGGGATGACGCGCTTGACCATCTGCGGCAGGATGATCTTGAAAAATGTCTGCGCCTTGGTGTAGCCCAGCACCTGCGCGGCCTCGTACTGCCCGCGCGGGATGGATTCAAGTCCGCCGCGGTAGATCTCGGCAAAATACGCCGCATAGTTGATGACGAACGCGACGATGACCGCCGTGAAGCGCCAGTTGCCCGGCACCGTGACGCCAAGCAGGAGCTTCGGCCCGTAGAAGACGACCATCAGCTGCAGCATCAGCGGCGTTCCGCGCATGATGGAGATATACGCCTTGATGAAGCCGCGCAGCGGCGTCAATCTGCTGCGGCGGCCAAACATCACCGCAAGGCCCAGCGGCATCGAGAATAGCAGCGTCAGCACGAAGATCAAAAGCGATGTGACAAAGCCCTCGGATAATAGCGAAAGCATCGTGGATACAGTCATGGAATGATTCTCCCTTATTCGGTCATAAGCGGGAAAAAGCGGGGGCTTTCGCCCCCGCTCCCTCCCTGAGAAGAGGATGGGCACCTATGAGTTATAATTGGTTTTTACAGTCGCCCGAGGTAAACGTTTTTACTTGTTGATAAGGCACAGGCTGTCGAGCACGAGACCCTGATCGACGTACTTCTGCGCGATCTCCAGCATGGTGCCGTCCTCGGCCATCTTGAGAAGCTCGGCGTTCACCGCGTCGCGCAGCTCGGTGTTGCCCTTGAGGAAGCCGATGGCGTACTGCTCGGTGGAGAGGGGCTCGTCGAGGATGACATAGTCGCCGTCGTTGTTCGCGATCTGATACTGCGCAACGCCGAGGTCAGCGGCCACGGCGTCCACCGTGCCCTGGGCGAGGTCCATAAAGCCCATGTTGTAGTCGCCCAGCTCCACGACCTCCTTGAGGGACGCCTTGAAGTCCTCGTTTTCGTTGATCGCGTCGACCGCGGAGGACGCGGCCTGCGCCATCACGCTCTTACCGGCGAGGTCCGCGAGCGAGGTGATGCCGCTGTCGGCCTTCACGACCATCACGATGGAGTTATCCACATAGGGGTCGGAGAACGTGTAGTCATTTTCGCGGCCGGTGTAGGTAAAGCCGTTCCAGATGCAGTTGATCGTGCCGCTGGAGAGCTCGGCGTCCTTGCTGTTCCAGTCGATGGCCACGGCCTCGTACTCCCAGCCGAGGCGCGCGCACAGCTCCTTGGCCATTGCGAGGTCAAAGCCGTCATACGTGCCGTCGGCGGCGATGAAGCCGAACGGCGGGAACTCGGCATCAAAGCCGACGATCAGCTTTTGCGTCTCGCCGCCCTGCGCGTCCTGCGCATCACCGGTATCGTCGGCGGTGTCGTTCTTGCTGCCGCAGGCGGCAAGGGCCAGTACCATCACGGCGGCAAGCGCCATGGCTAAGAATTTTTTCATCGTTTCTTCCTCCTGTAAGTTCCGGCGCTTGGCCGTTCGATTTAGTGTGGTAACACGATAACACAATAACGTGTGACAGTAAATACACGCACTTTACAAAGATGGAGCGATAAAGCGAATCGTTTTTTGCCGCTTTCCACAGTTTTCACGGTTTCTGGACGGCAGCGCGGTGTTTGCCTCCCGTTTTTCCCCGCTTTGCGCTTGTTTCTTTTTTTGCCGTGTGCTACAATGCAAGCAAGAATTTTTGATCGCAGGAGGCCATTTTTATGCTGTCTATTGATATCTCCCATGCCGCATCGTTTCTCTCGTTGCCGTATGAAGCGGCGCTGCGCCCGCGTCTCGAGCGCGCGGCGGGCTGGCTGCAAAACGGCGGCGGAAAGGGCTCTGATTTCATCGGCTGGGTCACGCTCCCGCGCGACTATGACAGAGGCGAGTACGCGCGCATCCTCGCCGCGGCGAAGAAGATTCAGGGCGATTCCAAGGCGCTCGTCGTCATCGGCATCGGCGGCAGCTATCTCGGCGCGCGCGGCGTCATCGAATGCCTCTGCTCCCCGAACTATAACTTAAAGAAGAAGTCCACGCCGAACATCTACTTTATCGGCAACGGCCTCTCCTCCGACGCGCTGCGCGAGGTGACGGAGCTCATCGGCGACGACGATTTTTCCGTCAACGTCATCTCGAAGTCCGGCACGACGACCGAGCCCGCCGTCGCGTTCCGCTTCTTCCGCGAAAAGCTCGAGAAGAAGTACGGCAAGTCCGAAGCCGCGAAGCGCATCTACGCCACGACCGATGCGCATAAGGGCGCGCTCAAGTCCCTCGCCGATCAGGAGGGATACGAGGAATTCGTCGTGCCCGACAACATCGGCGGACGCTACAGCGTGCTCACCGCCGTGGGCCTTCTCCCCATCGCCGTCGCGGGCGTTGATCTAAATGAACTCATGGGCGGCGCACAGGAGATGATGACGCTCTGCGCGAAAAACGATTACAGCAATCCCGCGTGGCAGTACGCCGCCATGCGCCACGAGCTCTACCGTCAGGGCAAGAAGGTGGAGCTTCTCGCGTGCTTCGAGCCCGCGTTCCGCTTCATGGCCGAGTGGTGGAAGCAGCTCTACGGCGAGAGCGAGGGCAAGGAGGAAAAGGGCCTCTTCCCCGCGAGCGTCGACTTCACCGCCGACCTCCATTCGATGGGCCAGTACATCCAGCAGGGCGAGCGCATGCTGATGGAAACCGTTGTGCGCTTTGCGCCCGCGGAGCACCAGATGGTCGTCCCCTTTGACGAAGCGAATGGCGACGGACTCAACTTCCTTGCGGGAAAGACGATGGACTTCATCAACCGTCAGGCCATGGACGGGACGCTGCTCGCCCATGTCGAGGGCGGCGTGCCGAACATCATTTTGAATCTCGATGAGAACAACGCCCACACGATGGGCCAGCTCATCTACTTCTTTGAATACGCCTGCGGGCTGAGCGGATACCTCCTCGGCGTGAATCCCTTCGACCAGCCGGGCGTGGAGGCCTATAAAAAGAACATGTTCGCGCTGCTCGGCAAGCCCGGATACGAGGAAATGGGCGAGGAGCTGCGTAAGCGCCTGCGCTGAATTTTTTGAATCAACCTGAAACTTTCCATTCAGCATTGCAAATTTGTTTCATTTATGCTATGCTGATGCCATCAGAAAGACCATCCCCCGCAAAAGAGGCGGGGATCTATTGAAAGGAGTGATTTCTATGGTCAGACTCATCATGGGTGAAAAGGGCACCGGTAAGACCAAGAAGCTGATCGAAATGATCAATACCACTGCGCAGGAGGATAACGGCAGCGTCGTCTGCGTCGAGGCAAAGTCTACCATGACCTTTGACCTGCACTATCACGTTCGTCTGATCTCTGCCTACGAGTACGACCTGTCCAACTACGAGGCCCTGCGCGGCTTCCTGTTCGGCCTGTACGCGGGCAATTATGATATTTCCCACATCTTCATCGACAACCTGTTCAAGATCACCGGCGGCGAGTGCAACCAGGCGGCCGACGATTTCCTGAACGAGCTCGAGCGCTTCAGCAACGCCACCGGCGTCAAGTTCACCATCTCCGTCTCCGGCGACCCCGCCCTTGCCACCGACGGCATGCAGAAGTATCTGTAAATTTTACTTTCGCAAAAATAAGAAGAACGCCTCGGAAGAGGCGTTCTTTTTTCTTTGCTGAAAGGCGGGATTTTTGGCAGCGCGGTGCTCTGCACTTTGTTCCCTGCGTGCCGCAGGGTGCGCAGATAAGGGGGCCATTCTCTCACGTGAGAGAATGGCCCCCTTGGACCCCCAAGAGAACGCGAGGGGAGGGCCCCTCGACCCCCGACATTGGCAGTCTCAATCTCGAAGAACTGCTCAGCCTGCGGAATCAGGTGCGGTGTACATGGCTTCGCCATGAATCCCTGCGAGTCGTAACAACTC
>OHDX01000415.1_pt1 | contig 10720 bp, 10 predicted proteins | sample 1567051 | NCBI WGS metagenome assembly OHDX01 (sample SAMEA3879502, study PRJEB24766) | human gut metagenome | biome: human-associated habitat; feature: feces | place: USA | collected 1985/1987
GCCTACAACGAGTTTGACAACATCACCGATCCCCTGCTGATGGAGGCGTGCATCTATGAGATCAACGCGCTGCGCGCAAAGTATAACTGCGCCGTGCACGATCTGAAAAATCTGACACAATAGGATGGTTTCTTATGTCGCAAACACTTACGGACATTCTGGTCGTGATCGCGGCCGTGTTTCTCGTCTGGCTGGTCATCCGGCTGTTCCGAAGGCCGATCCGCTGGATCCTGAAGCTGCTGCTCAATACCGCCATCGGCTTCGCGGCGCTGTTTCTGCTCAACTTTTTCGGCAGCGCCATCGGCATCACGCTCGGTCTCAACTGGATCAACGCGCTGGTCATCGGCGTGGCCGGGTTCCCGGGGCTGGTGCTGCTGCTGCTCATCAAATATCTCTTTTAGCCTACATAAACGATTCCCCGCATCCGAAGATGCGGGGAATTGCTTTATCCGGGCGTGGCGGTGCCCGGCGTCAGCTCCGGCCACGTGCCGGCGTCGTTGTAATTGTCGCGCGTGAGCGTCCAGCTGTACGGCGCGGCGAGCGTGATGTTCTGCGCGTCCACGGCCGCTTTTGTGAGCGCATAGCAGAAGTCGTGCCATGCATCCGTCTCCTCGCGCGTGTGCCCCGCCGCAAGGAAGGCAGCCTCCTGCGCCTGCGTATAATTCTCAAGCGTGATCATGAGCTTGCGCGTCTCGAACATGGAAGCCCAGTAAGCGTCCTCCGTCATGCCGGTGCCGGCGATGAACTGCTCATAAGCCTCGCGGTTGTCCGCCGTCTGTGCGGCGGCGCGCGTATCGTCGATGTCCTGCTGCACGACGGCGTCCGCAGCTTCATACCCTTCGGTGAGCGCCTGATAGTACAGCGCGCGCGTCACGATATAGCGCGCGAGCGTGTACTGCGCGGCCTCCGCCTCCGCCATGCCGGAAGCCCGGTTCTGCGTACACATGTTCTCAAACGTGTGCGCCGTGATCGTGAAGTCCCCGCCCATGATGACCGGCGTCTCATCGCCGGGCTGCAGGGACTCGGCATACGTCTTTCCGGCGTCGCGATACGTTGTGTCCGCCGCAGGCCGCTTCGCAGCAGCGTACAGCACAATGCACATCGCCAGCACCACGATCAGCACGCACCAGAGGATGATCCTGCTTGTTTTCGACATGGTCATTCCCTCCCAAAATCGCGTTATGTAAACTTATATCCTTCGTTCTTATATCCAGAGTACCATATTCCGGCGGGAAAGAAAAGTGATTCCCGGATATTGGGACAAAAAAACGCGCCGGGTGAAGCAAAACTTCACCCGGCGCGCTTGCATATTCGTTCTATCCGCAGGCGGCGAACCGCGCGCCTGTCAGAACTCAGTCATTGACCGTGACCACGTTGTCCGCGACGACGGCGGACGCCTCACCATTCGGCTGCACCGTCTCCACATACGTGCCGGTGCTGCCTATGTAGGGGTTGATCTCGCGCGCTTTGAGCGCGGCGTAAATGCCCGCGCAGGCAACCATCATTGCGATGAGCAGGCCCCACAAAACTGCGATCTTGGTCTTTGCCATGACAGATTCCTCCTTTAAGAAATCAAAAGTGTTGTTTGTTTTTTATCTGTTTGCGTTCCGCTTTCCACACTTCCCACACAGGCGGCAACAGCCGCTGCGGCGAATCGGAACGAAGCTTGTCGAACTTTGTTATTTTCTTATCAACTGCATTGTAGCGCTTTTCAACCCATTTGAAAAGCCCTTTTTTGCATTTCTACTTTTTTAACAAAGCCGTCTTATTTTTAACGTTACGTTTTTGTCAAATCGACGAAGCATAAAAATACCGGGCGGAGCACTGCCCCGCCCGGCTGGAAATGCACTGTATTTGCTATGCAAAAGCATAGATAAGAAGAAATGTGCCATTTCCTCGCCCCTGCGGGGCAACCGGAAATGATGCGCAGAAACTTCATGCACCGGCATTTGCGCTTTTTCGTGGTGCAGCACGCATGCATGAAGTTTTACACCTGTGTCAGCGCCTGAACGACGCGCTCAAACTGCATGCTGTGCGATGCTTTGACGAGCACGCAGTCACCCGTCTGCAGCAGCTGCGGCAAGGCCGGAAGCAGCGCATCGAGCGTGTCAAACGACGCGGTCACAATAGCAGAGTCCGCCGCAGCGGCGCCGGCGGCGATATGTTTCGCCAGCTCCCCGCAGGTGATGACGAGCGACACGCCGGCTTCGGCCGCGTAGACGCCGGTCTCGCGGTGCAGGGCCGCGGCGTTGGCGCCGAGCTCGCCCATGTTGCCGAGGATGGCCACACGGCGGCCGGCCGGAAGCGTCGCCATGGAGCGCAGCGCTGCCGCCGTGGAATCGGGATTGGCGTTATAGCAGTCGTCAATGACCGTATAGCGCGCCGTGCGCACGACGCGCGCGCGGCTGCCGACCGGCTGATAGGCCGCGATGCCGCGGATGATCTCGGCATCCGTCAGGCCGTATTCGATGCCGACAGCCGCACCCTCGAGCGCCGCATAGACCATATGCTGCCCGTAGGCGGAAATACGCACCGGGATGCGCCGCGTGCCCGCGACGATCGTGCAGGTGCTGCCCTCATCGCCGAGGTCGCGCACATCGACTGCGCGCACGTCGCAGCCGGCCGAGAGGCCGAACGTCACCTTGCGCTGGCGGCAGGTCATGGCGCGCAGCAGGTCGTCGTCCCCGTTGCAGAAGGCGACGGCGTCGTCCGGCATCGTATCGAGCACGGAGGTCTTTTCCTGCAGGACGCCGCGGCGGTCGCGCAAAAACTCCAGGTGCGCGTGGCCGATGATCGTAAAGAGCATGGCCGTCGGCTGCACCATGGCGGCCAGCGGCGCCATGTCGCCGAAGTGCGACACGCCCATCTCGATGACCGCGGCCTCGTGCTCCGGCTCGAGCCGGAAGAGCGTGAGCGGCACACCGAGCTGATTGTTGAAGTTCTTCTCGGTTTTCAGCGTGTTCCAGCGCTGCGAGAGCACGGACGCGACCATTTCCTTGGCCGTCGTCTTGCCGACGCTGCCGGTCACGCCGAGGACCGGAATGGCAAAGCGGGCGCGGTAGGCGCGCGCAAGTGTCTCGAGTGCGGCGGCCGTGTCCGGCACGCAGATGACCGGGCGGGTCTCCCCCGCCGGGACGCGCTGCGCAAGACAGCAGGCCGCGCCGAGATCGAACGCCTTACCGATGTAGTCGTGCCCGTCCACCCGCTCGCCGGGGATGGCGGCAAAGAGCGCGCCGGGCGTGACGGCGCGGCTGTCGATGACGACGCCGGTCACGGGTGCTGTCCCGTCGCCCGAGAGCACACCGCCGGTGATGGCGGCGATGTCCGATACACAGTAGCCCGTCATCGACTCACTTGTGCAGCGCGGCGGCGATGATCTGCTCGCACAGCTCGCTGTAGCTGATGCCGACGGCGGCGGCCTCCTGCGGCACGAGGCTGGTGGGCGTCATGCCGGGCAGGGTGTTGATCTCGAGGAACCAGAGCTCACCCTCCGCGTCGAGGATGAAGTCCGCGCGGGAATAGGCCGACAGATTCAGCGCATGGAACACCGTGAGTGCAGCGTCGGCCAGACGCTGCTCGGTCTCGGCCGGGATCTCGGCCGGGGTGATCTCTTTGGCTGCGCCGGGCTGGTACTTGTTGCGGTAGTCATAAAAGCCCTCGGCCGGGATGATCTCGATGCTGGGCAGGGCCTTGTCGCCGAGGATGCCAATCTGCACCTCGCGGCCGCGGATGTACTGCTCGATGATGATGCGGCTGCCCTCGCGGGCGGCCGCTTCGAGCGCGGCGCGCAGCTCGGCCTCATCATTGGCGATGGACACGCCGATGCTCGAGCCGGAATCGTCCGGCTTGACGACGCAGGGCAGCTTCGCCTGCGCGCAGACGGCGTCGATGTCCATGTCGTTGCTCTCGACGAGCATCCACGCCGGGGTCTTGACGCCGAGCGGCGCGACAACGCGCTTGGTCAGGTCCTTGTCCATGGCGATGGCGCTGCCGAGGTAGCCGCTGCCGGTATAGGGGATGCCGAGCAGGTCGAGCGTCGCCTGCACGCGGCCGTCCTCGCCGGTGCGGCCATGCAGGGCCAGAAACACGATGTCCGCCATGGCGCACACCTCGAGCACGTGCTCGCCGAACAGGCTCGGGCTCTTAAGCTTGCGCTGCGCGCGCACGCTCTCCAGATCCGGCGCACTCTCGTCGATGTGCGTGCCGCCGAGGGCCGGCGGGTTGTCAAAGATCGTGGCGATGTCGCCGGTATAGTCCTCAAGGCCGAAAAACATATCCAGCAGCACGACCTGGTGGCCGCTCTCCTGGAGCGCACCGGCAATTTTCGTGCCGCTCGAGATCGAGACGTTGCGCTCGGGGCTCAGGCCGCCGCAAAGAACTGCAATTTTCATTGGGAATACCCCCTTCGTTTTCTCATAGAACCATCCTCGGACGGTATCGTTTGATTATATCACACTATGCACTTGCATTCAAATATAGATTTCCCGAAAAAAGGGCGTGAAAGTTGCGCCATTGTGTGCTATACTCCTAATGTTACAGGAAAGGATGGAAAAGAGCCATGCATTATGTCGTGATGGATCTGGAATGGAATCAGGCGATGAGTTCCAAATCCTCCGTATTCAACAAGCTGCCCATTCACCTGCGTGGCGAGATCATCGAGATCGGCGCGGTGAAGCTCAATGAGGACATGACCCCCGGCGAAGAATTTCAGATCGATGTCAAGCCCATGTACTTCAAGCGCATGCATTACAAGGTAAAAAAGCTCACCGGCTTCGACCGCGAGCGTCTGGCCGCCGGCGTGAGTTTTCCGGAGGCGCTGGCGCAGTTTCGCGCCTGGTGCGGTGACGATGTGACGTTCCTCACCTGGGGCTGCGACGATCAGGGCATCCTCGAGCAGAACATCATCATCCACGATCTGGACTGGGACTGGATCGCCGGCTGGATCAACCTCCAGCTCATCTACAACCTCCAGACCGACGGCGACCGCAACCAGAAATCGCTCGCCACGGCGATGGAGCACTTCGCCATCGAGCAGACGCGCATCGCGCACGACGCGCTCGGCGATGCATACAACACCGCGCTCGTGTGCACGCACCTGAACATGGAGAAGGGGCTGGCGGATTACCACGACGCCGCGCAGAAGCTCACGACCCGGCTGCCGAAGGAGCATCACGGCGAGAATAACGGCCCCGACCCGATCGAGCACGTGGCGTCGGAGTCCTACGCCACGAAGTCGGAGCTTTTCGGCGACGCCGCGTTCGTCACCCCCTGCTGCCCGCTGTGCAGCGGCGAGGTGCGCTACAGCAAGTGGGTCAATCAGGGCGACCAGCGCTATATGACGCTCGGTGAGTGTCCGACGGACGGCAAACTGCTCGTGCGGCTGAAGTTCCGCAAGGCGGACGACTGCACCTGGAGCGCCACACGCCTGACCTATCAGGCGACGGACAGCATGGAGAGCTTCTACAAGGCCAAGGCGGCGCAGCCGCGCAAGCGCGGCCGCGGCAAATCCCGCCGCCGGCCGGCCAAAACCGCGCTGTCAGCCCCACAATGAACCGAAAACGCAGACCCGCGGCCCCGGTACTCAGTACCGGGGCCGCGGGTTTTGTATGTCCTTACGCGTGCTGGGTCTGCGCTTCGAAATAGGCGCGGGTCGTGTCCGCGTCGTAGAGGATGCGGGCCTTGAGCTCGTCGACAGAGGCAAACTTCTGCTCCGGGCGCAGGAACTTGTAAAACTCCAGCCGCACCTGACGGTTGTAGAGGTTGCCGTGGTAGTCAAGGATGAAGCTCTCGACGCTCACGCGCTGGCCGCCGCTGACCGTCGGCCGCACGCCGACATTCGTGACGGCGTAATGCTCGCTGCCGTCGTCGAGATACACCTTCGCGGCGTACACGCCGTGGCGCGGCACGAGCACCCCGTCCGGGAACTGCATGTTGATCGTGGGCGTGCCCATCTTCGTGCCAAGGCGGTAGCCATAGTGCACCGTGTCCGACAGGGTGTGCGGATGGCCGAGGAAGGCGTTGGCGCGCTCGACCTCGCCGTTTTCAAGCAGCTCGCGGATGTAAGTAGAGCTGACGACGCGGCCGTCGAGCATGACGGCGGGAATAACGTCGCAGCCAAGGCCGCGCTCGGCGCAGTAGGCGGCGAGCTTTTCCGCCGTGCCCTCGCCCCGCCAGCCGAAGCTGAAGTCGTGCCCGACGACGAACGCTGCCGCGTCCATCTCGTCGACAAGCGTCTGGATGAACGTCTGCCACGGCATCTGCATGACCGTGCGGTCAAAGTGGATAAAGACCACGCTCTCGATGCCGAACAGGCGGCGGATGAGCTCCTCGCGGCCGTGGGCGCTGTTGATGAGCGGGACCTCCGTGCCGAACACGAGCGTGTCCGGATGCACGTCAAAGCTCATGACCGTGGGGATGGCCCCCATCTCCCCGGCACGTGCGACCGTGCGGCGCATGAGCGCGGCATGGCCGATATGGATCCCGTCAAAAAAGCCCAGGGCAATGACACGTTTCTGGTTTTCCATACGTCAAGAAACCTCGAAAAAACTTTTGATCGTGACGGCCGTGCCGTCCGTGGCCTGCGCCAGCAGGAGAAACTCCCCCGACGCAGCATAGATGCGGTAAGTCCCGTCCGGTAAGCTGAGCGCGAACGGATTGCCGCAGCGGGCAAGGCGCTCCGCCTTCGCGTCTACGGTGACCTGCGGCGCGTCCGGCCAGAGGCTGTCCACCGGCAGGAGCAGGCGCTGCGCCGCCTCGCGCGGCAGCGCACGCAGTTCGTCCATGGTGTGCGCATCCTCCACGCGATACCCGCCGACCGCCGTCCGGCGCAGGGCGCTCATCACGCCGCCGCAGCCGAGGGCCGCGCCGATATCGTGGCAGAGGGTGCGGATGTAGGTGCCCTTCGAGCAGCGGACGCGCAGAACATAGTCCCCGTCCACCTCGCCGAGCACGGTCAGCTCCTCGATCGTGATCGGTCGCGCTTCGCGCGCGACCTCGCCGCCGCGGCGGGCGATCTCATAGAGCTTTTTCCCGTCGACCTTGAGGGCCGAATACATCGGCGGCACCTGCAGGATGTCCCCGCGAAACTGCGGCAGCACCGCCTCCAGCTCCGTGCGGGTGACGCGCCGGTCGCAGCGGCTGAGCACCGTGCCGGTCGTGTCCTGCGTGTCGGTCGTGAGACCGAGGCGCAGGCGCGCTTCATAGCACTTGCTGTGGTTTTCGGAGAACGACACCGCGCGCGTCGCGCGGCCGGCGAACACGACCAGCAGGCCGGTCGCCATCGGATCGAGCGTGCCGGAATGGCCCATGCGCCGCTCGCCGAGCACGCCGCGGAGCTTGGCCACGACGTCGTGGCTCGTCCAGTCCGCGGGCTTATCGACCAGCAGGATCCCGTTCATGCGGGCCACACCTGGTCGATGGCTGCAAGGATCTTTTCCACGGCCGTCTCCGTATCGCACGCCAGCGTGCAGCCGGAGGCCATCTTGTGGCCGCCGCCGCCGTAGACCGCGCAGATGGCGCACGAATCCACCTCGGGGTTCGAGCGCACGGAGATCTTGCTGCGGCCGTCGCGCAGCTCGCGGATCGTGACGCTCACGACCACGCCCTCCGCCCGGCCGGGCAAACCGGCAATGTCGTCGCAGTCATCCTCCGTCGCGTGTACGCCGTCGATCAGCGCGCGCGTGACGACCGCGATGGCGACCTGACCGCCGCGGAAAAAGCGCATGCCGGAATAGATCTGCCCCACGAGCGCCATGCGCGCGCGGGAGATCTTGCGGAAAAAGTCCATGCTGATCTTGCGGTTATCGGCGCCGAGCTCCAGCAGCCGCGCCGCCGCGCGCAGGGTGGCGGCGTTCGTGTTCGCGTACTGGAAGCAGCCGGTGTCCGTCGTGACGGCGATGTACAGAAGGTTTGCCTCCTGCTCCGTGACGCTGCCGGTCAGCAGCTCGATCACATCAAGCACCGCCTCGCCGCAGGCGGACTTTTCCGCGTGCAGGAGCGTGGCCCCGGCGTACAGCGCGTTCGACGGATGGTGGTCGATGCACAGATCGACCGCGCCGGAAAAGCCCTGCGGAAACAGGTCCGGCGTCGCGATGTCGACCGCGACCACGCATGCGGGTGCAAAATCCGCAGGCGCAAAAAACTGCGCCACATACGGCAGATAGCGTGCCGTCGTCTCCGGATTGGGGAACAGGTACGCCGTCTTGCCCATGCGGCGCAGCGCGCTGCAAAGCGCCGCACCGCTCCCGAGCGTGTCACCGTCCGGGCGCAGGTGCGACAGGATCAGAATCGCGTCGCGGTCGCGCAGCGCCGCGGCAAACTCCCGATCATTCATACTTCAAGCCTCTCTTCCGGCGTCCTTGTCGTGCAGCTGCTCGATCAGGGTGCTGATGTGCGCGCCCTCCTCGATCGAGTGGTCGATCTCGAACACCAGTTCCGGGGTGTAGCGCAGGTCCAGCACGGTGCCCAGCTCATGGCGCAGCCAGCCGGAGGCCGAACGCAGCCCCTTTTTGAATTCCTTCTCGTTTTCCATGCCGAGCACGGAAAGCCAGATTTTTGAATAGCGCAGGTCGCCCGTCGTCTCGACGCGGGTGACGCTGATCATCCCCTGCTGCACCCGGGGGTCTTTGACCTGGGTGAGCAGGTTTGCCAGCACGCGCTGGATATCATCATTCGTTCTTGCCAGTTTATTGGAAGCCATAGGAAACTCCTTTTACTGCTTGATCTCCTCCATGACGAACACTTCGATCACGTCGCCGACCTTGACGTCGTTGTACTTGTCGACCTGCAGGCCGCACTCGTAGCCGGCGGCGACTTCCTTAACGTCGTCCTTGAAGCGGCGCAGGGACGCGAGGTCGCCCTCGAACACGACGATGTTGTCGCGCACGACGCGGACCTTGCTGTTGCGCACGATCTTGCCGTCGGTGACGTAGCCGCCGCAGACGGTGCCGACTTTGGAGACCTTGAAGGTCTGGCGGATCTCAACGTGGCCGATGATCTGCTCCTGGAACTTCGGGGCGAGCATGCCCTTCATGGCAGCCTCGATCTCGTTGATGCAGTCATAGATGACGCGGTACATGCGGATCTCCACATTGCTGCGGGCGGCGTTGTCGCGCGCGGCCGCGTCCGGACGGACGTTGAAGCCGACGATGATCGCGTTCGACGTGGCGGCGAGCATAACGTCGGACTCGTTGATGGCGCCGACGCCGGAGTGGATGACCTGCACACGCACTTCCTCGTTCGAGAGCTTCTCGAGCGAGGACTTGACGGCCTCGGCGCTGCCCTGCACATCAGCCTTGACGATGATGTTGAAGTCCTTCATCTCGCCCTGCTGGATGCGGGAGAACAGATCGTCGAGCGAAACCTTCTTGCTGCCAGCGTTGGCGGCGTCCTTCTTCTGCTGCTTGCGCTGCTCCACGAGCTCGCGCGCCATGCGCTCGTCGGCGACGGCGTTGAACGTGTCGCCCGCGCTCGGCACTTCGGACATGCCGGCGATCTCGACCGGGATGGACGGGCCGGCCTTCGTCACGCGCTGACCCTTATCGTTGGTCATCGTGCGCACACGTCCGACGGCCGTGCCGGCGATGATGATGTCGCCCTGATTGAGGGTGCCGTTCTGCACGAGCACGGTCATGATCGGGCCGCGGCCCTTATCCATGCGGGCCTCGATGACCGTGCCGCGGGCGGCGCGGTTGGGATTGGCCTTGAGCTCCAGAATTTCAGCGAGCAGGACGAGGTTTTCGAGCAGCGCGTCCACGCCCTCGCCGGTCTTGGCCGAGATCGGGCAGACGATCGTCTCGCCGCCCCACTCTTCGGGCACGAGGCCGTACTCCGTGAGCTGCTGCTTGATGCGGTCAGGATTCGCGCCGTGGACGTCCATCTTGTTGATGGCCACGACCAGCGGGACGCCGGCGGCCTTGGCGTGGTTGATGGACTCGACCGTCTGCGGCATAATGCCGTCATCGGCCGCGACGACGAGGATGGCGATGTCCGTGACCATGGCGCCGCGGGCGCGCATAGACGTGAACGCCTCATGGCCCGGGGTGTCGAGGAAGGTGACGGGCTTGCCGTTGACCATGACGCGGTAAGCGCCGATGTGCTGCGTGATGCCGCCGGCCTCGCCAGCCGCGACGTTCGTGCGGCGGATGCGGTCGAGCAGGCTGGTCTTGCCGTGGTCGACGTGGCCCATGACCACCACGACCGGGGCGCGCGGGACGAGTTCGTCCTCGCTGTCCTCGCGGTCGTCGATCAGGCGCTCTTCGACCGTCACGATGACCTCGTGCTCGACCTTGCAGCCGAGCTCCATGGCCACGAGCGCTGCGGTGTCGTAATCTATGGTATCGGACAGCGACGCCATAACGCCCATCTTCACAAGACGGCGCACGACCTCGGCGCCGGTCTTTTTCATGCGGGACGCGAGCTCGCCGACGGAGATCGTATCCGGGATCTGCACCTTGAGCTGCTGCTTTTTCGCGATCTCGAGCTGCAGCTTCTGCATCTTGTCGCGCTCCTCCTGACGGCGCTTGGCGCCGGCGGCGGGGTTCTGCGGGCGCTGACGGTTGCGGTTCTGGATCTTCTGCTTGCCGCCGCGCTTGTTCTGCGCGCGCTCGGGCACGAGATCGTCCAGCCGCTGGTCGTACTTGGACAGGTTCGTCGTCGCGCCGCGGGTATCGACGACGCGGCGCTCGGCCACCTGACGCGGCTGGTGCGGCTTGTCGTCCTT
>OHDX01000421.1_pt1 | contig 10674 bp, 10 predicted proteins | sample 1567051 | NCBI WGS metagenome assembly OHDX01 (sample SAMEA3879502, study PRJEB24766) | human gut metagenome | biome: human-associated habitat; feature: feces | place: USA | collected 1985/1987
CCTCGGCGTCGAGCGGGCGGATCTCGTCCATCTGGCGGCCGTCGACGCGCTTGCCCTCGAGCAGCCACTTCTTGACGACCTTCTTCTGCATCTTATACAGGCAGACCTCGATGTTGACGTCGAAGTCCTCATACTTTTCGGCGAACTTGTCGGCGAAATCGCGGCGGGCCGCGGTCAGGCGCTCCTCGCGGACGTTCTTGTCGTCGGTGTCGAGGGCATATTCGATCTGGTTCATGCCATAGGCGCACAGATCGTCGAGCAGGTCGTGGTTGACGGCTGCCTTTTCAAACGTGAACTTCGGCTTGCCAATGGTCTCGACGATGGTGTTGATGAACTTCACGACCTCCATGTTCGTCTCATGGGCGATGCGGATGCACTCGAGCACGATGCTCTCCGGGGCTTCCTTGGCCTCGGTCTCGATCATGACGACCTTCTCGAACGTTGAGGCGATGCACACGAAGCACTCGGAGGCGCTGCGCTGCTCGGCAGAGGGGTTGATGACGTACTGGCCGCCGACATAGGCGACGTTCGTCGTGGCGATCGGGCCGTTCCAGGGAACGTCGGAGCAGGCCACAGAGATGGAAGCGCCCAGAGAGGCGACGATCTCAACGGGGTTCTCGTAGTCGTTGGCAAGGACGGTGCAGGTCACGACGACATCGTTGCGCAGCTCATCGTCGAAGAGCGGGCGCATCGGACGGTCGATGATACGGCTGTTGAGGATGCCGCGCTCGGAGGGCTTGCCCTCGCGGCGGTTGAAGCTGCCGGGAATGCGGCCAACGGCGTACATTCTCTCCTCGAACTCGATGGTCAGCGGGAAATAGTCGATGCCGGGCTTGGGATCCGGGGAGCAGGTGACGGTCGTGAGCACGACGGTGTCGCCGTAGCGGCAGATGCACTCGGCGTCGGCCAGCTCTGCGACCTTGCCGGTCTCGACGGTAAAGGGACGGCCGCCGATGGAAGTCTCAAACACATGGTGGTTGGGATACTGTTTTCTGGTGATCATGGTTTATCCTCCTGTCAGAATGAAGTTCCACGGGAGGTTTAGCACTTGAAGCTGCGGCCAAACGCGCGCTCGGCAGCGCCTTCAACTGCTAAACTTCACTCCCGTGTGCGGGGAAATGCGGGGATGGGGAAATCGTGAAAATGGGCGGACCGCTGGCGGGCCGCCCATTGTTCGTGATTACTTACGGATGCCCAGACGAGCGATGATGGCGCGATAGCGGTTGATGTCCTTCTTGGCCAGGTAGTCGAGCAGGCTGCGGCGCTTGCCGACCATCATGAGAAGGCCGCGGCGGGAGTGATTGTCGTGCTTGTGCTCACGCAGATGCTCGGTCAGCTCGTTGATGCGGGCGGTCAGGATCGCGATCTGGACCTCGGGGGAACCGGTGTCGCCCTCATGGGTCGCATACTCGGCGATGATAGCGGTTTTCTTTTCCTTCTGGATCATGGGAATACTCCACCTTTCAAAATATTATCCAACGGCTAAGTCCGGGCGGGCGGAATGCTCCTTCCGGAGCGGTCTCCCAGAACTGAGCGCGTGGATGTACCGGCAAAATTACCAGCCGTAATATCGTAGCATAGAATGACGGAAAAGTAAAGGATTATTTTTCGTCCGCGTCGCTTTTCTGCGGGATCCCGGCGCTTTCCGGCGCGCGGAAATCCAGTGTGATGGAGGCAAGCTCCGTCTGCAGAGGGTGATAGCGCACACCTGCGGCGTCCAGCATGCGCTTTGAGGCACGGATGTTGGCCGTTTCGGCGTATTTGTCGGAAAAATAGATGATCTCCCGGATGCCGCTCTGGATGATGGCCTTGGCACACTCATTGCATGGGAACAGGGCCACATACAGCCGCGCGCCGCGCAGCACACGGCCGCCTGCATTCAGAATGGCGTTCAGCTCCGCGTGGACGACATAGGGATACTTTGTCTCCGCGCCCTCGCGCTCCCACGGAAAAACGTCGTCGCTGCAGCAGCAGGGCAGGCCGTTATAACCGGTAGAGAGAATGATGTTCTCCGGCGAGACGATGCAGGCGCCGACCTGCGTGTTCGGGTCCTTGCTGCGGCGGGCGGCCAGCAGGGCGACGCCCATGAAATACTCATCCCAGGAAATGTAGTCGGTTCGTTTCATCGCGGCTCCTTTCGGACGGGTCAGGCGAGAAAGCGCAGGGCCTTCACGCCGGTCAGGGCGAGCGTCACGAGCAGACCGGCAATGAGCACGCCGGCATAGATGGCGGGCAGGGCGCGCTTCAGCCGCATCTCCATCAGCGCGGCGACGAGGGCGCCGGTCCAGGCGCCGGTGCCGGGCAGGGGAATGGCGACAAGGATGCACAGACCGACCAGCTCGGATTTGCGCACACGGCTGCTCTTGCGGTCGGCGCGGCGCTCCAGCGAAACGGCAAGACGGCCGAGGCGGGGATAGCGCTTCATCCAGTGCAGGATCTTCCGCACGAACAGCAGCAGGAACGGGACGGGCAGCATATTTCCCAGCGCGCTTGCGGCGAAGGCCAGCCAGGGATCCAGTCCCTGCGAGATGCCATAGGGGATGCCGCCGCGCAGCTCCACGACCGGCAGCAGCGAAATGAGAAACGTCATCACGCATTTGCCAAGGACGGTGCCGAACAGCCAATCGATCATCGTTTCAGCTCACCTTTCAGAAATGTACCCTCAGTATAGCATACGACGCGCCCGATTGCAAGAAGAATGCCTGACGGAAGTCAGGCATTGGCTGTTACGGCAGCGCATGGACGAGGATGCCGATGTTGCGGCGATAAATTTCGTCGAACTGGGAAAGCGGCAGCGGATTCGTGCCGAGACCGACCTCAATCGTATAGCCGGGGCGGCGGAAGTCCTGCAGGAACCAGTCCTTATAGCCCGCAAAGCCCGAGGCGAACGGCGTGTCCTCCAGCCGGTAGCCGCTGACTCGCGCCAGCCGCTCGCCGAGCTCCTGCGCACCGGGCGGCGCATAGTCCTGAAAGCGCCAGTAGATCTCTTCTCCCTGGGTGTGATAGGACAGCGTGACATCCGGCTGCACGGCGCGGGTCAGCGCTGCCATGGCCACCGTCTCCGGCTGGTCGAGCGGCGAGGCCCCGACATAGTCCCGAGGGGCCGGGCCGGTGAAGCCGAGCGCGAATTTGTTTGTGCGCGCCTGCTCCCAGCCTGCGGGGTAGTTCAGATTGAGGTCCGTCCCCGTCAGATTCGCCTTCCAGCCGTCCGGGAACGGAATTTCCGGGAAGCCTGCCGCGATGCGCTGCGCTGCCTGATACTGTTGGCTGCCCGGCCGGATGGCCCCCGTGACGAGGTCGACGCCGTCCGGGTTCACCATTGGCACGAGCCACAGCGTTGTGCGCCGCCAGAGCTGCTGGGCATCCATGCCGAGGATGCGCCCCTCTGTCGCCACGGCATAGGCGTATTGCTCCAGAAACAGCAGCAGGACCGGCGTCGTGATCCACTCGTTCGCGTGGTGGCTGGCGTTATAGAGCGCGCAGCGCGGCCCCTGCCCGATGCGCAGGGCTGTGACGGGCCTGCCCCACGCCGTCCGGGCAATGCATTTCTGTGACAGGAACGGATAGCGCACGAGAAGTCCCTGCACGCAGATCTGCAGCAGCTCCGATGAAAACGGGACGTCCGTCGGCACGACGGGGAAGCCGTAGGGCACGTTCAGATATTGCCCCGGGATGAGCAGATTTGGGTTCTGGTTCGGATTGGCCGTCAGCATGGCGCGGACGGATGTGCCGCGCGCCGTGGCGATGCGGTAATAGGTGTCGCCGGGCTTGACCATATAGCGTTCATAGCCCAGCAGCAGCGGCGTGAGCCGCTGCATGGTCAGAATATCCTCCTGCCCGGACGGATACAGGCCCTCGCGCCGCTGGAATTCCTCCAGATCGGCGGCACCCGCCCGCCGCAGGGCAAGCTCGGTCAAGCGCATAGAAAATTCCCCCTCCGGGACATATCTATGCCGAAGGGGGAACATTCATGTGCAGCTTGTCAAAATAAGCTCCTTCGAACCTTCTCTCCGAAACTTTCGGCCGGGCGGTATTTTCGACAGACCGGCAGTTGCTTCAGGAGTTCTCTTCCGGGACCTCGGGAGTTTCGTTGTCCGCAAAGTCCTCTTCTTCCGCAGCGGGCTCGGTTTCCGGCTCCGTCTCGGGCTTGGCCTCGGGTTCGGCTTCGTCCTCAGACTGCTCACCGGCAAGCTTGGTCTTCGCGGCTTCCAGCTCCTGACGCAGGCGGTTGATGCGGCGGAACGACTGGGAGATGCGCTCACATAGCGGGTCGTACTCGGCGTCATCCGGCTCTTCATCCGTGACGTAGTCCTTGTAGTAGACCTTACCAAGCTGCGTGTAGCAGCGGCGGATCTTGTCCTGCTCCGCCAGAATGGCAAACTTCTTCTTGGAGATCAGCGCGACGAGACGCGCGGTCTGGGCTGCGCCGGCCGCAACGTGGACGGCCTTGCACTTCAGGGTTTCCATGGTTTCCTTCATAAAAGATCACTCCTTTGATTCTTCGGATGATTCGGTTTCCTCAGATACTTCGTCCTCCGGCTCGGATGCTGCATCTTCCGGTTCGGCGGTCTCCTCCGGCTGCGCCTCTGCGGCCTTGACAGCTTCTGCCGCTGCCACGCGGTTGACCTGCATCTTCGCGGGATCGTGTCTGACAAAGATGGCCTGATACAGCAGGATGCCGAGCGACAGCAGCATGGTCACGGCTGCGAGCAGCTGGCTGACACGGACCGGGCCGAGCCACAGGCTGTCCGTGCGCAGGCCCTCGATGACCATGCGCCCTGCGCCGTACCATGCGAGATATGCAAGGAACATCTGACCGTCGAATTTGCGCTTCTTTGACAGGAAGTGCAGCACGACAAAGCCGGTCAGGTTCCAGACGGACTCATAGAGGAACGTCGGGTGGAAATACTGCAGCGCACCGTTCTCAACCAGGCCCATGCGAAGGAAGCAGGTCGTCACGCCGCCGTGGGCTTCCCGGTTGAAGAAGTTGCCCCAGCGGCCGATGGCCTGCCCGAGCAGCAGACCGATGCCGGTCAGGTCGAGGAAGGGAAAAATTTTGAGCTTTCGAACACGGGTATAGATCAACATGCCGAGCACCGCGCCGATGACGCCGCCGTAGATGGCAAGACCGCCGCTGCGGATGTCGAGGAAGCGGTACCACGGAATGCCGGGGCCGAAGAACTGGTCCCACTCGAAGATGACATAGTACAGGCGCGCGCCGACGATGGCGGACGGCAGGCAAATGAGCACGAGATTGAGAATGTCGTCCTGCGTGACGCCGAACTGCTTGGCCCGGCGCAGGCAGTACGTCACGGCGAGCAGCACGCCGATGGCGATGATGACGCCGTAGAATTTGATCTCGAAGTTTGTTCCCGGGATGCAGAAGCCGTCGGGCGGATCAATGCCCTCAATGCCGAGCCCGGGGAAGCTGATGGGACTGGTTAAGAAGATGTTCATGCGGATTCCTCACTTTCATTGGGAAGAATGATGCTGAGCGCGGCGCGCTCCGGGCGGATGACCTGCCGGATGAATTGCAGCACGTCCTCGGGCGTGACGGAGGCATAGGCCTCCGGAAAGGAGAAATAGTCCACGCCGTCGAAGTGGTAGGCACACATACGGTAGCACACACTTTCAAAGCTGTCAAGGTCGCGGGTGCGGCGGCCGAGCGACGAGCGGATGAGCCGGTCAAACAGCGCGCGGTCAAAGCCCTCGCGGGACAGACGCTGCGCCTCGTCCAGAATGGCGCGGAGCACGGCGTCCGGGTCGCGGCTGTCGCCGCCCGCGCTGAACAGGCAGGCATCGCGCACGCTCTCATATCCGGCGGAAAAGTCCGAATTGATGAGGCCCTCGTCATACAGACGCGTGTAGAGCGCCGAGGATTCTCCCACGAGAATTTCGGCAGCCAGATCGCCGATGATCTCGCGGCGCATGGACTCCAGACCGCGGGCGGGCGGCTCACATTTGAAGCCGAGGCAGAACGTCGGCATGGCGATCTCCATATGCCGGACCGTGCGCTTTGTCGGGCAGGTCATGGCCTCGGCCGGGCCGTAGTCCCGCACGGGGACCGGCTCCGCGTGGGCGTTTGCGGACTCCGCACGGGCAATCTCCTCCACCAGCGCGGGGTCGACATCGCCCGTCACGCAGAGCATGAGATTTGCGGGCGCGTAGAATGCCGCGTGGCAGTCCTGCAGGACCTGCGGGGTGATCTCGCCGATGGATTCGACCGTTCCGGCGATCGGAACGCGGATGGGGTGATGCGCGAACATCGCGCCGAACAGGTCCTCATAGGCGCGGGAGTCGGCGCTGTCCTCATACATGCGGATCTCCTGGGCGATGATGCCGCGCTCCTTTTCCACGCTCTCCGCCGGGAACCACGGCGTGAGCACCATGCGCAGCAGAATACGGAGATTTTCGGCGAACTGCTCGGTGCAGTCGAAATAATAGGCCGTCATGGCATAGCCGGTGAAGGCGTTCGGATAGCCGCCGTGGGCCGCGAAGAGGTTCATCGCGTTGTCCTCCGGCAGATCGAACATCTTGTGCTCCAGATAGTGCGCCACGCCGTCCGGCGTGCGGCAGGGGATGCCGCCGCGCGTGAAGGACGTATCAATGGAGCCGTAGTCCACGCCGAGGAAGGCGTAGCTGCGGGCAAAGCCGGGCTTCGGGACGACGCGGAGGAGCAGGCCGTTTTCAAGCCGCTGTTCCCAATAGCGCTCACCGAGGCGCGGGAATTCATGCAGTGTCATGCTTCGTCTCCCTTCAGGAAATAGATCGTGTCCGTGGTGATGCGCCGGGCTGCGCGCACGACATCCCCGACCGTCAGGGCGGGGAGCTTCTGCAGCATGGTCTCTGGGTCGTCGCACGGCTCGATGGACATGCCGATATACCAGTCGTCGAGCGCGGCGGGCGTGTCCAGCCCGGCGCGGACGGCGGAGATCAGCGAGCGGCGGGCGGATTCCAGCTCCTCCGGTGTGATCTCACCGCGGCGGCAGGCGTCCAGCTCGGCCAGAATGGCGTCGCGTGACGTTTCATACTGATCAAACGAGATACCGGACGACACGATCATCAGACCCTTGAACTTCTCAACGGCGGATGAGGCATAGTAGCACAGTGAGCGCTTTTCGCGGACATTCACGAACAGCTTGCTCGTCACGCCGCTGCCGTAGACGGAGTTGAGCAGCACGAGGGCGGGATAGTCCGGGTCGGAGGCAGTGATGCCGGTGCGCATGCCGATGACGAGCTTGCCCTGCGTGACATCCATGGACTCCGTAACCTCGCGCACGGTCTCCGCGCTTCGGCGCACGACCGTCGGCGGGGGAGAGACGGGGTCACGCTCCAGTCCGTCAAACAGCGGGCGGAACAGGGCGGCGGCCTCCTGCGGCGTGCGGCGGCCTGCGTAGAACAGCATGATGGGAGCGGTGCGCAGCACCGTGCGCCAGTGCGCCGTCAGGGCCTCCGGCGTGATCGCGGCGACGTCCTCAGCATAGCCGAGGCGGGGGATGCTGGCGGCTTCGCCCTCGCACATGATCCGGCGCATGCGCATGGCGGCGTAGACGCGCTTGTCATTCTGCACGGACTCGATGGCGTGGATCAGGTTCTGCTTTTCGCTTTCGACATAGCGGGCGTTCAGCAGGCCGTTTTCCAGCGCGGAATGGAACAGAATGTCGCGGAAAAACTCCACCATCGGGGCAAAGACGGCCTCGCCCGCCGGGAGGAAGGCCTCTTCAATAAAATCAGCGTAAAAGCCGGTCAGCTTCGTTTCGCCGCGCAGGCGGACGAGCGTGCCGAGCGTTGCGCCGTACAGCTCGTCAAGGCGCATCGAGATGGCGCGCATATCCGGCCAGCGCTCCGAGCCGCGCAGCAGCACACTCGGCAGCAGAGCATCGAGCGGGGCGGCGGCCCGTGTGTGCGGGCGCATCAGGTTGAAGCTAAAGCAGCCGGACTTGAATTTCTCGGTCTGCACGGCCAGCAGGGTAACGCCTGCGGCCAGCTCGATCGTTTCGATCATGGGCATTCATCCTTTTTCAGCATGTTTGCCTTTATTATACACGTTTTTCCCGGAAATGAAAGAGCCGCAAAAAGATTTCGCTTGTTATTCCGGGCGGAATCCTGTAGAATAGGGAGAAGTAATTTGTATTTATGGAGGGATGAACATGGAGCAGTGGCTTGAAGTGACCATCCGCACGGCATCCGGCGGCATCGATCTTCTGTGCGCCGAGCTGACAGAGGCCGGGTTTGACAGCTTCGTCATCGATGACAGCGAACAGTTCCGCCAGTTCCTCGACGGCGCGCGCGCCTATTGGGATTATGTGGATGAAAAGCTTGCCGCGCGGATGCGCGACCTGTCGCAGGTGCGCCTGTACCTGCCTGAGGAGACTGCGGAGGCTCAGCTTGCAGAGCTGCGCGCCCTGCTCGCGGAGCTGCCCGGCCGCTATCCGGCCTGCGAATTCGGCCCGCTGACGCTGGCGCTCGACCGCATCCCGGGCGAGGACTGGGCCAATTCCTGGAAACAGAACTACCGCCCCCTGCCGGTGGGTGAGCGCCTGCTCGTCGTTCCGCAGTGGATGACGGTCGACGACCTGCAGGGCCGTCTGCCCGTGATCCTCGATCTCGGCCTGACGTTCGGCACGGGCGAGCATGCCTCGACGCAGCTTTGCATGCGCGCGCTCGAGTCGCTCCTCCACGGCGGAGAGCGCGTGGCAGACCTCGGCAGCGGCAGCGGCATCCTTTCCGTCAGTGCCCTGCGGCTCGGCGCGGCAAGCGCCGTCGGCGTCGATATCGATCCGAGCGCGGAGCATATCGCCGCGGCGAATGCGGCGCAGAACGGCTTTGGCCCGGACCGCTTCACGGCGCGGACGGGCGACGTCGTCGAGGATGCGGATTTTCTGCAGGCGCTGGCGGGCGACGGCTTTGACATCGTGTGCGCCAACATCGTGGCCGATGTCATCATCCGTCTTGCGCCCGTTGTGCCGAAGCTCATGCGGCCGGATGCGGCGTTCGTCTGCAGCGGCATCCTCACGACGCGGGAGGACGACGTGCGCGCGGCGCTCGCGGCGGCCGGGCTGGAGATCGTCCATGCGGCGCACGAGGGTGAATGGTGCGGCCTGACGGCGCGCCTGGAGGCGTGCTGAGATGCCCCGCCTTTCCTATCGCAGGCGCCTGATGCTGCGCAAGCTCCTGCGCGTACTCGGCATCGTGCTGGCGGCGGCCATCGTCATCGGCGCGGCGCTGCTGCTGTACCTTGAGCCTTATGTCACCTATGACCGCGACGGCGCGCACCTCTCCCTGAAGAAAAACGCGCAGGATCCGGACGGCACGGGCGCGACGGCGGCGCTGCCGGAGGTCTCGGACGCGCAGATCGTCTATGACGAGGCGCAGCCCGGCTCGGACCGAATCGCCGACCTCGGCGGCGTGTATGTCACGACGCAGATGCTGCGCGACCCCGAGGCCGTGCGCGCGGCACTCGAGCAGCAGGGGGCCTGCGCCGTTCTGCTGCAGCTCAAGAGCACGTTCGGCAATTTTTACTATTCCAGCTCCATCGACGGCGCGGAGCTGGCGGACGTCGATACGGCGGCCGTGGATTCCCTCATCGACTGGCTCAGCCAGCACGGCTATTACCTCATTGCGGAGGTCCCGGCCTTCTGCGACACGGCGTTTGCGCTGGCCAATTCCGCTGCGGCCCTCCCGCTTTCGAGCGGCGCGCTGTGGATGGACTCCAACGGCTGCTACTGGCTCGACCCCGCGAGCGAGACCGTGATGATCTACCTCAAGCAGATCGCGCGTGAGCTTTCGAGCCGCGGCTTCCGCGAGGTCGTGTTCTCGGACTTTCGTTTCCCGGCGAGCAACAGCATCTCCTATCATTCCGAAAAGTCCGGCGCGGAGCTGACGCAGGACGCGGCGCAGGAGCTGACGACGTTCTTCTCCGGGAGCAATCTCATGATCTCGTTTGAGACGGACGACACGGCCTTCCCGGCCGATGTCTGCACAGGCCGCCTGTATATCCGCGATGTGGACGGCTCGAAGATCGAAAAATTCGCGCAGGCCTATGGCGGCGCGGAAAATCTGACAGAGCTCGTGTTCCTGGTCAACTCAAAGGACACGCGCTTCGACGAGCGCGCCGTGCTGCGGCCGCTGCTGAATTCCTGAGGAGGGACGAGAATGCGAAGAACAGACCGGGAGATCACGGACCGGCAGGAGCTGCTGGACGTCATGGCGCGCTGTGACGTCTGCCGCCTTGCCCTGAATGACGAAAGCGGCTATCCCTATGTCGTGCCGCTGAATTTCGGTATGGAGGAGCGGGACGGTACGCTGTATCTGCTGTTCCACGGCGCGATGACCGGAACGAAATATGACCGCATGGAGCGGGACCCGCGCGCAACGTTTGAGATGGACTGCGGCCACATGCTCTGCACCGATGAAGCGAAGGGCGTGTGCACCATGGCCTATGAGAGCGTCATCGGCCGTGGGCGGCTCGAGACGGTCCCGGAGGCGGAGCGCGAGGCTGCGCTGCAGTGCCTGATGGCGCACTACGGCCGCCCGGACTTTGCCTTTGACCGTGCGTCTGTGGCGCACACGCGGGTATTCCGTCTTGCGGTCGAGTCCATGACGGGCAAGCGCCGCAAAATAAAATAAAGCCGGACGGCCCGCCGCAAGGCGGGCTGTCCGCCAGACTGTCGA
>OHDX01000425.1_pt1 | contig 10622 bp, 7 predicted proteins | sample 1567051 | NCBI WGS metagenome assembly OHDX01 (sample SAMEA3879502, study PRJEB24766) | human gut metagenome | biome: human-associated habitat; feature: feces | place: USA | collected 1985/1987
TTTAATATATTTTCTTAAAAACTCCATGACCTTTTCCCGATCGATCGACGGATAGCATTTCTTTATATCGCATTGCCCGGCGTATCTGATATTCTTATTTCGTAACCATTTCTTGATCGCTTTGATCCCGTATGACTGCCCTTTGTGTTTCAGTGCCGCGCATTGATATTCGCCGATTCTTTTCAAAAAATCTTTCATTGCTTCCACGGCAATATAATCATAAATCTGTTGTTTGATATTTTGAATCCCGATCCGGCGCACCTTCTGACTGGAAGCGTCGATCTTTTCTTTGTACCATATCGGTTTGAATTTTATTTTGTTCTGGATCAGTTCTTCGCGTATGCCGTCCACTGCTGTTTCAGCGAACGGTCGTAACGCTTTGATTCCGAATTCTTCAAACGCTCCCTTGATAAAATCTTTTGGAAGCCCGGAATATTCCGAAAACATTTCCAGAACGTCATTTCTTTTATATTTATTTCTTAAACATTTATGCACCGCCTTTTGAATCAATTTTCTATCTGTTATATCTACATTCTTGCAATATCGTTTCATTCGATTGTCTTTATAAGGGCTTTCGGTTTTTACTACTAACCCCGACGACCGGGCGAACCCCGGCCGTCCTTACTCCTTCATCTCTAAAGTTTTGGTAGGTCTATAAAAAGTATTTCGGGCAACCGCCCAAGAGCCTGTTTAGGCTACACCCTTTACGGGTGCGAAATACGACGCAAAGTATTTTGTAAAATGAAATAAACAATTTCAACCAAGATAGTTCCAGTTCGTCCTGTCGAGCCTGTTCCTGCAATTCACGTAAACGGGACCGCCATTCGCGCCATTCCTGAGATTACCGCGTGCGTCGTAAGTCCTTCTATGCCGTCCGGTCGTATTAGGGGCGATCCCCTCTTCCCTAAAGGGAATTCACCCCCCGACGACCTACTGTATCAATCGCAACCAAGAGAGTTCCAGCCCGTCCCGCCGAGCCCGTTCCAGCAAGCCACGTAAACGGGACCGCCACCCGCGCCAGCCCAAAGATCACCGCGTCCAAGGTCTTCTCTTGTTCCTGATGTACTCTTTCCGCCTGCATAGCAACGATCGCCCCAACCTTGCCGATCACTGCTACCGACTGCCTTCGCAAACCACGCGCAAGTTTCCGTATCTACTCCGATATCTCCGATCCAGAAATCCTCGCCGTCGTTTGCCGGAATGTTTCCAATCAGTTTATATGTGCTTTTAATTGTTGCTTCGTCTGTGACGTGTTTTGTCCCCCGGCGGGCGATATATACATCTTTGCTATAATCTTCTTTGAATACCATCACGGAATCTGCATATACGATATATCCGCCGACCGCATCTTCGATACCCATAACTCTATACGGGTGTTTGCCGTCTGTGTTCGACGTCAACGATCCGTCGTGTTTTCCGATAACCTGATCTGTCGATCCGCTCCACCAGTGCATAGAAGACATTATGATCGGTGCGTTTACTGTGTCGCTGATTGCGACCGGTGTTGTCGTGAACCCTTCTTTCACGTCCAGATATACCGCTTTGTTGTTTTCGTCCAAATCTTCGATTCTCAATACCTTTACATCGTCCGCATATTTGTGAATCGTACCGACGCCGCGATCGTTATTTACGTTTGATCCGTTTGCCGAACCATAGCCGACCGATACATACGCGCCGACGATAATATTTGCCGCCTGTGCATTTGTTACCGGAAAATAGGTTTCTTTCGTGTCTCTCTGTACTGCTGCCGCATACTGGAAGTTATAGTTTGTTGTTCCCTGAAAAATAGTCTGTTCGTTCTTTGTTGCGTACTCGATAACCTGATACAGGACTCTATACAGGTTTCTTTCTTTTCCGCTGCCCCAGTGGCCTTTCCCTTTCTTCTGGTAGTTCGTAATCATGTTGTTGTAGCACTGATTTCTTTCCGGTTTGGAATTTTTAAAGGATCGCAAAAGTCCGTCTGTTCCGATTCCACTTACATATTTACTATGTACGACATACGGGGCGAAGTTTCCGTCTTCTTTCTTTGCGGTTTCCCAACCTACAAGCCCGTATTCATCGTTCGGTGTGTCCGACAACGTCCAGATCTGCTTCCCGTCTTTTTCTTCCACGTTCCAATATGGCGTCATAGCAATTACGCCAACGTCTACCGAACCGTCATTCTTGAAGCCATTTCCCCAACCTTCAACCGCCGTCGGGACCTTCCGGCCGTATTCGTTCGTTACGTAGTTGCAGTTGAACCATGTAAAGATCCCGATACCTTCGTAGTCGTCCCGTCCTTCTACCGTATCAGTTGACGGTTCGCATACTTTCCCGGCATTTGCAAGCGTTTTCGTTCCTTCCGACGTCGGATTTGTTACTGACAAATATAATTCTGTCTGATATATCTTTCCGTTCCTCATAGAGCCGAAAAAGGCTTCCAGAATCTTTTCGTCAATAATTCCGTTTACGTTGTCCGCTACCGTCTGCGCCGCTTTTGCTGCCGCTTTTGCTGCCGTTGTCTGCTCTGTTGCTTTCTGTGCTGCAGTATTCGCTGCCGTTGTCGCTTCATTTGCTTTTGTAACTGCGCTATTCGCATTCCCCGCCGCCGTTGTTGCTGCTCCGGCTGCTTCTGTTGCTTTTGTTGCTGCTGATGTGGCTTTTTCGGCTGCGTCACTTGCTGATTTTGCGTTCGTGTTCGCTACGCCCGCCGCCCGATTTGCCGCTGCTGCTGCGCTGTTTGCTGTGCCTGCTGCTGATGTGGCTTTTTCGGCTGCGCTGTTGCCCGCGCTTGCTGCGCCGTTTGCACTGTTGGCCGCCTGATTTGCCGCTGCTGCTGCGCTGTTTGCTGTGCTTGCTGCTGATGTGGCTTTTTCGGCTGCGCTGTTTGCTGTGCCTGCTGCGTCGGCTGCGCTGTTGCCCGCCCGATTTGCATTTGCGGCGGCAGTTTCTGCGATCTTTGCGTTTGCCGCCGCTGCCTGCGCTGCCTGATCCATATCGTTAAAAATTGTTCCCATAGAAAGAAATTCTTTGTCACTCACGAACCCGTCTGTCTTGTATACGGTTTCTACGATCTTCGTGTAGTAGGTTGCTGACTTCAATTCCTTTCCGCCTTTTAACAGAACAATTTCGCCTTTTCCGACGCCTGCAGCCGCTAACATCTGTTCCGTATATGTTACAAGAATTTCATTCCCTGACAGGGTGCAGTCGTTCAATACCGGGTTTCCGTCCGGCTTATAGTATTTGATTCGCGCGGTGCAACCCGTCGGGATTTCATACGGTTGTTTGTTTTGTAACAATGAGACGGCCAGAATTCGTGAACCCTTGTCGCCCTGTTTCATCACGACATATTCAAAAGGGCTTTTCCCGTCAAGTTCGATCGTGATCTTTTGTGTGATTGTGATATCTGCCATTAGTTTTCCCCTTTCTCTAGCATTGCCAACGCTTCCGCGTATGGGTTGGTCATTGTTCCTGTTTCTTCCAATGTCGGACGGTCTTCAAGAAAACCGTTTTCCGGTGTGGCAATTATTGTTTGCCCGTCGTCATCTTCGATCCTGACAATGTTACAACCGTTTTTTAACGCCGTGTCAAGTTGCGTGTCTTTCGTCAGGAAGATTGCGTCGCCGTTTATTTCCGCTGCGTAGCCTTTCACTATTCCTTCTCCCCCTCTCCCTCATTTAATTCTTTCAGAAGTTCTTCCGGTGTTCCGGTGCGCGCTTCTGTCTGTGTCTCTTTCTGTATCGTGCGGATTCTCAAATTTTCATATGCTTCTTCTTTGAATTTTGCCGCTACCGCGTCCATGACGACCGTTCGAAGTGATAGTGGCGTTTCCGCCGCTTCCAATTCTCTTTTTGCTTTTTCGTAGATAATTCCTTCTAAAATCTGTAATGTTTCTCCCAGTTCCATTTTTTCTCCTTTACAGTGACGAAACCATAAGTCCATTTTCAAAACTAACAGTTGAATTCCACCATGTGATCGTCCCATCGCCGTTGTCCTGAATTTTGCTTATATATTCGAATTTGCCTGTTGCTCCGATATATGCAATTGTGCCGGTGTTGCTTGTTTTTCTTGTCGATAACTGATTGACTGAAATTCTCATGCATCCGCCCTGTACTTGTAGGCCATTGTATCTTGCCCCGGTGTCTACGTCCGTGGCACTTGCTGAATAGTCAATATATCCGTATTGCGCCGATCCATAACCACCAGTCAGTCTTCCGCTTCCTGCAAGTTCTACCCAGTACCCGGAATCATACCCACATTTCATAGATCCTTTTAATTCTGCGGACGTACATTTTAAAATGCCGGATTCACTCATAGAAGAATAGGTCGCCGACCATGCAATCTTCGACGCTTTCAATCTGATAGAATCCGCCTTTTGCTCGATCAGGGATTCCGCCTGCGCCGATGTTACCCGGAGTTCGATCTTGTCTGCTTCTACTTTGATCGCCGCCCTTGCGTACTCTGCGACTGCTGCCGCCGCGACTGCTGCCACGTCCACGCCCGCTGCTTCGATTGTCTCTTTCAAATCCGCCAGTGCTGCGTTATATGCATCGAATTTCGTATTGACGTTTGCTTTCTCTGTCGCCGTGATCTTTTTGTCTGAAATTGCGTTGTTGATTGCGGTTATCAGTGCGCCGTATGCGTTCGTGTAGGCGTTTTTCTTGCTGATAAGTGTTGACCGTGTGGCCGTCCGCTTTTTGTAATGCCACAACTTACGCATATTGTTTTCGTACGGGTGCGACGTCTGGATCATTGACACGGTGGCAGCTTCGATCACTTCGTAAGTCGGAAGTGTGCTTTCCGTTCCGGTTGTATCTGCCGCCGTTGATACCTGTTTGATCTCATCGATTGAAAATCCGTAGTATTTATTACCCGAACTATCCGAATACCATTGGATATAAATATCTGTTGACGGCACGATATACGTTTTCCCTGCAATATCCGCGCCGCTTACTTTGTCTAGTGCCTTATAGATTTTCCCGTCCTTCTGGTAGAATAAATGCAGATAATCGTATTTCGTGCCACTTGATGATATTTCCGTCTTGCATTCTGCATTGAATTTAATCGAAAAATTGCTTCCCGTTGTTGCTGATTGTCTTGAAGCTGTATCCAAAACCGCGTTATATTGTCTGAATTGAAGCGTTGTCTTTTTCCAGTTCTTTGATGTATCTTTCGATCGTCTGTGCTTCCGTTTCCGTGATTATGCTGTCCCGGAATGCTCCTTCGACATTTTCTTTGAAATCTTCCGCGTCCTGCTTTGTCAGTTTCAGATCGTCCGATATGGTCTTTTCTGCTGCCTGCGCTCTTTCCACTTCCGCCGTGATTGATTCGCCTGTTACTTCGAATCGCGACTTCATTTCCGATAACAGTTTCGCGTCGCCGTCGTCTGTATACTTTTTTACACTCTGTTTATACTCTACCGACAGGGATTCCGCGTTAATGGTCCCGGCTTCAATCAGTGCGCCGTTTAGTTTTCCAACCGCCACGAAATCGGCCACGATCTGACCTGCTGCCGTGATCGCTGTTTCAAACGGTCCGCCGATTCCGTTGCTTGAATGTCCCAGTCCGGCCAGATTCCACCGCCATACGTTCTTTGCCGTTGCTGTTGAATCCGTGTCCATGATGTAGATTTCTTGCGGATTCTCTGCCGGATATAAAAGCACATGGCCGCCAGAATTGCCCGTGATCGCCGCCGTCACGTCCTTTATGGTCTGTTCGATACGTTTCTGTATAATTTCCGCACGGGTGGCGGATTTTACGATCTGTTCTTTCTGTTCCTTCTGTGCTGCCGTGATCGCTTTTGTCAGGTTTGTTTTTGGCTCTCCGATCTCTACACTGTCGAATCGCTCTTTGATGCTGTCGTATGAGTATTTAATGATCTTTGCTTTGACTTCGATTCCCAGTTTTTCGATCATGACCGTTGCAGTGTCACAAATTCCGATCGTTTCAAGTGCCTGTATATTTTCATAGTCCTTTGTCTTTTTCAGATTTTGGAATGTTGCTTTGATCGATATTTTCGGTTCGTCGATTCCGCTTTCTGTATAGGCTTTTGCAACCTTGCGAAGCATTTCTTCCGATACGATCACGCCGTCTTCGAATTCGTCTGAAAAATCCATCGGCGCACACTTTAGGCGGGCGTATTTGCCCGCGTTTGGTGTGTTGATAAACTTTTCAGGAAGGGAGACGAAAACCGGATCTGGTTCTTCCGTTGCTCCTTCTTCCTTTTCCGGTGTGTAATAACAATACGGGAATATCGCCGTTATCACGTCGCCGATGTTTCTTTCCTGTTCTGCTGAAATCAGGTTCTTTCCGTACCGGATCGTCGCCCCGGTATCTGATCCGCGGGACTTATGCAGCTTCACGGTAAAATTATCAAATTGATATTCCCCGCCCCAGACGTCAAGGATCGATCCTTCTGTACCGCCCAGAATGTTTCGGACACTTAACACGTCGTCTATCTGTGTGCTGTTTCTGGTTGTGATATCCGACCACGCCGTATAGTTGTTTTCGACCACTGCTTCTTCTAAAAGCTGCGTGATCGCTTCTTGTGCGTTCTTCCCGGATATCTTCGGGTGACATACCGGATTCATGTTCAATTCATAACTGATATGTTCGGCGTAGTAGGTGTTCACGCCCCCGATCGGCTTTCCTGATTTATAGATCCTGAATAGCTGATCGTCGTCTTTGTCGTTTGGTTTGGCTTTGATTACTGCATCTTCTGTGATGTGTTCCGCCAATCGTCCTTCCTGCGGATATTGTAAAGTCAGTTCAAAAGATCCGTTTCTTTCTTCCTCTACAATGCAAGATATCGCGTCCGTCAGAAGTCCGATTCCATTTGAATCAAATTGCGTTTCAAGGGGATCATATAGAATCGGTATCACAGGCAGCACCACCGCGGCACAATGTCAATTTTCTTTACATTGCCCGCCCAACGGATTTTATTTTCGCCCGCTGCCAGTTTTGGAAATAATGTCGTAGTCATTTTGTTATTTTGCAGCGTGTCCCCTTTGTACGCATTTAATAACGCGCTGTCTACTTCGATATAGTCTTCTATTTCCTTGAATGTATGGGCGCGGTCGTTGATGTACAACGTAACCGCACCCGCCGCGTAGATCTTCATGTACGGATAGGCTGTAAAGCCTTCTGTGTTGAAAATGCTTGTCGCTTTTGTGAACGTTAGTGTTCTTTCGCCGTCGTATGAATATTTGTACGGGTGGCAAGTGAACTGTATTTCTAAGGTCCCCAGAAGTGCGGCGGCGATTTCTTCCACCGACATTTCTTCCGATACATGGGCCATTCTGTAGTAATTGCGTTCGTAACTGTCGTCAAGCCGTGAATATTGCACGGTCTGGTATAACCACGCATACACATTCCGCGCGACCATTTCAAGATCCTGATATTCTTCCGGCATAACATAGCATTTATACACCTTCTGAAAATCTTCGTATTCTTCGTTATCGATCGGATCTGTTTTGTTATTCAGAATCACGTCGCCACGCCCCGGAATGTTTACTTTTTCAATAACAGGTTTGGGACGGCCGTATATGTTTTCTTTTTCGTATACTGCCAGTCCCATATCAAGAGAATTCCGCCCGTTGTATGTAAAACTGTTGATATCGTCGTAAAATTCATTAAGCATATACTTTATCGTCCCTTTCCTTTAATTCCTGCGCCATTTCCATGACTTCTTCTGTCAGTTCGCGCACGTCTTGTTTTCTGTTGTTATAGAAGTTTTCTATATTCAAGCTGATTTCCTGTTTTAGCGATCCTTTCTGTCCGCCGAAGTTTCTTTCAAGTGCCGTGTTCTTTGCTGTTCCTGAAAGCGGTGTAACGATTGTTTTACCGTTTACCATTTCGACGATCTCCGGTCCCGCTTCCGCTACAATCGCGCGGCCGTTCGTTAAGATACCACCCTTCGCCAGTCGTGGCAGACTTAAATATCCGACATTTCCAACCGATACGCCCGGAAGACAGTTAATCAAGTTAATTGCTCCATTGATAATTCCGATCGCGGAATTGACCGTGTTTTGAATCATGAATATTACGCCATTGATCCCGGACTTAACCGCGCCGCCGATCGCGTTCGCGATAGACGTTCCCAGATTTGAAAATGTGTTTCGGATAATGCCCCACAAGCCGGAAAAGAACGATCCCCAGTTTGAAAAGACATTCTGAATCGCGTTCCATGCTGACTGAAAGATTGATCCGAACCAACTTCCGACAGATCCGAAAATATTCTGAATCCCTGACCATACCTGACCGAACCAACCCGTCACGGCCGACCAGATACCTTTGATCGCTTCCCATGCGCCCGAAAAGTCGCCGGAGAGTACAGACTGTACAACCGAAAAAATTCCCTGTATCACAGACCAGATCATTTGAAAATACCCGGTCGCCACGTCCCAGATGGTTGTAATTGTGGTCCACGCAACTTGAAAAAATCCGCCTAAAACTGTAGCAACTACCGAAAATACGGCCTGTATATTCGACCAGATTGTTTGAAAATACAGAACAACTACGTCCCAGACGCCTTTTATAATGATCCATGCGGATTCGAAAAATCCGCCGATTATCTGCCCGACGACCGAAAAAACGGTCTGAATTCCGATCCACACATTCTGAAAATATGTAGTTGCAATGTCCCAGATCGAAGTTATCAGAAACCAAGCGATCCGAAACGGTGCTGTCAGGATTTCCGCAACTACCGAAAAAGCGGTTTTGATTCCTTCTTTTATCATTTCAAAATACGGTTGCGCGGCCGCCCACGCTTCCTGAATCTTGTCCCATGCATCCCGGAAGAATTCCGTTATTGCTGCAAGAATTTTCTTCACGGCATTTCGGAAACCTTCGCAATTATTCCACAATAGGACGATCGCCGCGACTGCTGCCGCGATCAATGCAATAACAATCGTTACCGGATTCGATAATATTCCCATGAGTGCGGGCGCGCCTTTTAGCAAGCCGCCCAGTTTCGACGCAAGACCGCATATCTGACTAATTCCCGTCGCCACTTTTCCGAAGATAATCAGCGCCGGTCCGACTGCTGCCACAACCGCCGCGATCTTTACGATCATTTCTTTCTGACTGTCTGATAGGCTCGAAAACCACGCTGTGAATTCTTTTACTTTATCGACAACTTTTTCAAGAATTGGCGTAACTGTATTTAACAGTGTTTCGCCAAGATCCACGCCCGCGATTTTTAAATTATTCAACGCAACTTTCGCCTTGTCCGGCGGATCTAATGTTGCATTGAATGTATCTTCTACTGTCGTTTTATAATCGTCCAGTGATCCGGTCAGATCTTCGACGCTGAATCTTCCTTCTCTGATTGCCTGCGTCATTTCTGTCGCGCCCTTCTTGCCGAATAGTTCTGTTGCTGCCTGCAGTGCGTCTGTTTCGCTGCCTGCGTTTTTGATTTTGTCAATCGTTTCTGATAATGCGTCTTTTAATGTCTTCCCTTCTGCTGTTGCGTTTTGCTGTGCTTTTTTCAATCCTGCCATGGCGGTTGATGCATCAACGCCGCTGCTTTCGAACTGTGCCAAAAGATTTACTGAACCCGTGAGATCTAGGCCCATTTCTTTTAGTGTTGCGCCGTTCGTCTGCAATGTTCCCAGTAGTGTTTCCATTGAAATTCCGGTATCTTGTCCGGCTTTCGTCAGAAGTCCAAGGACTGACGGCGTTTCCGATGCATCGACGTTAAACTTTGTCATGACCGCGTCGACTGAATCAATCGAACCGTTTAGATCAGTTCCATTGATCTCTGCAAATTCGATAAACTGTTTTGACAGGCCTTCCAGTATTTCTCCCGTCGCGCCGAATCTTGTGTTAACTTCCCCGATCGCAATTCCGGCCGTTTCCGCATCTGTCGGAAGATCTCCGAACACATTGTTCATAGATTCTGTTAATCCGTCCAGTGCTTCTCCTGAAGCTCCTGTTTTTGTTATGATTGTGTCGTAACCTTCGTCAAGTTCATTGAATGATGCCACGGCCGCCGTTCCGACTGCTGTTATTCCCGCCGTTACCGGAATTAACTTCTTTCCCAGTGCTTCGGACTTTTCGCCAATCTTCCCGGCAGCTTCTCCGATCTTATTCAGTGCGCCGTTGCTGTCTTCTGCCTGTTTTTTCAGGTTTTTCAACTGTTGTTCTGTCTGAATGATTTCGCGTTGTAACGCTCTGTACTGTTCTTCTGATGCTTCGCCGTTTTCGAACTGCTGTTGAACCTGTTTTTCGGCGTCTTTCAGGATATTCAGTTTTTCTTTTGTCCCGTCGATCGATTCTGCAAGTAATTTTTGTTTCTGCGCCAGAAGTTCCGTATTTTTTGGATCTAATTTCAGTAATTTGTTTACTTCTTTCAGTTCCTTTTGTGCGTCTCTGGTTTGTTTATTTACTCCCTGTAAGGCTTTATCTAATTTCGTGGTATCGCCGCCGATTTCGATAGTAATTCCGGCTATTTTGCCTTTTGACGCCATTTATTCTCCCCCTTTCTTGCTGAATTTTTCGCGTAGACGCTGCCGATCCGGTTTTGTCTGCTTCATGCGCCAACAATTTTCTAGGTACTCCCGCCCCTTCTCTGTTTGGCTTGTGTAATAGATAAATGCTTCCCGTACTAAAAACAGATAGACGTCAAGATCCAGTTCTTCCAC
>OHDX01000431.1_pt1 | contig 10548 bp, 8 predicted proteins | sample 1567051 | NCBI WGS metagenome assembly OHDX01 (sample SAMEA3879502, study PRJEB24766) | human gut metagenome | biome: human-associated habitat; feature: feces | place: USA | collected 1985/1987
ACATGATGCGGGACGGCGTGTGCAGCCCTGTGGTGCTCTGCATCATTCTGGCCCGCGAGTTCGCCGTCTCCGGCCTCCGCATGGTGGCCGCCGGTGCAAAGGACGGCAAGGTCATCGCCGCCAACATGTGGGGCAAGGTGAAGACCGTACTCCAGATGCTGACCATCATCTTCTACTACTTTACGGTCTCCCTGACCGGCAATGTGCTGGGCCAGCAGTGTGCAGACATCGCCTCTGTGCTGTGCTGGGTCGTGGCCGCTGTCACCGCCATCTCCGGCATCAAGTACCTGTGGGATAACCGCAGCTTCATCAATACGGCAAAATAAGCGCCCGTCCGGGTGTAAAAAAGAAACGAGCGGAAAAAACGCTCGTTTCTTTGATATTCCAACAAAAAATTACAGATGGGAGAGTGAAACGGTGCTGAAAAACATCCTGACTGTCCTGCGGAAGCTGGCCTCGGCGGCAATGAACTTCCTTATCGTGTACTTCGAGACCATCGCCGTCCCCATGAGCTGGGCCATGGGCGGGACCATCATGTTTACGATGTACACCGAGCTGTCCAACATCTTCAACGGCGCAGTCTGTCTGCTGGTGGGTCTGTGGCAGCTGGGCTGCATCTTCACCGGGCGGGAGCTGCCCCTCTGGCTCAAGCGGCTCAAGTTCATCTCCACCAGCTGCCTCGCCATGACCTTTTTAACGGTGGTCATCATCCTCGCCCCCATGTACGAGGACGGCAACGGCTGGTACATCATGCTTTTCACGGGCTCGATGCTCTACCACCATTTCCTCAACCCGGTGCTGGCGATTCTGTCGCTGGTGCTCTTCGAGCGTCTGCCCCGCCTGCCGCTGCGGCAGGTCTGGTGGGCGCTGGTACCGACGATCCTATACGGTCTGTATGATTTGCACGGCAATATTACAGGAGCCATCGACGGCCCCTACCCCTTTATGCGGGTATACGACCAGACCATTCAGGAGACGCTGATGTGGTTTACCATCATCCTCGTCACGAACCTGCTGTACGCCTTCCTGCTCTGGTGGCTGGGCGGAAACGGGAGAAAAAGCAAGGTGGGTCTGGAATTCAGGACATAAGAAAAAGGACTGCTGCGGATGCATCAGTCCTTTTTGTATACAGTCTTACAGCAGCGGGATGCCTGCCTTCTCACAGGCTTCGCGGGTGGCGTTGTCCCAGACGCTTGCCTGCACCTCACCGATGTGGGCGCTGCCCAGCAGCAGCATGCACAGACGGCTCTGGCCGATGCCGCCGCCGATGGTGTAGGGCAGCTCGCCGTTCAGCACAGCCTTGTGGAAGGGCAGCTCGCGGCGGTCGTCGCAGCCGGCGGCGGTGAGCTGGCGGTCCATGCTCTCGGGGCTGACGCGGATGCCCATGCTGCTCAGCTCGTAGCTGCACCGCAGCGGCTCGTTCCAGAACAGCAGGTCGCCGTTCAGATCCCAGTCGTCGTAGTCGGGGGCGCGGCCATCGTGGGGTTTGCCGCTCTTGAGGGGAGCGCCGATCTTCATCAGGAAGGTGGTGCCATTCTCCTTGACGATGGCATTCTCCCGCTCCTTCGGGGTCAGGCCGGGATACTTATCCTCCAGCTCCTGGGTGGTGATGAAGGTGACGTTGGGGGTGTGGAGCGGCAGGTCCTGCAGCTGGGGGAACATGGCGTGGAGGTTCATCTCGGTGGCACAGACCGCCGACACGATGGAGCGCACGACATTCTTCAGATACGTCTCGTTCCGGTCTTCCTCACGGATGACCTTCTCCCAGTCCCACTGGTCCACATAGATGGAGTGGAGGTTGTCCATGTCCTCGTCGCGGCGGATAGCGTTCATGTCGCAGTAGAGGCCCTTGCCCACGCGGAAGCCGTAGTCTTTCAGGGCCTTGCGCTTCCACTTGGCCAGCGACTGAACGACCTGCACCTCGATGCCGCTGTCCTTGGTGTCGAAGGTGACCTTCCGTTCGACGCCGTTCAAATCGTCGTTCAGGCCGGTAGAAGCCTCGACGAAGAGCGGTGCCGACACGCGGTAGAGATTCAGCGTGGCGCACAGGGTGTCGGCGAACAGCCGTTTCACGGTGCCGATGGCGCGCTGGGTGTCGTACAGGTTCAGCGCGGGCGTGTAGTTTGCCGGAATGATGATCTTACTCATAGCAGATTACCCCTCTCTTGCTGCCCCGCACTGCCGAATCGCCGCGCCGAGGACAGCTTCCCTTAATCGCAAGTTCCACAGATATGCCTATGGGTAACAGCATATTTGCGATATGCAGTTTGCGGATGTTGCCAGACCATTGAAAACGCAAACTGCTATATTAGAATAAATTATGGCACAAGTTGAGGGCGATGTAAAGGGGGAAAGCGCTGATTTGGCGATGGAGTCAAGGCTTTTGACGCAAAATAAACCTCGGCCCTTCCGCGCCCACAGTCCCGGTCGGAACAAAGCCCACCCGGTGCAGCACTGCCTGCGAGGCAGCATGATCGGGGGCGGTCTCGGCCTCGACGGCGGTGACGCCGGGCTGTTCGAAGGCCCAGCGGCAGGCGGCGCGGACAGCCTCGGTGGCGTAGCCCTGATGTTCATATTCCGGCAGAAGGCCGTAGCCAATTTCCGGCTGGCCGTTTTCGGGCAGGCCCTTGAAGCAGAGGTCGCCTACCCAGTCGCCGGAATCGTTCTGGTAAAGCCCCCATGCGGTGTACCAGATCCACTGCTCGGGGTGGGCGAGGGAAAGGTTCAGCATATCGGTGTAGGGCTGGATGAGTTCCGGGTCGGTGGTGCGGGCCAGAAGGGCGCGCATCCCATCGGGCTGCAGGGGGATGAGAAAAAGACGTTCGGTGATAAGCTGCATGATAAAACCTCCGGGCTGCATTTTTGCCTAGTGTAGCACAAGCCGGGCAGGGGAGTCAAACGCTTGACTTACGCCCCGGCGGCTATTATAATAAGTTTGTAAAAGGATAAATGCGTTTATCCGGGCAGAGTAGCGCTGCATCGTCTGGGCAGAGAGAACGGGCCGTTGGCTGGAAGCCTGTTTGCAGACCGCCGCGTGAAGTGCGCCCGGGCAGCACGCTGCGGGAAGCTGAGTATCGCAGTGCGGATGGCCGCCGTTATCGGCTTTGAGCGACAAACCGGAGTGGAACCGCGATTTTGAGAAAAGACCGCCTTCGATGCTGTGCTTTTGGCATGGCGTTGGAGGCTTTTGCTTTTTCGGGCAGGCTCGCAGGAGCTGGCCCTCTTTGCCAAGGGCTCCCCTCGATAGGGGAGCTGTCGAGCGAAAGCGAGACGGAGAGGTTTATAATCACGGCTCCGGTCTGTCCCACAAAAAGGAGTATTCAACTATGCAGATCTTCAACACCCTGACCCGCCAGAAGGAAGAGTTCGTGCCGCAGGTGCCGGGCGAGTACCGCATCTACGTCTGCGGCCCCACCGTCTACAACTATATCCACATCGGCAACGCCCGCCCGCTCATCGTCTTCGACACCCTGCGCCGTTACCTTGAGTACCGCGGCAACAAGGTCATCTATGTCTCCAACATCACCGACATCGATGACAAGCTCATCAAGAAGGGCCAGGAAGAGGGTACTTCCATGAAGGAAGTCGCCCAGCGCTTCGAGGCCGAGTACCTCAAGGATGCCGCCGGTCTGAACTGCAAAAAGCCCACCGTCCAGCCCCGCGCTACCGAGCATATCCAGCAGATCCTCGACATCGTGAAAGACCTCATCGAGAGCGGCCACGCCTATGTCGCCAAGAACGGCGACGTCTACTTCCGCGTCAAGAGCGACCCCGAGTACGGCAAGCTGAGCCACCTCAAGCTGGACGACCTCGAGAGCGGCAACCGCGAGCTGCGCAGCCAGATGGAGGACGACCTGAAGGAAGACCCCGCCGACTTCGCCGTCTGGAAGGCCGCAAAGCCCGGCGAGCCCGCATGGGAGAGCCCCTACGGCATGGGTCGTCCGGGCTGGCACATTGAGTGCAGCGCCATGAGCCGCACCCATCTGGGCAAGACCATCGACCTCCACTGCGGCGGTCAGGACCTCATCTTCCCCCACCATGAGAACGAGATCGCCCAGAGCGAGTGCGCCAACGGCTGCGAGTTCGCCCGCTACTGGATGCACAACGGCTTCATCAACGTGGATAATCAGAAGATGTCCAAGAGCCTGCACAACTTCTTCACCGTCCGCGACGTGGCCAACCTCTACGGCTACGAGCCCATCCGCTACTTCATGCTGACCGCCGGCTACCGGATGCCGCTGAACTACACCGTGGACCTCATCGAGAGCTGCAAGAACAGCCTCGAACGTCTCTACACCTGCCGCGAGAACCTCGACTTTGCCCTGAGCAAGACCGAGTTCGGCACCGACGAGACGCTGAAGGAGAAGGCCGAGGAAGCAAAGAAGAAATTCTGCACCGCCATGGACGACGACCTGAACACCCCCGACGCCCTGGCTGCTGTCTTCGACCTCGTGAAGGACATCAACACCCTGTCTGCCGCTTCCAGTAAGGCTGCTCTCGAAGCCGGCGCTGCCGCCTTCGACGAGATCACCGGCGTGCTGGGCCTGATGTACAACCGCAAGAAGGACGAAGTTCCCGCTGAGGTGACCGAACTGGTGGAGAAGCGTGCCGCTGCCAAGAAGGCCAAGGACTGGGCTGCCGCCGACGCCATCCGCGCACAGCTCACCGAGATGGGCTGGGCCGTGAAGGATACCGCTCAGGGTCCCCAGCTGAGCAAGCTGTAATCTGAATATCCGATGCAGGGCAGACCTGCGCTTTGCCAAAAGCTGGAAGCTTTGGACGGCGCGGGCCTGCCCTGCTTTTTTGTGGAAAAAGGAAAACGTAAAAATCGACAAAATCCGAAAAGAGTTGTTGTGATATTGCTGATTTTGCCGGAATATGTTTACATCTCTGGCCGCGTGGTGGTATGATAAAAATATCTTTGGGGATAAACAAATCTTCATAATGGAGAGAAAGTTCATGGTGAAACGAATCGGAATGCGCCGTCTGGCCGCGTTTGCAGCGGCTGCAGCTCTGGTGCTGGGTCTCGTGGGCTGCGGGGGCGCTCAGAGCACTGCACAGGGTAACACCGAGCCGGTGAATCTGAGCGTCTGGACATATTACAACGGCGACCAGCTGGAGAGCTTCAATAAGCTGGTGGATACCTTCAACGATACCGTCGGCAAGGAAAAGAACATTACCGTGGAGAGCTACAGCCAGGGCAGCGTCAACGACCTCGAGACGCAGGTGATGGCTGCGGCACAGGGCAAGGTGGGCGCTTCTGCCATGCCCAACATCTTTATGGCCTATGCAGACACCGCCTATGCCATGGACCAGATGGACGAGCTGGCTGACCTTGCTCCCTATTTCACCGACGAGGAGCGCGCCGCCTATGTGGACAGCTACCTGACCGAGGGCGACTTCGACGACAGCGGCAGCATCAAGATCTTCCCGGTGGCAAAGTCCACGGAGCTTCTGTTCCTGAATGATACCGACTGGAAGCTCTTCGCTGCCGCCACCGGCGCACAGTATTCCGACCTTGAGACGGTGGAGGGTCTGGTCAAGACCGCCGAAGCCTACTACAACTGGACGGATGCCCAGACCGATACGCCCAACGACGGCAAAGCCCTGTTTGGCCGCGACGCGATGGCAAACTATATGCTCATCGGCGCAAAAGAGCTGGGCGAGACCATCTTTGACGTCAAGGACGGCAAGATGACCATGGGCATGAGCGAGGACGTGGCCCGCAAGCTGTGGGATAACTACTATGTTCCCTACATCAAGGGCTGGGCCGCCGCCAGCGGCCACTTCCGCAGCGACGATATTAAAATCGGCAGCATTCTGGCCTACATCGGCTCCAACTCCAGCGCGACCTACTTCCCGACGCAGGTGATGCTGAGCGACACCGAGAGCCACGACATCGAGCTGAAAGTCCTGCCCACGCCGCACTTTGAGGGCTGCGAGAAAGTCTCTGTCCAGCAGGGTGCCGGTATGGCCGTGGCAAAGACCACCGATGCCGAGGTGGAAGCCAGCGTGGTCTTCCTCAAGTGGTTCACCCAGCCGGAAAACAACATCGCATTTGCAGTGGGTTCCGGCTATCTGCCCGTGACCCATGCCGCCAACGATATGGATGCTATCCACAGCAGCGGCCTCGCCCTGACCGGCAACATGGAAAACGTCCTGATGGAGGCCGTGGACGCAGTGAACACCAATGAACTGTACACGACCAAAGCCTTTGAGGGCGGCACCGACGCCCGCAGCAAGCTGAACTACAGCATGAGCGACCTTGCCACGGCAGACCGCGCCACGGTGGAAGAGCGCCTCGCAGCAGGCGAGAGTGCGGAAGAGGCCGAGGCGGAATTCCTGACGGATGAGTATTTTGAGGCATGGTACCAGAGCCTCTGTGACGCACTGAGCCAGTACGAGGGCTGAGGCATCTTACAAAAACGAGCGGAAGGAGGGGGAGAGCATGAAACTGCTGATGCGGGATGAAGCGAAGGGGAGAGAGCATACGATTTTCGTTACCATCTTCTCGGCGCTGATGGTCATGCTGGCCATCGTGGTCATGCTGATGGCTTCGGCCACTGCGGTCAGCGGCGTTACCCTCCAACTGGATAAGAACGCGGTGGACATCCTGGACAAGCAGGTGGAGAACCGTGCAGGCTACATTCAGGACCAGCTCCAGCAGGCACAGGAACTGACGGATCTTTCGACCTACATCAATGAGACCACCCAGCAGATGCTGGACGACGAAACGCTTTCCCTCAAGACGCTGGATTCCAGCAGCAGCGACAGCCTGCCGCTGCTGCAGGCTGCAGCCCCCAGGATGCTTGAGACGCTGCGCTCCAAGCGCATTTCGGGCATCTTCCTCATCCTGAATACCCACGACTTCACGGACCGCACCTCCGGAGACCGCCTGCCCTGCGTTTACCTGCGCGACCTCGACCCGGATGCAGTCCCCTCTGTGGTAAACTCGGATATTTTGCTTGAGTGCGCTCCGTCGGAGCTGGTGCAGACCTTTGACATCACTACGGATAAGGCGTGGTCGCCTGCACTGCAGTATCTGGACGGAGAGCAGGATGTGTTTTATGTCCGTCCCTTCCAGACTGCCTACGAAGACGACGAGCCTATGGGGGCGGCAAACTATGGCCGCTGGACGACTCTGCCGTATAAGCTGCTGGGCGACGACCGCGAGGCCATCGCCTACGCGCAGCCCCTTATCCTGGACGACGGCACAGTCTACGGCGTTCTGGGCGTCGAGCTTCTGGAAAGCTACATGGACACCAAACTCCCGTGGGACGAGCTGCAGAACGACCATCACGGCAGCTATCTGCTGGCCTCCACCACCTCCGACCTGCGGGGCGAGGTGCTGGCTCTTCATGTCACCTCCAACACCGGCGAGCAGAGCGTACCGCTGCGGAATGCGAAATGGGAACTGACGCTCCAGCGCAGCAACAACTGCTGGTATTACATGATGGACGGTAAGCAGCAGATCGCCAGCATCCGGCAGATCAGCCTGTACAGCCGCAACGCCCCCTTCTCGGGTGAGCGGTGGCTGCTCGTCGGCGTGGTGGGCGGGAACGATCTGTTCAGCTTCTCCCAGTCGGTGACGAAGCTGCTGGGCCTTGCCGTGCTGCTGACACTGGGCATCGGTCTGGCCTGCGCCTTCTTCGTCAGCTATGGTCTGGCACAGCCCGTTGCACAGCTCTCGAAAGAGCTGGTGGACGCACAGGAACAGCGCAAGGCTGTGCCGGAATTTTCCCGCACCGGCATCCGGGAGCTGGACCAGCTGGCGGAAGCCATCGTGACCCTGAGCACCGACAACTACAAGGCGGCGGTGGCCGAGCGCAGCCGCATCGAGCATGAGCGCGATTACGACGCCCTGACCGGGCTGTACAGCCGTCAGGCCTTCTTCCGGGTCTGCGGGGAGCTGTTCGAGAAGCCCAATACTCTCCGTCACGCGGCCCTGATGATGACCGACCTCGACAACCTCAAGACCATCAACGACACGTATGGCCACGACTGGGGTGACGTTTATCTGCGGCAGACGGCCCACAGCTTACAGCAGGGCTCGCCCAGCGGCACTGTGGTGGCCCGCCTTTCCGGCGACGAGTTCCTGCTGCTGTTCTACGGCTATGAGACGCGGGAGGCCCTGCGGACGGACATCAAAAAGCTGGAAGAGAACTTTGCCCAGAACAGTGCTACTCTGCCGGACGGCAAGAGACTGTGCATCCGGATGTCCGGCGGCGTGGCATGGTATCCGGAGAATGCACTGGACCTCGAAACCCTCAAGAAGTATGCAGACTTTGCAATGTATGAAGTCAAGCACTCCACCAAGGGCGAGGTACGGGAGTTCGACATGGAGCGCTACCGCGCCGGTGTCTATGCGATGGAGCAGCGCAGCGACTTTGAAAAGCTCATCCGGGAGCGGCGGGTGGACTACCACTTCCAGCCCATCGTCTCGGCTCACGACGGCCATGTGGTGGCCTACGAGGCCCTGATGCGGCCTCAGCTGCCGACCCTGCGTTCGCCGCTCACGGTAATGCAGCTGGCCAGCGAAATGGGCCGGTTGTATGATATTGAGAAGCTGACTTTCTTCCGGGCCTGCGAGTGCTACGAGGAGCTGGAGGCTGCCGGTAAACTGGACGCCGACGCTCTCATCTTCGTCAACAGCATCGCCAGTGTCAGCCTGAGCGATGAGGACTGGGCGAGCTACTGCGAGGCCCACAGTGCCATCCTTCCGAAGCTGGTGGTGGAGATCACCGAAGAGGAAGAGATGAACGAGCGAGAGCTGGAACGGAAGCGGAATGCCCCCGGTTCGTCCGGCGTCTTTGCGCTGGATGACTACGGCAGCGGCTACAGCAATGGCAACAGCCTGCTGACGATCGCGCCCAAGTATGTCAAGGTGGACATCGCCATCATCCGGGGCATTGATACCGATGCCGACAAACAGCAGTTCCTCATGACGCTCATTGATTACGCCCACCCGCGCGGTGTGCAGGTGCTGGCTGAGGGCGTGGAAACGCTGTCGGAGCTGCGCAAGGTGCTCGAGATGGGTGTAGACCTGCTGCAGGGCTACCGTCTGGCCCCTCCGGCTGCAGAGCCGGGGGCCATCGACGAAAAGGCCGCCGAGGTCATCGCCGAGGTGGAACGCCAGAAAGCCGAGCGGAAAGAAGCCGGGTCTTAAAAAGCAAAAAATATTGCCCTCTGTATTGGCATTGTGCCGGTACAGAGGGCGATTTTTTGTCTATCTTTACTGAATGAAGCCGACGAAGAAGGGACAGAGCACGGCGGTGAGGACGCCGGCCACGGCGATGGACAGGCCGCTCATGGCACCTTCGACCTCACCCATCTGCAGAGCTTTGCTGGTGCCTACGGCATGGGCCGAGGTGCCGATGCCGACGCCCTTTGCGATGGGGTCAGTGATGTGAAAGATCTTGCAGACCACCTCGGCCAGCAGGTTGCCTGCGATGCCGGTGAGGATGACGATGGCACCCGTCAGGGCCGCGATGCCGCCCAGCTCAGCGGCGACGTCCATGCTGATGGCCGTGGTGACGGACTTCGGCAGGAGGGTGGCGTACTGCTCCCGAGTGAGGTCCAGTGCGAGGGCCAGAGCCAAAGCGCTGCCCAGGCTCACCAGCGTACCCACTGAGATGCCCGCGATGATGGCGGCGGCGTTCTCTTTCAGCAAATCCCACTTTTCATAGAGCGGGATGGCGAGGCTGATGGTGGCCGGCAGCAGCAGATAGTTCACCGGGGCGGCACTGGCCTTGTAGTCGGCGTAGGAGATGTTCAGCACACTCAGCAGGATGATGACGAAGATGCTGCCCAGCAGCAGCGGGTTGAAGATGGCCTTGCCGGTGGCTTTGTTGAGGAGAGTACCCAGTGCGAAAGCGGCCAGCGTCAGCAGTACGCCCCACGCGGCGGACCCGGAGAGGAAGCCCTGTAAGAGATCAGTCATGTTCGGCCTCCTTCTTTGCGGCGAGGCGGCTGGTGAGGGCCTGGGTGGTGCGGCCTGCACTCACGAGGACCAGCACCGTCACCGGGATGATGGCGATGACGATGGGCAGCAGCATCTCGCCCATCTCTGCCCGCAGCTCCATGACGCCCGCGGCGGCAGGCACAAACAGCAGCGGGAAGATGCCGGTGAGGAACAGGCCCACTTCCTTGACCTGCTCGAGCTTCACGATGCCGAAGCGGAGCGCGGCCAGGAGCAGCAGCAGGCCGTAGATGCTGGCCGGGATGGGGAGCGGGAGCACTGCGTGGCAGATCTCGCCCAGAAAACAGAACGCCAGAATACGCGCAAATTGAAACAGATAGTTCGTAAGGAGGCCTCCTTTGGCTCGACTGAACAGGAAAATACAAAATAAAATACAAGTCAACAGTATAATCCAAAAATCCCTGCGGCGCAACGGCAATACTGGCCAAGATTTTGCCCCTTTGGTGCGGAAAATTGGAGGTTTGGATAGCGTGCCTGCCCCAAACCCTGCGGTGGAAGAGCGTGATAAACGGGAATTACCAGCGGGTCATGTTCTTCTTGAACTTGGCGGTATATGCCTCTTTCAGTTC
>OHDX01000433.1_pt1 | contig 10537 bp, 8 predicted proteins | sample 1567051 | NCBI WGS metagenome assembly OHDX01 (sample SAMEA3879502, study PRJEB24766) | human gut metagenome | biome: human-associated habitat; feature: feces | place: USA | collected 1985/1987
CAAATTCAACATTGATCCTGAACAGCCCGGTGTGTCGAACGGTTATTATCCGCAGCAGCGTATCTTCTCGTTCGGTGTAAACTTGGCATTCTAACATGAAAAACGGAGAAATTATGAAAACAGGAATTAAAATAGCCATGATGTCGTTGCTGACGTTCTCTTTAGTCGGTTGCAACGATTTCCTCGATACCACGCCGCATGACAGTATCTCGGACAAGGTGGTTTGGAACGATATACACACGGCGACGCTTTACCTTAACGGTTTTTATCCGTATATTGACCGTTACGGACAGTTCGGCTCCGCCCAGTTTCAAGGTAATCTGACCGAGGGACTTACCGAAACTTTCAAATACGGTTCGTACGTTCCGGGCAATAAGGCCGGAGACTCCAATAATTATGTGTTTACGCCTGAAACGATGTCGTCGACGGGCAACCTGCTCGATGCGTGGACGGGTGGATATGAGCGTATCCGCCGTATCAATGAGTTCTTGGAATCCATGCGGAAGCATTCCACGTTCTCGGCGGAAGAGAATGCTAAACTTGAGGCGCAGGCCCGTTTTTTCCGCGCATTCGTCTATTTTCAGTTGGCCAAACGGCATGGAGGGGTAATCCTCTATACGGATATGAATCTCCAGAAGAATAAAGACCGCAGCTCTGCCTCCGAGACCTGGGATCTGATTGCCTCGGACCTCAAGTATGCGGCTTCGGTATTGCCGGTGCGCTGGGACGCGGCCAACAAGGAGCGTGTGACGCGCGGCGCGGCTTGGGCCATGCTTGCACGGACGATGCTTTATGCCGAACGCTGGCAGGATGCCAAAGACGCGGCGGATTCGGTTTTCAAGTTGCAGGTCTATTCTTTGACCGATAAGTACGAGGATGCTTTCAAAGGGGGGAATAGTGAGTCGATTCTCGAATACAACTATCTGGTAACGGGTCCCAATCATACTTTCGATAACGACTATGTTCCTTACGGCGATATGGACAACGACGGAGGTAAAGGCTGCCCGACGCAGGAGATGGTCGAATCGTATCAGTCGAAGGACGGCAAAACCGTAGATTGGAGCAAATGGCACGGCGAGACGACCGAGTTGCCTCCTTACGATCAGCTGGAACCCCGTTTCGCTGCGACGGTTCTTTATCACGGAGCGCAATGGAAGGGGCATACAATGACCAACAGCGTTGGAGGTACTTACGGGCAGTATATGGATTATCGTAGCGACACCTATCCGAAGGGACGTACTACTACCGGTTATTATCTGCGCAAATACCTCGATGAAAGCCACACCGATTTTTCGGTTATCAAGGTCAGCACGCAGACTTGGGTGGAACTTCGTCTGGCTGAAATTTACCTCATCCGTGCCGAGGCGAACTATCGTTTGGGCGCTTCGGGGGCCGCTTTGGAGGATGTCAATGCCGTGAGACAGCGTCCCGGTGTGAATCTGCCCGCTCTTTCGGGCCTTTCGGGGAACGATCTTTTCAAAGCGATACGTCAGGAACGCAAGATCGAGCTGGCGTATGAAGGGCACCTCTATTGGGACATGCGCCGCTGGAAACTCGCCGACAAGGAGTATAACGGTTACCGTGTGCACGGACTGAAGATCACGCCGCATCAGGGCGCTTTCAAATTCGAGTATGTGGATTGTGATTTGCAGGACCGTAAATTCCTGGCGAAGACCTACGTATTCCCGATTCCTTACGATGAGTTGGCGAACAACTCGGCTATTGAACAGTATGACGAGTGGAAATAAATCTTGAATTACAATTATGAAAAATACCATATTTTCTTTCCTGACGGCGGCCGGTCTGCTCTTTGCGGGCTGTCACCAGCCCGACGAGCTGTTGCCTTCCGTGTCGCGTAACGGCATCAACAGCGTAACCGCCCAATTCGTAAAGAACAATAGCGAGGGGGCAGCCGAATTTTACGGCGAATTCAAAGGATATCCGGCGGAGGGCAGCGATGAGATCACGGTCGAGATTCCGTGGTTTTATCCGGAGAGCAGCGATGATGTCGTGAGCGGTAAGATGCTCGACAAAATGCGCATCAGCCTGAATCTCGACGACAATGTTACGGTGGACCCTGCGGTCCTTTATATGAATTTGAACGAGGACAACTATATTACGGTTACCGATCAGCTCAAGCAAAAGAAGGTTTATAAAGTCAGGGGGCGGATCGTGAAGAGCAAAGCCTGTCTGCTGGAGGAGCTGTCGCTTCCGTCGCAGGGTTTGAACGCCATCATTGATCAGGAAACCAAAGAGGTGTCGCTGATCGCAGCCGGTAATATCGAACCTTGTACGGGAACCTACCGGCTTTCGTATCATGCTACGATTTCACCCGATCCGGCAACGACGGTTATCGACTGGAATGCGTCGCCCAAGCTGACCGTCACTGCGTATGACGGGGTAAGCAAGACGGTTTACACCGTTAAGAAAGAGGTTCCGGCGAAGGTTCCGACCGGTATTCGTTCGGGCAGTCAGAAGAACCTGTTCGTTTCCGAAACGTTCAAGACTGATTACGGAATGAGCGGAACGACGAATTATACGCTGGGCATTTTGGGCGATCACTTGCTTATTTGCTCCGGCGAGAGCGAGATCGTTTATGTCAACAAGCTTACCGGTGTCAAGGCCGGAACGGTGAATATGGGCGGCATCAATCTCGGTGGAGGCGCTATCACTTCGGATGAAGCCAACCATATCGTGATGTGTTCGATTGCCGCCAACGGTGCGTCGCAGACCATTTATCGTCTGGATCATGTTACCGATACCCCGAAGGAGGTCATGACCTGGTCGAATGCCACGGGCGGTAAGATCGGCAGCAAGATTTCGATCAAGGGCGATATAGACGCAGACGCCGTCGTCACGATCAACTGTTGGGCTTGGGCAAGTCCCGCAAACTGGAGTTCGTTCGTCCGTATCATTGTGACCGATGGCGTTTGGGGTACTCCCGAAAAGGTTACGATTGCGGGTTGCGGACTCTGGAACGGCGGCAATGTCGATGTGGAATATCTGTCGACGGATATTACCGGACCTTATTTCAAAGCCAGCTATTCGACCAATGGGGCGGAGTGGATCGACGGAGCGACCAATTCGCGTGTGGCATTTATCGACAAAGGCGCGAACGACGCCAATTCGAATTTTGCCAATGTGTCGTGCGCCGTCTTCAATAAGAGTCCGTTCGTCGCCGTGTTCGGCGGTTCGCACTTCGCTTACAGTGCATCGCGTGCCATCCTGCTCGATGTCGGAGACCGCAATCTCTTCACCGGGACGTTCGACAATACGAAAGCCAAGATCTATGCGTCGACGCCTAAATATCTGGCTGTTTCCGGAACGGCGAGCTGCGATATCCTGCTGAGCCAGTCGTCTGACGGTTATTATCTCTATCTTTACTGGATCGGCGGAAATACCAACTATATCCGTGCCGAACAGTGGGATTGTGTCGACAAGTAACATCCCTTTTGCCTGCATCCCTCTGACCGGGGATGCAGGTCCTAAAACAAGCATAATTTTGAAGATGAAAAAGAATATCAAATGGTTTGCGGCGGTTTTGGCGGCGTTGACGCTGGGATACGGGGCTGTTTCGTGCGGTTCGGATTCGAAGGAACCCGAATGGGAGTGGCCCGATCCCGACCCCGATCCCGATCCGGAGCCGGGGGTGGAGAAACCCCGGTTCATCTGGGTCGATGCCGCCGCCAACTTTCCCGATTTCGCCAACAGCAAGGAGAATATACTGCGCGATCTGACCAAGGCCCGGGAGGCCGGATTCACCGATATTGTAGTCGATGTGCGGCCTACTACCGGCGACGTGCTTTTCCGTACGTCGGTGGTCGATCAGGTGGAGTGGCTCGGCGCATGGCTGCCGGGCGGATATTCCAAAGTCGAACGCACGGCTACATGGGACTACTTGCAGGCGTTTATCGACGCCGGAAAGTCGCTCGACCTGCGCATTCATGCCGCGATCAATACCTTTACGGGGGGCAACCAGACTTCGCTGGGCGGCGCCGGAGTCGTTTTTCGGGAGGAGGCCAAGCGGGCATGGACGACCGATCTGAATTTGGCGGGCGGCATTACGAACATCATGTCCACTTCGCAGTCCGCCAAGTTCTTCAATCCGGTATTGCCCGAAGTGCAGGAGTATCTCTGTTCGATGCTCAAGGACCTCGCGGCCTATGACGGACTGGCGGGAATCTTCCTCGACCGGGGGCGCTTCGACGGATTTACCAGCGATTTCTCGAATTATACGCGCAAGGAGTTCGAAAAGTATATCGGCCGGTCGGTTGCCAGCTTCCCCGCCGACATTCTGCCTGCGGGCCATACTTCGGGCATACCCTCGCCGGAGCCTGTGCATATGAAGCAGTGGCTCGAATTCCGGGCGAAGGTGATTCACGACTTTATGGAGAAGGCGCGCGCCGCCGTCAAGTCGGTCAATCCGTCGGTCAAGTTCGGCGTATACGTCGGGGGCTGGTATGCCAGCTACTATGATGTGGGCGTCAATTGGGCCAGCCCCGATTACGACACTTCGTCCAAATTTTCATGGGCTACGAAAAAATATATGGATTACGGCTATGCTGACCTGATGGACCAGATGCTGATCGGGGCCTATGCCTCTCCGGCGCGTGTTTACGGCACGACCGAATGGACCATGCAGGGATTCTGCCTGCTGGCGAAGGAGCGTACGATGGGAGCGTGCCCGATGGTGGCCGGCGGCCCCGACGTGGGAAACTGGGATGCCGACGACAAGGTGCCGCAGGAGGAGGAGAACCGGGCCATCACCGCCTCGGTCACCGCCTGCATCAATGCCTGCGACGGTTATTTCCTGTTTGATATGATTCACCTGAAAAAAGCCGATCAGTGGTCTTATGTCAAGACCGGTATCGACGGCGTAATTAAAAAAGACTGATTGTGAAACGCATCGTAATATTGTTTTTGGCCGCCCTTTTCGCGGCATCCGGCGCTTCGGCGCAGAAATTCCATAACGCCTACTACGATACCCGCCGTGCGGCCCACGACGAAGAGGGGTTGCAACAGGGGGCGATCGTCTTTCTCGGCAACAGCATTACCGAGCAGGGGTGGTGGAGCCTGCTGCTCAAACGCGGCGACGTCGAGAACCGCGGCATCGGCGGCGACAATACCTTCGGCATGATCGACCGTCTGCCCGACATCCTGAAAAGCAAGCCCCGCAAAATCTTCCTGATGGCGGGCATCAACGACCTGACGGGCGGACAGCCCGTCGATACGATCGTGATGAACATCACCCGCATGGCGGACATGGTGCACGAGGCCGTTCCCGGCTGCCGGCTCTATATTCAGAGCGTGCTGCCGGTCAATACCCGGCGGCTGGCCTATCCCGGACTCAAGGGGCATAATCCGCAGGTGCGGACGCTCAATGCGCGGTTGGTGCAGTTGTGCGACGCCAAGCCGTGGTGTACGTTCGTCGATCTGGTGCCGCTACTTTCCGATGCCGACGGCGAACTGCGCATCGACCTGACGAAGGACGGAATCCACCTCCACCCCGTGGGGTATGTGATCTGGACCGATTACCTCAAGAAACAGAAATACCTGAAATAACACGTCTTGCAGATGGAAAAGCGAGCTTATGCGGTCGATTTGCTGCGAGGGTTGGCTATCGTGGGAATGGTGCTGTCGGGACAGATCCTATGGCACGCCGAACTTCCTGCATGGCTGTTCCATGCGCAGGTGCCGCCACCGTCGTTCCGTTTCGATCCGTCGGTGCCGGGAATTACGTGGGTCGATCTGGTCTTCCCGTTTTTCCTCTTCTCGATGGGGGCCGCTTTCCCGCTGGCCCTGCGTAAGCGGCTGGAGCAGCGGGGTGAATCGGTGGCGTTGATCCTGACGGTCGTGGTGCGCAGGTGGGCGTTGCTGGCGCTTTTCGCCGTTGCCCTCGCCAACCTGCGTTCCGGGGTGACGGGAACGCTGCCGGGATGGGGTTCCTCGCTGCTGCAACTGGCGGGCTGGGGTTGTTTTTGTGCGCTCTTCATGCGCATTGACCGGTTTTCGGACCGGCAGAACCGCATGGTCTGTCTGTCCGGCGTCGCCGGCATCGCAGCCCTGCTGGCGGCCGCCCGGTGGGGCTGGGGGCTGCCCGTCTCGGCGGAGCGGAGCGACGTCATCATTCTGGTCCTTGCAAATATGGCGCTCTTCGGCAGCCTGGTGTGGCTCTATACGCGGAACAACCTGCTGGCGCGCCTGGGGGTGCTGGCGCTGCTGGCGGCCCTGCGTCTGGGCAGCGGCGTCGAAGGTTCGTGGAACGAAGCGTTGTGGAACTGGTCGCCTGTGCCGTGGCTTTTCCGCTTCGACTACCTGAAATACCTTTGTATCATCATTCCCGGCACGATTGCGGGAGACCGTATCTATGAATGGATGACGCACGGCGGCGAAGATGCGCCGGGGGCGTCCCGGCGGCGTGAGGTCTGGACCCTCGTCCTGCTCGTGACGCTGATATGTCTGAATATGTGGGGGCTTTTCGCACGGCAGCTGGTCGTGAATCTCGCGGCGGGCGTCCTGCTCTGTCTCCTGCTCCGGCGTCTGCTGCGTGGAGACGGTTCCGCGACCGGAAGACTGCACCGTTCGCTTTTCGGCTGGGGCTTTTTCTGGCTGGGGCTGGGACTGGCGCTGGAGGCGTTCGAGGGGGGCATCAAGAAGGATTACGCGACGTTCAGCTATTTTTTCGTCACCTCCGGGCTGGCTTCGTTTGTCCTGATCGCCGCCGGAATCGCGATGAGGCGGCTGAATGTGCGTTTTTCGGCGCTGGTCAAATGCGGGCAGAATCCGATGGTGGCCTACACGGCGGCCGGATTCCTCATCATGCCCCTGCTGACGCTGCTGCATCTGTCGCCCTGTTTGCAGGCCTTTGCCGAGCTATGCCCGTGGATGGGCGTGGCGCGGGGCGTGCTGGTCACGGCCGCGGTTATGGCCGTTACGGTCTTTTTTACGAACCGCAGGCTTTTTTGGAGAACCTGAATTTGAACTTTAAATAAATGAGTTATGCGAATAAAAGGAACTTTTCTCGACGAAATCAGCCATGATATTCCCCATCAGAATTGGGGCGAAGCCGAATGGGACCGTGATTTCGGCTACATGCGCGAAGCAGGCATCGACACCGTGATCCTGATCCGCTGCGGTTACCGCCGCTGGCAGACTTTTCCCTCGCGGGTGCTCACGGCCGAGGAGGGGTGTTACGAACCTCCCGTCGATCTGGTCGATATGTTCCTGCGCCTGAGCGACAAGTGGGGGATGAACTTCTGGTTCGGACTCTACGATTCGGGCAAGTACTGGGACCGCGGCGAATACGAACAGGAGGTGGCGCTGAACAAGCGTGTGATCGACGAGGCGTGGAGTCGTTACGGGCATTGCAAATCCTTTGCGGGATGGTATATTTCGCAGGAGTGCAGCCGCAATACCGGCAAGATCGTCGATCTGTATGCGAGTCTGGGACGCTATTGCAAGGAGGTTTCCGGCGGTCTTCCGACCATGATTTCCCCTTATATTGATGGCAGCAAGAACGTCAGCCAGTACAATGCGTCGACTTCGAAGGAGAACGTTGTGACGCTCGAAAGCCATGAGCGCGAATGGGACGCCATCTTTGCCGGAATCCAAGGCGCCGTGGATATCGTCGCCTTTCAGGACGGCCATGTGGAGTATGACGAACTGGTCGATTTCCTGAAAGTCAACAAGAAACTGGCCGACCGTTACGGACTGGAGTGCTGGACCAATTCCGAGACCTTCGACCGCGATATGCCGATCAAGTTCCTGCCGATCAAATGGGAGAAGCTGCGGCTCAAGATGGGGCTGGCGGCTCAGGCCGGTTACCGGAACGCCATTACGTTCGAGTTCTCGCACTTTATGAGTCCGCAGTCGGCCTACCTGCAGGCGGGGCACTTGTACGACCGCTATATGGAGTATCTGAAAACCTTGGAGTAGAGACCCGATGAACGGACATAACCTTAAACCGGGCGGTTTTGCGGCAGCGCTGGCTGTGCTGATCGCAGTCGTGCTGGCGTCCTGCTCCCCGAAGGGTGCGGTGGGCGGCGACGCGGCTTGCGGCCTGTCGGACGCGGATTTCAGGACCGAAGGCATCCTCGAAGCGATTCCTGTCCGCGCGACGTTTCTCGACGAGGTGAGCTGGGACATTCCCCACCAGAACTGGGGCGTCAGGGAGTGGGACGCCGATTTCCGGGCGATGAAAAACATGGGGATCAATACCGTGGTGCTGATCCGCGCAGGGCTGGGACGGTGGATCGCCGCGCCGTTCGAGTGCCTGCTCGAAAGCGAGGAGGTGTACTATCCACCGGTCGATCTGGTGGAGATGTTCCTCACGCTGGCCGACAAATACGGCATGGCGTTCTATTTCGGCATGTACGATTCGGGCAAATACTGGCAGGAGGGTCTCTTCCGGCGCGAGATAGACCTGAACCTGAAACTGATCGACGAGGTGTGGGCCAGATACGGACATCACAAGTCGTTTCAGGGGTGGTATCTGTCGCAGGAGATCAGCCGCCGGACCAAAAACATGTCGCGCATCTATGCGGAAGTGGGCCGCCATGCCAAGGCGGTTTCGGGCGGCCTGAAAACGATGATTTCGCCCTACATCCACGGCATCAAGACCGATCAGGTGATGGCGGGCGACAAGGCCCTTTCGGTCGAAGAGCACCGTCGCGAGTGGAACGAGATACTGGGCAATGTCGCCGGAGCGGTGGACATCCTCGCGTTTCAGGACGGGCAGGTCGATTACCACGAGTTGTACGATTATCTGGTGGTGAACAAGGCGCTGGCCGACAAATACGGCATGGAGTGCTGGACCAACATCGAGTCGTTCGACCGCGACATGCCGATCCGCTTCCTGCCGATCAAATGGGAGAAACTGCTGCTGAAGCTGGACGCCGCACGGCGGGCCGGGATGCAGAACGTCATCACGTTCGAATTCTCGCACTTTATGAGTCCCAATTCGGCCTATCCGCAGGCGGGACATCTTTACGATCGCTACTGCGATTATTTTAAAATCGACAACCCTTACCGGAAACGGTGAATGCTCCATGAAACAGCGCGCTGACATATCGTACATGCTCTTTCTTGCGGTCACGGCTGCCGTGGGCGGACTCCTGTTCGGATACGACACGGCCGTGATTTCGGGCACCGTCGAGCTGGTGACGGCCCGCTTCGGGCTGGACAGCCTGCAACAGGGGTGGTATGTGGGGTGTGCACTGGCCGGCTCGATCGCCGGCGTACTCTGTGCGGGCGTGCTGAGCGACCGGCTGGGACGCCGGCGGACGATGCTCGTCTCGGCCGTGCTGTTCACGGTGTCGGCCGTGGGATGTGCCCTTTGCGTCGATTTCACGCAGCTGGTCGTCTACCGGATCGTGGGCGGGCTGGGCATCGGCGTCGTTTCGATCGTCTCGCCGCTTTACATCTCCGAGGCGCGCCGCCGGGGCATGCTGGTCTCGTTTTACCAGCTGGCAGTCACGATGGGATTTCTGGCGGCCTATACGGTCAATTACCTGCTGCTCCGCATGGGACAGACCGCCGGTTTCGGAACGGCGTGGGTGCAGCGGATCTTCGTCGATGAAGTGTGGCGGGGCATGTTGGGGGCCGAAACCCTTCCGGCGCTGCTTTTCTTCGTCATCATCTTCTTCATTCCCGAAAGCCCGCGCTGGCTGGCGCTTCGCGGACGGACGGACCGCGCTCTGCGTGTGCTCGGCCGCATCAACGGCGACCGGGCGGAAGCCGCCGCGGAACTTGCGGCCATCGAAACGGCCGTCGGCGGCGGGCAGACCCCGCAGTGGCGGCTCCTGCTGTCGAAAGGCATCCGGACGGCGGTGCTTGTCGGCACGGCGATCGCCATTCTCGGACAGTTCATGGGCGTCAATGCCGTACTTTACTACGGGCCGTCGATTTTCGAGCGGGCCGGATGGTCGGGCAGCGACTCGCTGTTCGCCCAGATACTGGTCGGAGCGGTCAATATGCTGACGACGGTGCTGGCACTGGCGATCATCGACCGCGTCGGGCGTAAGAAGTTGGTTTACTGGGGTGTGTCGGGCATGGCGCTGTCGCTGCTGCTTATCGGGACCTGTTTCCTGACCGGGGAGCGGCTCGGACTGCCGGACGGCGTGCTGCTGGCGGCGTTCCTATGCTATGTTTTCTGCTGCGCCATCTCCGTCTGCGCCGTGGTATGGGTGCTTTTGTCGGAGATGTATCCGATTCGTGTGCGCGGCGTGGCGATGTCGATCGCGGGGTTCTCGCTTTGGACGGGGACCTATCTGGTCGGGCAGCTTACGCCGTGGATGCTCGCGAATCTGACGCCGGCGGGGACTTTTTTCCTCTTCGCCGCGATGTGCGTGCCTTATATGCTGCTGATATGGAAGGCGGTGCCGGAGATGTCGGGCCGCACGCTCGAAGAGATCGAACGATACTGGACAAGGTAACAATATAAATAAGATAAGATTATGGACTTCAAAAGATTAGCGGAACAGTACAAAACCGAATTGCTGGATGGTGTACTGCCTTTTTGGCTCGAAAAATCACAAGA
>OHDX01000450.1_pt1 | contig 10376 bp, 7 predicted proteins | sample 1567051 | NCBI WGS metagenome assembly OHDX01 (sample SAMEA3879502, study PRJEB24766) | human gut metagenome | biome: human-associated habitat; feature: feces | place: USA | collected 1985/1987
CACCCACGCCTGCAACCTTGAGGAAATTACGACGAGAAATGCGTTTCATAATAATTATCCTTCCCTTAAATCAAATTGAGTGTGCCAGGTTTTTGCCCAGCCGCCTCTATATTCGATCCGGAGCACGGTCTGCCAAAACAGCCTGTCCTCCGGAGGAACACGAATAGTATAATGCGTTCTCGCACCGGTTACAAGTCCCAACGGGTGTCTGTAACCATTTCGTTACAATATTTCAGCCAGAAGATGAGATGTGTTCATCTTTCAGGAGAATGAAGTGTTTTTACTTCACCTTGTCCAGATGATGGCAGGCTGCCCAGTGGCCGGAGGTGACCTCCTTGAACTCCGGCACCTCGGCTGCGCACCGCTCGTCTGCGTAGGGGCAGCGGGTGCGGAAGCGGCAGCCGGACGGCGGGTTCAGGGGGCTGGGCACATCGCCCTGCAGCACGATACGCTTGGACTGGCGTGCCGTGATGGGGTCTGCCACCGGGATGGCAGAGATCAGGCTGCGGGTGTAGGGGTGGATGCTGTGGGCGATCAGCTCGTAGCTGTCGGCCAGCTCCACCAGCTTGCCCAGGTACATGACGCCGATGCGGTTGGAGATGTGCTTGACCACGCTCAGGTCATGGGCGATGAACAGGTAGGTCAGGCCCATTTCCTGCTGCAGGTCCTCAAACATATTGACCACCTGAGCCTGAATGGACACGTCCAGTGCGGAGACCGGCTCGTCGCAGACGATGAACTCGGGGTTGAGCGCGAGCGCACGCGCGATGCAGATACGCTGGCGCTGGCCGCCGGAGAACTCGTGCGGGTAGCGGTCCTTGTGGAAGGGCTGTAAGCCGCAGTTGTCCATGACCTGGTCGATATAATCGTCAAATTCCGCCTTCGGGACGAGGTTGTGCTCGCGCACGGCCTCGCCGATGATCTCGCCGACCGGCATACGCGGGGAGAGCGAGGAGAACGGGTCCTGGAAGATGATCTGCATCTTCGTGCGCAGGGCGCGCAGCTCCTTGTGGGAGAGGTCATAGACCTCCTGTCCGTTGAAGAGCACCTGACCGCCGGACTTGGAGTCATACAGGCGCAGGATCGTGCGGCCCGTGGTCGTCTTGCCGCAGCCGGACTCACCGACAAGGCCCATCGTCGTGCCGCGCTTTAAATTGAACGTGACGCCGTCGACGGCCTTGACATAGCCGACCGTCTTCGACACCATACCGCCCTTGATCGGGAAGTATTTCTTGAGGTGATTGACCTGCAGAATGTACTGCGGGTCATATTCCACGGGGGTGAAATTGTTGTCGATGATGAGTGAGGACTTCTGCGCCTCATCGGCGTGCTCCTGCTTCTTGACAAATTCATCGGCATTCTGCTTCTGCGTTTCCTTCAGTTCATCGAGGACCTGATCGTCGTTCTTACCGGCTTTCCAAAACGGCATCTTATTCACCCTCCTTTCCGTTTTCCTTGCCCTCGGCCAGCTCTTCCTCCACGATCTCCTCAAGGTCGGGGCGCTTGCCGTCGTAATAGCGGTAGCAGCTCACCTTGTGCGTCGGCGAGATGCTCACCTCGCACGGGTAGTCGCCCTCGCAGCCGTTCACGCACATTTCGCAGCGATCCTTGAAATAGCAGTAGTTCGGCATGTTGATGGGGTTCGGCACCTTGCCGGGGATGGAGTAGAGCTTTTCGACCTGACGGCCCACGACCGGCTTGGAGGCCATGAGGCCGATGGTGTAGGGGTGCGCGGGATGGGCGAAGATCTCCTCCGCCGTGCCCTGCTCGACGATGCGGCCGGCGTACATGACGACCACATAGTCCGCCATTTCGGCGATGACGCCGAGGTCGTGCGTGATGAACATGATCGAGGAATTGATCTGATCCTTCAGATTGCGCAGAAGGTCGAGGATCTGCGCCTGGATCGTCACGTCGAGCGCCGTGGTGGGCTCGTCGGCGATGATGAGCTTCGGGCTGCACGCAAGCGCCATGGCGATCATGACGCGCTGGCGCATACCGCCGGAGAGCTCGTGCGGGAACATCTTGTAAACGCCCTCGCTGTTGGCGATGCCGACCATTTCAAGGAGCTCAATGGTGCGCGCCTTGATCTGCGCTTCGTCGTGGCCCTTTTCATTGTGCAGGGCCAGCACCTCGTCGACCTGGTCGCCGATGCGGAACACGGGGTTCAGCGCGGTCATCGGCTCCTGGAAGATCATGGAGATATAGTTGCCGCGTAAGTGCTGCATGACGCTGTCAGGCGCCTTCGTGACGTCGTAGGCCTTGCTGCCGAGGTTCAGGCGAATTTCGCCCTCCACGACCTGACCCTGCGGGCGCTGCAAAAGCTGCATGAGCGACAAACTCGTGACCGATTTGCCGCAGCCGGACTCGCCGACGACGCCGACAGTCTTGCCGATGGGCACGGAGAACGTGACGCCGTCGACCGACTTGACAACGCCCGTGTCGGTGAAAAAGTAGGTGTGCAGGCTGTCGAATTCGACCGCGTTGTTGGGGTCGTGCATCTCGGTCAGATACTCGGATTCGGGAACGTTCTTGCGCTTGCGCTTCTTTTCGAGCGCATTTGTGATCTTGCGGTTTTCTTTGGAAATGCGGCGGGATTCCTTTGCGGAAAGATAGCCGTCATTATGCTTCTTAGCCATTCAAATTCCCTCCTTTCTCAGCGCTTCATCTTCGGGTCGAACGCGTCGCGCAGACCGTCGCCGACGAAGTTGAAGCCGAGGACCGTCAGCATCAGGCAGATGCCAGCGGGGATCCAGATGAACCAGTAGCTCGTGAGGACGTAAGAGTTGGAAACGTCGTTCATGATGTTGCCCCAGGAGGCGAACGGGAACTTGACGCCGAGGCCGAGGAAGCTGAGCGTTGCCTCGGTGATGATGGTGGAGCCGAGGCTCATCGTGCAGTTGACGATGAGCTGCGGGATGACGTTGGGGATCAGGTGGCGGAAGATGCGGCGCGAAACGCTGATGCCGCAGGCCTCCGTCGCGGTCATGAACTCCTGCTCGCGCAGAGAGAGGATCTGGCCGCGGACGAGACGGGCGATACCCGGCCAGCCGAGGAAGCCCAAGATCAACATTAAGTAGAGCATTCGGATCTGCGGGTCGACGCGCATGCCGTCCATCGCTGCGCCCAGAATGATGATGAGCGGGGTGGAGGGGATGCAGTAGAAGATATCGACGATACGCATGATGAGGTTATCGACCCAGCCGCCGAAGTAGCCGGAGACGCCGCCGAGCACCACGCCGAGCGCCGCGGAGATGATGACGACGATGAAGCCGATCATCAGCGACACGCGGCCGCCGTACATCAGGCGGGTGAGCATATCCATACCGTTTTTATCCGTACCGAGCCAGTGCGCGGAGCTGGGGAAGGAATAGGCGTCGAACACGCGGGTGGACGTGCCCTCCTTGATCGACCACTGGTACTTGGCGGGATTGTATTCAAGCTTGATCTCGCGCTCCTGACCGGCGTCATTCACATAGGTGTACTCGGTCTCACCGTTTTCGACGGCCTGCTGCACGCGCTCTTTGAAGTCCTTGGTGATGACCGTGCCGCTGACCTTGGACTGGATGACAAAGCGGCTGATGTAGGCGATCTCCTCGCCATTCAGCATGACGCTGTCTTCATCAAGCGTATAGGTCTTGCCGTTGGCCGTAAACTCCGCTTCGCCGTTGGCGTGCGCCTTGAGGGCGCTGAAGCTGAAGTTGAAGCCGAACTTCTGGCTGGGGTCGTTCGAGCTGATGATGTCCTTATAGGCAATGGCGAGGAGCCTGCCGCCGCTCGAGACGGAGTAGAGCGAGTCGCCCTCCTCGGTCACGTCGTAGGTGACGCCCTTGTAGGAGAAGCTGTCGTCCTTGCCCATGTGCAGCGTGAGCTGCGCCTGGAGGATCGTGCCGAACTCCTGGCCGTCGGCCACGAGATAGCGGTACTCGGTGTTCTCGCTCATGGCGGCGTATTCCTTGAGCTGGATATCGTCACGGTAGAAGACCTCGTCCTGCCCGTAGGGGCTGATGAGGCCGCCGATGAAGGAGAAAACGAACATCACGGCGAGGATCGTCAGACCTACGACCGCGAGGCGGTTGCGGAAAAAGCGCTTGGCGACCAGCGTGCCCGGGGAAAGGACCTTGACGCGGCGGTCGTCGTTGAGGGAGTAATCCTCCTCGGGAGGCTTGTTTTCCTCGGAGGGCGTGTTGTCCTTTCCTGCGTACTTGTCGTTGAGTTCGTAGGAACGGCGGCGGGCATCGCCTTCACCGTGAACAGGATTGGAAACGTCTTTATCGGTTCTATCGTCAAAATAACTCATTCGTCACGTCCTCCTTTCTTACGCGATGCGCACGCGGGGGTCGACCACCGCGTACAGGATGTCGGAGATCAGGTTGCCCAGCAGGGTCAGGATCGCCAGGAACGTCATGTAGAACATGGAGAAGGGGATATCGCCCGCGACCATCGCATTGTACGAGATGAAGCCGATGCCGGGGATGGCGAACAGCGTCTCTGTGATGAGCGCGCCGGCAAAAAGGCCGGGCAGCGAGCCGCCGATGAACGTCACGAGCGGGATGAGCGTGTTGCGGAAGGCGTGGTGATAGATGACCTTATGCTCGGAAAGACCCTTGGCGCGGGCGGTGCGGATGTAGTCGGCGTTGAGCACCTCGAGCATGTTCGTGCGCACATAGCGCATCCACGGGCCGATGGAAATGAAGACCAGCGTCACGATGGGCAGCACCAGATGCTTTGCCATATCGAGGATCTGACCAAACTGGCTGAGGGAGTTGAAGTCACGTCCCGTCAGGCCGACAAGGTCGAACCAGCCGAGCTTGACCGAGAAGATGAGCTTTAAGAGCGTCGCGAAGAAGAACGTCGGCAGCGACATACCCAGCAGTGCGACCGTCGTGACGGTGTAGTCAGTTACGCTGTACTGCTTGGTGGCGGCCACGATGCCGAGCGGCACCGCGATGAGAAGCTCGAACACGAGCGAGATAGCGCCCATGATGAACGAGACCCAGATGACCTCGTTGAACTTCTGGATGACGGGCACGGTATACTTCCAGCTGTCGCCGAAGTTGCCGGTGCACAGGTTCTTGAGCTGGACGAAAAAGCCGGGGATGAGGCCCAGGTCCAGACCGTATTGTGCGTTGAGCTGTGCCAGCCACTCCTCATAGGGCTTGGAGCCGGGAGCCTGCGAGAGCTGCCGCGCCATATTCTCCACGTAGGAACTGGGCATGCAGCGCATAAGCAGGTAGATGATGAATGTCACAAAAAAGAGGATCACCACCGACAGCAGCAGGCGTTTTACCAGATATTTGCGCATAGAATCCCTCCGTTTTTTGATAACGGCCGCCCCGCGCCCGGGGTCTTGTCGCCGTTTCGGGTTTGATATGTCTCTCTCTGCATATCAGCCAAATGCTCCGATGCACCGGGGCATTTGGATCATAGGCAGATGTGCCTGGGGCAGGCTACCCCGCGGCAGAAGCCGCAGGGTAGCCATGCGCCTAAGTAATGTTTTTGTGCAGCGACGGAGCTTACTGCAGGTCGAGCAGCTCAATGTCGTTGTACCAGGTCCAGTAGGTCGTGATATCAGGCGTCACGGTGTCGAGGTTGACACGCTTGGCGGAGAAGATCACGCAGTTCTGGCGCTGATAGATGGGGATCTCGACCGCCCAGTCGGCCACGATGTCAAGGCACTGCTTATACAGGGTCTTGCGGTAGGTCTGGTCGGTGGACTGACGCGCCATCATGATGAGCTCATCGAGGTCGGCATCCTTGATCCAGTAGGACTTCTCGTTGGAGCCGCCCTGGCTGTGATAGATCTGGAACATATCCGGGTCGGGCGTGGCCTGCCATGCCATGGCGAACATGTCGGCAGTACCGGCGTTGATCGCGTTGGTCATCTCGGCGAAGTTGGACATATCGGAGACGATCAGGTTGAAGCCGATCTCCTTGAGAGCGTCGGACGCGAGGGTCAGAGCCATGAAGGAGGGGTGGTCGCCCTTGCCGCTGCCGCCAACCATGACTTCAGCGTCCATGCGGCCGCCGGCGGGAGCAGCGGTGATCTTGCCGTCAGCGACGGTGTAGCCGGCAGCCTCGAAGTAGCCGAGAGCGGCCTGCTTGGCGGCGGCGTACTTGTCGTCGGCGCTCATGCCTTCGGTGTAGATGTCGTTGCCGTTGACGTCAACGGAGAAGGCGACCTTGTAGCCCTCATCGGTAACGCGCGGAGCGGCCCAGGAGGTGTCGGAGATGGGGTAGTTGATGACGTTGGCGAACTCACCGTAGTAGGAGTCGACAGCGACATCGCGGTAAACGGCGATAACCGTGGCGATGGCCTTACGCAGATCCTTGGAGGCCTCATCACCGCCGTTGCCGTCGCCGATCTTCACGCGGTTGGCGTTGAAGCCGACATAGCCGTAGCCGAGGTTGGCGACGAGGTCGGTCTGGATGGTATCGCCGGAGATCTCGCCGTTAGAGTTGGCTTCCTTGATCTGCTCGGCAGCTTCCTTGGAGTAGGAGGGGTCAGTTACGTCGATCGTGCCGGAGACAACGCCGGGGATCTTATCTTCGTCCTGCATCTCGCGCCAGATGACAGTGTCGATCTTGGGCTCGCCCTTCCAGTAGGTCGGGTTCTTCTGCAGGGTGACGGCGCCGTTGGACCAGCCCTCGAAGGTGTACGGGCCGGAGCCGATGGGGGTGGAGGTCACGGACTTGACGTGGGACAGATCGCCCTTGACAAAGCCGAACATGTTGTTGTCGTAGTCATACTTGTCAGTCTCGCCATAGTAGTGCATGGGGCACACGGTGACGGGGAGCTGATAGATGGCGGTGGCGTTGACCTCGGTGAGGGTGACGGTCATGGAGTAGTCACCGGTCTTGACGATACCGGCAACGTTGGGAGCGGACTCGCCGGTCTGGACGGCGACGGCATAGTCGGTGTAGGCGTCGCCCAGCTCAGCCTCGAGGAAGGAGGAGATGCTGGTGCCGGCGGTCTCGGCGTTGATGCCGTCATCGGAGATGTCGTAGCCGTACTTAGCAACGATGGCAGCCCAGAAGTCTTCGACGGTCGCGTCATCGGCGAGATCGAAGCCCCAGTTGCCAGCCTGCGCGGCGACGGAGTCATCAGCGGTGGCGGAACCGGAGGCGACCACGTAGTCAAGGATCTCCTGGGCGAACTTCACGCCGGCGGCGTTGAAGGCGGCCCAGTAAGCGTTGTACTGCTCTTCGGTGTAGAAGTCGTTGGCGGCGTAGGCGTCAGGACCGGCGGAGAGGATCAGGTTCTGCACAGTGTCCATACCGCTGCGATAGGCTTCCAGACCCTTGATGGGCAGGGAGTACAGCGTGGAAACGCCGTCATAAGCGGGGTCAAGCAGGACATAGTAAGAGAAGATGACATCGTCGATGGTCATCTCGGTACCGTCGGAGAACTTGACGCCCTCTTTCAGGGTGATGTTGTAGTCGACCGTGCCGTCGCTGTTTTCAACGATGTCGCAGTCGGCAATGCCCTTGTAAGTATAGTCGGTGCCGTTGTAGGGACGGACGTCGCCCTCGATGCCCTTGAGGACGACAGAGCCCTCGCGGTCGACGAGAAACAGACCGTCGAAGACCATACCCATGACCTGGTTTTCATAGTCATTGGTATAGAAGAAGGGGGAGAACTTACCGTCGAAGTTCTGCGTGCCGACAACAAGCGTCTTGCCGTCGGTCTGGCCGTCGTCCGTCTTCTTGTCGCCGCAGCCGGCCAGAAGACCAAGACACATGACCAGAGAAAGGATCAGTGCAAGTGTTCTTTTCATTGAATCTACTCCTTTATAAATTTTTGCTAAAACGGGTCGCCCCGTGCAGCACAAAGTAAGGCACCCGCGCGTATACACGCGCGGAAAGGGAAGTGCGCCTCCTATGGACATCTGTGCGCCGAAAAACAGCGCGTAGAATTTTTTTGATTATAGCATGAAAGGATGCACATTGTACAGAGTAAAATCTTAGAAGTTATTTTTTTTAGGCAATTTGTCCCATTCTGCCTGCATAATTTCGGCGCGCAGAACAAGGACACTCAGTAGGGCTATCAGCTTCAGCAGAACATAGAGCAGCGCGAAAAACGTCTGTCCTGCGTGGTCATTGACGAAAAAGAAGATCAATTCGCACACGATGCCAAGGCCCGAAAAGACCGCCGTGACCGCCGTTCGCACGGGCAGAACGGCCACGCTTTTTTTGTAGTTGTACTCGCGCACCGTGCTCCAGTCCGTTCCGAGCTTTGCAAGCGCCCAGATGACGCTCGCCGCGCCCAGAAACTCGCCGAGGTAGGGGAGCAGAACGTAAAAACAGTTCTGCATCCCCGGCGCAGGAATGCACCCGCCCGCGGTGACCGCAACGGTCAGAATGGCTGCCATTCCCCACACGGCGCGCTTAGATCTGCGCTGCTTTGCATCATCGCTTTGGCAGGCGTAGAGTGCCCCATCGTAAACATATTCGCCCGCGACGTTCAGATGAAAGTCGTTCAGGTGTTCGCGGCGGCTGTGCTTTTTGTGCTGTTCGCCCATTATTCGATGCCCGTGAGGTCAAAGTCCGCGAGGGCCTTCTCTGCCTCGGCGCACACGCCGCGAAGGCACGCTTCGTCAAACGGACTCTCAAGGCCGGCGTTTTTGAGAAGGTCGGTGAACGTCCGGCTGCCGCCCTGCACGGTGTAGGCCATGTAGTGCTGCCAGGCGTTCCCCACGTCCTTGCGGATCATCGCCCAGAATTCGAGCGCCACGGTCTGGGCAAGGCAGTAGTCAATATAATAGAAGGGGCTCGAATAGATGTGGTGCTGGCGCTGCCAGCCCATGCCCTCGGAGTAGAACGGGATCTCGCCGTCAAGCTTCATCCACGGCATATAGATGCCGAGAAGCTCCTTCCAAACGGCGTGGCGCTCGGCGGGCGTCATTTCGGGCTTTTCATACACGATGTGCTGGAAGTGGTCGACCATCGTGCCGTAGGGGATGAACGTCAGCGCGCCGGAGAGGTGGCTGTAGAGGAACTTTTTCGCATCCTTGCCGAAAAAGCCGTCCGCCCACGGCTCGGCGAAGAATTCCATAGACATCGAGTGGACCTCGCAGGCCTCCATGCTCGGCCAGATGTAGTCGATGGGGATGCGCTTGCGGTTCGTCCAGGCCTCGAAGGCGTGACCGGCCTCGTGCGTCACGACCTCGACGTCGTGCTGCGTGCCGTTGAAGTTGGCGAAGATGAAGGGAACCTCATAGTCCATGATGCTCGTGCAGTAGCCGCCCGCCTGCTTGCCCTCGGTCGAGAGCACGTCGAGCAGCTCGTCGCGCAGCATCGTTTCGAAGAACTCCTTCGTCTCGGGCGAGAGCTCGCTGTAGAATTTCATGCCTTGGGCGAGAATGTCGTCCGGCGTGCCCGCGGGGCGGGGATTGCCGGAACGGAATTCGAGCGCGTTGTCGGCAAAGCTCATCGGATACTGTTTGCCCAGGCGCTTGGCCTGCTCGCGGTACACCTTGTCAGCCACGGGAACGAGATACTTGACGACCGCCTCGCGGAACTTCTCGACATCGTCTTTCGTATAGCAGTTGCGGCCCATGCGGTAGTAGCCGAGCGTGGTATAGCCCTCGTAGCCGAGCTTTTTGCCCATCGCGTCGCGGAGTTTTACGAGCTTGTCGTAGAGCTCGTCGAATTTTGCCTGATTGTCCTTGTACCACTGGCCCTCGGCCTTCCACGCGGCAAGGCGCTTTTCATCGTCCGCGCAGGTCTTGAACGGGGAGAGCTGCGAGAGGGTGTAGACCTTGCCCTCGAACGGGATCTGCGCCGAGGCGAGCAGCTTTTCATACTCCTGCGTCAGGTCGTTTTCCTGCTGCAATTCAGGAATGATGGCGGGGGAGAAGGTCTTGAGCGCGATCTCGGCGTTGACGAACATCAGATCGCCGTATTCCTTCTCAAAGTCCGCGCGGAAGGCACTTTCGAGCATCGCTGCCGTCCACGCCTGATTGTATTCCTCAAGCTCAGGGTTGAAGTTGTTCCAGAATTTTTCTTCACCGTCGTAGAATTCGTCGCGTGTGTCGATCGAGTGGCGGATGCTCGCGAGCGTCGCGGCGGTGGAGATGTGGCTCATCAGCTCCTGCTGCGAAAGGAACACCTTGCGCGCTTCCTCGTAGCTCTTGGCGGCCTTGAGTTCCGCCGTCAGCGCGGAAAGGCGCTGCTTGCTCGCCGCGGGATCGGGGCGGGTGTAGGTCATTTCGGAAAATTTCATGTTGTTTCCTCCATCAAATTTTTATTGTTACATTTCTTATTCTTGCCGGTTATAGATCGCGGACACGTCCCTGCGTCCGCCGCCGATGACGACGACCGCCGCGGCCGCCGTGACGAGCATGAAGCCCGTCAGCACGCCGCGCACGGGGAGA
>OHDX01000490.1_pt1 | contig 10167 bp, 12 predicted proteins | sample 1567051 | NCBI WGS metagenome assembly OHDX01 (sample SAMEA3879502, study PRJEB24766) | human gut metagenome | biome: human-associated habitat; feature: feces | place: USA | collected 1985/1987
TGTAATTGCAAAAATTACAAATCGTTTAACCGTTGCTGCCGGGTTCCTTGCGTCCAACTTTCTCACCGTCGATCCAGAACCGCCCGTCATCCTTCAGGCGGGTCTTGACGGTGCGGGGCTTTAGGTCCATGTATTCGGCCAGAGCATAGACGGTCACCTCGCCGTCCATGGTGCAGGCTTCAAAGGCGGTGTCCAGCTCAGCTTTTTTGTCCTTGGTCACCTTGCCTTTGTCGCCCCAGCGCTTGGCGGCACCGCGGTTGCCCAGGGTGCGGAAGTCGCTGTCCGGCTGCAGATCCTCCAGCAGACCGCTGTCCGGCTTGTGCACCGGGTAGTCAAACCAGAGGTTCACCGGGTCAAAGCGGGCGAACTCGCGGAGCGTGCCCTCGATGCGCCAGGCAGTCATACCGTCGGCCTGCTTCTGGGCGGCGGCGACTTCGGCGTCAATGGCCCGCAGGTCGGCCAGGCCCAGGCACTCCTTGGCCACGGCCAGCATCCGGCTCTTGCTGAGGGTATCGTCCGGGCCGTAGGCGTCCGCATGGCCGCGCTTGTCCAGCATGGCCTTGATGACCCGACAAGCTGCCTTGTTGCGCAGCTGTTCCCGGATGGCATCGGTGGGCGTCAGCTCGGTCATGTCCAGCATGGCGTCCGGGTCACGGGCGAACACGCCGGAACCGGACGCACGGTCCATGCTGCGCTTGCCGCCCTGGGCACCTTTGCTGTGGTGATGGCAGTAGATCACGGCGCAGTCCAGTGCGCGGCACACAAGGTCAAACTGGTTGCAGAACTTGGCCATCTGGTCGGCGCTGTTCTCGTCGCCGGTGATTACCTTATAAATGGGGTCCAGCACCACGGCCATGTAGCCCTTTTTCTGGGCCCGGCGGATGAGCTTGGGGGCCAGCTTGTCCATGGGCACGGACGCACCGCGCAGGTTCCAGATGTCAATGTTTTTCAGGTGCTCCGGCGGCAGGCCCATGGCGGTGTACACATCCTTGAAGCGGTGCAGGCAGGAGGCCCGATCCAGCTCCAGATTGATGTACAGCACCTTGCCCTGGGCGCAGGAGAACTGGCCCAGCCACGGCTTGCCCTCGGCAATGGCGATGCACAGCTCGATGAGGGCAAAGCTCTTGCCGGCCTTGCTGGGGCCCGCCAGAAGCATCTTGTGCCCTTTGCGCAGCACCCCGAAGATAAGCGGGTCTGCCAGCGGGGGCAGGTGCTCCCAGTCGGCGGCGAGGTTCTCGGTGTCCGGTAGGTCGTCGGTCTCGGCTTCCAGCCAGTCCACCCACTCGTCCCAGCAGCTCTTGCCGAAATTGGTCTCCAGAAGCACCTGCCGCTTGTCGCCGCGCAGGATGCCGGGCATCCGGCTCAGGCGGCTGGGGTTGCGGTTCTGCTGGTCGAGGGTCAGGCCGTTTTTCTGGCAGGCAGCATAGAGGTAATCCACCCGCTTGCGGTACTCGGCATAGTCCGGGGCGTCCACCTTGACGATGGCGTGGACGCTCTTGCCGCCGGAGTACACCAGCGCGGCGCAGGGCAGCTCCAGCTGCTTGATGATGGCCTGCTGCTTGCCCAGCTCCATGTTATCGCACTCCACAAGGGCGTAGCGGTAGGCGGTGACGTTGGCGTCCTTGCGGCCTGTGCCGTCCACGGGGTTGAAGCAGATCCAGGCACCCACCTCCGGGTCCCAGTCGCCCAGCACCTTGCCGAGATCCCCGCCGCAGGTGCCCAGTTCGGCAAGGAGCTGCCCGGCGGTGCGGGTCCAGCTGCCCTTGGCCGGGCGGCGTTTGTCGTCGGCCATGAAACTCTCGGTGACATAGGCCACATACTCGTCCTCTTCAAACAGGGCCTGCAGGTAGCGCCTGAGCTGGTCCACAGGGTCCCACTGTTCCGGCAGGGCGAGATCGTGGGCTTCCACCCAACGGGGGTCTACCAGCTGGCCGTCTGTGTGGTTCGTCCCGGCGGAGATGTCGTCGTTCCAGTCCAGTGCATGGCCGGCAGGGCCTCTCCATCCGCTGGAATAGGCCAGCTGAAAGATACTGCTGGCCGTGACGGGGCTGCCCCCGCCGCCGTGGAAACTGGCCCACTTCTTGGCGCACTCGCCTTTGTGGTAGCGGCCCCCGTCCCGGGCACTCCACTGTTCCCATGCTTCCACGGGCAGGCCGGCTTCCTTCAGGCCCATGCCCACCAGGATCCATTCGTCGTAGGTCAGGGCGGACGGGCTGAGAAAATCCAGCGCTTCTTTGAGTTCATTCGCATTGTCCATTCACGTTACCATCCAAAATCAAAAGGACTGTCTGCAGCAGGCGGCTCCGCAGCGGGGGTATAGGTGCGGGGGTTCACGCCCTTGGGCACGCCGCGCCAGCCCTGAGCCGCTATGCGATCGATCATGTGGCGGGCGGCCTCAAAGCTCCAGGTGCCCACATGCTGGAACCCGTACTTTTCCAGACAGCGGATCTGTTTGGGCGTGGTCAGGCCCTCGTCCCGGCGCTTGTTCAGGCGGTCCAGCAGCAGGGCGGCCTTGCCGGCGGATTCCACTGCGTCCGGCAGGATGCCCAGCTTTTCCAGCGCGGAGGTCTGTTGCTCGCTGGGCGGACCGGCCTCCCAGCCAAAGGCGGGCACATACCCGGCCAGATCTTCGGCCTGAATGCTCATTTCGTACTGCAGCGGGTCCACCAGTTTTGCCTTTTTACGGCGCTGCTCTTCCAGCTGCTTGGCAAGGGCTTCTTCCCGCTGGGCCACCACGTCCTCGCTGGCCTGGGCGGCGGCCTCCTCGATGTCCTCCGGGCAGCCGGTCTCGGCCAGATGCTCGGTCATCTGGCGGGCCACAGTGCGGTCCTCACAGACCAGGTCTGCCGGGCGGCACAGCTCGTGCTTGTCGGTCATCCACAGGAAATCCAGCAACAGCAGGTCGGTCTTGCCCGGGGAAAGGCGGGTGCCGCGCCCCACCATCTGGCTGTACAGGCTGCGCACCTTGGTGGGCCGCAGCACCACCACGCAGTCCACGGAGGGGCAGTCCCAGCCCTCGGTGAGCAGCATGGAGTTGCACAGCACATTGTATTTGCCGGCGTCGAAGTCGGCCAGCACCTGCCTGCGGTCGTCGCTCTGGCCGTTGACCTCGGCAGCCCGGAAGCCGTAGGTGTTCAGCAGGTCCCGGAACTTCTGGCTGGTCTTGATCAGCGGCAGGAACACCACCGTTTTGCGGCTCTTGCAGCGCCGAGCCATTTCGGCGGCGATCTGCTCCAAATACGGATCAAGGGCTGTGCCCAGGTCGCCCACGGCGTAGTCGCCGCCGCTCATGGTCACGGATGTAATATCCAGCTGCAGCGGGATGGTCTGGGCCATGATCTTGCACAGATAACCCTCTTTGATGGCATCCGTCAGCTTGTACTCAAAGGCCAGGCTGTCGAACACCTCGCCCAGATTGCGCATGTCGCCGCGGTCCGGCGTGGCGGTGACGCCAAGCACCTTGGCCCCGCTGAAGTAGTCCAGGATGCGGCGGTAACCGTCGGTGATGGCGTGGTGGGCCTCGTCGATGATGATGGTGCCGAAATAATCCTGCGGGAAGCGTTCCAGCCGGGCGGTGCGCTGCAGGGTCTGCACGCTGCCCACCACCACCCGGAACCAGCTGTCCAGGCAGGTGGATTCGGCCTTTTCCACGGCGCTGACAAGGCCGGTGGAACGCTGCAGCTTGTCGGCAGCCTGTTCCAGCAGCTCGCCCCGGTGCGCCAGAATGAGCACCCGGTCGCCGGCACGCACCTGATCGGCAGCCACCGACGCAAACACAATGGTTTTGCCGGTGCCGGTGGGCAGCACCAGCAGGGTGCGGGTGTGGCCGGCGTCCCACTCGGCGTGGATGCGGTCACGGGCCTGCTGCTGGTAGGGTCTCAGTTCCTGCCCCATCAGAATGCCCCCTGCGTCCAGCCCTGCGAGGGTGCCGCCTTGGGTGCCGGGGGCGGCAGGAAGCGCTGCACCTCGTTGCTCTGGCCGGTCTCACCGGCGTGAGGGCCGCTCTGTTTGGTGTACTCCCGGACGCCCAGCTTGCAGATGCCCTTGGCACCTACCACCTCGTTCCAGCGGGGGCGGAAGGTTTCGCCCCGCTTGCACTGGCCGATGCTCTCAAAGAACGCGCCCAGCAGACCCTGGGTCTTGGTATGCAGGTACAGGCGGTGGGTCACGGTGGTGTCGCCCTTGGCCCCGCCATAAATGCGCAGGGTCAGTTTTGCCATGGAGCAGGGCGGCAGCTTGGCCCCGCCCTCATAGCGGGCACGCTCCATCTGGGTCACTTCAAAGGGGTACTCGCCCTCCGGCAGCAGCACGAATTCCTGCTGCTCGTTGGTAAACTCGTCATCCCAACCCAAAGCGAAACCTTCGTTGTTCATCTCGTTCATAATGCTTCTCCTTTATTTAATGTACGTTAAAACGGCAGGTCACGGCTGTCCAGAACCATCTGCAGCACCTGCGGCCATGCGGCGATCAGGCAGCCCTCCACAAAATCCATGGGGTAGTCCTTGATGGGCATATCCTCCGGGAAGTAGCCCCGCTCGCCCACTACATGCTGCAGCTCTTCCGGAGTCACGTTGTTGGCGCTCATGAGCGGAGCCAGTTTTTCCGGCACGCCCAGGGCGACCAGATCCGGCGTGAGCAGGGCCTTAGGAACCTCTTCACGGGGCGGTTCCGGCTGTGCCTGCGGGGTGGGCAGGATGTCGGCATCCGGCTGATGTTTGGGCTGCGGGGCAGGAGCCGGGGCGTGCTGCACCGGCGTCTGGGTAGCTGCCGGTGCGCTGCCGCCGGGCAGGCAGTGGGCAATGCTGGCGTAATCAAAGGGCACCTCCTCCGGCAGGTCAAAGCGGTTCTTGGCGTCCCAGCAGGCGTGGTGGGTGGTGTACAGCACCCGCTTGCCGCCGCTGGCCTTGTTCTTGGCGTTTGGGCCGCTGCCCGCCTTTTCCACCACGGTCTTGTAGTTGGCGAACAACAGCATGTCGCACCACTCCCGCAGCAGCGGGGCCACCTGTTTGGAGGTCTTCATGCTCCAGCGGTCGTAGTTGCCCACGGCGTCCGGCTGCTCGAATTTGGTGATGGCGGCATGGGCCAGCACCACCACATTGTGCCCGGCGTTGAGCACCTCTTCCAGCGCGTCCAGCAGCTTGCTGAACTCTTCCTTGACGTAGGTGTAGCCCTTGCCGTAGCCAAAATCCTCGATGCCGTTCACCTTGGCGCGGGCGCACACGGCCTGGATGCACAGGCGCTCTGCCCAGTCGGCTGTGTCGATGACCAGCGTGCTGCAGGGCACGTTGCCTTTGCGCACCTCGGCCACCTCGTCCAGCAGCATGGCCCAGCTGGTGGGCTGGGGCAGGCGGGCCACGTTCAGGCGCTTGGTGCCGCCCTCGGTGTCGATGAACACAGGGCTCGGGAAGTGGGAGGCAAAGGTGCTTTTGCCGATGCCCTCCGGGCCGTACAGCACGGTTTTGACGGGGGCGGTCTGGATGCCGCTGGTGACTGCATACTTGCTCATTTAAAACGCTCCTTTCGTCCAGCTCCGGGGCTGGGGCTTCTCTTCGGGCGGCACGGCGTCCTTGACCATGCCGTCCTCAATGATGATCTGGCACTCACTGCCGGTGGAAACGCGGGTAGCAATGGCCTGCAGGCCCTCGGCTTCCAGCCAGGCGGAAAACTCCTGCAGGGTGGTCATGTCCATCTGCTCCAGCTTGTCCAGCAGAACAAAGCCGCAGTCCGGGTTCAACCGGCGCACGATGGCGGCGGCCACCCGCAGCTGGTCACTGCCGGACATGTCCCGCCAGTGCTTGCCTTTGTAAGTAAGGACGCCGTCCTCCACGCTGAGGCCCGGCAGGGGAAGGTCGGCCCCGTTCAGCAGGGCCATGCGCTCGGCACGCTTGTCCTCGATCTGGCCGGTCAGCTTGTCGTAGTCGCTGGCATACTGGGCAGCCTCGTCCTCGGCGCGGGCTTTTTCGAGGTTGGCACGCACCTTGCGGTTGGTCTCTTCCACATCTCGGATGGACGCTTCCAGTTCGGCGGTGGATTCGTCCTGAAGATCTTCAGCAGCAGTCTGGGCGATTTTTACATCGGCCTGCATGGTCACCAGCCGCTGCTTTTCGCCAGTCAGCTGAAACTCAAGGTCTGCAACGACCTTTTTCTGCCGTTCAAGCAAATCCGAGAGCTGGGCCAGCTGCGTCCGCTTGCGCTGGTTCTCTCCGTTGCGGGCCAGGATCTCCTGCTGCTGGCGGATGAGGTCGGAAGCGCTGACCGGCTCGTCCGGGGCTTCCGGGTAGGAGACCAGTTCCTCAGCAAAGTGCTTTTTCTGGGCAGCCAGCTGGCCGGTGAAGGTGCGCTTGTCGTACAGGGACTTGATCTCCATGTCCTTGATGTGCAGTTCCGTGCCCACGCCGATGATGCGGAGCAGAATATCCGCTTTCTCCTTGTCGGATGCCTCCATAAAGCGGGGCAGGTCAAGGGCCAGCGGCTCGATAAAGGCGTTGAGCAGCTGCTGGCCGCTGCGCCGTCCGGTGGGGTCGGTAACGGTCAGGCTGGCGTTTTTGCCCTTGCGCTCCACGATCACGCCGTTGGACAGGGTGACTTTGAGGTGGGCCGGGGCGAGGGCCCCGTCCCGCTGTGCGGCAGTGGGGCGGAAGCGCTCCCCGCCCAGCGCCCACGCCAGCGCGTCCAGCACACTGGTCTTGCCCTGATTGTTGTTGCCGCCTACGAGGGTGAGCCCGGTGGGGGCAGGGGTGAGCGCAACCGCCTTGATGCGCTTGACGTTTTCGGCTTCCAGCGCCGTGATCTTTACAGACATTTCGTTACCTCCCCTTGGATCTGTCCGAGTGTGTGAACGAGCATATTGGTCAGCTGCTCCCGCTGTTCGGGCGGAAGCCTGCGGAGGGACGGGACCACCATTTTGCCGATGTTCTGGAAAGAACGGTCGGCCAGCAGCACATTGTCATAGGAGCTGTGGGCATCCTGTTCGGTGCCGGAAGAGGCCTGTTCCAGCTGTGCCCGCAGGTCGGCGGTCATCTCGGCGGCCATTTCCCTGGCCTGACGCTCCACCTCTTCCTTGTCCACCACCGCAGTGATGGGCTGCTTCTTGAGTGCATCATTCTCGGCCTTGAGCTTGTCGCCCCGGAGCTTGGCCGCTTCGGCCATCTGCCGGGACCCCTCCAGCTGCTTCTCGGCCTCCTGCGCCCGGGTTTCGGCCTTGCTCTGCAGCTTCCAGGCTTCTTCCTCTCGGGCCTCGGCAGAGTCAGCGCGCTCTTTCAGCTGGGCGTTCTGCTCTTTCAGGCCGCTGATGTCGGCAAGAGCGGATTCATAGCGGCTTTCTGCTTCTTCCCGCCTTTCCGCGTCCTTAGAGGTCTGGGCTTCGGCGCTTTTCACCAGCTCCTTGAAATAGGCATTTTCCTTGCGGGCGTTCTGAGCGGACTTCTCGGCAGCGTTGGCACGGTCTTTCTCGGCTTTGAGTTGGGCCAGTAGCTCCTGTACCCGTTGGCTGTCTCCAGCGGCTGCGGTGAGCTGTTCAGCGCAGCCGGACCGGGCAATGAGGTTCAGGTCCTTCCGGGTCAGGTTGGGCAGCTGTTTTAATTCCGCAACAGTTGCGGAATTAAAAGCGTCACCGTTTTTGACCATCGTTCTGGCACTGCCCTCGCTCAGCCCCTTGCTCTCGTACCACTTGGTCCAGGTGCCGCCGCCATAGCGGCCTGCCTTGGCGGTCAGAGCATGGATGCGGGCCAGATAGATGCAGGAGATCAGGTATTCGTCCTGAGCTGCTCCATAGTGAAGGTCAAACTGCTGGTCGGCCTCGGCAGCCTGCCCGGACAGCTCCCCCAAGGGAGAAAAGTCAAAGCTGGGGGCGGCGGGGATATTGCCGACCAGCTCGGTAACATCCGCAGAGTGAGTGGGAGTCAAATGCTTTTCGCCCTCGGTTTGGTAGCTGTTGCACTCCTGCACGGGGTGACCACAGCTGTGGCAGTTTCCGAAGCATTCTTCTTTGCACCCGCCACAGGTGCAGGTAGAGCAGATGCAGGGAGCAGGAACACCCGAGGAAGAATCCTCTTCCACTGGGTCGATGGGGGCATTTTTGCAGGGCTTGGCATCCCTGAGGGCCGTCAGCATCGACTGCGGAAGCTCGTAGTCGTCCATGGGGATGAACTCATCGCCGGTCAGAAACGCTTCCGGGGTCAGATGCTTTTCAGCTGCCTTGGCCTTGTCGAACTTCTGGGCCAGCAGATGGCTTTCCTTCCAGACCCGTGCGGATCCGTCCCAGCGCCAGAAGCGCCCACGGGTATAGGCGTAGTAAACATCGTTGCTGTTCTGGCTGATGATCATACCCGCACCTCCGTTTCCTTGAGCCGGTCGAGCATCTCGGCCTGCAGGTCTTTGCTCATGGGCACGAGGCTGTTGTTCTTCCAGCCGTAGCACAGGATGGTGCCGTAGATGTTCTGCCCGCGGTAGATGCGGTTCAGCCCCTTGCCGAGGAGGCCGTACACCAGCACCGCCGGGGTGCGGGGCAGCACCTTCTGCGTGCAATCGCAGCCCAGCATGGCTTCGATGCCCTGCAGGGTGTCCGGCAGGGTGGTGACGACCGGGGCTTTGCCCGGCTCGATCAGGATTCCTTTCATTGTAAAACCTCCGATTTTGTGATATCATCGGGGAGATGTGATTGGGAAAATCCATCATCCCTTGCAGCTCGTCGGTGCGCCAACACCGGCGGGCTTTTTGCTTGCCTTTCGGGCCATGTACTGGCCGTAGCTCAGACCGGCGGCGTCGGCGGCCCGGACGTCAGCCCGGAAAGCGATATCCTGGGCCTCGGCCTGGAGCAGACGGCTGGCAGCACTGGAAGGCCGGGGCGTGAGAGACCGGATCTCCTCCTTGTGCCGAGCCTGCCACTGGGCGTGCAGCAGCCGTTTGCGCTGGGCGGCACACTCCGGGCACCGCATCTTTGTCTGGTACACCTGCTGCATCACCTTGCCGCAGTCCACACAGATGCGGGTGTAAGTCTTGCTGTTGCTGGCCATCAGGCGTCCCTCCGGTTCTGCCGGTACTCCGGCTCCTCGGTGCGGGCGTGGCGGCGGTCGATCCTGCCGTAACGGTTGCGGCGGGCGGCCTGTTCCCGTGTCTCTGCGGCAAAGCCCAGCCGCATCAGGAAAAGCGCCAGCAGGATCAGCACCATGGCGGTGATGAACTGGCCGTCCGAGATCACACCGCCCACCTGCGCGGTGCCCTCAATGCCCAGGGCGTACAGCAGGCCCGCGCCGAAACTCCCGGCGGCCAGCACCTGCCAGACGGTGGATTTAATCTTCATCGTCGTCCTCCTCTTTCAGCGCGCGGATCGTGTTGTAGAGCAGTCCAGACGCCCAGCACATCTGCCGCTCAAAATCGTCCGGGAAATAGCTCTTCAGAATCTGGGCGATTGCGCACACCAGAAGATGCAGCACGTCGCTGGGACCACCTTCGATCTTGATGGTCGAGTCCTCACTGTCGATGTAAAGTTTTGCCTTCATGTTCATGTTCCTTTCTCAACCTTCGGGAAGAAATACTCTCCGATCTGCTCCTGCGGGATGTGAAGCTCCCTGCAGATTGCGGTGATCTCGTAATGGCGCCACTCATTGTTCTTTTGCTCCGGCTTCGGGTTCAGGCGGGTGGACAGGGTACTTTCACCCATGCCGACCAGCTTGGCGAACTCCCGGTGCTCAAACCCTTCGTCCTCGATGAGGCGGGCCAGCTTCAGGTAAGGGCTTCTTGGCTTTCTCATGGCTTTTGTCCTCCTTCTTTTTGCGGATGTGTGCTAGCCGGTCAGGCTGGAGGGCGTCCCAGCGCTGTTCTGCCCAGCGCTTGTTGCGGCCGTTCACTGGGCGGCCTCCTTGCCGGTAAAGCCCATCGCCAGCAGCGAAAAGCCGTCCCGGTTCATCAGGTACATGGGGTACTTCTGGTGGTTCTGAGGGTGGACGTACTCGGTCTTGAAGAACAGCGGGGTGTCCCCATTTTTGGGGAAGCTCTTCACGATTTCCGCGATGTCGCGGATGACGTGGTCATGGCGTTTGCCGAAGCGCTTGGCGACGTCCCGGTTGGATGCCACCGGTTCGCCGTTCTGGGTGGATAAGATGATGTCGTTCATGGTGAAGATGTACCTCCTTATTTTCGATGTGTTTTGATATAACGTTCGATTCT